>Ga0066709_100001244_pt1 | contig 16383 bp, 14 predicted proteins | sample GraSoiAngelo_158_FD_79665 | JGI IMG/M metagenome (GOLD analysis project Ga0066709, IMG submission 79665) | Grasslands soil microbial communities from the Angelo Coastal Reserve, California, USA - 14_1009_16_30cm | ecosystem: Environmental > Terrestrial > Soil > Grasslands | place: USA...
CACATCCTGCGTGCCGGGGCGCTTCCCGCGTGGCTGGACCTCGATCCGACCGCACCCCCGGAGGAGACGGCCGCGGTGGTCCGCTCTCAGCTCGGGCGGCAGCGGAAGGAATACGAGGACTATCACGCGCGGCACGCCACCAATGGCGAGGCTCCGCTCGACGACTGGGCAAAGGTCGTGCTTGCACCAGGTCTCGGGATGATCACCGCGTCCCGGGACAAGCGGAGCGCCGTCACGGCGAATCTGTGTTATCGGGCCGTGCTCGAGACGATCGCGAACGCGGAGGCGATCGACGCGTTCCGGTTCCTTTCCGAGGCGGACGTCTTCGAGTTCGAGCACTGGCCTCTCGAGCGGCGGAAGGTTGACGAACAGGACGCCAAAGAGAAAGCCTCGTTGCTGCTCCCCCGCCACATAGCGGTTGTGATCGGCGGCGGGAGCGGGATCGGACAGGCTGCGGCCCGGCGTTTCGTCGAGGAAGGCGCGCACGTCGTGGTCGCTGACCTCGACGGCGGGTCCGCCGAGGCGGTAGCGGCCGGGATCAAGACAACGTACCCGGGCCGCGCCATTGGTGTCGCGCTGGACGTCCGGGACGACGAGAGTCTCGCGCGCTTGGTGCGGCGAACGGTATTCGAGTTCGGCGGTCTCGATAGCCTGTTCTACACGGCGGGCCAGGCGCCCCGATTCGCGGGCGTGACCGAGATCCGGCGCGAAGATCTTCAGCATCAGCTCAATGTCCATTACATTGGCGCCGTTCTGGCGATGGGGTCGGCTGCGTCCGTCATGCGACGCCAGCAGCTGGGTGGCTCGATCGTCGCGTCGGTATCGAAGGCCGCCATGGCGCCGGGCCGGGACGCCGCGGCGTATGGTGGGAGCAAGGCAGCGCTGCTCCAGGCGATGCGGGTCGCCGCCGTCGAGCTGGGCGGCGACGGCATTCGAGTGAACGCCATCAACGCAGATCAGATCGAGACGCCGCTCTTCTTGAAGTTCGTCAAAGAGCGGGCCGCCATGCGGGGCGTTTCAGTCGAGGATCAACTGGAGGCGTACCGCAGGCGCAACGTCATGGGCGTATCGCTCATACCGGCTGAGACCGTCGCCGACCTAGCGGCGCTGCTGGCGAGCGAGCGATTCCGCTATACCACCGGAGACATCATCACCGTGGACGGCGGCCTTCCGGAGGCGTTTCCTCGCTGAGCACGGCGATCGCGCGAGCCGGGTCCACGTTCCCCCCAGAAACCAACGCAACGACCGGCACCCCTCTGGGGAGCCGAATCCTTCCGCTGAGGAGCGCCGCGACGGCCGCGGCACCGGAGCCTTCCACGTAGAGCTTCGCGCGCGTAAAGAGAAGCCGCATCGCCTCGATGATCTCTTCCTCGGAAACGACGATGATCTCGTGCACGAAACGGCGCGCGACCTCGACCGCGATCTCACCAACGAAGGGTGGACACATCCCATCGGCGAGCGTGTCCATCGGACGCGGTACCGGAACCGGCTTCCCCGCCGCAAGGGCTGGTCCTAGACCCGGGCCCGCCTGGAGCTCGACGGCGTAGACTTTCGCCCTGGGAATCATGGCGGCGACCGCGCACGCGATCCCGCTCATGAGACCGCCCCCTCCCACGGGAACGATAACGGCACCGATATCTGGAGCATCCTCCGCGATCTCGAGCCCGGCCGTCCCCGCCCCGGCAACCACGACCGGATCGTCAAAGGGGTGCACGAATATCGCGCCTCGCTCGCGCTCGACTTCGTGGACCCTGTCGAAGAGAGTGGCCCTGTCGCCGTGGAGAATCACCTCGGCGCCGTACCCTCGAACGGCGTCCAGCTTGGACTGCGAAGCTCCGGTCGGCATCACGACGACGGCCGGTGCCTTATCCTGCCGCGCCGCCCACGCGACCGCCTGCGCGTGATTCCCCGCCGATACGGTGACGAGGCCCTTCGCGCGCTCCTCACGAGAGAGCGTCAGGATTTTGTTCAGCGCGCCGCGGGGTTTGAACGAGCCGGTCTTCTGGAAGTTTTCGCATTTAAGCCGAAGCGACACACCGGCTCGCTCCCCGATCGACGAGGCGGAGAGTATCGGCGTGCGATGAATCCGCCCGCGGATTCGCTCGGCGGCAGCTCGGATTTGCGCGATCTCGATCACAAGATTCCTTATCCGGGGCGGCGGCTCACTCCCACACGTCCCGCATGACCTCTTTGAATTGAGGACGCTCCCGATGGTACTCCCAAAACGGGAGCCTGCGGGACCAGAGCAGCAGCGGATCGCGTTCAGCCACGGCGCGCTCCGCCCAGCGAATCGCAGGCTCCTCGAGGTCCGCGCAGCCAGCCGCGACGGAGAGCCAGCAGGGCGACACGAACTCGTGGCGCGAGCGCCCCTCCAACTCGTCATAGCATGCGCGCGCCTGGCCCGCGCGGTCCGCCCGACCGTACGTCCACGCAAGCAGACCGAGCGCCCAGTGATGGCGACCCGAATCCCCCAGCAATGCCGGCGCCTCCCTGATGGCGCGGTCGTAGCGGCCGGCCCATGCATGGGCGCGCATCAGATTCCAGCGGGCGAAGAACGATTCCTCGTCGAGTCCCATCGACCGTTCCGCCTCAGCGGTCGATTCCGTATGTCTTCCTGTGATGCCGAGAAGGTAGGAATGCATGCTACCGACCCAGGGGTTGAGCGGATCGTCGTGAACGGCACGGCGAAGCTCAGCAATGGCTGTTTCGTCCGGCATCACGCCGCGGATCGCCCTCCACAGCGCCCACTGGGCGCGCGTGGTCGCGTTGCGCGGCTCATACTCCAGCGCCCGCTCGTACAGCGAGTCGGAGCGCGCGAAGTTGCGATCGTATTGCTCTTCCACGGCCGCCAGCGTCGCCCAGGCTTCAACAAGCCTCGGATCGATCGCCAGGGCCCGCTCGGCGAGGTCCTTCGACTTCGACATGACCTCGGCAAACGGGGCGACACCGAATGTGCCCATCAGGCGGTAGGAATCGGACAGCGACGCCAGGGGCTCCGCGTAGCGCGGATCGATTGAGATCGCCTTCTCGAAGAGCGCGATCGCCTGCAGCATGAACCGGCCACGCTTGATCAGCAGGGCGCGGCCCCGCAGCACCAGCTCGTACGCCTCGAGGTTCTCGGTGCCGCCCCGCGCGCGGCTCCGGTCCGCTTCCGCATGCATGGTCCCGCGCAGTCGGGTGGCGATGGCGCTCGCGATCTCGTCCTGCACCGCGAAGACGTCCGTCATCTCGCGATCGTAGCGCTCCGACCAGAGTTGGTAGCCGTCGGCGGCGTTGGCGAGCTGCACGGTGATGCGCAGCCGCGGGCCCGCCCTGCGAACCGTCCCTTCGAGCACCGTGGTCACATCGAGCTTCTCGCCGATCGCCCGGAGGTCCTCCCTCCGACCTTTGAACGCGAAGCACGACGCGCGCGCCGCCACGCGCAGGCCCTCGACCTGCGCGAGCGCGTTCAGGATTTCGTCCGTGACGCCGTCGGCGAAGAATTCGTCGTCGGCCCCGCTCTGGTTTTCGAACGGCAGCACCGCGATCGATTTCTCGCGGCCCGCCGCGGCCTTTCCGCCCCCCGAGGCGATGTCGGACAGCTCGAGTCGCACGTCCCGAATGTCGCGCGGCCGCTCGTCGGCGTTCTTGCGCAGGCAGCGTCGCAGAATCTCGCGGATCCTCGGCGGCGAGCCGGCCGGCATCGTCGCCCAATCGGGCTCACGCTCGAGGATTCGCGCGATCAGATCCGACGCGGTCTCGCCGGCAAAGGCTGGGCGCCCAGCAAAGCACTCGTAGAGCACGCAGCCGAACGACCAGACGTCGGTGCGCCGATCTACCGGCTTGCCGCGCGCCTGTTCGGGGCTCATATAGGCCGCTGTGCCGAGGATCACGCCGGCCACCGTCGCCGGATGCTCCGAGAGCGTCGGCGAATCGGAGAGCATGGTCCCGCTCGCCGGCCCCGGATCGCTTTTCGCGAGTCCGAAGTCGAGCACCTTCGCCATTCCCCCAGGGTTGATCATGACGTTCCCCGGTTTCAGATCGCGATGGACGATGCCGCGCTCGTGGGCCGCCTCGATCGCGCCCGCGATCTGGATGCCCAGCGCCAGCGCCTCGCCCTGCGGCAGCGCCCCGCGCGCCAAGCGCGCGGCCAGCGTCTCGCCTTCGACCAGCTCGAGGACGAGATGGGGCGTGCCGGCGGTCTCCTCGAGCCCGTAGATCGCCGCGATGTTCGGATGATTCAAGGAAGCGAGCGTCTGAGCCTCGCGTCGGAAGCGGGAGAGCCGCGCCGGGTCCGCGGCGAACGCGGGCGGCAGCGCCTTGATCGCGACGTCTCGCCCGAGCCGCGTGTCGCGCGCGCGGTAGACCTCGCCCATGCCTCCGGCGCCCAGAGGTCCGACGATCTCGTACGGTCCAAGCCAAGTGCCGCGGGTCAGCGTCACCCCTACAGCGCCTCGTATGCCGTCTCGCCGTGGAGCGCCTCGTCGAGGCCGACTTCCTCGGCACCTGCCCCCACCTTGACCGGGGTGACCCGGTCGATCAGCCAGAGCATGCCGAGCGTGAAGGCGAAGGCCCACACCGACGACAGCAGCACGGCGACGCACTGCTTCACGAAGAACACAGGATTGCCCGCGAGAAGCCCGTTGGTGCCCGCAGGGTTGTAGGCCTTGGTCGCGAAGATGCCGAGCATGACAATGCCGATGAAGCCGCCCACGCCGTGCACCCCCCACACGTCGAGCGCATCGTCCCAGTGGAGCTTGTTCTTGAGCGCCACGGCGTAGAAGCAAACCACGCCCGAAACGATGCCGATGATCGCCGCGCTGGCGGGGGAGACAAAGCCCGCGGCGGGCGTGATTGTGGCCAGCCCGGCCACGGAGCCGGTGAGGAGTCCCAGGAATTTCGGTTTCGCTCCCGACATCCATTCGACCGCGAACCACGCCATCCCCGCGAATGAAGCGGCGAGGTCGGTATTGAGGAAGGCGGTTGCGCTCACGGCGTCGACCCGGAATTCGCTGCCGGCGTTGAATCCGTACCAGCCGAACCAGAGAAGCCCCGTGCCGAGCGCCACAAGCGGAATGCTGTGCGGACCCTTGTCCTGCACGCGGCGCCGCCCGACGTAGAGTACCGAAGCGAGCGCCGCGATGCCCGCGATGTTGTGCACCACGATGCCGCCGGCGAAGTCCAGAACGCCCCACTTCGCGAGCAGGCCACCGCCCCAAACCATGTGCACGAACGGGAAGTACACGAAGAGCAGCCAAAGCGTGAGAAAGATGAAGTACGCCTTGAAGGTCACGCGGTTGGCGAAGGCCCCCGTGATGAGAGCGGGGGTGATGATCGCGAACATCATCTGGTAGGCGATGTGCACGATCAGCGGGATGCTGTCGTTGGGCGAGGGCGTCATCAGATTGACGCCGCGCATGAAGGCCATGTCCAAGTTGCCGATCACGCCGCCGACGTCGCCGGAGAAACAAAGGGAGTAGCCGCAGACGAACCAGATCACCGTGGTCCAGCAGAGCGAGACGAAGCTCTGAATCATGATCGCCAGCACGTTCTTGCGGCCGACCAGCCCGCCGTAGAAGAAGGCGAGGCCGGGGGTCATGAGCATCACGAGGCTGCTGCACAGGAGCATGAAGGCGGTATTACCGGTGTCGAGTCGCAGCACGGAGCTTCCCTCCTAGGTCAAATGGGCCGAACTAGGTTGCCGGACTTCATTTCTTGCTGCCCGCCAACAGATCCAGATCGACGTCGAGCTGCGCGGTCCAGAGCGACTTCGAGGCGCCGGGCTGCAGCTCATCCTCGAAGAAGAAGACGGGGCCGATCAGGAGGTCAATCGCCGGCGTGAAATACAGGTAGGCGCCGCCCCCGGTCGCGCCGAGGGCATTCTTTCCGGTCTGGAGGTCCCAGGCCAGGACGATCTTGTCGATGCGTGGCACATCGATGGGGGGCGACAGCCAGCCCGCCATCAAGCCGCTCCGCTCCGCCTTCCCGCTGGCCGAGCGGAACAGATCCTTGTTCAGAGCGTAATACCCGCCGATCGAGGCCGCTCCGAATCGCGGCAGCGTCTTCCCGATCATGGCGCCCAGCACGTTCTGGTCATTGAATCCCTTCTTGAGGCCCGCTCCGAAGATCCCGGCCGACCATCCCGGCTGGCCCTTGAAGTACGTATCCTCGGGAGCCCCCACTTTCGCATTGAGGACGAGGGGCAGGTCGATCGCACTGGATCCCGCGATGCTTGGGTAGAGCAAGTCGAAGCCAATCTCGGACTGGAGACGCTTCCCCGGAAGCACTCCCATGGTTAGCCCCAGGTCGATGGGATAGGCCGCCTTCGACCCGAAATAGGTGTCGTACGTCACGTGAAGCACTCCGAGCGGCTGTACAAACGGCGTGGATGGGGCCCAGAAGGTCGTGGAGGGCGTGGCGCACGCGGTCCGGGCCAGCGCAGCAGCCAAGATGACTGCGGCCAGGGCTGCCAGAGAGAGGCGCCCGGGTCGGAACATCGAGGCGAGGGTCATGGAGGACGAATAGTAGCACCGGTTCCTCTCCGGCGCGAACCTCACTGGAGCGTCTTCCATAGTGGAGCGTCGGTTCCCTAGCCACCCACCGAACCTCGATGGGCGCGGCCGATCCACAAGAGGATCGTCGCGGCCGTGGGCGCCATCACTGCGACGAGGATCACCCCGAGGTCCAACGGCGTATGGTGTCGGGGAAGATCGTAGAACACAGCCTGGAACAGGGTGAGGACGGCGTCGAGCGCAATCGCGGTCGCGAGCACGGTCGCAAGCCGTGGGTTCCACCGCTCGCTCAACCGATACAGGGCGACGCACACCGCGATATCGAAGATCACCCATCCCCACCGGGAGGCCTCGGACGGAAACCACGCCCGGCTCACGGGCAGTGATAGCAGAAGCGTCCAAGGCGCCAGAAGGACCGCGAGCACGCGTATGGCGATGGCGGGCCCTCGTAGCAACGTCTGCGCGCCGAACGCCAAGAGCCCGCCCCTCGAAAACGCGGTCAGGGCGTCGATGATGGCGCCCCAGCTCGATCCCCCCGGCGGATAGGAGAGGTAGATCGGATCCCAGGCGCGGGGCCTGAATCTCCCCTTGAACGCGCGCAGCCCGTCGAAGTCGTACAGCAGCATGCCCCAGCGGCGGACGGCGCGAATGCGGACACCGACTTCGCCCACGAGGGGCACGAGTCCCAGCGTCGCGTAGGGAATCCCATTCGCCGCGGCCGCTCGCATCCCCGCGTCGATCAGCAGCTCGACCGTGCCGTTCGGGGCGATCGGGTCGCTCAGAAAATCCTCGAAGAACCATCCGCCCCGCGCGTAGATGGGAATGACACCGAGAAAGCCCACCACGCGCTCCCCGAGCTGGGCCACGAAGGAGTGCCGCTCCTCGGGAAACGTATACGGGTGCACCTGAACGAGGAATCCCATCGGGGCCATCGGGCGCGTGTGAAGCCACCGTGCGATAAGGGCGTCGACCCGATCTCGCATCGGATGCCCGGGGGAGAGCTCGACCGCGTCGAGCCTCCGGACCTTCACCCCCTTCGCGCGTGCGCGGCGAAGCTGCTCGCGAAGCGAGCGGCTGCGCTGGAGGGTCGCGTCCCAGTCCTCGGGGGCCCACACCGGTTGATCTCCGATTCGCAGGCCGTGCCATCCGACCGCTTCCTGGAAGCGCGACTCCGTGCCGAAGAATGCCACGCGCTTGCCGGCCGTGGAGGCGAGTGCCGAGAACGATTGGGCGACGTCCCGGAGGCGCTCGCGCGGCGCGATGGGCGCGCCGGCGACGACCCACGCCTTGCCGGTATCGACGTACCCGACGCACGCGTCTTCCCCGTCGAACCAGTAGCGAAATCCGGGCTCAAGAACCTGGAACGAAGTTGCGTTCCACCCGTATGCCCGGAGCAGCGTCAGGACTCGGGCTCGTTCCTGGTCGTCGAGGCTCATGGGTAGCAACCCTGACGGGGTCGGAGCGATCGTTCAACCTGTATCGCGTTGGCGAGCCTCCGGCGATCAAGCGAGCAAAATGAACTCGGCCACGATCTTTCGGTCGTGGCCGAGATTGAGAAGGGAGGCGCTTCTTTCGATCGAGATGTCGCTAAGGCGGCGCCTCCCCCACCGCCGCGCTACTTTGCGGCAGTGGCTGCCGAGATCTGATCCGTGAACCACGGCCTGACCTGCTCCAGCGTCGGCACCGGGCTCGTTAGATTCTTCTCCGTGGCAACCTCGCCCAGGCGCTTCACCAGCGATTCCGGCGTGTGCTCGAAGAGACTCCTCGGACCGTCGATTCCTGCGGCCACGAGCACGCCAACGTACTTCGGTCCCACGTTCTTCACGCGCGCGAGTCTCGACATCCCAACCAGGTCCGTGAAGTGGTCAAGAGCGATGCCCGTCTGCGTCGCGAGCGCGATACGCTTGGGCTGATCGGCCCACACGCGCATCATGTCGTCCGAGTTCTCGATGCCGGCTTCCCGGAGCTTCTCGACTTGTTCCGGATTGATGCCCTGAAACTCGCTCATCTTGTAGGTCACGCTGGGCTCCCTTCGGGTGTTGGGCTCGAGGCCGGTCTCCCGTTCGCTTCCGGCTTCGGGTTATCAAACCAGGACGTGATCTCTTGAAGCGTTGGGATCGGGCCCGCCAGCTTCTTCTCGGCCGCCACCTCGCCCAGATGCTTCACCAGCGTCTCCGGCGTGTACTTGAAGAGTCGCTTCGGTCCGTCGATTCCGGCGGCGACGAGGACGTCGAGGTGCTGCAGAGCCATCCCCTTCACGCGCCCAAGGCGAGCCATGGCCGCGAACCTCATGAAGTTCTCCTCTGCGATACCCGTGCTGGCCACAAGGCCCGCACGCTTCTCCTTGTCGCTCCAGATCTTCATCAGGTCATCGGTGTTCTCGATGCCGGCGACGCCAAGCGTGGTGACCTGGCTCGGTTCAATTCCGTGAAACTCGCTCATCTTGAGGGACACGATGCGATTCCTTCCTAGTCCAAGCCGACCGCACACGCGAACGATCGGAACAATGCCCGTTCATGGCGGCGGATGCTGGCGGGGCGTTGCCCCGATGGCGATTGGACTGGTGTAGGGAGGGGTGCGACGCGGGCCGATTCGATTGCGGGCGCTCCAGAACTTGGTTCTACAAAGCGCAGGCCTTCTGCCGTTTGGACCCGTAATCGCGGGATTTCCGCCTTCACGGGGATCGACCGTCCTGCTTGGATTCCAGGGCCGGCCTGAGGCGCCACCCGCGGTGTCTGGCAGGCAACTTCGGCTGGGTGGATGTGAATCTTGAATCTGACTACATAAGATAAGATATCTCAATAATTTGCGCGGTGCCACCTTATTCGCGGCAAGGCGCCAAGAGGCGCGTGAGAGAGAGGTTAGGGGGTGTCCGTTACGACCACCGTGCGATCGCCCCGAACGCGGCCCGCTGGAATCAAGCGATCGCCGCGGCGCAGGCGCGCGAGAGCCTCCGCCTTCCCTGCTCCGGTGACGACCCAGAGGACGCGCAGGCCCCGATTCAAGGCCGGCAGGGTAAGGGTCATGCGCCGGTACCCCTGATACGGAGCCGACACCGCGACATCGGCGTCGTCAATTTCGAGCGCGGGGTCGCCTGGAACAAGCGAGGCAGTGTGACCGTCGGCCCCGAGCCCGAGATGCACGAGGTCAAGCGTCGCGGGATTGCCTGCGACTTCCTGAAGCGTGGCGGCGTAGCGCTTCGCCGCGGATTCCAGATCCGTCTCCTCGACCGGCATCGCGTGGAGGTGCCCGGGGGGGAGCTCAATGCGCGCGACCAGATTTTCAAGCAGCTGCGTCAGATTGCGATCGGGGCTCCCGGCCGGCGCCACCCGCTCGTCGACCTGAAAGAGATGCACGTCGGACCAAGGAATGTCTTCCTTCGCGAGAAGCTGAAGCATGCGCCGGGGAGTCTCTCCGCCGCTCGTCGCGAACAGAAATCGGCCTCGAGCGGCGACCGAAGCCCGTGCCACTTCCGCGATCACATCCGCCGCCCGGCGAGCGACAGCCTCGGCGTCCGCCAGGACTTCGACCGTCACTGAAACCAGCCGCCGGGAACGAGCGTCTCAGCTTCCTTCGGTCCCCACGTGCCGCGTTCGTATTCGCGCACCGGCGGATCGCCGAGGAGCGCCGGGTCGACGATGCGCCAGGCCTCCTCCACGTAGTCCTGCCGCGCGAAACGGAACGTCTCTCCCATGATGGCGTCCCCGAGCAGCTCTTCGTAGGGATCGCTCTCGGTGCCGTCCTGCTCGTGCGTCGCCACAAGCTCCACGTCTCGAAAGGCGGTCTTGTGGCCGGATTCGCGCACCGTCGCACCTAGGGCGATGATGAATTCGGGGCTCAACCGGAAGCGGACGTGATTGGAGGTGAGATCGACCCCTTGGACGATCGGCGGTGGGCGGCGCAGCTTCGCCACGACCTCGGTCAAGGTGACGGGCATGTACTTGCCGGCACGGATGAAGAACGGCACCCCCTGCCAGCGCCACGAATTCACCTCGAGCCGAACGGCCGCGAACGTTTCCATAGTCGAATCGGGCGCGACTCCCGCCTCGGCGCGGTAGTTCCGGAATTGACCGCGGACCACATGCCCGGGCTCGAGCGGGGAAATCGATTTCAGCACCTTGACCTTCTCGTCGCGAAGTCGCTCCGTGTCCTGGTTGCCCGGCGGCGGCTCCATGGCCACGTTCGACAAGATCTGGAGGAGGTGATTCTGGATCACGTCGCGAATCGCCCCCGTCTTGTCGTAGAAAGCTCCGCGGCCGCCGATGCCGAAGTTCTCGGCCATCGTGATCTGGACAGACTCGACGTAGAGGCGATTCCAGATCGGCTCCAGGAACGTGTTCGCGAAGCGGAAGAAGATCAGGTTCTGGACCGAGTCCTTGGCGAGGTAATGGTCAATCCGGAAAATGTCCCGCTCGCCGAAGCATCTGTGAAGGACGGCATTGAGCCGTCGCGCCGAGGCGAGATCTCTGCCGAACGGCTTCTCGAGGACGAGACGGGCTCCCGTGCGACAACCCGAGTGTTCGAGCTGTCTCACAACCTCCTCGAACAGCTCGGGAGGAATGGCCATGTAGTGGAGTGGTGCCTTGGCGGCCCCGAGCGCCGCGCGCAGTGACTCGAACGTCGAAGGATCGGAGTAGTCCCCCTCGACGTAGCGAAGCAGCTTCATCAGTCGGGGAAACGCCTCCGGGTCCACGCCGCCATGCTCCTCGGCGCTCTCGCGCATCCGTTCCCGCAGGCGGTCGAGTGTCCAGCCACCCCGCGCGACACCGATCACGGGCACATCGAGGATTCCGGAGCGGACCATGCGCTGCAGCGCGGGGAAAATCTTCTTGTACGCAAGATCGCCCGTGACTCCGAAGAGCACCAGCGCGTCCGCCTTTGCGTGGCTCACGCCTTCTCCTGGTGGCCGCCGAATGCCGCGCGCATCGCGGAGAGAAGCTTGTCGGCGTAGTCCGCAGCGCCCTGAGAGGAGAAGCGCTGGTAGAGCGCCATGGAGAGCACGGGAGCAGGCACGCCCTCGTCGATCGCCGCGTGAATCGTCCACCGGCCTTCGCCCGAATCCGAGACGCGACCCGAGAATTTGGCGAGGCCTGAGTCCTCGGCCAGCGCGGAGGCCGTCAGATCGAGCAGCCACGAGGCGACGACGCTCCCCCGCCGCCACAACTCCGAGATCTCCCCCACGTTGAAATCGTAACGGTAGCGCTCCGGCTCCCGGAGGGGCGCGGTCTCCGCATCGTGCTCCTGTTTGTGCCGTCCGGCGTCGGCGTGGTGCAGGATATTGAGTCCCTCGGCCAGCGCGGCCATGAGGCCATACTCGATCCCGTTATGGACCATCTTGACGAAGTGGCCGGCGCCGCTCGGGCCGCAGTGAAGGTAGCCTTGCTCCGCGGTGCTTCCCTTTGCCGCGCGACCCGGCGTGCGGGGCGCCGACCCGATGCCGGGTGCGAGCGCCTCGAACAACGGATCGAGATGCTTCACCGGCGCGGGCTCTCCACCGATCATCAGGCAATACCCCCGCTCCAGGCCCCAGACCCCGCCGCTCGTGCCGACGTCGACATAGTGAATTCCCTTCGCCGCCAGATCCTTCGATCGGCGGAGGTCATCGATGTAGTACGAGTTTCCTCCGTCCACGATGATGTCGGCTCGATTCAAATGCGGTGCCAACTCGCCGATCGCTCCGTCCACCACGGCCGCCGGGAGCATCATCCAAACGGTGCGCGGCGCCGCGAGCTTCTTCATGAAGTCATCGAGCGACCGGGCGCCGGCGGCGCCTTCCCGCTCCAAGCCCTGGACCGCCTCTCGCGATCGATCGAACACCACGCATTCGTGTCCGGCGCGAGTCAGCCGCCGAACCATGTTGGCCCCCATCCGACCGAGCCCGATCATGCCCAGTTGCATTGACGCTCCTTTCAGTGTCCCATCTCGGTCGCCCTGGTCATCTCCGGTACAGTTGAGGGCCGTAGATTCCCGGACAGGAGACCTCTAACACACACTCATCGCGCGTTGCCCCAAATCTCAGCCGGGTTTACGGTTCGGCCCACCTTCCCCACCGTCACCTGCGCCGCTGGCACGCAGCTTGAGTCTATTGAGATCATGCCGCGGCCGCGTTCTGTCAACATGGCGCGGTCGCCCCACGAGAAGGGAGGAATGGTTCATGAGAGACAATTGGGAAGGTCGGGTCGACCTCGATGAGGCCGCGAGCATCACCGAGCGAGATTTGCGCTCGCTCCGGCGAGGCGCTCGAGCCGGCAGGCTGGCGATGCTGTTGGCGCTGGCGGCTGCGGTCGCGGCCGGATGGAGTCTCCTGATGGGACCGGATGCGCTCGCCGGCTTCGCGGGGGTTCAAGACGTGAAGCTGAAAGTCCTTGCGGCCATCGGTCAACCGATCCCGGCGGAAGAGCATCAGCCTCAAGCGCCGGCGCCACGGCCAAGCGAGCCGCAGGCCGCGAACACGCGGGCCAGCTCCGCGCCTGATTCAAGCGCCACGCAGCTGAGCGTGTCGAACCATCGTTGAGCTAGCACCGCTGAATTGATCGCCAGGGCCCCGGCCTCACGCTGGGGCCCCTGGTCCCCCCAATCCCCTCGAATCACACTCATCCGCGCTCCCAGCGGACGTAGTCTGACATTGACACCCTCCGGGTATCGCGTGAGCATACCACGCTGAGTTCGCCGCTTTATCGCTCTTGAGGCTCGCGCCGCATGGCCGGGCTGCGGATGGACAGCGCTTCAATCACGGGGGGTATCGACATGATCCGGTTCAGCTCGCAGGCCCGCTTCCTCGCTCCGCTTCTTTTAGCATTCTCCCTGGCGGCAACAAATTCCCCGGCCCTCGCCAAAGACGAGGAAGGACCCCAGATTCCAACTTGCGACAAGAAGATCGGGACCATGTCCGTGCTCGAGCCGGAGACGAAGTGGTGGCTCGCATACAACCTGGAATCCCCGGAAGCCCTGATCAAGGTATATGCCAACGAGTGCAAATGCTTCACGCTGCTCGATCGCGGCAAGGGCCTGGCTGCCGCCGAGAAGGAGCGCGCGCTCGCTTCGGGTGGTGAGATGCGCGTGGGATCGAACGTAGGCAAAGGCCAGATGAAGGCCGCCGATTACGTGTTGGTTCCGGACATCGTGAACAAGAACGCCAACTCGGGCGGCAAGCACTTCGGTGCGGCCCTTGGCGGATTGGTTGGGCACGGCGTTGGCGCGGTTGTCGGCGGAGTCAATTTGAAGAGCAAGACCGCGGACGTGGTGCTCACGTTGACGGACGTGCGCTCGACCGAGCAGGTGGCCATCGTGCAGGGGCACGCGAAGAAGACCAACGTCGGGTGGGGCGCGGGAGGCGGAGGCTACTTCGGAGCGTTCGCCGCGGCGGGCGCGAGCAGCTACGCGAACACCGAGATCGGACAGGTCGTGGCGATGGCCTATCTCGACGCATTCAAGAAGCTCATCGAGGAGGTCCAGAAGAATACGCCCGACGCCAAGGCGGCCAATGTTTCCCAGTCCGTCACGATGGCAAAGCCCGGAAGGTTGTACGAGAAGGCAGACAACAAATCGAAGGTGGTCCGCGAGCTCGACGCCGGAACGATGCTCTATCCGACTGGCGAGAAGGACGGCATCTGGTGGAAGGTCTCCGACGAGCTGGGCAACGAAGGCTGGGTGCCTTCGCCGCTCTTTAATCTGGCGAAGTAGATCCTCGATTCACCGGTCAGCCCCGCGCGGCTCCAAACCTCTCGGCCGCGCGCATCCGGGCCTTGGCCGCTTCGGTGTCCCGGTCTTTCGGGGGCGCCGTGGTGGTCAGCGAATCGAGCAGCGTTCGCGCGGCGTGGGCGACCTGATCGATGGCGCGGTCGAATGCCGCCTGGTTGGCGAGCGACGGCTTGGTAAACCCGCTGACCTTCCTGACGAACTGGAGTGCGGAGGCGCGGACCTCTTCATCCGTAGCGGTTGGCGAGTAGTTGAACAACGTCCGGATGTTCCTGCACATCGTGCTACCCCTTCTGTTGTGAGATGCGACCCACCCGACTCCCCGCCCCCTACGCTCCCGAGAGCTTCAGCAGGCGTCGAAAATGAGCTTCGCTGAACGGCATGACCGATAGCCGGGGCAGGCGCGCCAGCTCGGTGCCTTTGAGCACGACGTCGGCCTTCACCTGCGCCAGCGTCACCGGCTGGGGCAACCCTCTCTCGGCCGCGAGGTCCACCACCGGCCGCTTTGGATCCTTGAGCTTGGGGTCCGGGTAGGCATCCGAGGTCGCGACCGCCAGCCCCACGGCCTGCTTCTCGTCCCCGGTGTGGTACACGATCACGGTATCGCCCTTGCGGATCGTGGCGAGGTACTTCAGGGCGACCGGGTTCGACACTCCGTCCCACACCGTGCGCTTGTCGCGTTGAAGGTCGTCAAACGAGTAGGTCGAGGGCTCGGTCTTAACAAGGAATCTTGCCATGGCTAGAGAATAGCAGCCCGCGGACCGATGCGCACCTCCCGAGCCACCTCCAGGAATCGGCAGAAGGCGTTCGCGAGCTTCATCTGTCTGGGGCTCTGGCAGTCCGGCTCGAAGAGGCGCGGGCTTCCCACCACGATGCAAACGCATTGCGCGCGCGACGTGGCCACGTTGAAGCGGTTGGGGCTGTAGAGGAACTCCATGCCCCGCGGGGCGTCCTCAGGCGTCGACGTCGTCATGGAGTAGATCACGATCGGCGCCTCCTGCCCCTGGAATCGATCCACCGTGCCGACGCGCGCCCCAGCTGGAAGCCGCGCGGTCAGGTCGGCGACCTGCGCGTTGTAGGGGGCGATCACGAGGATGTCGCCCAGGCCGAGCGGGCTCTCACGGCCGTCCCGATCGCGCCATCGAACGCCGCCTTCCATCAGCGTCCTCACCAGCTCGGCGACGATTTCCACTTCCTCTGGGCTGGCACCCTGATTCGCATCGTGCCGGGCCGGAACGAACCACAACCCCGAGCCCGCGAACGGAACGTCACCGAGGAGCACCTGCCGCTCGACGCCCGCGCGCGGGTGCAGCCGTCGCTCGTAAAAGAGCTCGGACGTGAGCCCGCATATGGCGGGCGGGAGCCGCCAGGTCTCCTCGAGGAAGAGCCCGCGGTCGTCCGCGATCGTCTGGGCGCCATCCAAGACGTGCTCGAGCGCCGAGACCGCGGTGCCTTCGGGATGAGAGCCCTGGATCGGCTGCTCGAGCTGCTGCGGATCGCCGAGCAGAACCAGGCTCTTCGCGCACGGGGCGATCGCGAGCACGTTCGCAAGGGACATCTGCCCGGCCTCGTCCACGAACAGGACATCCACGGACTCGGAATACTCTTTCCTGCCCCACAGCCACGCGGTGCCGCCGGCGACGCGAGCCTGGCCGGTCCGAAGCGCGGCCAGAACGGCGACGTTGTCGTCGGTCACCGCGATGCCGGGTTCGCCTACGGCATCCTCCTCCGCCTTGCGGAGACAGGGGGCATAAACGTTCTCCTCCTCGGCGGCTTTCACGACCTCCTTCAAGAGATTCACGATCACCTTGTGGCTCACCGCGCAGACTCCCACCCGTTTCCCCGCCCGGACGAGGTCGCAGATCATGCGGGCTCCGGTAAAGGTCTTGCCCGATCCGGGCGGACCCTGAACGGCGAGGGTGCCGCGATCCAGAAGAAGCGCGAGCCGGCGCGCCGCGCGCACGCCTCCTTCCCCAGGCATTTCGAGCGGCCCTTTCACTGGAACGGTAAGCCGCGGCGTGCGCCGGAGCAGCAGGTCGCGCGCGGCCCGGTACTCGCCGGGCGCGTCGATGCCGTGCGCGGCCACCCAGTCGCCGAGTCGCAGGAGCGAATCCGCCTGCACCTTCGATGCCCTGGTATCGTGCGCGAAGACGCTGGCCGGGTGATGCGCGGCGCACACAGCGTTCTTCTTCAC
>Ga0066709_100001245_pt1 | contig 16378 bp, 13 predicted proteins | sample GraSoiAngelo_158_FD_79665 | JGI IMG/M metagenome (GOLD analysis project Ga0066709, IMG submission 79665) | Grasslands soil microbial communities from the Angelo Coastal Reserve, California, USA - 14_1009_16_30cm | ecosystem: Environmental > Terrestrial > Soil > Grasslands | place: USA...
CAGGTCGAGGACGGCGTGATCCGGAACCCGTCGTTCACCGACTACCTGCTGCCGACGTTCCTGGACATGCCCCCGGTGGTGTCGGAGATCGTGGAGGACCCCGAGCCGGACGTCCCCTACGGGGTCAAGGGCGTCGGCGAGCACGGGGCGATCGTCTCCACCGCGGCCGTGGTGGCGGCCCTGCGCGACGCCACCGGCCGCGACCTCAACCGGGTGCCGGTTCGTCCCGACGACCTCGTCGGCATCCGTCCGCCCGCCGCGACCCGGGGCTGGCCGCCGGTCCCCGACGTCCCCGGGAACGAGCCCATGCCGAAGTACGCCGGGATGGCCCTCGGGCAGAGCGCGCTGAACCCGAAGGGCGAGGAGACCGACCAGCAGATCCCGATGAAGGGCTGATGGCCTCCGGGCCGATGGCCGCGCCTCCCCGGCGGGTGCTCGTCCACGACTGCGAGGTCGTGGTGGCCATGGACGAGGCCGGGACCGAGCTGGCGGGTGGGTCCATCCTCATCGAGGACGGCCGGATCACCTGGGTCGGTACGGGCGAGCCTCCCTCAGGCGAAGGCCAACCTGCCGAACCGGTGGACGGGCGGGGAGCCGTCGCCCTGCCGGGCCTGGTCAATGCGCACCACCACCTGTACCAGGTCCTGACCCGCGTCCGGGCCATGGACCAGGGGCTGTTCGGGTGGCTCACCGAGCTGTATCCCGTGTGGGCGGGGATCGACGCCGAATGGGAGCGCGCCGCCGTCCGGGTCGGACTGGCCGAGCTCGCCCTGTCGGGGTGCACCACCACCACCGACCATCACTACGTGTTCCCCCCCGCCGTCCCCGGCCTGCTGGAGGCCGAGGTGGAGGCCGCGGCGGAGATCGGCCTGCGCTTCCATCCCTGTCGCGGGTCCATGGACCTCGGCCGGTCGAAGGGAGGCCTGCCACCCGATTCGATCGTCCAGGAGACGGACGACGTCCTCGCGGAGACCGAGGCGGCGATCCGGCGGTTCCACGATCCCGAGCCGGGCTCGATGCTCCGGATCGCGGTGGCGCCCTGCTCTCCCTTCTCGGCCACCGAGCGCCTGATGACGGAGTCGGCGGAGCTGGCCCGGCGGCTGGGCATTCGGCTGCACACCCACATCGCGGAGACGAAGGACGAGGAGGCGTTCTGTCTGGAACGGTTCGGGCGGCGGCCCCTGGAGCTCCTCGACCACCTGGGCTACCTCGGCCCCGACGCGTGGTTGGCCCACTGCGTGCACCTGAACGACCGGGACGTCTTGCGACTTGCGGAGACGTCCACCGGGGTCGCCTGGTGCCCCACGTCGAACCTTCGCCTGGGCTCCGGGATCGCGCCAGGGCCCGCCCTGCACCGGGCGGGGGCTTGGGTGGGGCTCGGGGTGGACGGTTCGGCGTCGAACGACGCCGGAAACGTTCTGGCGGAGGCCCGGCAGGCAATGCTGGTGGGCCGAGCCGAAGGAACCGAGCGCGGTATCAAGCTCGGCATCACGGCGCGGGACGTGCTCCGGATGGCCACTGGGGGAGGGGCGGCCTGCCTGGGCCGCGACGACGTCGGCTCGATCGAGGTGGGGAAGCGCGCCGACATCGCGCTGTTCGACGTGGATGGCCTGGCGTTCGCCGGAGCCGAAGCGGACCCCGTCGCTGCCCTTGTCTTCTGCGCGCCCCAGCGGGTGCGGGACCTGTTCGTCGACGGGCGACGCGTGGTCTCAGGCGGCCGGCTGGTGACGGCCGAAGAAGAGGCCATCGCCCGCGAGGGCCATCGGGTGGCCCGCCGGATCCTCGAACGGGTGGACGCATGATCGGCTCGGACCCGGTCCGGGTCGGCAGTGTGGTCATCGACTGCCTGAACCTCGAGCTGATGACGCGGTTCTGGGGCGACGCCCTCGGCTACCGCCCCGACGAGTCAGGCCGGACCGAGCGGTGGTGCCGGCTCGACGATCCCGCGGGCCGGCTCAACGTGTCGCTCCAGGTGGTCCCCGACCCCACGCCGGGGAAGAACAAGCTCCACCTCGACCTGTACACGGCCAACCAAGAGGCGGAGGTCGGGCGCCTCATGGGCCTCGGCGCGGCCGTGGTCCGCCTCCCCGCGGAGGGCGAGGACTTCGTGGTAATGGCCGATCCCGAGGGCAACGTGTTCTGTGTGGTCGACAAGCCCTGAGCGATCTCGACTCGGAGATCCACGTTCCATAGCCCTTCGGCACCGGCGGCCTTCACGTCTCCGGCGAAACGTGGCACCCTAGTCGGCATGGCGGGGGAGGAGTTCCGGAGCGGCCTGCGGCGGCGGCTGGCCGTGGCCCGGGGCGACGAGCCGGCCGACCTGGTGCTGAAGGGCGGCCGGGTGGCCTCGGTGTTCACCGGGGAGCTGCTCGAGGCAGACGTGGCGGTGAGCGGCCAGCACGTCGCGGGGCTGGGACCCGGGTACGAGGGCCGGGAGACCTTCGACGCGCGCGGGCTCACCATCCTCCCCGGTTGCCTCGAGGGGCACATGCACCTCGAATCCACGAAGCTGATGCCCGACCAGTTCGCCCGGGCCGTCCTGCCCCACGGGACCACCACCGTCGTGATCGACCCCCACGAGATCGCCAACGTGTTCGGCCTGGACGGCGTGCGAGCCCTCCTCGCCACGGCCGAAGGGGTCCCGATCGACATCTTCGTCATGGTCTCCTCGTGCGTGCCGGCGAGCGAGTTCGAATCGAGCGGGGCCACGGTCACGGCCGAGGAGATCGCCGGGTTCCTGAGGGAGGAGCCCCGAGCCCTGGGGATCGCCGAGATGATGAACTACCCCGCGGTGGCGGCCGGAGACGAAGACTCGCTGGCGAAGATCGAGGCGGCCCGTGCGGGGAAGGGTCCGCCCCACATCGACGGCCACTCCCCGGGTCTCACCGGCAGGGACCTGAACGCCTACCTCGCGGCCGGCGTTCGAAGCGACCACGAGTGCACCACGTATGAGGAGGTCCTGGAGAAGCGGCGCCTCGGCATGTGGATCATGATCCGCGAGGGGTCGGCCGCCAGGAATCTCGAGGCGCTGATCCCTCTGGTCCTCCAGCACGGCCCGCGCAACACCATGGTGTGCACCGATGACATGGAGCCCGACGACCTCCTGGCCGAGGGCCACATCGACGCGGTCATGCGAAAGGCGGTGCGTCTGGGGTGCCCGCCGCACGACGCGCTGGTCATGGGGACGCTGTTCCCGGCTCGGTATCACCGGCTGCACGAATACGGGGCCGTCGCTCCCGGCTACCTGGCCGATATCGTGGCCGTCCCGGACCTCGAGGATTTCCGGCCGGCCGCGGTGTGGAAGCGGGGTCGCCTGGTCGCCTCCCACGGAGAGGCCGTCGGTGACATCCGCGGCCCCGCGGCGCCGGATTGGATGCGAGGAAGCGTGCGGGTGCCGGAGCTTTCGGCGGCCGATTTCGCGGTGAGGGCGAACGGCCGGGTGCGGGTCATCGGCGTCGAGTCCGGGCAGATCGTGACCCGGGTCCTGATGGACGAGCCGCCGCGAAGGGACGGCGGGGCCCTGGCCGACCCCGCGAGGGACCTGGCCAAGATCGCCGTGGTCGAACGGCACCGGGGGACCGGTCGGATGGGGGTCGGGTTCGTCCGGGGCTTCGGGTTGCAGCGTGGGGCGCTGGCGTCCACGTACGCGCACGACGCCCACAACGTCGTCGTGGTGGGGGTGGACGACGCCGACATGGCGACAACGGTGAACCGGCTGGCCGAGACGGGCGGGGGGCAGGTCGCCGTGTCGGCCGGGAGCGTGGTGGGCGAGGTTCCGTGCCCCATCGGAGGCCTCCTGAGCGACCGGCCGGTCGAGGAGGTGGCGTCCGCCGTGGCGCACATGCATGAAGCGGTCCGGGACCTCGGCGGCACCCTCCAGTCGCCGTTCATGGCGATGTCGTTCCTGGCCCTTTCGGTGATCCCCGAGCTCAAGATCACCGACCGCGGCCTGGTCGACACGGTCAGGTTCGAGCTCGTCCCCCTGGAGGTCTGAGGCCCGGAGGGCGTCAGCGAAACGCCATGGCGAACAGGCCGCCCAGGGCGGCCAGCCCCACCACCAGCCACGCGGCGTAGTCGCCGACGTGGCCGCTCTGGAGGCCTCGGACCGCGAGCAACGCCCTGCCCAGCGTGCCCCGGGCTCGTCGACGGACCGGTGTCGAGAACAGGCGCTCCCGGAACAGGGCGATCCCGGCGAGCGCCACCGCTGCCGCGCCGGAGGCCAGGCCTTCGAGAAGGCGGAACGTCCCCGCCGGCTCAACCGCTTCGGATGGCTGCGGCGCGGCCACGCCCGAAAGCACGCGTTCGGCGTATGCCTTTCGATCCTCGAACCGGGCGGCCCCCCGCTCGGCCTGTCGGGTCAGTCCCGGCAGCACCCCGAGGGCCAGCGCCGCGCCCAGCAGCACCGCGGCGGGCGCGAGCATCGTGGCCGGCGTTCGGCCCCTGGCCTCGATCGTCTCCCGCCCCTCCAGCGGGCCGAGGTGCTCCGACGCGAACCTGCGGGGCCCGTTCGGCCCGAGCCCGAGGAACACCCGCCCGCAGGCACGGAGCACCGCCCCGCCGGTCGTGGCGGCAACCGCCCCGAACAGCCACGGCGTCCACCCGTAGCCGGCCCTGGCCGCCCCCTGCTCGATCAGGGTCTTGCCGAGCGCGGTTCCGAACGGGGGCACCTCGGCAAGGGCCAGGCCCCCCATGACGAACAGCGCGCCGGCTGCCGGGACCCGGCGCCCCTGCCCTCGCAGCTGCTCCTCGTCGATGCTGCCCAGCCGATGCAACAGGATGCCGGCGCACATGAACAGCGACGCCTTCACCGCGCCGTGGGACAACACGTACACGGCCGCGCCCCCCAGGCTCACGTGGTCGAGGACGCCGAGCCCGACCAGGAACAGGCCGACGTGGCTGACGGTGGAGAACGCGAGGAGCCGCTTGATGTGCTGCTGGGCGAAGCTCATGGCCGCCCCCACCAGAGCCGTGGCCACCCCGAACCCCACCAGCACCCTGGTCAGCCCGGCCCCGAACGGGGAGAGCGAGCCGTCGAACGCGGTCCAGTACACCCGGGCCGCCGCGTACAGCGCCAGCTCCACCATGGCGCCCGAGAACAGCACGCACACCGGGGTGGGCGCCACCGCATGGGCGTCCGGCAGCCAGAAGTGGAACGGCACCACCGATCCCTTGACGAACAGCCCGGCCAGCACCAGCGTGAACGCCAGGACCACCAGGCCGTCGGGACGGTGGGCCGCCAGGGCCTGCCCGATCTGGGCCAGGTTGAGCGCCCCCGTCCGCGCGTAGACGAGGCCGATGCCCCACAGCAGCAGGAATCCCCCGATGCTGTTGATCACGCCGAAGTTGATGGCGCCCTGGAGCGGGGCCGGTTCCTCCACCCTGGTGCCCGTCAGCGCGTAGCCGACCACGCTCATGAGCTCGAAGAACACGAACAGGTTGAACAGGTCGCCGGTCAGGGAGAACCCGATCATCGCGCCCATGAACACGAGCATCAGGATGTGGAAGCGGTGCCCCTCGTGCGCCTCGAAGTACCGCCACGAGAAGACGAACGCAGCGGTCGCCAGGACGGCGACGAGCGTGGCCATGCCGGCGCCGAACGCGTCGACCGTGAAGGAGATCCCGAGGGCGAGCCCGTGCCGCGGTCGCCAACCGGCGAACCAATACACGACCGGCTCTCGGGAGGCCCACCACAGGAGAGCCGCGCATAGTGCCGTGGCGGCGAGCGAGGTGAGGATGGCCACCGTTTCGACCATCCGCCGCCGCAACACCGGCGAGAACGCGGCGATGGCCGCCGCCACCAGGAACGGGATCGCCACCGGCAGCGGGGGGATCGCGCCGATCTCAGCCCTCCAGGGGCCGAAGCTCGTCCGGGTTGAGCGTCCCGGAGCGCTTGTGCGACTGAAGGACGAGGGCCAGGAGCAGCGCGGTCACCGTCACCCCCACCACGACGTCGGTGAGGGTGAGCGCCTGGACCACCGGGTCCACCGCCCGGGTCCCCGGGGGCACGTCCTTGAAGATCGGCGCCGTCCCCCCCGCCCGATATCCGACCTCGAGCAGCAACACGTAGGTCGAGGACTGCACCACCGACAGGCACATGATCAGGTGCACGAAGTTGCGGCTGGTGGCGATCCCGTACAGGCCCACGAACAGGAGCCATGCCGCCAGGAGGAAGGGGAGCGTTCGCATCGCTACCGGCCCCGGACCATGAGGGTTTGCTCCAGGAACTCGAACAGGATGAGCACCAGGCCCGCGCCGACCTCCAGGCCGACCGAGACGTTGAGCACCGGGAGTGTGCCGGCCGAGAACACCGATCCCGGCTGTCCCTTCGGCCAGATGTTGTCGAGGAACGCGATCCCGGCCACCAGGCCGATCAGCCCGACCACCACGAACCCCCCCGCCCCCGCGCCCTCGCCGACGTCGAGCGCGTGGATCGGGTTCAGCCGCCGGAAGGTCAGGTACCGGCCGACCAGGTAGATGAGCATTGGCGCCGCGGCCAGGATGGCCCCACCCTGGAAGCCCCCGCCGGGGGTGGTGTGGCCGTGCGCCACGATGTACAGCCCGATCAGGACCGCCGGGCCGATGAGCCCCACGCCGGCCACCCGGACCGCGTCGCTGGTGCCGGCCAGCGTCCGTTCGGCCGCCCGGTCGCGGGGCGGACGTTCCCGTTCGTCCCGCTGGATCCGCAGCAGGAGCGAGACCGCCATCACCGAGACGAACAGGATGAACTCCTCGCCCACGGTGTCGAAGCCCCGGTAGTCGAACACCACGGAGGCCACCACGTTCGTGGCGTGTCGCTCGGGGAGCGCCACCCGGTTCAGGACGTAGCCGTAGGAACCGCCGTAGTGGCCGAATCCCGGAATCCCGGACAGCCCCCACACGACCAGCGCCAGCGCGGCCGCCGCGCCCACCCCGAACAGCGCGAGCCGAGTCCGAACGCTCACCGCTTCCGCTCCCGGACCTTCTCCAGCGTGAGCAGCACCATCAGCGGATAGGCCACGCCCACGACGATCTGGGACAGGGCCACGTCGGGGGCCTGAAGGACGAGGAACAGCACGGCCAGGGACGTTCCGAACATCCCCATGACGACGGCCTGGCGGACGGGGTCGCGGGTCACCACCACGAGCGCGCCGAACACCCCGACCGTGATCATCGCCACGGCCTGGACCGCCGCGATCACGGTCCCTTGACCCGCTCTTCGTCCTGGACCCGCCAGTCGCCGTGCTCGCGGATCCGCGCCGCCCGCGCCGTCGCGTGGGTGAGCACGGGTGCGAACACGAGCAGGAAGCCGGCGATGAGGAGGGCCTCGATGCCCTGGTGGTCCAGGGCCTCCCGGGCCGCCACGGCTCCGGCGATGAGGAGGGTTCCCAGCCCCGAGGCCGGCGCCAGGTAGTGCAGCCGGTCGAAGAGGTTCGGCATCGCCAGGAGGCCAGCCACGCTCACCACCTGGATGGCCACCCCGAGGGAGAGCAGGATCCATTCGACCCAGTGGCCGGGGGTCATACCGACCGCTCCAGCATCCGCACGTACGAAAGCGTGGCCACGAAGTTCACCAGGGTGAACACCACCGCCGCGTCGGCGTAGACGCTCCGGCCGAACCCCTCGGCGAGGGCGATGAAGGCGGTGGTGGTGAGGATCCCGGCCATCTCGAGCCCGACCAGGCGCTCTATCGGCGTTCCGCGGGCCGCCACGATCCCGCAGGGCACGATCGCGGCAAGCAGGACCGCCGCGGCCACGAGCCACGCGTTCACGTTCGCCCCAGGAGCTTCCGCACCGCCCCTGCCCGGGGCACGAGCTCGTGCACCAGCAGCTCGTCCCGTAGCCGGTCCACCCCGATGGCGACGGTGTTCGGCGCCACCGACACCCCGGCCAGGACGAGCGCCCGCCTGGCCGCGTCCTCCGGGTTCCGGTCCCCGCCGTGTTCGAAGGGGATGGCGCGAAGCGAGCCCCGAACGCGTCTGGTCCCGGTTAGCTGGCCCCACAGGGCCGCGAACACCAACCCCGTGTCGGTCACGACCCGCACCGGCAGCAGCCGCGCCCCGCCGAACCACCGGAGGCGCGGGCGGAACCGGAGCGGGAGGCTGGTTTCCACGATCTCGGCGAACGTGGCGGCGATGGCCGCGGCTCCCACGCCGGCGATGGCTTCGGACCCGGCGATGGTGCTGGTGAGGAGCAGCCAGAGGGCCATCGACAAGGCCCACCAGACGAGCCAGGAGCCGGCGATGGCGAGGGCCCGAGCGCGCGGCCCCTTGCGAGGAGCCATAGCTGGCGTGTTCTACCCCTCGCCCAGCGGATCGAACCGACTCACGCAGCCACGATTGCGGCGGGTGATACCGATCTCTCACGGTGAAAGCCGTGAGGCGACGATCCGAAGAGGACCGCAGTTACTCGAGGGCCCGTCGTCTACCGGCGGTCAACCCCCGGGCGTCCGCCGCGAGAGTCCCCGTCAGGTTCCTGAGGGGGCGGGGACGGCAACGGCGGCGGTTCAGGAGGATCGGGCGGCAGGCCGCTGTGCTCCCCGTCTCGAAGAAGGAGGTATTGGATTGCCCTGTCGGCTGCCTCGTCGGCCCTCTTGCCGGGGCCTCTGGAAAGCCAGCCAAGGTCATTGACCCGGTCTTCCATCTGAGGCGGCGGCAGCGGAAGCCGCAGCGTTCGAGCCACTCTGTCCCGGAGGGTAGCAGCGGGGCCGGTCGCTCACGGCCCGGGCGTGACCACCTCGATGCGGGCCGGGCCGAGCGTGACCTCTCGATCGCCCAGGCGCGCCGCGACCTTGCGGTTCGAAGGATTCCACAGACGAACCTCGACCCGCCCGTCGACCCGACGGATCGACGTCAGCACGGCTTCCCCGAGCTCGAGGTCTAGCAGCCGGCCGGTGGCCTCAAGGTCGCCTCCGCCGGGCGCGTCGATCTCCAGGATCGGCAGGGCGAACCGTTCCCACTCCGGCAGAAGGTCTTCCGGGGCCGCGTCGGGGAGGATCCCGATCCGGAACTCGGTCCGCCCGATCATCTGGGCTTCGGGTGTGGCAATGTCGGGACCGGCCGCCGAGGGCCGCGAGGCGATGCTCTGTCGGCTGATGGTGCCGACGCATCGGAGAAGCGTGATCGCCAGCTCGCGCCCGTCGACGACCTCGTACTCGAACACTCCCTCGTGGAACACGGCCACCCCACCTGCCAGCACCGCGCCCCGGGCCGGCCACGTCGGCGAGGGCCATTCCAGATCGCTGCCCTCCGAGGCCGGCGGCCGATGGACCAATTCGAACGGCGAGACCGCCACCGAGCCGTCCCCCGGCTCGGCCAGCTGGACGTGCAGCCGAAGGCGATGGTCGGTGCGTTCGTTGTCGATCCGGCCCTCCAGGATCACGAAGCGCTCGCCACGTCGCCGGCGCAGCCGGGCGCTCACCCTCATGCCGTCGAAGCGTGCCTCGAAGGTTCCCAGGCCCGCCCGGATCCGGACCGGCCCGGCGGGCTTCTCGTACGGGTCCGGACAGAAGTTGTACAGGTCTCCCGCGTCGAACTGGTCGATCAGGCGGAGCCGAAGCCCGCCCGCCTCGACGCGCCCGTTCTCGACGCGTAGGTCCACGGGCTCGTCGGTGGCGGCCTCGCCCCCGGCCAGCCAGCCCAGTCCGGGCACGCCGTCGCGTTCGAACGGCGAGGGGTTGAACCGGAGCACGCCTTCGGCCCCGACCCGGGACGCGAGCGCGGTCATCGCCCGGTCGACGATGCCCCGGGCCAGCGCCCGAGCCTCGGCGCATCGGGCGTCAACGTCGCGGGCGACCTGGTCGACTGAGCACCCGCACACGGAGTCATGGGCCCCGTTCCACAGGAGCAGCCGCCACGCCCGGTCCAGCTCTCGGGCCGGCCACTCGAACCCCGGGACCAGAGCCGACAGCGGCTCGGCGTACCGCTCGACCAGCGCCTCGACCCTGCCCCGCTCCCGCTTCTGGTGCACCCGCGCGGAGTACACGTTCGGCAGCAGGTGGGCCCGAGCCGCGGACCGAAGCTCCCCCCGCCATTCGGGCAGGCCCTGCGGCTCCGGGCCGTCCAGGAAGCGTTCGAGGGACGCGATCTCACCGCGCGGGCCGCCGGCCGCGTTCGCCTCTGCCAGCAGCGGCGGGAGCCGGGTCTGCGCGATCTGGTGGTCGCCGCCCACGGTCACCAGGAACCGGTCCCGGACCGACATCGGGGCCAGCAGGCCGACGGCGTTTCGAAGCTGGGCGGCCAGGTCCGCGGCGTCGGCCGCGTGGTTGAGGTGCCAGCCCAGGCCGTAGCCGAAGGCCAGGTATTCGGTGAGCACGCGGCTTCCGTCAGGGGACTCCCACCAGAACGCCGTCCGGTCGATCGCCGCCGGCACCCCCCGCCACACCACCGCCCGTTCGATCCCCGCCGCTCGCAGGATCTGCGGCATCTGGCCGATGTGGCCGAACTGGTCCGGAAGGTAGCCGAGCAGGAGGCCGCCGCCCAGGTCCCGGGCCCTCCGAAGGCCGGTCTGGAGGTTTCGGATCAGCGACTCGCCCGAGACCAGGAACTCGTCCATCTGCGTGTACCAGGGCCCCAGCGAGATCCGGCCTGCCGCCGCCAGCCGACGGACGTCCGGCTCGCGCTCCGGCCGGACCTCGAGGTAGTCGTCGACCATGGCCACCTGGCCGTCGAGGTGGAAGTGGGCGAAGCCAGGATCCCGGTCGAGCGTGTCGATCAGCGCGTCCTTCATGTCGACCAGCCGGCGGAGGAACGCGTCGAACGGCTGCCACCATTCGCGGTCCCAATGCGTGTGCGGGACCAGGACGATGAGGGGCGAGCCTCCGCCTTCGCCAACGGGATCGGCCATGGCCGCGAACGACGCTAGCCGAGCGGGAGGCGGGGGGCAAAAGCGGGCTATTGTCTCGCATGTCGCGTTCCCGGCGACACTTCGTCCCGGCCGGGGTAGGCAGCCCACGCGCTCGCCGGGCCGTCGAGAGGAGGTGCGTCCCTGGTGCCGAAGGCCGTGCCGCCGAAGGTGACGGGATCCGTACGCCTCCAGCTCCTGGGCCCGTTCGCCGTCGTCGTCGACGGCCGGCCCCTGTCGGAGACCGAGATCGGGAGCCGCAAGGGCCGGACGGTGCTCAAGCTTCTCCTGCTCGGCCGGGGTCATGTGGTGTCCTCGGACCGCATCGCCGAGGTCCTGTGGGGCGAGGACGCTCCGGCGAAATGGGAGCGCGACCTGGCCACGCTGGTCAGCCGGTTGCGGAGCGTGCTCGGAACCGAGGCGGTGTCCGGCGGGCCGGGCGGGTATCGGTTCGTGCCGTCGCCTCGGTTCGAGATCGACCTGGCTGAAGCGGATCGGCTGGTCCGGGAGGCCGAATCCCGCCTCGGGGCCGGCGAGCCCTCACTGGCCCGGGCCGCAGCGGACCGGGCCCTCCGGCTCCTGGGGAGGGGAACCCTGCTCGAGGACGAGCCGTACGCGGAGTGGGCCGAGGCGCCCCGGGCGGAGGCGGCCGCCCTGCTCCGGCGGGCCAGGCGATGCGCGGGGCAGGCCGCCTCGGCCGTGTCGGACTTCGAACCTGCGGCCCGGGTGATGGAGGCGGCGGTCTCGGACGATCCCCTCGACGAGGAAGCCCATCGCGAGCTGATGCTCGCATACAGCCGGCGGGGCGAGCTCGGACGCGCCCTCGAGACGTACGAGCGGCTGCGCGGGGTCCTGGCCGAGGAGCTCGGGACCGATCCCGCCCCCGAGACCAGGGCCGTCCATCTGGCGATCCTCCGCCAGGAGGCCGCTCCGTCCGGCGCCCGGGCCGAACCCCCCGGCCCGGTCCCGCAGCCCGTGCTGGATCCGGCCTTCGTGGGCCGCGAGCCCGAGCTGGCGTGGCTCACGAAGGGCTGGACGCATGCCGTGGCCGGTCGCCCGTCAATGGTTGTCATCTCGGGGGAGGCCGGGATCGGAAAGACCACCCTGGCCGGCGAGGTCGTTCGGCTGGCCGGGGCCACGGGCGGCACGGTGGCCCTTGCCCGCTGCTACGAGGCCGAACGCTCGCTGTTCCTCCAGCCCGTGGTCGACGCGGTGCGATCGGTGATCCTGTCGATCCCGCCGGACTCCGTGCGGGAGCTGGCCGGGGACTGGGCCGGGACGCTGGGTGAGCTCATCCCCGAGGTCGGGAGGATCCTCCGCCCCATCCGCTACGAGCGGGCCACACCCGACATCGAACGGACCCGGACATTCGAGGCGGTCACGTCGTTTTTCCGCGCCCTTGCGGATCAGCAGCCCGTGGCGCTCTTCCTGGACGACCTCCAGAACGCCGGTTCGTCCACGATCGAGCTGCTCCACTTCCTTCTTCGACGGGCGCCCGGGGCTCGGTTGCTGGTTGTGGCGACGATCAGGGCCGAGGAGGGAGAGGAGGCCCTCGTTCACCTGGGGCCGGTGAGCAGGCGGTTGGAGCTCGGACCGCTCCCGGGGGCGGCCGTTCTCGAGCTGGCCCGGCGCTCGGGTGCCGCGGACCAGGGGGAGCGGATCCTCGCCATGACCCAGGGACATCCGCTGTTCGTGGTGGAGATCCTGCGGGCCATCGCCGAAGGTGAGGGTAGCGCGGCAGAGGCGGCCGGGGGCGAGGCTCTGTTGCCGGATTCGCTGCGGGATGCCGTCCTGGCCCGGGTCCGGCGAGTGGGGCCGGAGGTCGAAGGGCTCCTGCGGGCCGCCGCCACCCTCGGCTCTGCGTTCGGCCCGGCCGTGCTGGCCCAGCTCCTCGACCTCCCGCCCGAGGAGACGGCCCGGCGAGCCGAGACCGCCCACCGTGCCAGGCTGCTGGTCGAAGCGGGCGCCGAATTCGAGTTCGCCAACGACCTGGTGCGCGAGATCCTGTACCGGACCACCCCGCTCCCCACCCGCACCGCCCGGCACCGGCGGGCGGCGGAACTGCTGGCGGCCAACCCGGAGGCCGTGGCCGCCCATGCCGAGGCCGCCGGCGACTGGCCCATGGCCATGGAGGCCTGGCTCCGGGCCGGCGAACGGGCCGCGTCGCGATACGCCAACCGAGACGCCGAGCAGATGCTGGATCGCGCCCTGCATGCGGCGACGGTGGCTCGCGACCCGGAGGGGCAGGGCCGAGCCCGGCTGTTCCGCAGCCACGCGAGGGAGGCCCAGGCCGACTACCCGGGGGCATACGAGGATCTCTGGGCAGCCATCGAGCGTGCCCGCGCGGCTGGGAGCAGGACCGTGGAGATGCGGGCGCTTCGAGGGTTGGGGGGCGACGTCATGGTGGGGCTGGGCCGCCCCACGGCCGAGTGCCTGCCCTACGTCGAGGCCGCCCTGTCCATCGCCGAGGAGCTGCGTGACGTTCCCGCCCAGGTGGACGCCCTGGCCCGCATGGCGGTCCTGTGGTCGAACCGCCTCCGGTTCGACCTGGCCTTCGAGCACGCCCGCCGGGCCGAGGCCCTGGCCCGCGGGACGGCGGATGACGGCGTCCTCGCGTCGGCGCTCGACGGGATGAAGACGGCCGCGGCCTACAGCGGCGACCTGACCGCCCTGGAACGCGTCCTTCCCGAGCTCCAGGGGATCCTTCGGCGCCGGGGGGATCTGTGGGGCTTGCAGTGGGCACTGTTCGAGGCGTCCTTCCCGCCGACCGCCCGGGGCGAGTGGGACCGGGCGATCCATCGGGTCAACGAGGCCGTGGAGGTGAACCGCCGGATCGGGTACCGGGCCTACGAGCCCGGATTCGTGGCCCACCTGGCCTGGATCCACCGATCGCGCGGCGACTACGGGAGGGCCCTGGAGCTCGGCCGGCAGGCCGTCGACCAGGCCGGCGAGGTCGGTCATCCGTGGTGGACCGCCGTGGCCTGCTCCTTCCTCGCGAGCCTTCTGATCGAACTTCGGGATCCCGGACGGGCGTCGGAATATGTCGAACGAGGCCTGGGGGCGGCCGAACGCGACGGAGCGGAGTCCTATCTGCTCCGGTGCCTAGGCATCGCATCCCTGGCCGCCTGGCTCGAGGGCCATTCCGAGCGGGCGGCCGGGCTGCTGGAGCGGGCCGAGGACATCATGGCTCGGGTCCGGACCCCCACCGGGACGACGTTCCTTCTCAGCGCCGACGCGTACGTCGCGGTGGCGACGGTGCGGTTCGAGCTGGGCGACGTCGAGGCGGCCGAACGGGTGGCGACCGGGCTACTCCAGGAGGCCCGGGCCGCCGGATGGAAGGAGGCGACGTCGAGGGCCGCGGTCCTGGCCGGCCGGTGCCGGGCTGGCCTGGGGGACGACGAGGGGGCCGGGGTGCTGTTCCGTGAAGCCCTCGAGCTGGCCGAGCAGACCACGCTCCCTGCCACGGCGTGGCAGGCGCGCGCCGGTCTGGCCGGCCTCGCCGCACGTCGAGGGCCGGCGGGGGACCGGGCGGAACACGTCTCTGCCGCGCGAGCGATCGTCGAGAAGCTCGCCCTGAGCATCGGTGATGAGGACGTAGAGCTTCGTCGCCGCTACGTCGAGGGCGCCAGCCGCGAGCTCGAGGTCCTTTCGGGGGGAACGGCCGGGCGTTTCAGAGCTCGGCCGCGTCCGGCACGGTCGACAGCTCGTCCAGCCCCGCCGGCTGGGCGCCTGCCGCAGACAGGCGATCGATGAGGCGGGGGAGGGCCTCGAGCGTCTGGTCGGGCCACGCGTGCAGGAGGAGGACGGCCTGGCCGTTGCCCGAGAGGACGCCGTCCATCACCGCCTCGACGATGTCCTCCGCGGTGCGGTCCGGCTCCCAGTCGTACGCCGGGACGTCCCAGCCGACCTGGCGGTACCCGAGCCGCCCGAGGACCTGGCGCACCCGGGGATCGTTCCATCCGGTCCCGAACGGGCACCGGAACCACGGCCGGGGATCGGCCCGGGTGATGGCCTCGATGACCCCCGTCGCCTCGCCGACGTCTGCCCGGATCCCGGCGTCGGAGAGCAGCGGCATCCGGGCGTGGAAGAACGAATGGTTCCCCACGGCGTGCCCGTCGCGGACGATCCGCCGGGCGGTGTCCGGGTAGGCCTCCACCCACCGGCCCTGCAGGAAGAACGTGGCCCGCAGGCCCTTCTCCCGCAGCAGGTCGACCACGGCGCCTGGCACGGCCGGGTCGCACCGGGGACGGTCGGGATGCTCGGCGTCGAAGGTCAGCGCCACCTTCATCCGATGACCTCGCCGATCCGGGCGGCGACCCGCTCGGCGGCCCCGGGGTCGATGGGGCGGTACGTGACCTGGGTTCCGACCTCGTCGGCGATGGCGCGGGCGATGACCTCGGGGGTGGTCGTCGAGAAGTCCATGCAGCGCCCCGCCCCATGGCGCTCCAGCCGGTGGCGGACGTGGAAGTTCTGCTCGAAGTGATGACGGAGGGGGAAGTAGAGGAACGGCCGCTGGTTCGCGGTGAGCTCCATGGTCGTGGTGAGCCCGCCCTGCACCACGGCCAGGTCGCACGCGGCCAGGTGACGGTACAGCTCGGGGACGTACGCCCGAAGCTCCAGGCCCTCGTGCCGCGGGAGGCTCTCCGGGTCGATGCGGGGTCCGGCCACGACCACCATTCGGAGGTCGGGGACCAGCCGCTTGGCTTCGGGGTACGCCTCGATGACCCGGCGCAGGAGGTGCCCGCCTACCCCCGAGCCTCCCACGGTGACGATGCACACCCTCTCCTCCGGCCGGTACCCGAGCCGGTCCCGGAGGCCCTGCCGGTCGGCGAAGTCGGCAGGATCGAACCCGGTGATGTAGTCGCCCGAGAAGTCGTAGTGCTCCTCGGTCCACTCCCGGATCGCCGGAAGATCCGGTCCGAACCGGTCCGGCACGACGTCGTCCGGCGCCCCCACGAAGATGGCCCGGTCGCGGATCCTGGGGAACCGGGCGATATGCTCGATCATCTCCGCGTTGTAGTCGGCGGTGAGGAAGGCCTCCCGCTCGCCCCCGTCGGGCATGGGCAGCCACCCGACGAAATCCGTGAGCCACACGTACGCGGCGGACTTCTGTTCGGGGTTCTCGTGCAGGTAGTAGTCGAGCTCCCAGGCCTCGTCCCCGATCCACAGGTCGTGGTCGGATTCCCGGACCACGTCGTGGAACAGCATGAAGTTGGCCAGCAGGATCTCGTCCATCCGCCGCCAGGCCTGGAAGCAATGCAGGTCGTGCTCGGCGGACTCGGAGTCGATGTGCTCGACCTCGCTAGACATCTCGGCCGAGGCGGGGTGGACGCGCTCTCCGCGCTCCTCGAGGACCCGGGTGACCGGGGACTGGGCCAGCCAATCGATCTCGAGGTCCGGGTGGAGCTTGCGCAACTCGTCGGCGATGGCCACGTCCCGCCGGGCGTGGCCCAGGCCGATGGGGGAGGAGATGTACAGGGCACGCTTCCGCCGGCTCCTCCCTCGGGTCCACCGCCGCGTTCCGGCCGCCGGCCGGTGGACCCGGTCCACGAACTCCCGG
>Ga0066709_100001246_pt1 | contig 16375 bp, 12 predicted proteins | sample GraSoiAngelo_158_FD_79665 | JGI IMG/M metagenome (GOLD analysis project Ga0066709, IMG submission 79665) | Grasslands soil microbial communities from the Angelo Coastal Reserve, California, USA - 14_1009_16_30cm | ecosystem: Environmental > Terrestrial > Soil > Grasslands | place: USA...
AGAAGAAGCCGCAAGAGGGTGAGTCACAACGGTTCGACCTTCGACAGCTTTCTCGAAGAGGAAGGGATTCGGGAAGAAGTCGAGGCAGTGGCGATCAAGCGGGTGCTCGCCTGGCAGCTTGAGCGTGCCATGCGGCAACAGCAAAAGACCAAGCGCGCAATGGCGAGCGAGCTTCACACCAGCCGTTCACAACTGAATCGCCTGCTCGACCCCCGAAATGTCTCGGTGACGCTTGATACGATCACGCGGGCTGCCAAGGCGCTGGGCAAACGCGTCATTATTCGTGTGGCCGATGTGAGAGCCAAGCGCGGGTAGGCTGCGCAGCGGGCTTTCGGTTGGCATTCGCAGGGACCATCCTAACCCTGGGGCTCTTCAAGGGACTTTTGCCGTCGGAGTACTCAGCCTTGGGGAGCGCCGCCGTTTTGAAGGAACTCTTTGACTCGCTGGCCGAGTTAAAGGCACATCCGGCCGCAATTACGAACCACAACTTCTATTTCTTGTTTCGCTTGACGGAGTAAGCGCGAAGCCCCGGAAGGAAGTCTTCCCTTACTAAAGCTCAATTGTTTAGAAATACCGTGGACGGTAGCCGCGGCACGATCTCACCTGTTGGGACGTCGTGCGCATTTCTGCTTCTTGCGGCGATTGCAGCCCGCGGGACAGAATGTGCTCCGCGGGGCTGCCACTCGGGGCGCACCGGTCAGCCGACGGGTACCGTTACTGCCGGGGAGGCCGTTCGCTCAGCCGTTGGGCGCAATGGGCGAGCACGTATTTTCGCACCTGCTCGGGCATGCGGCGGTCGAGGCAGATCTCCCGCAGATCGTTGGTCGCGAGGTTGGGCAGGAAAGCGAGCACCGCGGGAAGCGGCGTCAAGGGGTGCCGCACCAGCATCAATCGCAAGTCATAGCGGCTGGACCATCTTGGGTGCAGTGTGACGGCTTCCACGACCTCCCTGGTGATGTTTCGCTGGGTCAGGGCACGGATCAAGTGCGCCTCGGAGAGAAACGGGTTATCGAGCGCGGCGCGAATGACTTCGCGGTCGTTGGTAAAGAGCAGGCTGGCCGCGACACGCCCCGAAGCTCGCCGCCCCAGAGTAATCCGTTCCCCGCGAGGTATGGATCCAAGCCTTTTCAGCACGGCGTCTTCGGCGCTGATCTTGAAGTCGGCGGGGACGCCCGGCGACTGCGAGACGCGCACCAAGTCGAACAGGTGAAGGAATTTCAGAATTGGAAGCGAGATGAGGCGCGGCGTCTTCGGATGGCGCGCCAGCGCTAGCTTTACAGCGTAACTCTTTCCCGCTTGCCTGTGCTCCGCGATATCGCGGACCACTTCTCCCGGCAAGTCCTTCCTCTCAAGCAGACGCAGGAGGTCCCGCTCTTCAAGGTTCGGATTCCGGGCCAAAGCCAGCAACACCTCTTTGGCTGTCTCCTTGAAAAAAGGGTCCATCAGATGGCGCGGGGTGGCCAAAGCCTTTTCGGCGCGCTCGGCGAGTTGGGGGTTTCTAATCGGTGGCGGCATTTTCGCTACATTCTACGCACCCTAAGCTGACTGAGGCAAATCGCCGCCGCAGCGGAAGAGGGGTGCCATCTGGAATTGGACTCATTTCGAAACACGGGTCATTCCCGTGAAAGCGGGAATCCATTGCGCAAGCCATTGGAAATGCGCCGCCGACGGACGAGATTCCCGCTTCCGCGGGAATGACTGCACATGGGAGCGTCCGTGCCTCGCAATTGACACCTCTACCCGGCAGAGGGCTCATCCTATGACACGCGGAAGCGCCACCCCAGATGAATCTTCCCCATACGACATTGCAAGCCCAAGCTGCATCCAACCGAGTGGGATGAGGAGGGGTTACCCGAGTGCTCAAAGGGGCCAGATTTTACTTGAAAAGATTTGCAAGTCTTGGTATTTGGGATGCGGCGCCCGGAAGCATTCGAGATCTGCAAGTGTGACCTTACCCCCTGAGGTCTCGACCAACGATGGCGGGGACAGGTGTTGCGGTAATCTTGGCGCCAAACTACATCAACCATGAGGTAGTCGAGCGATGAAGAAGACAGCCGTATTCCTGAGTCTCACAGTGATGGCGGCCCTTGCCGCTCTACCGAGCGCCGCCTGGGGCGCGCCTCTGCAAGCCAAGCAACGGCAAATGAAGACCAACGAAGAGTATCAGGCGTACATGGCGATGAATAATGAGAAGGACCCCAACCAGAAGCTCTCTCTCGCGGACGCCTTTGTCCAGAAGTTTCCGGATTCCGATTTTAAGGATATGGCCTATTTTCAGAAGATGGCCGCCTATCAGCAGCTTGGGAAAGTGGTCGAGGCCCTGGATGCCGGTCACAAAGCTCTCGAAATCAATCCCGACTCCTTGGACGTCATCAACCTGGAAGCGACCCTCATCCCCTATTACACCTTCAAAGCGGGCGATTCGGCGGGGACGGAAATGCTTTCGCGCGCCGAGACCGATGTGAAACACGGGCTGGATTTGCTCGCCAAACTCACTAAGCCTGAGAATGTGAAGCCGGAAGATTGGGACAAGGCGGTGAAGAGCGCGCGGGCGGGGATGAACACGGCGCTCGGTTACGTGGCTCTTCAAAAGAAGGACTATGCTTCCGCCAGCACCTACTTGAAAGCGGCGACGGAGGATAATCCCGGCGAATCCTTGCCGACATACCTGCTCGGCCAGGCCTATCTTTATTCGAGTCCGCCCGACTACAACGATGCCATTTGGGACCTGGCACGGGCCGTGGCTCTTTCTAAAGCCGCCGGCAATGCCAATGCCGCGGAGTTTCGGAAGTTCTTTGACCAGGTTTACGTAAACCGGCACGGCTCAGACGGCGGCGAGAGCGACGTGATCCAGGAGGCGAGCGCCTCAGCGACCCCGCCCCAAGGCTTTAACGTTCCCCCGCCGGAGCGGCATAAACCCACCGGCAATCAGGTTCTCGATTTCTACTATAACCTCGAGGACACGCTGCGCTTGGGTGGCGACCAGGCCAAACAGCTCTGGAGCCAGGTGAAAGGACAATCCTTTGCCTCACCGGGGCAGGTGGATAGCGTTGAAACCGGGCCGGACGCCGATGCGACACGAGTGCATATTGACATCACCGACGAGTCGAAAGCGAAGGACGGTGCCTACGATATCGTTTTGACCGATAAGCAGGCGGACGCCAAGTACCTCCAAAAGGGTGACCCCGTCCACTTCCAGGGGACCTTTTCCGACTTCACGCAAACCCCAAGCTTCTCCGTGACCGTGGACGGCACGATTGACGACGATGTTCTCACTTCGCTGACCGCCGACCGGAAGAAGGGCAAGGGGCGCCCCAAGCCAAAGCCCCATTAGTGCCGTTCCAACTGCTTCTGGATAGTTTTGCTCGAAGTGGCTTACTGCGTCTGGTATGCCGGGCGGTGCCCAGGCCCGTTAAGTTGGAACGGCATTAGCGACCGCAGGTCAAGGCTGAGTTTTGCGGTCTGCAGTGGGACGTCCAACGGCGATCAGCGGGAAATTGCACTTCGCGTCGCGCCAATGCTTCCTCGGGCCGCCCGCGGACATTCGGACCCGCTGGGGCGGGGGGCCTATCGGCCGGGCCGTTTTCTCGCCTTGGGGTGGTGGTCGAGTCCCAGGCCATCAATTTTCCGGCTGAGAGTATTGCGATGGATCCCAAGGGCGCCAGCTGCTTTTGAGCGATTACCCTCTGACTGTTCCAGGACCTTCTTGATGAAGCGCTTTTCGAATTCCGCGACAGCGTCCTCGTAGGATACGCCGCGCTCGACCATTTGGGCAATGAGAGCTTCCAGTTGTTCTTTCATGGTCGAACTCCCAGCGACGAGAATTTAGACCACGCCCCGGTTCGTCACTTCGTTCCCTGCTTGTCTTGCTTGACGAGTGCTTGTCTGAGCTTTTCCAACCCATTCTGAAATTGAGCTCGGAAGTCCTGCGGCATGAGTGCCACCAAGGGACGCGCCAGGTTCGCGGTGTAAGGAGCCAAAACCGATCGGTGGACGGTTTCCGTCTTTATACCGAAAGCCATCATGCTCATCAACAGTATGCAGGCGATTCCGACGCCCCGTACCAGACCAAAAAACGCGCCTAGGATGCGGTCGAACAACTGGAGCCCGGCCGCCTTCAGCAACTTCTTGGCGACAAGCGAAAGCACCGCTCCCAGGATCAGCACCAGGACAAAAAGAGTAAGAAAAGCTGCGCCCTGAGCGAGCTGTGTTGAGCGCGTCAAGTCTTCGAACCATGGCGCCGCCCGCCGGTACCCCGCTGCCGCGACGGCTAGTCCGGCGACCAGGGACGCAAGGCCAATGAGCTCTCGAACGAAACCCTTGTGGGCCGCAGCCGCAACGGATCCCACGACAATGACTGTCAAAGTCCAATCGAGCCAGTTCCACGCGCCCATGATTTGCCGGAAGGCCGGGACCGGCTTGCTTCAGTTGAGCGTCTGCCCAGTCAACAAGCGGTAGGCTTCCCGATACTTTTCGCTGGTCTTCTCCACCACGTCCTCCGGGAGAAGTGGCGGAGGGGGTTGTTTGTTCCAACCCGTCGATTCCAAATAGTCGCGCACAAACTGCTTGTCAAAGGAGGGCTGCGCTCTCCCAGGTTCATAGCCCGCCAGCGGCCAAATGCGAGACGAATCCGGCGTCAACACCTCGTCAATTAGAATAATCTGGCCTCCGTCCGTCCCGAACTCGAACTTCGTGTCCGCCAGGATGATGCCCCGGCCCTCCGCGTAGTCGCGGGCTCTGGAATAAAGGGTCAAGCTCAAGTCGCGAAGGTGGTTCGCCGCCTCCGTTCCGATCTGGCCCACCATTTCCGCCCAGGAAATATTCTCGTCGTGGCCCGTCTGAGCCTTGGTCGCCGGTGTAAAGATGGGCTGATCGAGCTTCGAAGACTCCTTCAAGCCGGACGGAAGTCCGACCCCGCACACGGCGCCCGAGGCTTGGTAATCCTTCCACCCCGACCCCGCCAGATATCCTCGCACGACGCATTCGATCGGAAAGGGACGCGCCCACTTCACCAGCATGGAGCGCCCCTCCAACTGGTCACGAAACGGGTCAAGCTCCGGAGGGTAGTGGCCGAGCGAGGCTGTGAGGAAATGATGAGGGATTTGGCCCTCAAAAAATCCAAACCAGAAGCAGGAGAGTTGTGTAAGGATGCGGCCCTTGTCCGGAATGGGCTCCGCCATTACCACGTCAAAGGCGGAAAGCCGGTCCGTGGCCACGATCAACAGCCGGCCGCCGGCCAATTCATAAACGTCGCGAACCTTTCCGCGCGAAAACATCTTCACACCGGGCAGGTGTGATTCCCGTAGAGGTGGAATATGGGTTAGCTGACTCACAGTTGTCTCGGGCAGCGCTCATTCTAAAACATCATCTTGGCTTGTCAATGGGAAAATCGGAGCCGTGTGGGAATAAGTTGGAAGACCTCAAGAACAAAATCTTGACAAGAAGTCAGCGGCGGGTATTCGTTTCCTCCCCGCCCTCGAAACCAGTGCGCGGCCGGTGTCGGCCTGCGACTGCCGCGCCCGCGCCTCAAGCCAGAGCGGCTTCCGGTTCGGGCGCCTGTTCTTCCAGCTTCACGGAGACTATTCGTGAGACGCCCGCCTCCTCCATCGTAACGCCGTAAAGCAGGCGCGCGATATCCATTGTACGCTTATTGTGCGTGATAAGGATGAACTGTGTGTGCCGGCTCATCTGTCGAATCATGTCGGTGAACCGGTCCACGTTCGACTCATCGAGCGGCGCGTCCACTTCGTCCAGGATGCAGAAGGGGCTCGGCGTGTAGCGGAAAATGGCGATCAACAGGGCGAGCGCGGCCAGGGCCTTCTCTCCACCCGAAAGCAGGAGCACATTCTGCAGTCGCTTGCCGGGAGGTTGGGCGGCGATGTCAATTCCGCTGTCCGGCTCGGCTTCGTCGCTCAAGCGCATTTCGCCCACCCCGCCTCCGAAGAGCACCTTGAACGTTTCCGCGAAGTTGCGGTTGATCGCCTGGAAGGCTTGGAGGAATTGCTGGCGGGAGACATGGTCGATCTCGCGAATGGCTTGAGTCGTGTCCTCGATAGAGGCGAGCAAGTCCTGGCGCTGCGTCTCGAGGAACCCGAGCCGTTCCTCGGCCTCCTGAAGATCTTCAAGCGCCGCCATATTCACCGCGCCCAGGCCCTCGATGCGCTCCTTGATTTGGCCGACTTCCTGCTCCGCCGCTCCCAGCGCTTCACCCGAAAGCGCTCCGTCCTGCGGGAGCTCTTGAAGGAGTTGGTCGGCCTCAAGGCCCGCCTCATCGCGCGCGCGCGCCCGGAGATGGTTGCGATCGGACTCGGCGCGAATCAGATTTTCCCGAAGCGCGGAGCGCTCGTCGCGCGCCCTATCCAGCGCCGCACGTTCGGCCTCGATGGAAGACAAGATCTGATCGCGGCGGGCCCTGGTCGCGGCCGATTCTTGTTCGCGGGTGGCAAGCTCCGTTTCGGCCCTCCGCCGTTCGGTGTCGAGGCCCGTCCTTCGGGCCTCCGCATTCCGGCATTCATCTTCCCATCGAATCTGCTCTTGCTTCCACTCTGCGGTTTGCTCCGAAAGGCGCTGGGAGCGCGCGCCAAGGTCCTCCCTCTCGACGGCCAGCCGTGTTTGGTCGGCCTCTCGAGCGCGAAGGCGTTCCTCGAGAACTCCAACGCGGGCTTGCTCCCGAGTGAGTTCCTGCAAACGAAGGTCGAGCTCGGCGCGCACCGCCTTGAGGGAGTCCGCGGCGAGCTGGATTTTGGTTTCCCACTGGTTCTGTTCGGCAGCGGCCTGTGCGAGGTGTTCGCGAAATTCACCCTCTCGAGCCCTGAGGGCGGATCGCTCTTCGTCCAAACGGGCAGCCTCGGACCCGAGCACGCGCCCTCGCTCGGCGGCGCGGCCGGCCTCCTCATTTATCTGGCGGAGTTTTTCAGTTGACAACACCTCGCGTTTCTCCGCCTCGAGATTCTCCTCACCGAGGCTTGTCAAATCCTTTTCGAGCGACGCCACGCGGGCCACACCTTCCTCGAGCGTCGCCTGGTTTGCGCGAAGCGCGGATTCGAGTTCGGCGATTCTGCGCTCGAGCTCGCGATACTCACGGCGCAGGGCGAGGGGGCCGGCGCTAATCCCGCGGCCGCCGCTCACCTGCCGATGATGGTAGTGTTCGCCGCTGGGGGTGAGAAAATTCGCCTCGGGGTACTCGACCGCCAGCCGCTCGGCGGTTGAGGCGTCCTCCACTAAGTACGCATTCTCGAGGGCCGGAAGGGCGAGGTCGCCGTTCAGGCCGAGCTTGGGCTCGAAGCGGACGAGGTCTCTCACCAAAGCGCGCACGCCGCGCTCGCTGCGGACCGGCGAGTCGCTCTGCCCATGCGTGCGGCCGTTCGAGGGCACGCGCGTCACAAAGAATGTCGAACGCCCCGCTCCTTCACTCTTGAGCAGCGCGATACCTGAGCGCGCCGCCTCGTGCTCTTCAACCACCACGCATTCCAGATCGTTCTTGAGGTATTCCTCCACGACTTCTTCGTAGCCGGGCAAGACTTCCACAAAATCCGCCAGGATACCGAGGGGCTTGAAACTCTGGCCGTTCGAACCGATATCGCCTGAAAGCAGGCGGCGAACACTTTCGGCCGTATAGGAGCGGCGGGCAAGCGATTCCTGTAGGACGCTCTTTCGGGCTGTGGCGCTTGAATATTCCTGGCGGAGCCCATCGAGCTCGATCCGGTGCGCCGATTCTTCCTCGCGGGCGCGGCTGAGCGCCGCCGTGGTCTGGGCCACCCGCTTCGCCAGGTCGCGAAGAGCCCCCTCGCCCTGCGCGTGCTCCGCGGTCAGGCCTTCGAGCTCGCGGCCGAGCCGCAAGCGCTCCTCCTGCGCTGTGGAAAGCTCCGACTGATTTCGCGCCCTTTGCCTGTCCAAAGCCAGGCCGGACTCTTCCACCTGCACCAACTGATTGCGCAAATCAGCCATGCGGCTGACGGCGCCGATCAACTCCTGTCGGAGGGACTCGACGCGGGTCTCGCCCTCACAGACTTCCTCCGCAAGCCGCTCTTTCTCCTCGGCCAAGCGCCCGAGCGCCTCGCGTCCGGCTTGAGTTTCCTTTCGCAGCTCGGCGGTGCGTCGCTCCAGCTCCAAGGCCTCCTGATCGAGCGCAGTCGACTGCGTTTCGAGTTTCTCCGTTTCCGCGTGCGCTTCGCCGATGCGGGACTCGAGGCCGGCGATCTCGCGCCGCCCTTGCTCGATGGCCGATTCCAGCCGTTGCTTCTCCAGATCGATCCGCCCCAGGCGGTCGCGGATTTCGGTCGTCCCCCGTTCCAGCTCGTCGTAGCGGAGGGCCACCTGTTTCTGTTCTTGCTCGAGGGCCTCCAGTCCGAGAGCGATGGCGGAGCACTGCTCGTCGAGCTTCTGTTCCTCTTGCTTCAGCCGCCCGCATTCCGACTCCACCGCCAGCAGGCGTGAGGCGAGCACCACTTTCAGCCGCCCGCGTAGCTCCGCCTGGAGCTCCCGGAGGCGACGGGCCTTGGAAGCCTGCCGCTTCAGGGAGCTCACCTGCTTGCTCACTTCCTCGAGGATATCCGCGATGCGCGCGAGGTTCAGCCGCGAGGACTCGAGCTTCGCCTCGGCCAGGCGCTTCCGCGTCTTGAATTTGGAGACGCCCGCGGCCTCTTCGAGGATGGCGCGCCGGTCGGAGGGCTTCGTGCTCAGGATTTGTCCGATGCGCCCTTGCTCGATGATGGCGTAGGACTCCGGGCCGAGGCCTGTCCCCATGAAAAGATCCTGGATGTTTCTCAGACGGCTCAATTCTCCGTTGATCAGGTATTCGCTCTCCCCGGAACGGAAAAGGCGGCGCGTCACCGTGATCTCACCGGCGCGGTGGCGGAGTTTCGCGGGGACCGCGGGCGCGCCGGGGCCGTTGCCATTGGAGCCTTCCGGGTCCGGAACCGAATCGGAGGGTGCCTTGTCCGCGCTTTCGAGCTCGCCTTCGATGGTCGGGGCCTCGAAGTACTCCGGGTCTATCAGCGTCAAGCTGACCTCGCCCATGCCGGTGGGTGGGCGCGTACCTGTCCCGTTGAAGATGACGTCGGCCATCCGCTCGCCGCGCAATACGCGGGCGCTCTGTTCGCCGAGCACCCAACTGACGGCGTCGGAAAGGTTCGACTTGCCGCAACCGTTCGGCCCCACGATGCCTGCAACACCGTCCGTGAACTCCAACCGCGTGCGGTCGGCGAAAGACTTAAACCCTTGAAGCTCGACTCGTTTCAGTTTGAACACTGGGATTCCTCCCGATCAGTTTCCTACGGCCGATCGGAATCAGGTTGACCCGCGTGGAATTGGAGCCCCAAAAGGACGACGGAATGGCGTTGGCAGAGCTCGCGGCGATGTCTGCAGCGGGTCTTTCAGTCATGCCGAGGAAGAACGCTCCGGCGCTTGCCTCCTCTTTTTAGGCTACCCGATGAACCGTGCTGGCGCACGTTCCAGAATGCGAGAATCCCCGCCCAAAATCCTTCCTAATCTAACACCGGAGCCGGGCGAGTGTAAAGGGAAAACCACAACCCTTGGGGGTGGGCTGGACACTGCGTCAAGATGTGGTGTGGAAACGGCCTCGCGATTTTACGCCTTCGAGGGGTTCACAAGATACCGGTCAAACCACTCGAGGATCAGCCGCCGCATTTCCTTGAGCTCGACGTGCGCGCAGTCGAAAAGCTCGATTCGGCAGTCGGACTCTTTGCCATACCGGCGATAGAGCGGGAGCAGCGTGTCGCGGATCTTTTCAACGCCAGCGGGCGGGGTCAAATCGTCTTTCCGTCCGTTTACACTGAGGCGCGGCCTGGGAACAATCAATTCGTTGATGTCGGCGGTCTCAAAATGTTTGAGCAGAGAGGGCACGTAGTAATAAATCCCGTGGCCCTTCAAGTTTTGGGTGCGAATCAGCTCTTCGTAGTCGGTCAAGCAGCAGACGTCCGCCGAGAGCCGGACGCGGGGATCGAGCGCGGCGAGCCACCAGGCTTTGGTAGAGCCCATGGACATGCCCGTAACGCCCAGCCGGGTCGGGTCCACTTCAGGGCGTGAAGCCAGATAATCGAGGGCACCCAACTCGTCGAACATCATCATGCCCCAAAGCACCCGGCCTCGCCACAGCATCAGCTTGAACGCGTCCTCTTCGCCTGTGTGCCCGTCCGCCTCGTGTTTTCGCTCGCCGAAGCACCAGCTATCAATGGCGAGTGTTACCAACCCTTTTTCCGCGCAAACCGGCGCGTAGGCGGGTTGTGCCTTGTCGCCGACGAGGAGCTGCTCCTTCCCGAGGTCGTACATGCCGCCGTGCCAGTGAATAAAAAGCAGCCCGGGGGCGGGCTTCTGGAGCTTGTCGGGAACGAGCAGAAGGGCGGGAACGGGCTCGAGGCCGTTCAGGTCGAGGACGAGCCGTTCGAGAGTGAAGCCTTCGTGCTCTTCGGTTCTCACGCGGCTCGGGGGGGCTGGGCGGTGATCCCAAGGCAGGTCGCCGAGCAATTCCCAAAGCTCTTTTCGACGCCTGAGCTGGTGCGCCGTGAAGGCTCCGAAAGACATGGTGGGTTGTGCGTCCATCGGCCGAAGCCCTCCCGCCGCCAGGGCGGCGAGCGACGATTTCAAAAATTTGCGGCGTTCAAATCCCATGGGTTTTGGCGTGCCCAAAGAAAATGCGGCCGCCCGTCAAGGTTTCCAACGCAAGACCGGCTTGCGCGCCGCCGCGGTTTCATCGAGGCGCGTCACGCGAGTAGTATGTGGCGCTTTGAGCACGAGCTCCGCGTCCTCCTCGACCTCCTGGACGATCGAGCGCATAGCCTCAATGAAGGCGTCGAGTTCCGCTTTGCTCGCGCTTTCGGTAGGCTCGATCATCATCGCGCCGGGAACAATCAACGGAAAAGAGGTGGTGTAAGGGTGAAATCCGTAGTCAATCAGCCGTTTGGCAATGTCGCCGGTGCGGACGCCTTTGGCCGCCTGCCGGCTATCGGAGAAAACGCACTCGTGCAGGGACGGCGAGTCGTAGGGCAGGGCGAAGAGGTCTTTCAGCCGCTCTCGGACGTAGTTGGCGTTGAGGACCGCGTCTTCGGTCGTTTGCCTGAGTCCTTCTGCGCCGTTGGCAAGGATGTAGGCGAGCGCCCGCACCGCCATGCCGAAATTCCCGCAAAAACTCCGCACCCGGCCGATGCTCTTGGCTCGGTCGAAGTCGAGGAAATATCTGCCGTCCTGGCCGTGCGCGACGAGGGGCGAGGGAAGGTAGGGCTCCAAGAATTTTCGCACCGCCACAGGGCCCGAGCCCGGCCCGCCCCCCCCGTGCGGCGTCGTGAAAGTCTTGTGAAGGTTCAGGTGCATCACGTCCACGCCAAACGCGGCGGGTTGCGCGACGCCAACCAGGGCGTTCATGTTGGCGCCGTCCATATAGAGCAGCCCCCCCTTGGCGTGCACCAACTCCGCGATCTTGCGGATGTCGGTTTCGAAGATGCCGAGGGTGTTGGGGATGGTCAGCATAAGCCCCGCCACGTCTTCGGTCATGGCTCGGCCGAGCTCGCTCAAGTCCAGGCAGCCGCGCGCGTTGGATTTCAGGTTTCGCACCTCGTAGCCTGAAATGGCCACGCTCGCGGGATTGGTTCCGTGGGCGGAATCGGGGATTAGGATGGTTTTTCGCGGATGGCCGCGGTCCGCAAGATGGGCGCGGATCATGAGGATGCCCGTGAGCTCGCCCTGCGCGCCCGCCGCCGGCTGGAGCGAAACGGCGTCCATGCCCGTGATTTCCGCCAGGCACCGCGCCGTCTCGTAGAGCACGCGGAGGCATCCTTGCGCCAGCTCGTCGGGCGCGTAGGGATGCAGGGTGGCCACGCCCTCGAGCCGCGCCACCACTTCATTCACGCGCGGGTTGTATTTCATCGTGCAGGAGCCGAGCGGATAAAGGCCCGTGTCCACGCCGTAATTCCAGGTCGAAAGCCGCGTAAAGTGGCGAATGACTTCGAGCTCCGAGACCTCGGGGAAGCCTTCAATCTCGCCGCGCACCAGCTCCGCCCCCAGCTCCTCGGCGGCAGATGCTGCCGGGACGTCGAGCGGCGCGAGCTCCGCCCCAACCTTGCCAGGGGCGCTCAGCTCAAAGATCAGGTCTTCGTTCCGGGTTATGTGAGGACGAGCACTCGATGGAGGCTTGAGCATCTTTGCCATGGCCGCCCGCGCGGCGGGCCGTTAACGAGCCACGGCCTCGCTCGATGGCTTCGCTTGGCCGCGCTCTCGCCTCGACGGCGAATTCGCGGACAGGACCTGCCGATAGATTCGGACCATGCGGTCCATGTCCGCCCGGCGCGCCGTTTCCGTGGCCGCGATCAGCAAGTGGTCACTCAACTCCGTATAAAACCGCTTGAGCGGCAACCCGCCGATGATCTCTTCTTTTCTTAGAGCGGCCAACAACTCCTCCGCGCGGCCGGGCACACGGACCGTAAATTCATTGAAGAACCGCCCTGAAAAGGCAAGCGAGACGCCGGGCACGGCCGCCAGCTCGCGCGCGGCGTAATGCGCCTTGGCGAGGTTTTGTTGCGCCAGCGCCTTTAGGCCGCGTTTCCCGAGGAGCGAGAGATAGATCGTTGCCGCCAGCGCGCACAGCGATTGATTCGTACAGATGTTCGACGTCGCCTTCTCGCGGCGGATATGCTGCTCGCGGGTGGCGAGTGTCAGAACGAAGCCGCGGCGGCCTTTCGTGTCCCGCGTTTCGCCGACGATGCGGCCGGGCATTTGCCGCACGTATTGCTCCTTCGCCGCCAGGAACCCGACAAACGGTCCGCCATAGGAGACCGCAACGCCGAACGATTGCGCTTCGCCGCAGACGATATCGGCCCCGCTCGGCGGTCGGACGAGGGCGAGCGACAAGGGTTCCGCAACAGCCACAACAACCAGGCCGCGGGCGCCGTGGACGCACGCGGATATTTCCGCCATCGGCTCGAAAACGCCGAAAAAGTTCGGAGACTGCGCGAGCAGGCAAGCCGGCCCCCTGGTCACCTCGCTTTCGAGCTTCCCGAGCTCGAGCTGTCCAGCGCCGTTGAAGGGGAGCTCTTGGATGTCCACGCCTTGGTGCTGGAGGTATGTCCGTAGCACCTGGCGATACTCGGGGTGGACTGAGCTCGCCACCAGAACCCTCCGGCCGCGGAGGATACGAAGCGCCATCAGTATACCTTCGGTCGCTGCGGTCGAGCCATCGTAAAGCGAGGCGTTGGCGACATCCATGCCCGTCAGTTGCGCCATGAGCGTCTGGAACTCGAACATGGCCTGCAAGGTCCCTTGCGCGATTTCGGCCTGGTAGGGGGTGTATGCGGTGAAAAATTCTCCGCGCGAAAGGAGGCTGTCCACCGCCACGGGACGGTAGTGGGAGTACGCTCCCGCGCCGAGGAATGAGACGTAATCCGGGCTGCTCTCCCTGGCCGCGCGGCGGAAAAACTCCACGATTTCGGGTTCCGACATCGGCCCGGGAAGATTCAGCGGCCTGGCGAGCCGCAGCGGTTCGGGAATGTGCTCGAAAAGTTCCTGGATGGAGCGGCGCCCCATGGTTTCGAGCATCGCCGCGCGCTCCGCGGGGCAGAGCGGTAAGTAGCGCATCAATGGGCCGCCTTGCCCTGGACATAGGCCTCGTATTCTTCCGAGCTCATCAGACCTTCGACCTCATGCGGGTCGGTCAACCTCAGGCGCACCAGCCACCCTTCGCCGTAGGGGTCCGTGTTGATGAGCTCGGGTTTATCCTGAAGTTTGGAATTGACCGCCACCACTTGGCCGCTCACCGGGGAATAAACGTCGGACACGGCCTTGACGGACTCGACCGACCCTAGCGTTTCCTTAGCGGTCATGCGTTCGCCGTCTTTCGGCAGCTCCACGTACACGATGTCGCCGAGCTCCTTCTGGGCGTGGTCAGTGATGCCAATGGTCCCTGTGGATTCGTCCACGCGGAGCCATTCATGGTCTTTGGTGTACTGCAATTCCACAGGATACATGGTCAGATTCTCTTTGCCCCGAGGCGCCGTCGGCCGCTGCCCGGCGCGGCCCCGCTATAATGTCCTTTTATAAAACGGCAGCGGGACTTGCCGCGCGCGCCAGCGCCTCCCCCGAATCTCGATTTCAAGTTCCCGCCCCGGTCGGGCGTGCTCCGGCGGCACGTATGCGAGGCCGATATTTTTCTTCAAGAACGGCGCGGGAGAGCCGCTGGTCACACGGCCCACCTCAATGCCGGCCGCCCAGACAGCATAGTTCGCCCTAGCGATCGCGCGGTCGAGCATCTCGAAGCCCACGAGTTTTTTGCGCAGCCCGCCTCGTTTCTCGGCAAGCAGGGCTTCCCGGCCCAGAAACTCGCCTTTCTCCAGTTTCGAGATCCAGCCGAGGTTGGCCTCCAAAAGCGTTGTCTCCTCGTCGAGCTCGTGGCCGTAGAGCGCGTAGCCGGCTTCCAAGCGCAGCGTGTTGCGCGCGCCAAGCCCTGCGGGTACGAGGCCTTCGCCCTTTCCGGCGTCCAGCAAGCCATTCCAAAGACGCTCGGATTCCTCAGGCGTGAAATAAAACTCGAAGCCGTCTTCGCCGGTGTAGCCCGTGCGCGCGAGGATGCCTTCGACGCCCAGGCACCGCGCGCGCATGAACCAGTACGTGCCGAGGCCATTGGGGTCTGGGTCCGTTACGCGCGCGAGGCTCGAGGCCGCCCTCGGGCCCTGAATCGCGAGCTGAGAATACCCGTCCGAGACGTCGCGCACTTCGGCGTCGAAGTGATTGTGGGATACGATCCACGCGAAGTCTTTTTCGGTGTTCGCGGCGTTGACACAGAGAAAATAGTGGCTCTCGCCGAATCGGTGGAGGACGCAGTCGTCCACCGCGCTTCCCTGGGGGCGCATCAGCGCTGTGTATTGGGCCTGAAAGTCCTTGAGGCCCGAGGCATCGTTCGAGGTGACGAATTGGACGAGAGCCAGCGCCTCGCGGCCACGGATTTCGATCTCTCCCATGTGGCTGACGTCGAAAAGTCCGGCGGCTGTGCGGACACTCATGTGCTCGGCGACGATGCCTGAATATTCGACCGGCATCTCCCATCCCGCAAATTCCACCATCCGGGCGCCCGCCGCTTTGTGGAGAGCGTAGAACGCCGTGTGCTTGAATTGGATGGCTGTCCCCGTCGTCAAACTCCGCCTCCTGCCTGCGGCAGGATCGTTCGATTGGCAAATATGTGCTTCCGGCTCGATTCGCCAAGCTAGCACAGTCCACGGAAAACGGTCAATAGAGGCGAGGATTCGGCGCTGACGCAATTTGAGAATTCCCAACTGGATGCCCGCTTTCGCGGGCATGACGAGCGCGGTTAGGGTCATTCCCCCGGAAGCGGGAATCTATTCGTTAGGTGGCTTCCCTGGCAGGGCGGCAGCCCGCCCAAAGGGCTGGCGGATGAGCCTCCACGCGCAAGGAAATATTTCGGGCTCAGGTGACTGTCACGGAAACAGTTGCGGTGTGCGATAGGGTCCCGCTCGTCCCCGTTACTGTGATCGTGTATGTGCCCGCGGGCGTGCCGGAATTTCCCCCGCCGCCGCTGCTCGATCCGCCGCCGCATCCGATGAGCGCGGCCGCCAACAGCGCCGCGGCGAGCAGTCCAAGCGCCAATTTCAACCGTCGCTTCTTCGTGGAGATTACCAGGAGAAGCAGCAGGCCGAGAAGAAAGGTGGCGCCGCCGGTCATAAACCAATTGGGTCCGGGTAGGGGACCCACGGCGGAGGGAGCGGTGGTTGTGACCGTGAGTGTTGTTGACCCGTTGGCGGCAGCCGAAGTGGGGCTGAGCGAGCAACCAGGCCCAAGTGAGACCACGGGGGCCACCACGCAACTGAATGATACGGTGCCCGAGAATGCATTGAGGGGGGAAACCGTGATCGTCGAAGCCCCCGACTGGCCCGGCGAGACCGTAAAGCTCGCGGGATTCGGCGCGGAAAGGTTGAAGTCGGCCCCGGACGATACGGTGACCGTGGCGGCCGCAGAGGTTGAGGTAGCGTAGTTGGCGTCCGCGTTATATTGAGCCGTTACCGTGGCAGTCGAAGAAAATGTCGTGGTGAGGGTAGCCATCACAGTCGCGAATGCGGTCGTAGACCCGGCAGTTCGTGCATAGCTCACCGTGCCGCTAATGGGGGTCGTTCCATTCAGGAACGCTACAGTCCCTGAAGGCGCAACGCCGTTGCTCTGCGTTGTAACGTCGGCCGTCAACGTGACCGAGCCGCCCGGCGCCACCGTCGTCGGGTTGGCGGAGAGGCTGGCCGTCGTGGCGGCTTTTGTTATAGTCAGGGATTTTGTCGCTGAGGTGCTCGATGTGTAGCTGTTGTCGCTGGAATAGACGGCAACCACGCTGTACGGCGTGGTGGCAGCGGGAAACTGGATCGGCTGG
>Ga0066709_100001247_pt1 | contig 16375 bp, 14 predicted proteins | sample GraSoiAngelo_158_FD_79665 | JGI IMG/M metagenome (GOLD analysis project Ga0066709, IMG submission 79665) | Grasslands soil microbial communities from the Angelo Coastal Reserve, California, USA - 14_1009_16_30cm | ecosystem: Environmental > Terrestrial > Soil > Grasslands | place: USA...
GACAGCATCGAGCGCGTCCGCTTCACGAATTCGGGCACGGAAGCGGTGATGATGGCCATCCAGGCGGCGCGCGCCTTCACCGGTCGCCCCAGAATCGCCAAGTTCGAAGGCTGCTATCACGGCACCTATGACTACGCCGAGATCAGCGTTGGACCGCCGCTGGACCTGGTCGGAGACCCCGAGGCGCCTCGGTCGGTGGCGGAGTCCGCGGGTGTCGCGCCATCGGCTGTCGACGAAGTGCTCGTCCTCCCGTTCAATGACGCGGACGCGGCCGAGCGTCTCATCGCGCGGCACGCAAACGAGCTCGCCGCCGTGCTCGTCGATCCACTTCCCCACCGCTCGGGCTTTCTGGACCCGGCGGACGGTTTCTTGTCCCGCTTGCGGCAGATCACTCGCGAGCACGACATCCTGCTGATCTCGGACGAGATCATCTCCTTCCGCCTCGACTATCGCGGAGCGCAGCGCCGCTTCGGCTACGACGCCGACCTGACCACGCTGGCCAAGATCATCGGCGGAGGCTTTCCGGTTGGCGCCTTCGGCGGCCGCGCAGACGTCATGTCCGTCTTCGACCCGACCAGCTCAGGGACCCGCATCGCACACGGCGGAACCTTCAACGCCAACCCGGTGACCATGGTCGCGGGCTACGAGGCGATGGCGATGATGACTCCCGCGGAGTACGACCGCCTGGCGACGCTCGGCCAGCGCGTCCGCGTCGGCCTGGCGGACCTGATCGAGGCCCGCGGCGTGAGCTGGCAGGTAGGTGGTCAGGCGAGCCTGTTCAAGCTCCACCCACACCCTCGGCCAGTGGTGAACTACCGCTCCGCCTCACCCACCCGCGCCGAGCAGGCCGACATCGAACGCTTCTACCTGGCGATGCTGGGTCAGGGCATCGTGCTCACGCCCGATCTGGCAGGCGCGCTCTCCACGCCGATGACCGAGCGAGAGATCGACAGCCTGATACACGCCGCCGATCGCGTCTTCGACGTGCTCTAACTCCCTCTCCCTCTGGGAGAGGGCAGGGGTGAGGGTGCCGTACGAGCCAATCGTTGACAGCGTCCGGGGGCGTACCTACCATTCCGCCACCTTTCCCTGGCTCGCTGTGGCTCGGGAGTAGGCCCCAAGGAGGACACATGCACAGGTTCGCCCGTCGAATTGGGCCGTCGTTGATTGCTGGCCTGGCCCTTGTCTCGAGCATGGCGCCAGCCGCCGCGCACGTCGCGGCAGCCCAGGCCGTGCCGTCGTCGATCGGCATTGGCATCAATCTGCCCTTCACCGGCGCCGATGCCGCCGACGCGGTCAACATCCGCGATGGCGCGCTGATGGCCATCGAAGAGATCAATGGCCGCGGCGGCATCGCTGGCCAGATCACCATCGTGCCCGTTGTCAAGGATGACGGCACGGTCGCCGCCGGCCAATACGACCCGGCCCAGGCGGCCACCAACACCAAGCAGTTCGTCGCCGATCAGAGCGTCGTCGCTGTCGTGGGCCCGCAGATGAGCGGCTCGGGCAAGGCCATGTCGCCGATCGCGTCGGCGGCGAACCTGATGCTCATCACGCCGAGCTCGACCAATCCCGACATCACCGACCCGTCCTTCGCCAGCCAGTACCGACCAGAGGGCAAGGCGATCTACTTCCGCACCGTGACCACCGATGCCTTCCAGGGCCCATACATGGCCAACTATGCCGCCGAAGTGCTCGGCATCAAGTCGGTCTATGTGCTGGACGATACCGGCGCCTATGGCGAGGGCATCGCCAACTCCTTCGAGAAACAGGCGGTCGCCGCCGGCATCAACGTGCTCGGCCACGACAAGCTTGACCCGAAAGAGTCTGACTACACCACCGTGCTGACCAAGATCAGCGCTCTGGGACCGGACGCCATCTACTACGGCGGCGTTCAGCAGGCGGGCGTCAAGATCGCCAGGCAGGCGTATGACGTGATGCCGACGTTGCCGAAGCTCGGTGGCGACGGCATGTACTCGACGAGCTTCCCACAGGACGCGGGCATCGCCTCGGAGAACTGGTACGCGACGATCGCCGCGCCAGACACCATCGACGAGCCTGCCGCGCAGGACTGGGTCGCGAAATACCGTTCAAAGTACGGCAACCTGCCGCAGGACTACGCGCTGACCGCCTACGACGCGGTGCTCGTGATCGACGACACGATCAGTCGGCTGCTCAAGGACGGCATGCCGATCACTCGCCAGAACGTTCGCGACTACGCCCAGGCGACCAGCCTGCCCACCCTGCAGGGGGTGATCTCGTTCGACGACAACGGCGACCTGAAGGACAAGATCATCTCGGTCTTCCAGGTCAAGGACGGCCTGTACCAGTACGTCGGCACGGCGCCGCAGACGTAGTCAGATAGTCGCCCAGTCATGAGTCGTGGGTCCGCGTGACTCACGACTCATGACTCACGACTCACGACCAAGATGACGCCACAAGAAGCGGTCGTCCTCCAGCAGCTCGTCAACGGGCTGTCGTTGGGCATGATGTACGCCCTGCTCGCGTTGGGCTTCACCATGGTCTACGGCATCATCGAGCTGATCAATTTCGCCCACTTCAACGTGTTCATGTCCGGCACGTTCTTTGGCCTCTGGTTCCTCGCGTTCCTGGGCTACGGACGGGCGGCCAGGCCGATCGGCGGCGTCACTCTGGTGCTCGTGCTGCTCGGCGCGTTTGCCTTCACGATGGTGGTGACCGGCGTCCTGGGCGCGGTCATCGAGCGGGTGTGTCTCAAGCCGATGCGCGGCATCTCTGGCACCGCGCCGATGATCACCACGATCGGCGTCTCGCTCATCCTGCAGAGCCTGATTCTGTTCGCTACCAACTTCGCCAACAACGTGCCGTTTCCTGGCATCGTGCCCGATCAACGCTGGAGCATTCTGGGCTCGGGCGTGGTGGTCACACTCAAGAACGCGCTCCTGTGGTCATCGGCCCTCGTGCTGATGGTCATCCTCGACTCTTTCGTGCGCCGCACCTGGTTGGGCAAGGCTATGCGGGCGACCGCTCAGGATCCGGAAGCGGCGCGCATGATGGGTATTCGCATCGACGTCATCATTCTGCTCACGTTCTTCATCGGCTCCGCGCTGGCGGGCGCCGCGGCGCTGATCTTCGGCATGTACTACGGCCTGACTTCGTACATCGTCGGCTACCTGGCCGGCCTGCGCGCCTTTACCGCCGCTGTGCTGGGCGGCATCGGCAACATTCCTGGGGCGGTGCTCGGTGGGCTGCTGATCGGCTTTGTAGAGTCGCTGAGTGGGCAGTTCATCGGCAACGCGTGGTCGGACGCGATCATCTTTGCGATCCTGATCGTGGTGCTGGTGTTCAGGCCGAATGGACTGCTTGGCATGGCTCGATCGCAGCGCGCATGAGCACCGCACCGGTCAACGAAGTTCCTGACTCTCTCAAGCCGCCGGCTTTCGTCGCTGAGCCCGCCGCATCCGCGTCCGTATCCATACCCGTCAGAGTGTTCGGGTTTCGCATGCCGTGGGCCCGCCTGTCCACGGCGCGTCGCACGTTGCTGGGGTGGAGCGTGGCGTTCGCGTTGCTACTGGCGCTGCCCCTGGTGGATACCAACGGCGGCGATCTCGACAGCTTCGCCAATGCCGGCACATACGTGCTGCTCGCTCTGGGCCTGAACGTGGTGGTCGGTTTCGCCGGATTGCTCGATCTCGGCTACGCCGCGTTCTTCGCACTGGGTGCATACGCCTATGGTCTCGCCGCGTCATTTCAGCTGAAGATCCCGTGGTCGCTCTTCTTTGTTCCGTTCAGCTGGCTAGGCCAGGTCAGCCAGGTGAAGTTCGGCAACATCGATGTCGCCCAGCTCCACTTCTCCTACTGGATCATGCTGCCCATCGCGGCGCTCCTGTGCGCCACGTTCGGCATCCTTTTCGGAGCGCCGACGCTGCGGCTGCGGGGCGATTACCTGGCGATCGTGACGCTTGGATTTGGCGAGATCGTGCCGATCGTGCTGCGCAACTCTTCCGCGATCACCAATGGCGCCCAGGGTTTGCCAGGCGTCGCTACCCCGGCGATCTTTGGCTTCAGCTTTGGCTTTGACTCGCGACCCTTCTACTACCTGATCCTGTGCCTGGTCGCGCTGATCGTGTTTATCAGCTACCGCCTCCAGTTCTCCCGCACCGGCAGGGCATGGCTTGCGCTGCGCGAAGACGAGCTGGCGGCTGGCCCGATGGGCATCGACCATGTCAAGTACAAGCTGATGGCCTTCGCCATCGGCGCGGGCATCGGTGGACTGGCGGGCACCTTCCACGTGGCCAAGCTGACCACCGCCACCCCTGACATGTTCCAGTTCACCGTGTCGACCATCATCCTGGTGATGGTCGTCCTCGGCGGCATGGGCAGCATTCCGGGTGTCGCGCTGGGAGCGCTGTTGTTGACCGTCTTCCAGGGTCTGGTGCTGGGCGGACTCAGTCAGTGGCTGCATGGCCTCGGCAATCTCATCAACGTCGCTCCGCTGAAGACGATCGACCTGACCCAGGCTAACCAGCTGATCTATGGCGTGGTGCTGGTGTTCATGATGCTGTACCGGCGCCAGGGGCTGATCCCCGCACGGCGCACGGTGGGCGCGCTGAGCATCGTCGAGCAGACCACACAGGCCAGTCGCGGCGGCTTCAAACCGACCTTTCTCATCGCCGAAGCGGATCGAACGCTCAAAGCCGGCGAGCCGTTGCTCGAGGTCAAGGGACTGGTCAAGCGATTCGGAGGTCTGGTCGCCGCCGACAATATCGACCTCGTCGTGTACCCGGGTGAGGTCGTCAGCGTCATCGGCCCGAATGGATCCGGCAAGACCACCCTCTTCAATATGCTGACCGGCCTGGTGCGCGCCGATCGCGGCAGCGCCGTCTACCACGGCACCGAAATCACGCGCTTGCCGCCGCATCGCATCGCGGCGCTCGGCATCACTCGCACCTTCCAGAATCTGCGACTCTTCAACAACCTGAGCGTGATGGAGAACGTCCTCATCGGTCAGCACGCTCGGCTCAAGACCGGAGTGGTGGCGTCCGTCCTCCGCACTCCCGCTGTGCAACACGAGGAGGCCGGCGCGGTGGCCTGGGCGAGGGATGTGGTCGGCCTGTTCGGCAACCGGCTCGTGCCGCGGCTGGAGCACGTCGTTTCCAGTCTGTCGTACGCCAACCGCCGGCGGGTCGAGATCTCACGCGCGCTCGCCGGTCGGCCGAGGTTGGTGCTGCTGGACGAGCCGGCGGCAGGCATGAATCCGGCCGAGACGCTGGAGCTGATGGACCAGATCCGCAGCCTCAAGGATCTTGGTGTCACGGTCATCCTCATCGAGCACAAGCTAGAGCTGGTGAACACCATCTCCGACCGGGTGATCGTGCTCGACTACGGCAAGAAGATCGCCGAGGGCTCCCCCGCCGCGATCCAGAACGATCCGCTGGTCATCGAGGCCTATCTTGGCAAGCGACGCAAGCATGCGTGAGCCGATCCTCAAAGTCGAAGACGTGCACACCTACTACGGACCGCTGCACGTTCTGAAGGGCGTCAACTACGACCTGTACGAAGGCGAGATTGTGTGCCTGCTGGGCGGCAACGCTTCGGGAAAATCCACCACCATGAAGACCGTCCTGGGGCTCGTGAAGCCGGTCCAGGGGCAGGTGGTGTTTGCCGGCGAACGCATCGATCGCCTGGACACCAGCCAGATCATCGAGCGGGGCATCGCCGTCGTGCCCGAGGCCCGCCGCATCTTTCCACGCATGAGCGTGACGGAGAACCTGGAGCTCGGCGCATTCGTCCGGCGGCGCGACCGGAGCGGCATGCGACAGGACCGGGACCGCGTCTTCAGCCTGTTTCCACGGCTGGCGGAGCGTCGGCAACAGCTGGCGGGCACGTTATCCGGCGGCGAGCAGCAGATGCTGGCGATGGGTCGCGCGCTGATGAGCCGACCGAAGCTGCTGTGCATGGATGAGCCGTCAATGGGACTGGCGCCGCAGCTGGTGGAGCAGGTGTTCGACGTGATCCAGGAGATCAATCGTCAAGGCACGACCATTTTCGTCGTCGAGCAGAATGCCAACATGGCGCTCAGCATCGCCGATCGCGGTTTCGTCCTTCAGACCGGGCAGGTGGTCCTCTCCGGCCCCGCCTCCGAGCTGCTGGGCACCGAGCTGATCCGCAAGGCGTACCTTGGGGAAACCTGGTCCGCCGCCTGACCGACAGGAGGTAGAACTGCGATGGCATTCCGCGAAGCGTCCATGGAGACCAGGGCGGCCCCCGCCGAGGTCTGGCGGGTGTGGTCGGACGTGAATACCTGGCCTGCCTGGAACCCTGATATGAAGGAATCAAGGCTCGACGGGCCGCTGCGGCTGGGAACGACAGGGATGATCAACACCAGGTCGGGTGGCAAGCACGAGGTCGTCGTCACGCAGCTCGAGGACGGCAAGTCGTTTGAGCTCGAGAGCACTGCGATGCCGATGACCAGGATGGCCATCCGCGCCACGGTGACTCCCATCCAGGGTGGGACGCGGATCTCGCAGGCGTTCGAAGCTCGCGGGCTGCTGGCGCCGATCGTTGGCCCGATGATGGGCGGAATGATCCTCAAGACCTTCTCGGCGGTCCTCGCCGGACTCGCAAACAAGGTGGAAAACCGCTAGTCGCTGTGCAAGCCGATGACGTTGCCGTCGGGGTCCTTGATCGTTGCCCACCAGCCCCATGGCTGCTGTGATGGAGCATCCTGGAACTCCACGCCGCGAGCCGTCAACTCCTTGTAGGTGGCGTTGATGTCGGCCACGGCGAAAATGAACGTCGCCCAGGTGCCGATCATCGACCTCGCCAGGTCGTAGCCCGGCATCGCCTCCGACGGCTTCATCAGCACCAGACTGGTTTCGCCGCTGCCCGGCGCAAGCTCAACCCAACGGCTGTCCGGCCCCATCGGCGCATCCATCCGCTCTGCGAACCCCAGCTTCTGCGTGTAGAACGCCTTGGCCCTGTCCTGGTCGCTGACGTACATGGTCACGCTCTGGATTCGAGTGATCACAGCTCCCAGACTACCCCATCAACCTGTTGGGCGATGGCCTGCGCGACGCGCTCGACCCCCGGCAGCGGTGACGCGGCCGAGCTCGGCTGCCGACAGGCGCAGGGCTGGCGCACGCGTGACGTGCAACGCGACGTCGTGGCGCGACGCCGGCTCCCATTGCCCGTCCACGTAGCGGCGCACAAACTGTACACTCGCGTGGCTCGCGAGGTCGGCCGACCCGAGGGAGACGCCGAACATTCCCAAACCAAGTTGCTCGGCGTTACGCTCGCTCACCGCGTTCCACTCGTCGAAGCCGAAGTGGAGCGTAAACGGACGTGGATCCTCGATCACCAGCGTTCGGCCGGGCGGGAGATCCCTCACCGGCGCGGCGTCCCGCCAGAACCATCTGTCCGACGTCGGAGCCGTTCTCCCATAGCGTGCGAGCACGCTCTGCAGCATCTCCACGGGTCGTCCCGTTGCGATCGTGATCGCCAGCTTGATGAGCTCGCTCTGCGCCCAAGCCAGCGGCATGGCGCTGCCGGCGGGCTTGCCTGGCTCCAGATGCCGCCACGGCAAGGAGTTGCCGTCCCAGATCTGTTCGGGCAGCAGGCCGCCGCGACCACGCATCGCCAGCATCGCCGTCAGCTGGGTGGCCGGATCTCCGCCGCGAACCGCCTCATAGTGGCCGAGCTCGCCTGCCAGTAGCGGCCAGGGTCGACCAATGCCGAATCGAGTGCCAAAGCGGCGCCGCGGCCAGCCGCTACCGTCGAGCCATTCACCGTAACCGTCGGTGTTGTAGCGGTAGTAGGTGCTTCCACTTGGCGTATCACGGCGAATCATGCGGTCGACAACCACCAATGTGTCGGTGATGCGCTTGTCGGCGGGGTCGCGCAGTCCCAGCCGTGGCAGGTAGAGGAACTCCATGCCTACCAGTGCCTCGGCCGCTATCGGCTCGACGCTAGCCGGTTGATTGCCCACCCTGATCTGGTCAGCTGAGGGTCCGATTCGCACGTAATGCCCATCGGTGCCGAAGTACCGGTCGAGTTGACTGCCGGCGACGTACGTAAACTCCTCCAGACGCTCATTCCAGTTGTCGGCGAGCGCCAGGGCGTATTGCTGGTCGAGTCCGCCCAGGCAGGTGGCGGCGGCGACCATGGCCACAATTTCGAGTGCGATGGTGAACGGGCTGCCGCCCGAGTTCTCTTCCCACAGGTCAACACCAGAAATGGGTCCGTTCTGAGCCAGGTAGATGGCCGCCTTGCGGATCATGTCATCGATCGATGTTGGCAGGGCCACGCCGTATTCCTCGAGTCGCGCGGCCAGCAGTACCGGAAATGCGACTTCGTCGAGCTGCACCGCCGCATTCGGATCAAATGAGCCATCCACGAAGAAGCAGCGCGGCCAATGCCCATCCGCTTGCTGCTTGCTGGCCAGATACGCAAGCAGGTTGACGGCATCATCGGTGCGCCCGGCCGCCGCCAGGGCAAGCCCGCATTCGGCGCCGTCGCGGCACCAGACCATGTGGTAACCGGCGGGATCGTTGGTGTCTTCACCCCACGGTGTCGCCAGGCTCGCCACGAATGCACCTGGCACCGCGTGGTCCTCGTGCGTCTTCAAGACGGCGGCCGATTGTCGTATTGCATCGGTCACGACTGGACTGAGGCCTTGTGCCGTGCCCGGCAAAGTCAGTCCACTTGCCCACGTCTGCCAGCCACTGGAGAACCTCGCAGCCACCGCATCGAAACCGGCGGCGAGGCTTGCCTGGCCGACCGCCCGCGCCTGGGCCGGTGTTTCGCCGAACCCGACCGCAAGCAGGCCGCTCGACTCGGTCAGCTCACCCATGAGGGCCACGACGCCGGGTCCGGCCAGGCTATAGGTCCAGGTCATCGCTTGATTGCGGCTGAAGTCAGTCCAGCCGTCGGTGTCGGAGACGAAACCAGCGCTGCCGCGGCTGAATGGCGGCGATGCGGACACGCAGACGCAGCGGGTTCGGGAAGACGCGAACATGGTGTTGTCGGCCGGGTCGAGCCAGGCGACATTGTCCGCGCCGAAGGCTGGCCACTCATCTTCCGACGCGGGACGATAGATGCTCAGATGCGGCGCCAGCAGCGGATACAGCCGCACGCCCGTGCCGGTCACCGTATAGGCGATCAATAACGTGTCGCGATCCGGGTCGACCACCGGCCGCAGGGTGACCTGGTAGCCGTCGCCGTCGCCGTGATGGGAGATGGTGGGTAACTGGATGGTCGGGTCCGGAGTTGACAGGGTGTAGTTGTCGACGCGCTTCAGCTCGCGCCACCAGCCGGCGCCTGCCACCAGAAATCCGAAGTCGCGGACCTGCGGCTGATCGACCGCGGGCCAATAGACCTCGTTGATGATGCCGTGCGCCAGGGTAGCCCACACTCGACTGGTCCCGAGCGCAGTCATGACCAGGTCCTTCGCGGCTGCCGGCCAGGACTGCGCCGCCATGGACGCTGGCTTCGGCGCGGACCCGCCGGTCACGGCACTCGGGGAGCCTCGGTCAGCAGCTCGCGGAGGCGCTCCAGCACGCTGTGTGACACGCCGATGCTGGCGAGGTAGGGCGTTACGCCGCCGTAGTGGCTATCGATCTGACCCAGCACCGAAAGCATCAATTCGGCAGGCGCTCCAGCCAGGTGGCGGTACTCCTCCCAGCTCCAGCCCTTCGAGGTGAACCACTCGCGCGTCTCGTCGAGGTAATCCGCGCCGAGGCACGTGGCGCTCAGCGCGTAGTCGGCCGCGATCGTCGCGTGCTGCACGCCGATCGCCGCCAGAATCAGAGCCACCAGAACGCCAGTGCGGTCCTTTCCCGCGTGACAGTGGACGAGCGCCGGTAGCGCCCGGGGCTCGACCAGCGCCTCGAACACGGCCCGCACAGGCACGTAGCGCTGCTCGATGACGCGCCAGTAGCCCACGTCGAGCGGAGGTGGCTTCGCGTCCGGCAGCGGACCCTCGAACAGCGGGATACGGCGGTAGCGGACCTCCGCCGAGTCCGGCAGCACGTTCGGCCTTTCGGCGACCTCGTCATCCTCACGCAGGTCGATCACCGTTCGCAGACCGACCTGGACCAACCAGCTCTGGCCCGCGGGGGTCAGCTGGTCCAGGCAGCCCGAGCGGAACAAGGTCCGCCAGCGGGTGCGCCGACCATCGCTGGTCGGATATCCGCCCAGGTCGCGAAGGTTCCGCGCGCCGCTGGACGGCACGATCCGGACCTCATGATCCGTCATCCGACCAGAGAAGCGTCGATGAACACTCCGTCGCGGGCACCGATGGCCAGGGCCTGCCGGGTGTCGACCACGCGCGGGCCATCTGGCGACAGACGCACGCAAACCTCTCTATCGGCCGGCAGCGCCATCTCGCGTTCGCCGTCCAGCGCGAGCGTGCAGGGCCGCGGCTGACGGATACGCACCTGGTCACCGCTCTCCATCGCGCGGTGCTCGGCCACGCTTACCGACGCGATCAGGCCCGGACCAATCGGCGCCAGCACGCGCTGACCGTCATCGCCCATTCGCATGTGCAAGCCAGGACGTCCCAACGCGGCGGGACCGAGATGGGCGCCAATTGACGACAGGCCAATGCTGCCGGGCTCCACACGTGCCAGCACCAGCTCCAGAATCCGCGCGGCATCCCACAACGCGCGTGCGGCGACGAAGCGCTCGTCGTAGACCGCGACGTCCACCAGGGCGATATCCGCCGGCGCGTCCGCACGGTGGACCTCCAGAAACGGTACGCGTTGCACCGCCGCGTCAGCCATACCGCGCGCCACCAGGCCAGCCGCCAATCCGGCCAGCGTGCCCTCGACCATGGTCGGGAAGACGTTGTTGGTCCCGGTCGAGATCGGCATCAGCGGGACGTGACCGCTGGCGCCCGCCACCAGACGGTTGGTGCCGTCGCCGCCGAGGGTGATCAGGCAGCTCACTCCGGCATCCACCATCCACCTCGTGGCGTGCGACGTATCGGCGCTGCTGAACGTGACGGGCATCTCCAGCACCGATACCTGCAAACCCTTCAATCGCACGCCATCGAGCGCACGTGCGCCAATACCGAATGAATCCGGCATGATCCACGCGCGCTCGACACCGACCGCCTCGAGACCGAGCAGGACGCGGCGGACGATATTTGCCTTTTCGTCGTTGTCGAAGACGGACCCGTGGGCGACGAGTCGGCGAATGTCCTTGCCAGAGGCTGGATTGGCGATGATGCCGACGGCAGTCATGCCGCCGGCATCACGTCCTGCAGGAAGCGTGCGATGCGCTGCGTGACATCCTTGAAGCCGTGACTGCCGGGCATGACCCAATCGAAGTGGCCGACACCAGGCAGCACCTCCATGCGTCGCGGCGAGCCGGCGCGCTCGAACAGGTGGCGCGACTCGTCGGGTGGCACCAGTCGATCAGCCGCTCCGTGCACCAGCAGCACCGGGCGGGGAGCCAGACGCGCGATCTGGTCCTCGGGCCGGAATTCGATCAGCGCCTCGGCCGTTTCGAGCGCGAGCTCACAGCGCATCTCGGGGAACTCGCCATACACGCGCTCGAAGAATGACTCCGTCTCGGGGTCAGGCAGCACGATCTCGAGTGGATGCACACGGCTGGTCTCGCCCGACCGCACCCGCCGCGAGCGATCCGCGGCGATGCGGGCCAGGAACTCGTCCCATTCCCAGTAGCGACGCAGGCCACGCAGCCAGCGCTCGCCATTGCCAGGGCTGGCAACGGCGACCACGGCCCCCACGCGTGAGTCGGCCGACGCGGCAGCGATAGCATTTGAGCCACCAAGACTGAGTCCCACGATGGCCAGCCGCTCTGAATCCACCTGGGGTTGGTCGGCGACAAACGTAAGCGCGGCGCGTGCGTCGCCGACCTGCTCGGCGGGCAGCAGCCGCCAGCGTGGGCCCTCGCTGTCGCCAAAACCGCGATAATCAAACACCAGGGCCGCGTAGCCGGCCGCGCTGAGCGCCCTGGCGATGTCGGGCAGCACGAAACTCTTCAGATACGTATAGCCAGCCAGGAGCACCACCGCGGCGCGCTTTTCGCCGGGCGGCAGCCCGTCAGGCGTGTACAGCATGCCGTCGAGGCGCATGCCGTCGCTGTAGAAGCCCACCTTCTGGATCGGCGGCACCGGCTTCGCCGCGCTGACCTGGCGGAGGGCGTGCTCGACGTCCTCGCGGGTGATGGTGCCCTCAGGGCCCGACCCGACGAACCGTGCCAGGTCGAGCCCGCGCTCGGCTGCCAGCCGTCGGGCGGCGGGCATGGCGCGGATCTGCCGTGGCGGCGCGGCCGGCGCGGCGACGGCAACTACCGCCGACGCCGGGGCGCCGTCGGCCCTGGCAGCTTCGGCGGCCGTGGCGGCCGACGGAGGCGCATCCGGCAGTGCTTCCCCGGGCTGCGCGATGAGCGCGATCGCGTGCGTCACCGGCACCGTCGAACCGGCCGGAAACAGGATGCGGGCAAGCACGCCCGAAGCCGGCGCCTCGACCAGATTGGTGATCTTCTCCGTTTCGACTTCGAGCAGCGGCTCGCCCTTCTCGACGACGTCGCCCTCCTGCTTCAGCCAACGGCCGATCAGGCCCTCCTGCATGGTCAGGCCCCACTTGGGCATGACTAACTCGGCGGCCACGCGGCTAGACTCCCGCGGCGAGCTTCACCGTGGACCGTGCCGCCTCCGCCACCCGATCGGGCTTGGGCACGTAGAAGTTCTCGAGCGCCGGGCTGAACGGCACCGGCGTGTGAGGCGCGGTGACCAGCCGCACTGGCGCGTTCAGGTAGTCGAGTGCCCGTGTCGCCGCCAGGCTGGCGATGTCCGTCGCCACGCTGCAGCGCGGATTGTCCTCGTCGACCACCACCAGCCGGCCGGTTTTGCGGATGGACTCGAGCAGCGTGTCCTCGTCGAGCGGTGACAGTGTGCGCGGATCGACCACCTCGGCGCTGATGCCCTCGCGTGCCAGCGCCTCGGCGGCCTCGAGCGCGACCTGGACCATGCGCGAGATGGCGACGATCGTCACATCCGAGCCTGCACGTTTGACGTCCGCCTGGCCGAGCGGAATGACGTACTCCCCCTCGGGCACTTCGCCCTTCACGTCGTAGAGCATCTTGTTCTCGCAGAAGATCACCGGATCGTCGTCGCGGATCGCCGCGGCGAGCAGCCCCTTGGCATCGGCGGGCGTGGCCGGAGCGACCACCTTCAGGCCCGGGAAGTGGACGAAGGTCGAGTACATCGAATCGGAATGTTGCGCCGCGGCACTCAGTCCGGCGCCGATCATGGTCCGAATGACCAGCGGGATCTTCGCCTTGCCGCCGAACATGTAGCGCATCTTGGCTGCCTGGTTGGTGATCTGGTCCAGGCACACGCCCAGGAAGCCGATGAACATCAACTCGACTACCGGCCGCATGCCCGTGGCCGCCGCGCCCACGCCCGCGCCGACGAAGGCTGACTCGGTGATGGGCGTGTCGCGTACGCGCTCGCGCCCGAACTCATGCACCAGTCCCTTGGTGACTCCCAGCACGCCACCCCACGCGTCCAGGTGGGCCGGGTCGCTGCTCTGCGATGCGCCGGTGACGTCTTCGCCCATCAGGAAGACTGTCGGGTCGCGCCGCATCTCGAGCCGCAGCGCTTCGTTGATGGCTTCGCGATAGCTGAGCTCTCGAGCAGCCATGATTACCTCCCTGCCAGCGCTGGCTCGCGGAACGGCCATAGCTGAGCCGCCGGATAGCTGACGTACACATCGCCGAGCGTCGTCTCTGGTTCTGGTAGTGGGCTCTGCTGCGCGAAGATCGCGGCGTCTTCGATGATGTTGGCGGTCCGCGCGTCGATCTCCGCCAGCCCCGGCTCCGTCACGAGGCCCTGCTCCAACACCGCGTCGCGGAAGCGTTGGATGCAGTCGCGCCCGCGGAAATAGGCTTCCTCGTCCTTCGTGCGGTACTTGATGGTGTCGCCTTCGAAGTGACCGAAATAGCGATACGTCTGGGCTTCAATGAAACTTGGTCCATCGCCACGGCGCGCGCGAGCCACCGCCTCGCGGACCGCCTCATAGATCGAGAAGACGTCCTGGCCGTCGACGGCGACGCTGGGCATGCCGAAGCCGCGCGCCCTCGCTGCGATATCTCGTCCGGAGACGGAATAGTCAGTCGAGGTGGTCTCGGCGTAGCGGTTGTTCTCGCAGATGAAGACGATGGGTAGCTTCCAGATGCCCGCCAGGTTCTGCGCCTCGGCGGTCGTGCCCTGGTTGGAGGCACCGTCGCCGAAGAAGCAGAGGGTGACCTGATCTGTGCCGCGGCTCTTCGCGCTCAAGCCGGCGCCGCACGCGAGCGGCGGTCCGCCACCCACGATGCCGTTGGCGCCGAGCATGCCCTTGTCCACGTCGGCGATGTGCATGCTGCCGCCCTTGCCTTTGCAGGCGCCGTCGGACTTGCCGTAGATCTCGGCCATCATCTCGCGGATGGCCACGCCTTTGGCGATGCAGTGGCCGTGGCCACGATGGGTGCTGGTGATGAAGTCGTCAATGCGCAGATTGGCGCAGGCGCCGACGGCGACGGCTTCTTCCCCCGCGTACAGGTGCACGAAACCCGGGATCTTGCCCGCCGCGAAGTCTTCGTGCAGTCGCTCTTCGAACTGGCGGATCAGCCGCATCCGCTCGTACATCCACAGCAGGGTGTCTTTGCCAATGTCCATAACGATCTCCTCCCAGCTTCTCGTTGCGAACGTCGGAGTTGCGGATCCTTCGCAGGCTCAGGATGACACTCGGTGGCATCAGAAACTCTCGCGATACGAAGCAGACGCGATGTCGTTCTCCCACAGGCGTACTGCGACGCCCGTGAGGTTGGGCGCGGCGAGCCGTTTGCCGAGCCGCTGGCACAGGATGCGCGCGAACTGCTCGATGCTCGGGTTCAAGCCGTGGAACTCCGGCAGGTCGTTGAGCAGCCGATCAGCATAGTGCGCGCGCGCATCCCGCAGCTCACCTTCGACCTGCACGATGTCCACCAGATAGCCATGCTGGTCCAGCTCGGACCCCTCCAGCTGCAGCTCCAGGACATAGTGGTGCGAGTTGCGCTCGTTCTCGGGGCCCCAGTCGCCACCGATCAGGTAGTGCTGCGCGATGAAGTCCGTGCGTACCGTCATCGCGTACATCGATGGATCGATCAGGCGGTGACCAGAGCTCGTGCCGTCACCTGCGCTGGCATCAAGTGCTGCACGAACCAGCTACGCGCCGCGCCGCTGGCTTGCTCGAACCCCGGACCAGTGTAGGCGTCGAAGTGGCCCGTCGGCAGCACCTCCAGCCGCTTCGGCTGCAGCGCGCGATTGTAGGCTTCAAGCGCCAGGTCGGAGGGCGTCAGGTGATCGCCGGCCGCGACGACCATGAGCAATGGCGTCGGGGCGATACGGTCGATGTACGCGCCTGGCTCGTACTCCATCAGCAGGTCGACCGTGCGCAGCGTCACCTCGTTGCGCCACGACGGCGCGCGGGTGCGGCCCGTTTCGGTGAACCACTGGTACGAGTCGGGCGTGGGCCGGGCGCACGGACCGAGCGGGTCCTCGCTGACGACGGGCAGCATCCCTGGCGGCTTGCCGGCAAGCCGTGCTTCGCGGTCCTGATCGAGCGAAGCGCGTAGCCCGGCGATGAAGTCAGCGCGCACCAGTCGCTGGATGTTGCGAAAGCCGCTCACCAGCGGCACCTGAGCGACCACGCATTTGACGCGTCGGTCGATCGCGCCAAGGACCAGAACGTGCCCGCCACTGTAGCTGGAGCCCCAGACACCGATCTTGTTGCGATCGACTTCTGGACGGGTCCTGGCGTAGCTGATCGCGTCGCGGTAGTCGTGTACTTGCGTCCACGGGTCGATCTCGTACCGCGGACTGCCGTCGCTGGCGCCGAAGTTGCGATTGTCGAACACGAGCGCGGCGAGGCCAACCTCCGCGAAGGCTTCCGCGAAGCGGTCCAGATACATCTCCTTCACGGCGGAAAACCCGTGCGCCATCACCACCGTCGGGAACGGCCGACCACCCGCATCCGGCGTATACAGCCAGCCCCGCAGCCGGGGCCCCTCAGCCTGAAACTCAACGTCCTGTCGCATCCCAGATCCTCCTCGATCCGAGTGAAGCTCCCCTGCCTCAGTAAATACCGGCCCCTGGCGGGGCGCAAGCCTTCAGGCCCAGAAGTTCGGCCGACAAGCCGCTTTTCGGCACGAGTCGCAGTCGGCCGAACTTCATTTGACAGACTGGCCTAGGGACGCGGCCGCCAAACGTAACGAGCACAATGGTTTTCGGCCGCGGCCCTAGAAGTTCGGCCGACAAGCCGCTTTTCGGCACAAGACGCAGTCGGCCGAAGTTCTTCTGACTGACTTTGCCTAGGACCGCGGCCGCCAGACGGAACGGCGGACA
>Ga0066709_100001248_pt1 | contig 16373 bp, 13 predicted proteins | sample GraSoiAngelo_158_FD_79665 | JGI IMG/M metagenome (GOLD analysis project Ga0066709, IMG submission 79665) | Grasslands soil microbial communities from the Angelo Coastal Reserve, California, USA - 14_1009_16_30cm | ecosystem: Environmental > Terrestrial > Soil > Grasslands | place: USA...
CACCCTTCGGCGGGAACGTCGCCTGGATGCCACTCACGACACCGACGGGCCGGCGCCTGTCGCTCACCGAGCGCGCCCTTCGCGCCAGCCCGTTCGAGCCCCTGCCTGGGGGCCTGCGGCTCGTCAGCGAGCTCTCGTACACCGTCGCGCGCTTCGCCTTGATCGATCGCAACGACCAGGTCGTGCGCGCATGGCGCGTCACGAGCCGGACGCAACTCGGCGGCATGCGCGCAGCGCCCGCGCTGGCCGGCGGGGAGCTCGTCGTGCCGCTCGACGTCTCCTCGGGCACACAGTGGGAGCAGGTGATGCTCCAGCTGGATGCGAGCGGCGGGACCCAGTTCTCCCTCGCCGGGCGCACGGTGCTGGGGGGCAACCTCGTCTCACCGCTGCGAATCGGACAGGACGGCCGCCTCTACCAGCTCCGCACGGACACCCGGACCGGAGTGACCATCGCCGCGTACCCGCTCGGCTCCAGCTGAGCCGAGCCAACCGAGAGCGGAACCGGGTCTCCGTCGAGCGAGGTCCGGTTCCGCCTACGGTGCGGGGAAGGCCCGGCGAAGAGGCCGACCCGAGGCGTGTCAGCTTCCGCCCGACGTCGTTCCGCCTCCCGATCCGGAGTCGCTCGATCCGCCGCCCGAGCTGTGGCCGTCGCCTGACGAGCCGTCCATCCCGTCTCCGCCCGACCCGGACGAGCTCGAGCCGGTCTCACCGCCACCGCCGCTTCCGCTCGTCCCGCCGTCGCCCGGCCCAGAGCTCGATGTCGCGGGCTGCACAGAAGGTGCCTGAGCGCCCGACAGGTCGTGCTCATCCGGGCTGGACGCGACATCGCCGGACGTGCCCGACGGGCCGCTCGAGGTCGGTGCAACCGGGCTCGAAGGAGCGTCGTCGCCGGATTGTGTCTCGACGCCCGACGCTTGCCCGAACGGGCCGTCGTGACTCTCCCCGCCCGCGTCACCCCCGGACGGCCCGGAGCGCGAGCGTGCGTGATCGGAGCCGGCGTGCCCTCGCACGCCGGCGCCATGATGATCGTGCGAGAGGCGATCGTCGTGGAGGCGCGTGACCGTCGCGGCAGGCCCAGCAGGCGTTGAGTGCACGACGGATTCGCGTGCGACGACCGTCGCCGCGTCGGTGACCGCGCTCGTCCGGTGGACGGGCGTCGCGCGATGGACGTCGCCCAGCCGCTCCACGCCGGCGCCACCGGCGACGACGAGAACTACGCCGGTTCCTGCCGCGGCCAGCTTCGCGGCGAACGGCGATGAGGCGATCTTGGCGACCCCACTGGCGGAGCCATCGTCGCAGCACGTCGTCAGGCGCGTGAGCTGGTCGCGGAGAACGACAGGGACGACGAGCGGATTCGCGTGCGAGAGCACGAGGCGCAAACGTGTGCGGGCGCGAACGAGCAGCGACTCGACCGCCGGCTCGGTCACCGCGAGCGCCCTGGCGAGCTCGTTGTACGAGAGCCCGGCGAACTCCCGCAGCACGAAGGCGTTCCGTTGCGACTCCGGCAGCGCCTCGAGACCCGCCCGGAGCGCCTCGAGGTCGGCGTTCTCGGCGGCGACGTGGAACGGATCGGGGAGCTGGCGATCGCCGCCGTCCGCCTCTCGCAGCGCCAGCGGCTCACGCATACGCTGCCTGATCCGCGCACGGCATTCGTTGCGGGCGATCGTCGCCAGCCACGCGGGTGCGTCTCGTGGGATCGAGCCCCGCAGCAGGCTGCGGTGCGCGGCCACGAACGCCTGCTGCGCGGCATCCTCCGCCTCGACGGAATCGCGAAGAAGGAACCTGCAGAGGCCCACGACCATACGGCCATGGGCCTCGAAGAGACGACCGATCTCGGCGCTTGCCGCGTCCGGTTCGGACCAGCCCAGCGAGGACGGGCTAGTCGTCACCGCCGCCCGAGCCACCGCCGTCGTCGCCGCCACCCGACCCGGAGCCGCCGTGGTCGGAGCCGGTCGGGCCCGAACCTGCCGAGCCGCCGTCGTCGTCACCCTGGTCGTCGTTGTCGTCACCCTGGTCGTCGTCGCCCGCGTTCTGCTGCTCCTCTGCGTTCTGGTCGTCGGCCGAGACGAGCGTGAACGTGTTGTCGGCGCCGACGCTGACCGTCAGCTCGAGCTCGTCACCGGGCTGCAGGCCGGGCGGCAGCGTCACACCTCCCGGCACCGTGATCGTGATGGGCAGGCCCTCGATCGAGATGACGAGCGGCGAGACCGAGACGACGTGGCCCTCGATGCGTACGTTGGACGTGACTCCCAGCGCGGTCGTCGTGGTCTGCGTGACGCCTGTACTCGAGATCGACAGACCGAAACTGGCCACCGAGCCCGCGGTGAGACCCCTGCGGTGGTTGCTGACCATCGAGAGCGATCGGGCGTTGCTTCCGTGCCGCCAGAGCGAGATCACGCTGGCGCCCGCTGAGACCAGCGTCCGCCGGGTGAGCTGGCGCACGACCACGGCGTGAAGCGTGGCGTGGCGCGTGTGCCCGACGACCCGGAGCGAGCGGGCGCGCACCATCCCGCCGGCGAGGCGTGCTCCGTCGACGAGCAGCTTGTCTCCGAGCCGCGGATGGGCGCGAGGCGCGCGCACCGTGGTGGCCGCCCCGGAGCGGCCGGCGAGAACGAACGTGCCGCGCGTCTTGTCCTTCGAGATCACGACACCTGAGACCCGGGCGGCGTGTGCGGTCGCCGGCACCGAGAAGGCGACGACGGCTGCAACGACCGCAGCCTTCCTGGTTCTGGTCATCTGACGGCTCCTCCTGACTCGGGGATACGCGCACGTGCGGCGTGCGGTTCACCCTGTAAGAGGAGGATCGCGCGAAAACCCTGCGCTCATAGACCCTCGTTCGAGGGAAGCCCTCGCTATCGCGCAGGGAGAAGCGCGCGCCGGAGGCTGACGAACAGCGACTCCAGCGCCAGTGAGGCGTTCACGTTGAACTCCTCCGCCTCGCGCCATACCCGTTGTGCCAGCTCGACTGCCTCGTCCGCGTGCGCGCCGGCGCCTACCCCGACGTCAGCTCGCAGGTCGTCCAGCCGGTCCGCGTGCACCGCCGCGTCGTCGGCGCCGGCCGCGACGACGAGGAGGTCGCGGTACCAGACGGCAAGGCCTTCGAGCGATGCGAGCAGCTCCTCTCGCTCCGCACCCCGCTGCGCCCGGCGCACGCGCTGCTCGGCGTCCCGGCCTGTCAGCTCGCGACGCTCGACCTCGTCCTGCTCCAGTATCTTCGCCGCCTCCCCCGCCGCAGCCATCGCCTCGCCGATCACCCGCGCGGCAGCGCTCGGCTCGAAGTCGGGATCGAGATAGACCGACCGGCCTGCCTCGACGAGCCGGGCGCGCCTCTCGGCTGCATCGGGGTCGAGCAGGCGCCGGGCACGGTCGAGGCGGCCGCCCGAGCTTCGAGCCACCGTCGCCCGGGTCGTGTCGTCGAGCGCGGGAGCCTCAGCCACCAGCCAATCGCGTACAGCCCCGTCGGAAAGACGCCTGAAGGGAACTAGCTGGCACCGGGAGCGAATCGTCTCGGGCAGCGAGCCGAGCTCGTCGGCGACGAGCACGATGACCGCGTACCCGGGCGGCTCCTCCAGATCCTTGAGGAGAGCGTCGGCGGCGTCCTCGTTCAGGAGGTGTGCGTCGAGGAGGACGTAGACGCGACGGTCGGCCTCGAACGGCCGCATGTGCAGGTCGTGGCGCAGCTCGCGGATGTCGTCGATGCGGATCATCTCCCCAAGCGGTTCGAGGAGATAGAGGTCGGGGTGCGTGGGACGCTCGCGCGCCGCGCGCGGATCGCCTCCGAGCAACGCAGAGGCGAACGCGCGCGCCGCGGTCGTCTTCCCCACCCCACGCGGCCCGTGCAGCAGGTACGCGTGCGCCGGGCCCTCGGCGAGCGCGGCTCCCAGCAGCCGCTTCGCCTCAGGCTGCTCGGGAACCGTCGCGAAGTGCTCCATGGATCCTCTCGGCAAGCTCGTCACGGGGCAGCGCAGCGTCGAGCGCCACGATCCGCTCCGGAAAGCGCTCCGCCAGCTCCTGGTAACCCGCGGCCGCACGCGCGTGAAACTCGCCGGCCTCCCGCTCGAGCCGATCGTGCTCGCGCGGCAGACGAGCGCCGACCTCATGTGGATCGAGCACGAGTAGAAACGTGAGGTCGGGAAGCAGCCCGCCCACGACGGCGAGGTTCAGCTCGAGGACGCGCTCGAGGCCGAGCCCGCGCGCAACCCCCTGGTAGGCGACGGATGAGTCGATGTAGCGGTCGCAGAGCACGACCTCGCCTCGCGCGAGCGCGGGCCTGATCACCTCCTCGACATGCTGGGCGCGCGACGCCGCATACAGCGCGGCCTCCGCCCAGGGCGCGACGTGCCCTCCGTGGAGGACGAGCTCGCGGATCTGCTCGCCGAGCTCTGTCCCGCCCGGCTCGCGCGTCGCGAGCACCCTGCGCCCGTCGGCTTCGAGGCGCCGCGCGAGCAAGCGGATCTGGGTCGTCTTGCCCGACCCGTCGAGCCCTTCGAACGTGACGAACATCGGCCCCCAACCGTAGTGCAATCGCCGCCGCACGGGATTTCACTAGCGTTCCGCCGATGCGTGCGCTGGTCACGGGGGGAGCGGGCTTCATCGGCTCCCACGTCGTCGACGCGCTCCTCGCCCGGGGCGACGAGGTGCACGTGCTCGACAACTTGACGACGGGATCCCGCGACTTCGTGTCCTCGCAGGCGGTGTTGCACGAAGGAGACATACGCACCGATGCGGCGCATGTCTTCGAAGTCGCGACACCCGAGGTGTGCTTCCATCTCGCGGCACAGGCCGATGTCGGCACGTCCGTCGAGCGCCCCGCCTACGACGCAGACGTCAACGTGGTGGGCACGATCTCCGTTCTCGAGGCGGCCCGCGCGCACGGCACCCAGGTCGTGTTCAGCTCCACCGGCGGCGCGATCTACGGCGAGTGCGACAGGCCCGCGCGCGAGGACTCGCCGCGACGTCCCGTGTCGCCCTACGGCGTCGCGAAGCTCGCCGCCGAGGAGTACCTCGCCGGCTGGAACCGTCTCCACGGGTCCCGCCACGTCGCGTTGCGCTTCGCCAACGTCTACGGGCCCAGACAGGCGGCGAACCTCGAGGGCGGTGTGATCGCCATCTTCCTCTCTCATCTCGCGGCCCACGAACCGACCGCAATCTTCGGCGACGGGACGCAGACACGGGATTTCGTCTACGTGGGAGACATCGTGCGCGGCGTGCTCGCCGCCGAGGGACACGACGGCGGCGTCTTCAACCTCGGCACCGGCGTGGAGACGAGCGTGAATGCGCTACACGAAGCGTGCCGCGAGACCGCGGGATCGACCGAGCCTCCGCTCTACTGCCCCGCGCGGTCGGGCGAGGCCTTCCGCAGCGTGGTCGACCCGTCCCTCGCACACAGCGAGCTGCACTGGCAGGCCGAGGTGTCGCTCGCCGACGGCTTGCGCGAGACCTGGGAATCCGTGCGGAAGGAGTAGCGCGGGCGCGGGCGAAAAGACGATCGCCGTGGATCATCCTCTTCGCCCGGTCTCCCCGACGATCCCTCCGACCTTCTGGCGCAGCGCCGCTGTCGTCGCCTCGGTGGTCGCAGCCGTCGAGCTCGTCTTGCTCGTGGTGACCGGGTCGGCCCTCCTTCTCCGACACGGGAGCTCGACGGCGACCCCGGTCAAGACGAAGCGCGCTCCGGTCGCCCGCACGCACGCGACGGCGGCGCCTCACCGGGTGCGCTCGGTGGCCGCACCGCGGCTCACCCGCGGCAAGGTGAGCGTCGTGGTCCTGAACGGCAACGGGCGCCAGGGTGCGGCCGCGTCGGCAGCGGCGCGCGTCCGCCGTCACGGCTACCGCATTCGACTGGTCGGCAATGCGGGCCGGATGACCTACGGCCACAGCCTCGTCATGTACCGGCCGGGCTACGAGGGTGAGGGCCGGCGGCTCGCGCGTGATCTCGGCATCCGCACTGTGACGCTCCTCGACGGCATGCGCACGCGGGACCTGCACGGTGCGCAGGCTGTGCTCGTCATCGGCTCGTAGCGCTACCCGCGGCCGCAGGCCGGGTTGGTCTTGTCGTTGACGGCCGCCCGGGATGTGTCGAGTTCGCTGCCCTTGGACCAGTGCGTGTTCTTGGGGTCGAGCGTGTAGGAATGGTTGAGCGCCTGGTAGGCGGCACACAGGTCGTGACCCTGGGTGTACTCGAAGAGGCCGAGCCGGTACCACGTCTCGGGGTTCTCCGGCTCGAGACGGGTCGCCTGCGCGTACTCGAACCGGGCGCCCTGCACCACCTTCGCGGTCTGGTAGACGGAGGCAAGGGCGTAGAGCGGCTCGGGTGAGAGCGGGTTCAGCGATCGAGCGCTGCGCGCGTCGCCGGCCGCCTGCTCGAGCCGGCCCGCGTCGGCGGCCGAGTACGACGCGTCGACCCGTCGCGCGGCGAGCCACGGCATCGCGAGCGAGACGACGGCGGTCGCCGCGACGGCAACGCCCGCAAGCATCGGCACGAGACCCGCGGTCGGGCGTACCCGGGGCCGTCCGGCAGCGAGCAGTGCACCTGTCGCCAGCACAGCGGGCGCGGTGACCGCGAGGAAATCGACGTCGTAGTCGACGAGCGCGTGGAGGGCGTAGGCAGCCGGAAGCGCCGCGACGGCCACAGCCGCGCTGCGTTCCCCGCCGTCCAGCCGGTCAAGCGAGCGTCGGAGCGCGACCGCAGCGCCCGCGACGAAGAGGACGAGCAACGCTCCACCGACGATCCCTGTCCCGGCGAGGACCTGCATCGGCACCGAGTGCGGCTCCGTGACCGGAGCGCCGCTCCGCCGATAACGCATGCGGGCGATCTCGAACGTGCCGGCCCCCGCGCCTCCGGCCGGACGCGCCCAGAACACGTCCGCCGCCTCGCGCCACCACTTCAGCCTGTTGTTGTTCGTGCAGATCAGGCGATCTGCGGTGTTGGAGCACTCGCCGCGTGAGAACCCGCGCTCGGCCTTCGTGAAGGGGTTGCCGGAGACGACCGAGACGGCGACAAGACCGATCGCGATCGCGGCCAGCGCCCCGGCCACGAGCACCCGGGCAACCAGGCGCTCCCTGCCTGCGACCAGCCTCGGCACGAGGAGCGGCGGAGCGGCGACGGCGACCACCAGCCCGGCAAGCGTCAGTACTCCGAAGACAGCGCCGTCGTGGACGCGCTCATCGTGCGTGCGTCCGACTTCGACGAGTGCCGGGCGCGCGAACGTCCACGCAGCGACGGCGACCGCGGGCGACGCGGCGAGAACGGCAACGGATGCACTCTCCACCCGGCGCGGCCCGAGCCGGAGCCAGAGTCCAAGAGCCAGCAGCCCGCCGAGCACGCCCGCGCGCGACGACGTCAGAAGCCCCGACAGGACTGCGAGGTAGACGAGCGCGTGACCGGCGGCCCGTAGCTCCCGACGGCCAGAAGCGACGACGGCCAGCCAGAGGCCGAGAGCAAGTGCGGCGTCGGCGAGCAGCGCGAGCCCGTTCCAGTAGCCGACGGGGCTGTGAAGCCGCACGACGCGGGAGGCATCATGCGAGGCGAGGGCGGGTATCGCTTTCCCCGCGAGAGCCCAGACGAGTGCAGCGCCTATGACGGCCGCCAGCAGGCTTGCGACCGCCCGTGTCGTATTCGTGCCGAGCACGAGAGCAACACCGATGACGAGAAATGCAACGTACGCGATGCCTTTGTTCAGAGCCGACCACGGCTCATCCCCCGCGATCGACCACGCGATCGACACCCCGGTCCAGGCCACGAGGCCGGTGAACGCAGCCACCGCGAGCCGCGCAGGTCGATCGAGTACGGGGAGCCGCACGAGCCCGATCCCCGCAGTGCAGAACACGACCGCCGCGAGGGCGACAGCGGCTCCGCCGACCCAGACGACGCTGCTGTCGCCCGAGGAGCCGCCGAAGAACACGGCGGCGAGCGTCACCGCCGACGCGACGACAGCGAAAACAGCAAGGGCCAGGCGCGATTCGCCGACCGGCCGGCTCGGCTCTGCGCCGTCCATCCGGCGCCACCGTACCACCATGTTCGGGCGTGACACGGCCATTCGACAGGACGGTTGGAGTGGCGGTTACTCTCACAAATCGTTTACCCTGCGCCCACCAGCGGCTTACCGCCAGCCGAGAGACTGCCCAGAATTCGTCGGGCACCCTTCGTCACACACCGTTCAGTGAAACCATCGACGCCCGTCAGCCTTCGCCGTGCCACGCTTCTGGCGCTGCTTGTGCTCGCCGGTTTCGCAGTCGCCGCGCTCATGTCGGCTCCGGCGATGGCCAAACAGAAGACCTGCGCCGAGCAGATCGTCGACGACTGGTACGACAACCAGCGCGTCGACAAGCTCTACCCGATCCACTGTTACCGCGAGGCGATCGACGGGCTGCCGCTCGACATCAAGGACTACTCGGACGCGCAGGACGCGATCCTGCGGGCGCTCGCCTATCGGCAGGCGAATGAGTTGGACCCCGGGGGGAGCGGACTCAAGCCGATCGCCTACCGGAACACTGCCGACAGCGTTATCTCCCTGGGGAACCCGGACGAGCTCGCCTCGGGTCAGTCGACGAACACCGCCGGGCCGTCGTCCGTACCCATCCCGCTGATCGTGCTGGCGGGACTCGCCGGTCTCCTGCTGATTGCGGGAGGCGCCGGCTACGTCGCGCGTCGCGTGCAGGCGCGTCGCGACGGCGACCCGCCCGCCGAGTAACCGTCTCGAGTCAGTCGGTCAACGGCTTGCGAAAGATGACCGACTGTCGCTCGTAGCCCATGCGTTGCTCCCAGAAGGGCATCGAGAGCGGGCTGCCGATGAACGTGTCGCAGATCGCGACGGACGCACCGTGGGCGTGCCCTCAACGCTCGGCGGCTTGCACGAGCAGGGTCGCCACTCCCTGGCGCTTGTAGCGGTCGGCAGTGCCGACGAAGTTGATGAAGAGGCGTGTCTCGGCGAGATCACGCTGCGACTGCCAGCGGGCTGAGTCGAGTGGAGGCTGCAGGCTCGCCTCCAGGTACCCGGCGACGTCACCCTCGACCTCGGCGACAAGGGCAATCGAGTCGGGACGGGCACGCCACTCCTCGTCGTCACGGATGAACTCTTCGAGGCCGTCCGCATCGGGAACGCGGAAGCGCTCGGGAGCGAGTTGCGCGTAATACACGCCGTTCTCGCGACTGATCGACGCAATACCGGCCGCATCCATCCCCGTCGCATCGCGAACGACGACCGACACGGACTCAGTCTAGAACCATCGGCGAGCCAGACCCGGGCGCCGTCAGACCGTCAACTCGACGCGGTTGCCGTCCGGATCGAGCACAACGCTCTCGTAGTACCCGTCACCCGTCCACCTCGGCTCGCCGACAACCTCGAAACCGGCCTCTGCGATCGTCCTCGTCAGCGCGTCGACGGCCGCCTCGCTGCCGAGCGCGAACGCGACGTGCACGAAGCCGAGCGCCTGGCGATCCCCCGCTGCCCGAGGCGCGATGCCCGGCATCCGCATCAGCTCGAGCCGTGGGCCGCCGTCGAACTCGAGAGAGTGGGACTCGAACCCGGTGGTCTCGTTGCGGTAGAGAGCGGACGCGCGGCCGCCGAGAAGCTCCTCGTAGAAGCGTCGGCTCCGGTCCAGATCCTCGGTCCACAGCGCCACGTGCTCGATCCGAGCCGTCACGGGTAGCGCACGGCGGTGGGCGACACGAGGCCGGTACACTATCTGGGTGGACGGGCATTTTCTGTATTTGCAGGGGTTTTCTGGACGGGTCATTCCGTCCGACCGGAGTGCCACCATCCTCGGTCCGCTCACACGACGCACTCGTCGCCTGGGCGCACGCTGCTGATGTCGACGGCCCGGGAGGACGAGATGGCGACCGCTAAGGCGAAGGACCCCACAACCACCAGCACCACCACCCCGGCCGCGCCGGTTACGGACAGTGCCGTGGAGTACGTCAATGCCGTTGTCGACGCGGAGGCGCATGTCGCCCCGCGCCGCTTCTTCACGATCCCGGGCCGCGACCCGTTCGACGAGATCGAGTGGGAGCTCCGTGACGCGCTGATCCCGGGCAAGGGCGGCCCGGCGTTCGAGCAGCGCGAGGTCGAGTTCCCGAAGTTCTGGTCGCAGACCGCGACCAACATCGTCGCGCAGAAGTACTTCCGCGGCCGGCTGTCCTCGCCGGAGCGCGAGCGCTCGGTGAAGCAGATGATCGGCCGGGTCGTCGACACGATCGGCGGCTGGGGCCGTAAGGGCGGGTACTTCGCGGACGACGAGGAGGCCGAGACCTTCGAGGCGGAGCTGAAGGCAATCCTCGTCAACCAGCTCGCCTCCTTCAACTCGCCGGTCTGGTTCAACGTCGGCTTCGAGGAGCGCCCTCAGTGCTCGGCTTGCTTCATCCTCTCGATCGACGACTCGATGGAGTCGATCCTCGACTGGATCCGCCGGGAGGGCGTGATCTTCCGCGGCGGCTCCGGCTCCGGCGTCAACCTCTCCCGGCTGCGCTCGTCCAAGGAACAGCTGTCGAAGGGCGGCTACGCCTCCGGGCCCGTCAGCTTCATGCGCGGCGCCGACGCCTCGGCGGGAACGATCAAGTCGGGCGGCAAGACCCGCCGCGCCGCGAAGATGGTCGTTCTCGACGTCGACCACCCGGACGTCGAGGAGTTCATCTGGTGCAAAGCCAAGGAGGAGCGCAAGGCGCGCGTCCTCGAGTCCGCCGGCTACGACATGTCGCTCGACAGCCCCGACTGGGCGTCGATCCAGTACCAGAACGCGAACAACTCGGTGCGGGTCACGGACGCGTTCATGGAGGCGGTCGTCGAGGACAAGGAGTGGAACCTGACCGCCCGCACCGACGGCACGGTCGTCGCGACGGTCGACGCGCGGCGGCTGATGCGCGACATCGCGGAAGCTGCGTGGCAGTGCGCCGACCCTGGTGTGCAATACGACACGACGATCAACTCGTGGCATACGCTTCCAAATACCGGACGCATTACCGCATCGAATCCCTGCTCGGAATACATGTCTATTGATGACAGCGCGTGCAATTTGGCATCGCTCAACCTGATGAAATTCCGCCGCGAAGATGGCGAGCTCGATGTCGAATTGCTTCAGCACGCCGTTGACGTGATGTTCCTGGCACAGGAGATCGCGGTCGGCTATTCGTCATACCCGACACCCGAGATCGATCGCAACGCGAAGGCATATCGCCAGCTCGGCCTCGGCTATGCGAACCTCGGCGCGCTGCTGATGGCGCGCGGGCTGCCGTACGACTCCGACGAGGGTCGCGCCTACGCGGCTGCGATCACTGCGCTGATGACCGGCCGCGCGTATCGCAAGTCCGCCGAGATCGCGAAGCGGATGGGGCCGTTCGCCGGCTACAAGAAGAACGCCGCGGCGATGATCGGCGTGATCGCCAAGCACCGTGCCGCGGTCGGCAATATCGACCATGCGACGTCGGTGCCGGACGATCTGCTCTCGGCGGCGCGGCGCGCGTGGGATGAGGCGCTCGACCTGGGCGAGGTCTCAGGCTTCCGAAACGCGCAGGCGACCGTGCTCGCACCGACAGGCTGCCTCGTCAGCAACAGCCTCGTCTCGACGAGTCGGGGTCTCGTCCGACTCCGGAGTCTCGGCGACACCACGGGCTCGAAGTGGCAGGACATTGACATCGACGTCGCCACTGACGAAGGCCCTCGTCGCGCGACGAAGTTCTACGTCAACGGCTACGAGCAAGTGGTCTCGATCGAGACGAGCCGCGGGTACCGGATCCAGGGCACCGCCGCTCACCGCATCAAGGTGGTCGATGCGAGCGGCAACCGGGTCTGGCGCCGGTTCGCGGAGATCCGTGCGGGGGATCGCGTCCCGCTGATGCTCAACGGCATTGTCGGCGCGGCGCAGCCGGTTCAGCTGCCGCCTCTTGGCGACCTCCACTGGACGGCGGACTTCCGCACGCATGTTCCGCGCGAGATGACCGCGGAGCTGGCCGAGCTCGTCGGCTACTTCATGGGCGACGGCTCGCTGCACGCGAAAGGCCTCCGCTTCTGTGTCGCCCGCGATGACCAGGACGTCGTCGAGCATCTCGTCGAGACGACCGCCGCGATCTTCGGTCTCGACGCGGCAGTGACGGACAAGGGTGGGTACGTCGAGGTCGCGGTCAACTCCGTGCCGCTCGCTCTGTGGTGGGAGGCCTGCGGCTTCGCCAAGCTGCCGCCCTCGGCGGAACACAGCGGCAAGGGCTGGCATCCGCACATTCCCGACGCCGTGCTCCACTCGAACGACCGCGAGATCTACGCGGCGTTCGTCCGGGGCCTGTTCGAGGCAGACGGCACGACGTCCAATGGCTACGTCTCGTGGAGCACCGTGACAGAGAGCTTCAGCAGCGACGTGCAGACGCTGCTGCTTGCGCTCGGTTTCGTGACCACCCGCAAGGTGGACGGTGCGAGGTCCAATTGGGGTGCAAACGACCGGTTCGTCCTTCGCCTGCTCAACACCGCTGCCTCCGAGCGCTTTGTCCAGGACATCGACTTCATGTCTGTGCGAAAGACAGCCTCACTGTGGACAGGTGACCACAGGCAGGCTTCGCGACATGATCACATCCCGGTCAGCCGCGCCTTGCTCGACGAGCTGGCGCCTGAGAACGACTCGCTCCGCAAGACGATGCTCATGGGACTCGCGCGACGCGGCGACGTGTCGCGCCGATCGGCGACGGCCCTGCTCGAGCGGGCCGTGAGCCCCGAGCTCGAGCATCTTCTCGGCTTCTACTACGACTCGGTCGCCTCGATCGAGACGCTCGATGACCAACCGACGTTCGACCTCTCGGTGCCCGACAACGTCACCTACGTTGCCAACGGCTTCGTCAGCCACAACACGATCAGCTTCATGATGGATTGCGACACCACCGGTGTGGAGCCCGACTTCTCTCTGGTGAAGTCGAAGAAGCTGGTCGGCGGCGGCGAGATCACGATCGTCAACAAGACGGTGCCGATGGCGCTCGAGAAGCTCGGCTACGCGCCGAGAGAGATCGAGGAGATCGTCGCGTTCATCGACGAGCGGAACACGATCGTCGGTGCACCGCACATCAAGACCGAGCACTACCCCGTGTACGACTGCGCGATCGGCGACCGCGCCATCCACTACATGGGGCACGTGAAGATGATGGGCGCCGTCCAGCCGTTCATCTCCGGTGCGATCTCGAAGACGGTCAACCTGCCGGAGACCGTCACCGTCGACGAGGTCGCTCAGCTCCTGATCGAGTCGTGGCAACTCGGCGTCAAGGCGATCGCGATCTACCGGGACAACTGCAAGGTCGCGCAGCCGCTTTCCGGGCAGAAGGACAAGGACGGCGCGCCGGTGGCGCTGGCGCCGTTCGCGCCCGCGATCGCTGGCCATCCGCAACGGCGCCGGCTGCCGGAGGATCGCACCGAGGTCGGCCGCAAGTTCAAGGTCGGCGAGTACGAGGGCTACATCCACGTCGGTCTGTTCGAGGACGGTACGCCCGGCGACATCTTCGTGGACATCGCGAAGGAGGGCACCACCCTCGCCGGTCTCATGAACTCGTTCATGATCTCCGTCTCGCTCGGCTTGCAGTACGGGGTGCCGCTCGAGGTCTACGTCTCGAAGTTCAGCCACATGCGCTTCGAGCCGTCCGGTCTGACGAACGACTCGGACATCCGCGTCGCGAAGTCGATCGTCGACTACATCTTCCGCTGGATGGGCAAGAAGTTCCTGTCCGCCGACCAGCAGGAGGAGGCGGGCATCCTGACGCCCGAGGTGAAGGCCCGGCTCGCTGCAGCGTATGCCGCGGGCGAAGCGGCGTCGCCGTCCGCGATCGAGGCCGCGCCGCCCGGGCAGACCGCGCTCTTCAACTCGTGGGAGGACGCGGTCGAGTGCCCCCGTTGCGGCGGCCGCATGGTGCGCACGGGCTCCTGCTACACCTGCCGCGACTGCGGCACCAACACCGGCTGCTCCTAGCAGTCCGAGGGCCGATCCGATCCCGACGGGGCTGTCATCAACAGCCCCGTCGTCGTCTCCGGGTCTATCGCATCGCCGAATGACGGGTATCAGGAGCCGCTGTGGTGTAGCGCCGTCCCGCGCAGCGACCATGGAGGTAACCCCGACACGAAAGGAGGCAGGGCATGCATCCGGATCTCGTCTATCAGCTGTATCGCTGGAACTTCGCCACCTGGGAGCGCGAGGCCGAGGTACGCAGGCTTCTGGCCGACGGCAGGCCGAAGCGTCACTTCCGTCTTGCGGTGCCGAGGCTGCGCCGCCGCCGGCCGCCACGCACTGTGGCGGCCACTGCCCGTCCATGCCACTGAGAGGCTCTAAGCGCAACAATGGGCGACGTGCCCGTGTCGAGCGACAAGTCCGACCACGATCCCTGGCTCGGCGTCGAGGTACGACACCTCGCAGCGCTCCGGGCTGTCGCAGAGGAAGGAACGTTCGGGGCGGCCGCGTTGAAGCTTGGCTACGCCCAGTCGGCGATCAGCCAGCAGATCGCGGCGCTCGAGCGTCACGTCGGCCGTAGGCTGTTCGACCGCCCGGGCGGCTCGCGCCCGGTCGTGCTCACGCGCGCGGGCGAGCTGCTGCTGGGGCACGCAGAGTCGATCATGACCCGACTGTCCGCGGCACGGATCGACCTCGAATCGCTCGCCGACGAGGACGTCGGGTCGACGATCCGGATCGGCGCCTATCAGAGCGTCGCCGCCGCGATCTTGCCCTTGATCCTGCAGGAGCTCGGCGCCGAGCCCGGAGAGGTCGAGTTCGACCTCAAGGAGTCGAACGACGACCGTGAGCTGCTCTCCTTGCTCGAGCGCGGCGAGCTCGACGTGGCGTTCACCGAGCTACCGCTGCCGGACGCGTCGGGGCCGCTCGAAGCGTCGCCGCTCCTCGACGACCCATACCTGCTGCTCGTCCACGAGGAGCATCCGTACGCCGAGCTGGGTCGCGAGCTGACGCTAAACGAGGTTGCGGACGTCCCGCTCATCACGTGCCGGCGCAACTCGGGCCAGCCTCGGCTCGAGGACGTCTTCAGGATCCACGGGCTGACGCCGAGGGTCACTCAGCGTGTCGAGGACACCGTCACCCTCCACGGCTTCGTCGTCGCCGGCCTTGGCTGCGGCCTGATCCCGCGGCTCGCAGCCGATGTCGAAGGGAAACCGCTCGTGGCGCTTCCGATCGAGTCGAAGCTGCCACCGCGGGTCGTCGCGATCGCCTGGCACCGCGACAGGCTCCGCACCTGCACGGCCGGGATGTTCGTCGACCTCGCAGTCGAGGTCTCGGCGCAGCTCCCCGGCGGCACCGAGCCGGCACTGGATTGACATGAGCCCTCGGCCGTCAGCCGAGGGGCCGGATTGGCACCGGCCCCTCTGAGTCACACGACTACGCGCTAGCGGGAGACGGCGCAGCCGTCCTTGCCCGCATCGAACGCTTCGTTGCTCCAGGTCGGCTGAACCGCGAACTGGTGTCCTCCGAGCGAGATGTTCTGGGTGTTCTTCCAGGCGCACTTGTCCGCGTTCTCGCTCGTCGACGCGTCGTTCCACCCGTCCTGCACGGCAAAGAAGTTGTCGGGGTCGGTCACGGCCTCGGAGTACTCGTGACCGACGACGATGCTGTAGCCGTCGAAGATGCCGTTGCCGAAGGCGTTGCTGGTCGGGTTCACGTTGTGCATCCCGCAGCCGTCGGCGCCGAGTCCCGGCCAGTCCATGTTCAGGAACGGGATGAACGCGTACTGAATGCGGAACGGGTTGCCGAGTCCGTCGATGCTCGTGGTCTGTGTGTGGTAGCCGCAGTACACCGGCTCACCGGTGCCGATCGTGCCCGGCGGCGTCATGACGATGTACGTCGCCTGCGGGTCGTAGTTGAAGTGAGCCGCGGCGCGCTGCGCCTCCATCGCGATCGGATCGTCGACCAGGTTTTCCGATAGCCCAAGGTTGACGACGTCCGCAGGAACGGGCGTCGGATCGGTCCACACGCCTTTCAGTTGGTGCTTCGGGTTCGTGACGTACTCCGCGCCCGGAAGTCCCGTACAGCTCGTCGTCCCGACGGGGACGCCGCGGCAGTACTGCGTCTGCACGCCGGCCCACGCGCTGCCGCCGACGCCGGCGAAGAAGGTGTTGAGGTACGTCTGCAGCGTCTTGCTCGAGTACCGCGTGCCATCGGTGTCGCTCGTCGTGAAGCCGGTCGCCCACGGTGTACCCCAGTAGATGAGGTAGACCGCCGGCTTGATCTCGACGCCGATCGCGCCGTCGCCGGCGTTGCCACCGTGGTAGATGATGTCGTTCGCGACGGAGTCGACGGTGCCCTGCGGTGACTGCCCGGGAGCCCAGAAGAAGTGCTTCGGATTCGTCACGGCAGCGGATGTGCCAGTCGACGCGCCGACACACACCGCGACGAGAGCCGCCGCGACGCCCAGC
>Ga0066709_100001249_pt1 | contig 16361 bp, 15 predicted proteins | sample GraSoiAngelo_158_FD_79665 | JGI IMG/M metagenome (GOLD analysis project Ga0066709, IMG submission 79665) | Grasslands soil microbial communities from the Angelo Coastal Reserve, California, USA - 14_1009_16_30cm | ecosystem: Environmental > Terrestrial > Soil > Grasslands | place: USA...
ACCACCAGGTTGAGCGCCAGGTCGAGCCAGCCGGTGCGGTAGCCGAGCGACGCCGCCCCGCCGGGGTCGAACGCGAGCAGCACCAGCTCCTTGTGCAGGGCGGCGACCACCGTGACGCACACCACCGTGACGATCGCGGTCTCGATCAGCTGGCGCGTGTCAACTGCGAGGATGCGCCCGAAGAGCAGCGAGGTGAGGTCGCGCTGGAAGCCGCGGCGGTGCGAGACCAACACGACACCCAGTGCGAACGCTCCGGCGATCAGGACGGCCAGCGCGGCATCGGGATCGACGCGCGGTCGACGAGCGAGCAGCCCGAGGAGCACGATCGTCGCAACCGCGGCCACGAGCGCGCCGACGAGCAGCGACTGGCCGGTCACGAACGCGATCGCGATGCCGGGGAAGACGGTGTGCTGCAGGGCCTCGCTGAGGAAGGCCAGACGGCGGAGCAGCACGTGCACGCCGACGACGCCACCGACCAGGCCGAGCAGGAGCACCTCGACCAGCGCACGGGCCATGCACGGCGCCTCGAACGAGTCGAGCAGCACGCGCCGCAACATGGGCGCCCGTCAGCGGAGGGTGAGGATGGTGGTGGCGCCCGCGAGGGTGACGACGCTGCCGCCGTAGGTGTCGCGCAGGGACTCGGCGGTCAGCGCTTCCTCGATGGGGCCGAACGAGACCTGCCGGCGGTTCAGCAGGCACGCGCGCCCACACGCCAGGTGCGCGACCGAGAGGTCGTGGGTCGACATCACCACGGCCACCCCCTCGACACGCAGACCTGCGAGCACCCGCAGCAGCAGCTCGGTCGTCGTGCCGTCGACGCCGTTGAACGGCTCGTCGAGAAGCAGCAGCTCGGCCTCCTGCGCGATCGCTCGCGCCAGGAGCACCCGCTGGCGCTGTCCCCCCGAGAGCAGGCCGAAGCGGTCATGGGCCCGGGCGAGCATCCCGACCTCGTCGAGCGCACGCCGCGCCGCGTCGCGGTCGGCGGCACCGGGTCGGCGCAACCACCCGACGCGCCGATAGCGCCCCATCAGCACGACCTGGAGCGCCGTGACGGGGAACTCGGTGTCGAGCACGTCGGCCTGAGGCACGTAGGCGACCCGGCCCCGCGCCCGATCGGGCGAGGTGCCGAGCACCTCGATCTCGCCGTGCACCACGGGCACCAGGCCCAGGATCGCCTTGATGAGCGTGGTCTTGCCCGCGCCGTTGGGCCCGATCAAGGCGATGGCCTCGCCGGGCTCGACCCGGCCCGTGACCCCTTCGAGGACGGGGTCGCGCCCGTACGACGCGGCGACCTCGTGCAACGAGAGCGCGGGGCCGTCAGCGAAGGTTCTCAACGATGACCTTCGTGTTGTGACGCTGCATCTTCAGGTAGGTGTCGCCGTCGCTGCCCGGAGGACCGAGCGAGTCGCCGAACAGCGCGTCGTCGCCTTGGACGATCTTCACGCCGGCCTGCGAGGCGATGGCCGCGGCGGTCTTCGGCGGGAGGGACGCCTCCGAGAACACCGCCTTCACACCCTCGGACCTGATCTTGGCGACCAGGTCGGAGATGTCGCGGCTCGAGAGCTCGGCCTGGGTGTCGAAGCTCGGGATCACCGAGCCGACGAACTGGAGCCCGTAGCGATCGACGTAGTAGCCGAACGCGTCGTGGTTGGTGACGAGCTTCCGGTTGGTGAGCGCGCTCAGCTCCGACGCGATCTCACGATCGAGCCCGTCGAGCTGCGTGTCGTAGGCGTCGCGATTTGTCTCGTAGGTCGACGCGCCCGGCGGGTCGGCCGCGACGAGCGCCTTGGTGACGTTGGCGACCATGATCTTCGCGTTGCCGGGGGCGAACCAGATGTGGGGATCGCCCTCCTTCTCCTCCGCACCCGTGCCGGCGCGCACCTTCACTCCCTTGCTCGCGTCGACGATCTGGCCCCGGGGCACGGCGCTGTCGATCGTCGGCTTGAGCCACTTCTCGAGGCCCACGCCGTTCTGGATCACGACGTCGGCGTCGCGGATCGCCTCGATGTCGGCGGGCGAGGGCTCGAAGTCGTGGGCGTCGACGTTCGCCCTGACGACGTCGTACACGTCGGCTCGGGAGCCGGCGACGATCCGGGTGAAGTCGGTGAGCTGAGTGGTAGTGGCAACCACTTTCAGCATCTTGCCAGACTTCGCGTCCGCGTGGTCGGCTCCGCATGAGGCGGTCACGGCACCGGCGACGACCAGCAGGGCGAGCAGCTTGCGCAAACGGTGCCTCCGGGAGCCCTCAGTGAGAGTGTTTCTCGATTACCCCTCCACCTTAGACTGAGAATCGTTCTCGGTCAAGGCTCGCTCTCGTCCCAGAACTCGCGCTCCCCTCGGGACGGCCGCCACTCGTCTTGGCGCCGGCGTGCCCGTCGCTGGAGCCGGAGGGCCAGCCGTTCGCCCGCGGCGCGCGGCGAGGGCAGGCGCGGGCGAGCACGCTTCGTGTGCTGGACTCCCCGCGTCACCACGGCCGACGCGAGGGCAGTCGTCAGCGGTACCGACGCCACCAGGCCGATGCTGCCAACGAGCGTCCGCACGATCTCCTCGGCCACCACCTCGGAAGTGAGGATGTCGCCCACCCGACGGTCGGCGAGGGTGAACAGGATCAGCAGCGGCAGGCTCGCCCCGGCGTACGCGAAGACCAGCGTGTACACGGTGGAGGCGATGTGGTCGCGCCCGATCCGCATGCCCGAGCGGTAGAGGTCGACAGCGCGGAGCGCCGGGTTCACGGCGTGGAGCTCCCATACCGACGAGGCCTGGGTGACGGTGACGTCGTTCAGCGCGCCGAGCGAGCCGATCACCACGCCCGCCAGGACGACGCCGCTCAGGCTCCAGCCGGCCACCCACGGCCTGGAGGTACGTCGACTCCTCCGACGCCAGGCCCGTGATGTGCGACGCGGCGACGAACAGACCGGCGAGCGCGCCGGTGAGCCCGAGGCTCGCGAGGGTGCCGAGCAGGGCCGTCGTGGTACGGGCGGTGAGCCCGTGGACCAGGTAGAGGACGAACAGCATGATGATCGACGACCCCACCAACGCCACTGCGAGCGGGCTCTTGCCGTCGAGCACGGCGGGCAGCACGAACCACACGAGCACCGTCCACGTCACGGCCAGGCCGATCAACGCGGCCAACCCGCGCCAGCCGGCCACGGCCACGACAGCGAGCGCGAACCCGATGGCGAGGAGGACGAGCGGCCGTCGCCGCTGGAGGTCGGAGAAGTAGTAGTCGACGCGGCCGGTGGGATCGACGGAGCGGCCGAGCACCACCCGATCGCCGGTCTCGAGCGTGGGCACGTCGGCCCCGAACGTCAGCTCCGGCAGCCGGGCGGAATGGCCGCGGTCAGGGCCGCTCGTGATGCGAACGCGAACGGTGCTGCACATGTTCTGCACCGCGGGACAACGTACGCTCGCCACCGACGTCACGGTTGCGTCGACCAGCTCCGCCGGCGGTCCGAAGGTGCCGGGCAGCCGGCGGGTGCGGGTGTGCGGCCAGAGCACCACGAGACCGACGATCGTCGCCACCACCAGCGGCACGAGCGCGGCCGACAGTAGGGGCCCGGGTGCGCGGCGACGCCCGCTGACGCGGCCGGTCAGGCGGGTGCAGATGGCCGTCCACCAGAGGACAACCCTATGAGAGCGCTCAGCGCCCGACGTCGATCGTCACGTCGGCCGCGAGCCGTACCCCGTTGGACGAGCCGGTGATCGAGTAGCGCCAACGTCCGGCCGCCGCGTTCGTGTCGGCCGAGAAGTGGCCGGCCGTGAGCCGGCGCAGGTCGAGCTTCGAGGCGGTCACGCCTGGGCCGGTCGCGGTACCCGACAGCTCACTGACCGGTCGCTCCGCGCCGCGGCTGTCGAAGAAGGTGACGTGCAGCTGGTTGGCGCCCGGCTTCCCGGGGTCGAGGTAGATCTGCACCTTCCCCGTGCCGTTCAGCGCCACCGTGTAGATCGTCGGCAGCCCGGGCGTGCGGGTCACGTCGACCTTCTGGGTGGGCCGGCTGGTCGTCAGCTCGAGCGGCACCTCGACCGCCTCGATCCCGCGCGGCACGACGACCGTCACCTTCCAGCGGCCGTCGAGCGACAGGTTGGAACCGGTCGCGGCGAAGGTTCCCGGCGCGGTCTTCGGGAGCTCGAGCGCCGACTCGCTCACGTCAGGCCGGTCGGCCGAGTTGAAGCGGAGCCGGACGCTGTTGACCGTGACCGGCGCGCCCGAGTCGTAGTCGGTCACCCGGACGACGAAGCGGTTGGACCCGACCGTGCCGGGCGTGGCTTCGAGCGCGACGCGGGTCGTCGTGGCGAAGTCGGCGCCGCTGACCCGGACCGGCTTGACCGTCTCGAGCGCGACGGCCTTCGGCGTGCCCCCGGGCGCCAGGTTGACGAGGAGCCCGGTGGCGCTGAGCACGACCGCTGCGACCGCCAGCTCGCTCGTGCCCACGCGCCGCAGGCCGCGCAGTGACTCGCGGACCGCGGGGACGTACCGGAAGCGGTTGATCCCGCCCAGCCCGGCCAGCACGAGGAGCAACGACGACTTCAGGACCACCAGGCGGCCGAAGCCGGTGTCGACCAGCCGTGCCCATCCGCCGACCTCGTTCACCGCCCGGGTGACACCGGTCGTGACGACGACCGCGAGCGCGACCCCCGCGACGGTGGAGTAGCGACGTACGGCCCGCGCCAGGTCGTCGCCGACGAGCCGCCTGGTGGCGAGCAGCAGCGCGCCGAGGCCCCCGAGCCAGACCGCAGCGGAGGCGAAGTGGACCCACTGCACGGTGCCCTGCACCCACTTCGACGAGGACGCGGCGGCGTGGCTCGAGGTCACGTCGCCCACCATGGCCGCCAGCGCGCCTCCCGCCACGACGACGAACGCGGCGCGGCGCACGGGCCCTTCGGACATCAGGGCGACGACGACTGCGATCTGGATCGCGGCGACCGGGATCAAGCGCCAGAGGAACGAGTGACCGAGCGAGCTGTCCAAGACATCGCCCCACGGGATGCCGGCGTTCGCGCGTTGCGCCTGCGTGATCCCAACCGCGCCGACGAGGGCGACGACCCATCCCACGCCTGCGGCGCGCGCAAGAAGGACACCGGCGCCCGGAGCGATGAACAGACCCATCCACGCAGTGCCGAGCAGCACGACGAGGCCGAGATAGAACGCGGCGCGCGCGGCGACCGCCAGCGTCGAGGGGGTCGGCGCCGTCGGCAGCTTGAACCCGCCGGTCGTGGTGGTCGGCGCGGGCACGCCGACGCCGAGCGCGTAGCTGCCGTCGGCGAGGTGGCCGTCAACCTTCGAGAGCGCGCGCCAGTCGATCGTGTAGGTGCCCCGCGGGAGGTTGCTCACGCTCACGTGCAGCGAGTCGGGCCGGCCCGCCACCACCTCGATCGGCCCGTGAGGCACCGACCGGCCGGTGGAGTCGAGCACGTTGATGAGCGAGACCTTGGGGTCGGGCGTCTCGGTGAACGTGAGCGTGAGGCCCGTCGGGGAGGTCGTCAGCGACGCACCCTGCGGCGGGTCGGCGTCCTTCAACAGCGCATGGGCGAAGGCCGGCGTGGGTGCGCCGAGCGCACCCACGCAGGCCCCCGCGAGGACCAGGCCGGCCAGGCCCAGCCGGATGCGCACCTACGCGGTTCCCGCTCCGCGCCGTCGCGCGCCCATGAGGGCGATCCCACCCAGCACGACGGCAACCACGATCGCGACGATTCCGATCACGGTAGCGGTCGTCGCCGACGACTTGGCGTCGTCCGCAGCCTTCTTGCTGGACGCGGCGGCCTGCTGGGCCTTCACCAGGCGGGAGTCGATGCGGTCGATCTTCTGCGCCAGCTCACCGCGCGTCGGGTCCTTCGCGGGGAACGCCACCTCGGTGTCGTCCTTGGCCTCGTCGAACCCGGTGTCCGACGACGTGAACGACTCGTCGAACTGCTGTCCGCGGATGGTGCCGGTGAAGTGGAAGGTGTACTTGCCCGGCCGGGTCGGGACCAGATCGGAACGGTAGTCACCCTTGGTTCCCTCTTCGTCGCTGAACGCGGGCTTGATGTCGAGGGGGCCGGACTTCTTGTCGCCGAAAGAGGCTTCCACCTTGAGGGTGTCACCCAGATCGGTGATCGGTTGGTCGTTGGCGTCGTGCAGGATGAACTGGATGGCGTTGGGGTCGCCGGTGTACGCGGGCTCGGTCGCCCAGCCCACCTCGACCTTGAACTGGCCCGCGTCGCGCGCCTCGTGGGCGAACGCTGTGCCTGCGGTCATGGCGACGAGAGCTCCGCTCATGGCGAGGGCAGCTCCCAGCTGCGTCTTGTGACGCGAGAGATGCACGGGTGCTCCTTTCAGCACGGTTGCGAATGCGTGCGCGAAGCGCACGAGAGCCCGAACTGGAGTCGGGAGGTCTCTCAGTGGCTGAGACGGAGCAGGGGAGGTGGCCGCTGCAGGAGGTGACGGCCGAAGCGTTCGAGGGGCGTGAACGAACGCAGGCGACCGGCGGCCGGCGCGGCAAGCACGGCGACTCTTGCCCGGGTAAGCCAGTGGGCGAGCCGCTCGACCGCGTCGATGCGACGGGCCAGGTCGGCGACGCGACTGCGGCACGCGATCACGATTGCGGCGACCAGGCTCGCGACGCTGAGCTGCACGAATGACGCCGCCCAGTGGGCGCCCGCGAACACGCCCAGCAGCGGCATGGCTTCGTGCGACAGCGCGTGCTCGAGGTTCTCCTGCAGCGCGTAGAGCACGAGCTGCGCCAGGCCCAGCGGCAGCGCCAGCGCGAGCCAGCGGCCACCGACAGACGAAACGGTTGGCGCGGTGTGTGGCACCGTCGGGTAGAGGCGAGGGCGCGCGCCACGGAAGGCGCGCGCCAGGCCTTCGGTGGCGCGCTCGAGCCGCTGCGTCAGCGCAGCTGCCATCCGCACCCAGCCGACACCGGTCAGCGCAGCGAGGACGACGAGCAGCGCGCCGAGCGGGAGCATGTAGAGGTGCACGGAGTGGCTGAGCTCGTGGACGAGCCCCGCTGACCCCTCCACCCGGTAGTGCTCGGCGACATGACCGAGCCACACGCCGCCGAACGCGAGCAGCACCGCTCGGCATGCAGCGAGCCGCGACCCGAAACCGGTCGTCACGTTCGTGAGGCTACTGCCGGCGGTGTCGGCGCGTCGGGTCGGCGACGCGAAGCTGTGAGACTGATAAGAGTTGCGTTCTTGTCGTAGTCAGCCGTCGTGAGGACGCCGTACTACGACAAGAAGCGCTGGGGGGTCAGTCCGCGACGAGCGCCTGACGCAGGCGGGTGATCGTGCGGAGCTGGCGGTTGACGTCTTCCTGCGCCAGGTCCTTGCGCGACTGCACCTTGGTCGCGAGCTTGTCGAGCCGGAGGCTCTCCTCCTCGCGGAGCACCACCTGCTCGTCGGTCGGCCGGGTGCGGAGCGCTCGGTTGAACGCTTCGTTCGCGTCGCTCGCCCGCGTCAACCCCAGCTTCTTGGCGATGGCCGCGAACGAGCGGCCGCTCCTGCGGAGCTCGAGCGCCGTGTCGTCGGAAGACGACTCAGTCGTCACGACCGCGTCAGATCGCGCGGACGGAGCTGGCCTGCGGGCCCTTGGGGCCGGAGGTCTTCTGAAACTCCACCCGCTGACCCTCGGCCAGCTCGCGGTATCCCTGCATCTCGATCGCGCTGTGGTGCACGAACAGGTCGTCGCCACCCTCGTCGGGGGTGATGAAGCCGAAGCCCTTGGTCGCGTTGAACCACTTCACCGTGCCTACTGCCATTTCTTCGTTCCTCTGCTCTCCCACGCGCCGTTCGATCTTGCGGGAGACCAAGAAGGCAACCGGCAACGGCGCCCCGAGCGGCGTGGAACATCGGGGGCCACAAAGAACCCTACTACGTGTTGCCGGCGGGGTGGCCGATCCGCGCCATCCCGCCTCTGTGCGGGTCAGCCGTCGCGCAGACGGGCACGCTTGGCGTTGGCCGTGCGGCGGCCGCGGTCGGCCTGGTCGAGGATCGCCTTGCGCAGGCGAACCTGCTTGGGCGTGACCTCGATGCACTCGTCCTCGCGGATGAACTCGAGAGCCTGCTCGAGCGACAGCAGACGCGGCGGGATCAGCCGCACCAGCTCGTCGGCGGTGGAAGATCGCATGTTCGTCAGCTTGCGCTCCCTCGTGGGGTTCACGTCCATGTCCTCGGTGCGCGCGTTCTCACCCACGATCATCCCTTCGTAGACCTCCTCACCGGGCCCCACGAAGAGCGCCCCGCGCTCCTGCAGGCTCAGCAGCGCGTAGGTCGTCGTCGGCCCGGACCGGTCGGCGACGAGCGAGCCCGAGGGCCGGGTGCGGAGCTCGCCGTACCACGGCTCGAACCGATCGAACACGTGATGCAGCACGCCGGTACCGCGCGTCTCGGTGAGGAACTCCGTGCGAAACCCGATGAGCGCGCGCGCCGGCACCAGGTAGTCGAGGCGCACCCAGCCCGTGCCGTGGTTCACCATCTGCTCGAGCCGACCCTTGCGCAGCGCGAGAAGTTGCGTCACCACGCCGAGGAACTCCTCGGGCGCGTCGATCGACACCCGCTCGACCGGCTCGTGGACCTTGCCGTCGACGATGCGCGTCACCACCTGGGGCTTGCCCACGGTGAGCTCGAAGCCCTCGCGTCGCATCATCTCGACGAGCACCGCGAGCTGGAGCTCGCCGCGGCCCTGCACCTCCCAGGTGTCGGGGCGCTCGGTGGGGAGCACCCACAGCGACACGTTCCCGACCAGCTCCGAGTCGAGCCGGCTCTTGATCAGCCGGGCGGTGAGCTTCCTGCCGTCGAGGCCCGCGAGGGGCGACGTGTTGACGCCGAGCGTCATCCCGAGGCTGGGCTCGTCGACGCGGATGACGGGCAGGAACCGCGGGTCGTCGGGGTCGGCGAGCGTCTCGCCGATTGTGACGTCGGGCAGGCCGGCGACCGCGATGATCTCCCCCGGTCCCGCCTCGTCCGCGTCGACCCGGTCGAGCGCCTCGGTCACGTACATCTCGGTGATCTTCACCCGCTCGATCGTGCCGTCGGCCCGGCACCAGGCCACCTGCTGACCGCGGCGGATGGTGCCGTGACGCACACGGCACAGCGCAAGACGTCCGACGTAAGGCGACGCGTCGAGGTTGGCGACCAGTGCCTGCAGCGGGTGCTCGGGATCGAACGTGGGCGCGGGGATGTGCTCGAAGATGGCCTCGAACAGCGGCTCCAGGTCGGTGCCGACGTCGGCCGGGTCGAACGAGGCCCGACCGGCGCGCGCGTTGCAGTACACGATGGGGAACTCGATCTGCACTTCACCCGCGTCGAGGTCGAGGAACAGCTCGTAGACCTCGTCGACGACCTCCTTGATGCGGCTGTCGGGTCGGTCGACCTTGTTGATCACGAGCACGACGGGCAGGTGCCGCTCGAGCGCCTTCCGCAGCACGAAGCGGGTCTGGGGCAGTGGTCCCTCGCTGGCGTCGACGAGCAGCAACACGCCGTCGACCATCGCGAGCGCCCGCTCCACCTCGCCGCCGAAGTCGGCGTGGCCCGGCGTGTCGACGATGTTGAGCTTCACGCCCGAGTGCCGCACCGCGGTGTTCTTGGCCAGGATGGTGATGCCCTTCTCCCGCTCCAGGTCCATCGAGTCCATGACCCGCTCCGCCACCTCCTGGTGGGCGCGGAACGCGCCGGACTGCCAGAGCATGGCGTCGACGAGGGTGGTCTTGCCGTGGTCGACGTGGGCGACGATCGCCAGGTTGCGCAGATCGGCGCGCGAGGAGAGGCGGGGAGACGTCATGGGCACTCTCATGGTACCGGTCACCTCGACCGTTCCGGAGCAGGTCAGACGGGATCGTCGTCCCGCAGCAGGGCTCGGGCCTCGTCGCCGTCGGGGATCGGCCGTCCGGAGTCCCGCCATTCGACGGCGTCGTGGAACCCGTGCGCCTCGGCGTGCTGCTGGAACCACACGCCTTCCGGCGAGTGGCGGGCGATGCCGTCGAACACCGTCGCGAGGGTCTGCGTCGCGTGCAGGCCCATGGCGTCGACCGCGCTGTTGATCATCAGCTTCTGCATCATCAGCTGGTTGCGCGGCACGCCTGCCACCCGCTCGGCCAGCGCATCGACGGTTGTGTCGAGGTCGCGTGCCGCCACGGCCTCGGCGACGAGACCCCATTCGGCCGCGGTCCGGCCGTCGATCGTGTCGCCCGTGAACAACAGCCGCTTCGCCCGTTCGGCGCCGAGGCGGAACACCCACATGGCCGTGGTCGGACAGCCCCAGACACGCGCCGGCATGTAGCCGATGCGGGCGTCCTCGGCCATCACGACGAGGTCGCAGCTGAGGGCGATGTCGCTGCCTCCCGCGACGGCGTACCCATGGACCTTGGCGATCGTCGGCTTGTAGCTGCGCCAGAGCGACATGAAGTCGTCGGTGTTCCGGCGCATCAGCCGGTAGTCCGCCATCGGGTCCCACGGCATGCGGCCAGACACCTGCGCGCCGGCGTCGACTCGCTCCGCATAGCGCTTGAGGTCGTAGCCCGCGCAGAACGCCCGGCCCGCCCCTTCCACCACGATCACGTGGACCGCGGGGTCGGCGTTCGCCTCGTCGACCGCGAGCCGGATCTCGCGGGGCATGTGATCGTCGATGGCGTTGAGCCGCTCCGGCCGGTCGAGCGTGATCCGGGCGATGCGACCGTCGGTGCGATATGCGATCGATGCGTAAGTCATGGCCCGACCGTAGGTCCTCCAGCGGGACCTACACTCCCGGTGCCATGAGAGGAATCCTGAGCGCGGGGGGCTACGTCCCCCATGGGCGGCTCGACCGGTCGGCGATCGCTCCGTTCGTGGGCGCGGGTGGGGGCAGAGGCAGCCGGAGTGTCGCCTCCTACGACGAGGACACCACGACGATGGGCTTCGAGGCGGCCCGGCTGGCGTTGCGCGCGGCAGCCGATTCGCCGCGGCCCGACATGGTGTGGTTCTCGACCGTGACGCCCGCCTATCTCGACAAGACCAATGCCACCGCCATCCACGCGGCGTTGCGCCTCGACGACGACGTCGCGGCCCTCGACCTCGGAGGGGCGCAGCGTTCGGCGGTGGGCGCGCTCCGTATCGCCCTCGCGGGGAACGACACGGTGCTGGTGGTGGCGGCCGACATGCGCACCGGCTTCCCCGGCGGCGCGGACGAAGCCTCGGGCGGCGACGGGGCAGCCGCGCTGCTCGTCGGTGACGACGCGTCGGCGCCGCTGCTCGCGGAGCACATCGGCGCGGCGTCGATCACCGCCGAGTTCCTCGACCGCTGGCGGGCGCCGGGCGACGTGCGTTCGAAGGTGTGGGAGGAACGCTTCGGCGAGACGAGGTACGTCGCGCTGGGCGAGCGGGCGTGGAGCGACGCGCTCAAGCAGGCGGAGCTCACGCCCGCCGACGTCGATCGCGTCATCGTCACGAGCGCCCATGCGCGCGCCACCCGGTCGCTGGTCAACCGGCTCGGCGTCGCGAAGGAGGCGATCGTCGACGACCTGGGTGCGACCGTCGGCAACACCGGCGCCGCGCACCCGGCCCTGCTCCTCGCGGCGACGCTCGAGGCGATGTCCCTAGCGTCGGCGGCGTCGGGAGCATCCGGCCAGGTGATTGCGTTGGTGGTGCTGGCCGATGGGGCCGACGTGCTGCTGTTCCGCACCACCGCAGCCCTCGCCGGGTGCCGGACCGCGTCCGCGGTCGCGGACCAGGTCGCGACCGCGCGGCCGGTCGGGTACGGCAAGTTCCTTGCCTGGCGGGGCATGCTCCCCGTCGAGCCTCCCCGGCGCCCCGAGCCCGGACGCGTGTCCGCTTCGGCATCGGCCCGGCACGAGGACTGGAAGTTCGGCTTCGTGGGCCGGCGCGACCCCGACACCGACGCGCCGCAGCTCCCGCCGCTGCCCGGAGGCACCGGCTCGGCCGCGATGGCCGACGTCCCCGGCACGATCGCCGCCTACACCGTCGACCGGATCGCCTACTCCCCCAGCCCGCCGATCGTCTTCGCCATCGTGGACTTCGACGGCGGCGGCCGGTTCCCCGTCGAGCTCACCGACGTCGCCGAGAGCGACGTGCAGGTCGGCGACCGGGTCGAGATGACGTTCCGGCGCCTCTTCACCGCGGATGGGATCCACAATTACTTCTGGAAGGCCCGACCGATCGGGTCGCCTCACGACCGGCCCGACCGACAGGACGGATAGGAGAGCTCGATGCCCTCACACGGGATCAAGGACCAGGTCGCGATCGTCGGCGCCGCCTGCACGCCGTTCGGCGAGCACTGGGACCGCGGCGCCGACGATCTCATGGTGCAGGCGGCGAACGAGACGCTCGCCTCGGCCGGCATCGAGAAGGACGACATCGACGCCTTCTGGCTGGGGACGGCGACGAGCGGGATGAGCGGCATCACCCTCGCCCGCCCGCTCCAGGTCGAGGGCAAGCCGGTGACGCGCGTCGAGAATTACTGCGCGACCGGATCCGAGGCGCTGCGCGGGGCCGCGTACGCAGTGGCCTCCGGCGCCTACGACGTGGCAATGGCGCTGGGCGTCGAGAAGGTGAAGGACAGCGGCTACCAGGGCCTCGCCGGGGGCGCCGGCTCCCCGCCGACCGACGGCACCCAGCGCACGCTCACCGCGGCCGCCATGTACAGCATGGTCGCCCCCAGCTATGCGCGGAAGTACGGCGTGAGTGACGAGGAGATGCGCGACGTGCTCGCGCGCATCGCGTGGAAGAACCACTACAACGGCGCGCGCAACCCCCGTGCCCAGTTCCGGCGCGAGGTCAGCACCGAGACGATCTGCGCGTCGCCGCGCGTCGCCGGCCTGCTCGGCGTGTTCGACTGCGCGGGCGTCGCCGACGGCTCCGCCGCCGCGATCGTCGTCCGCGCCGAGGACGCGCACCGCTACACCGACAAGCCGCTCTACATCAAGGCCCTCTCCTTCGTGGCCGGCACCGGCAGCGGGCTCGCAGACCCCGACTACGACTACACGACCTTTCCCGAGGTGGTGGCCAGCGCGGAGGACGCGTACCGCCAGGCGGGCATCACCGACCCGCGCCACGAGCTGGCGATGGCCGAGGTGCACGACTGCTTCACACCCACCGAGCTCGCGCTCATGGAGGACCTCGGGTTCGCCGAAAGGGGCACGGGCTGGAAGGAGATCCTGGCGGGGTCGTTCGATCTCGGAGGCGACCTGCCGGTCAACCCCGACGGCGGCCTGAAGAGCTTCGGTCACCCGGTCGGTGCGTCGGGCCTGCGGATGATCTTCGAGTGCTGGCTCCAGCTGCGCGGCGAGGCGCCCGAGGAGAGGCGGCTCGGCAACGACCGCCGGCTCGCCCTCACCCACAACCTCGGCGGCTACCCCGGCGAGATGGTGTCGTTCATCTCGGTGGTCGGTAGCGAGCTGGGCTGACGCGCTCGCCTCGACCTGCCGTGCGCCTCGGCGACACCGCGAACGCTGACGCAGACCACTGGGGCAAGCCGCTCGACGGCGTGCGCGTGCTCGCCGTCGAGCAGATGCAGGCCCTGCCGTTCGCGACGCAGCTGCTTGCCCGCTTGGGCGCCGAGGTCGTCAAGATCGAGCCTCCCGCGGGCGAGTCGGGACGGGGATCACAGCCCTCCATGCGCGACCCGTCCGGCCGCGACGTCGGCGCCACGTTCCTGCGCAACAACCTCAACAAGCGCAGCGTGGCGATCGACCTGAAGGCACCCGAGGGCCGCGACCTCTTCCTGCGCCTCGTACCACGCTTCGACGTGGTGGCCGAGAACTTCAAGGCCGGCACGATGGACCGGCTGGGCCTCGGGTACGACGTCGTCGCCGCGGTCCACCCGCGGGCGATCTACGTCTCGGTCTCGGGCTTCGGCACCGGTGCGTCGCCGTACGCGCAATGGCCCGCGTACGCGTCGATCGTCGAGGCCATGTCGGGGATCTACGAGTACATGCGTCCGCCCGACCAGCCGCCGCGGGCCAACCCGGTCGGCGCGCTCGGCGACATCAGCTCCGCGCTGTTCGCCACCATCGGTGTGCTGGCCGCGCTGCGCCACCGCGACCGCACGGGCGAGGGTCAACAGGTCGACGTCGCCATGTACGACGCGACCGTCGCGATGACCGACATCGTGACCAACCTCGCGTCGCTCGGCGTCGAACGCAGGGCGTTCCCGCAACCGTTCATCCTCGATGTGTTCCGGGCGTCCGACGGCTGGTTCGTGATGCAACTCGTCCGCGAGCACCAGTTCGAGCGCCTCGCGCGCGTGGTCGAACGTCCGGAGTGGATCGGCGACGCGCGGCTCGCAACACGCGCCGGCTGGGGCGAGCACCTCGACGACGTCCTGCGCCCGGGAATCGAGGCGTGGGCCGCCACCCGCACGAAGGTCGAGGCCGCCGAGGTTCTGACCGCCGCCGGCGTCGCCGCGGGCCCATGCCACGACGCGGCCGAGGTGACGGCCGACCCCCATCTGGCGGCGCGCAACATGTTGGTGGAGATGGCACGCGCCGATGGTGTCGACGGTGACGTGATCGTGCCCGGCAACCCCGTGAAGCTCTCCAAGGTGGCCGAGGGCCCCGAGACGAGGGTGCCCTGGGTGGGTGAGCACACCGACGAGGTGCTCCGCCGCGAGCTCGGGCTCGGCGACGGTGAGCTGGAGGCCCTGGCGGGCGACGGAGTGATCGCATGTCAGTAAACTGACGGATCGTCAGATCTGGAGGGAGGGAGCCTGCATGGACTTCGACTTCTCGCCCGAGCAGCTCGCCTTCGCCGACGAGGTCGAGCGGTTCCTCGACGAGAACGACGACCCCGACGTGTTCGACGTGACGCGGGAGAACATGGCCCAGATCGTCGACACGCCGAAGCGGCGCGAGCTCATGCGCAAGATCGCGGACCGCGGCTGGCTCGGCATCACCTGGCCCAAGGAGTGGGGCGGCCAGGAGGGCGAAGGGGTCTACGAGTACCTCCTCAACGAGGCGCTGGCCCGGCGGGGCGGGCCGCAGATCGGCAAGGGCGTCGGCATCATCGGCAAGACGGTGCTGGCCCACGGGAGCGACAAGCTCAAGCGCGAGTTCCTGCCCAAGATCCTGCGCAACGAGGTCGAGTTCGCAGTCGGCTACAGCGAGCCCGACGCGGGCTCCGACGCGGCCTCCATGAAGTTGCGGGCGACTCGCGACGGCGAGGGATGGCGGCTGAACGGCCAGAAGACGTGGACGACGTCGGCCCACTTCGCCGAGTGGTACTGGGTGGGGGCTCGCACCGATCCCGACGCCCCCAAGCACAACGGGATCACGTTGTTCCTCGTGCCACTCGACCATCCCGGCATCACGATCAACGGGATCTGGACGATGGGCGACGAGCGCACCAACGACGTGTTCTTCGACGACGTCTGGGTGTCGGACGACTACGTGGTCGGCGAGGTCAACCGCGGCTTCCAGTACATCTCCGAGGCGCTCGACCTCGAGCGCTTCACCATGTTCACGTTCTCCCCCATCCAGCAGCGGCTCGAGCTCCTGTGCGAGCACGTCGCCACCGAGACGCGCGACGGGCGGCCGCTGCGCGATGACCCGGTGATCCGCCGCCAGGTCGCCCACCTCGTCACCGAGGCCGAGGTGGCGCGCGTGCTCGGGCTGCGGTTCGTCGCCGCCTCGATGAAAGGCGGCCCGCCGCCGACCACCGAGGCCTCCGAGTACAAGCTGTTCGCCACCGAGCTGTCGAAGCGATTGGCCGACACCTCGATGGACGTCGGCGGACCGGGATCGCAGCTGCGGGTGCGCACCGACGACGCGCCGATGAAGGGCCGGGCGGAGTCGACCTACCGCTACACGGTGATCGACACCATCGGTGGTGGCACCTCGGAGGTGCAGAAGAACATCATCTCCCGGCGCAAGCTCGGCCTCCCCAAGAACTTCTGACATGACCGGGCCGCGTCGATGAGGGAGGGCATGCTCAGGGGCGTCACCGTGCTCGACCTCGCGAGCGTCGGTCCCGCGGCGCGGGCCTCGCGGTGGCTGGCCGACTACGGCGCCGACGTGGTCAAGGTCGGGCCCGTCCCCGCGCAGGACGGTGTGCAGATCACACCGCCCTTCCATGCGTACAGCGCGCACCGGGAGATGCGGCGGGCACTGGTCGACCTCAAGGCGCCCGAGGGTCGCGACGTCTTCCTGCGCCTCGCCGACGGCGCCGACGTCGTGCTGGAGAGCTACCGGCCGGGCGTGGTCGACCGGCTCGGCATCGGCTACGACGACGTCAGGGCGCGCAACCCGGGCATCGTCTACTGCTCCACGACCGGTTACGGACAGCGCGGCCCGCGCGCCGCTTGGGCGGGTCACGACCTGAACTACCTCGCGACCGGTGGCTTCCTCGACTGCTCGGGACCGGGGCCCGACGGCCAACCGCCGATCCCCGGTGCCACC
>Ga0066709_100001252_pt1 | contig 16356 bp, 18 predicted proteins | sample GraSoiAngelo_158_FD_79665 | JGI IMG/M metagenome (GOLD analysis project Ga0066709, IMG submission 79665) | Grasslands soil microbial communities from the Angelo Coastal Reserve, California, USA - 14_1009_16_30cm | ecosystem: Environmental > Terrestrial > Soil > Grasslands | place: USA...
GCGCTTCCAGCCGAGCCAGTCGACGACGGCCCCGCCCATCACCCGCTCGAGGTCGCGGCCCTTCAGCCACGGCAACTCCTCGGTGAACATCGTCACGCATTGCCGATACGAGCACGGCATGCGAGTGATGTCGGTGCCCCAGAACGAGCGCTCGGGCCCGAACGCCTCGAAGATCTGGCGCAAATAGCCGTGGATGTTCTTGTACGGATAGGGCTGGCTCGAATAGCTCGGGGCGCCCGACATCTTGACCCCGAGATTGGGGTATTTGGCAAGCGCAAGCATGTCCGGAAGATCGGCGAAGGCCGCGGCGTCGGTTACCCCGCTGCCGCCGCCGCTGCGCCCGAGGTGATCGATGTGCAGCTTCAGACGGGGATGCCGCTCGGCGATCTTCGCCAGCGCCGCCATGTTGCCGCCGGCGAGGAGCCCGACGGGCAGTCCCGCCCTCTCGCTCGCCTTCCAGAACCAGTCGAGCGAGCCATCGGTCCACCAGGCCTTCTGACGCGGCTGGTTGAAGGTGAACCGAAACCCGAGCATGCCCGGCCGCTCGCGCCAATGAGCAACAATCTTTTCGCGATCCGGGCTTTCGAGGTCGAAGTGCCCGAGGATGCAGAATTTGTCGGGGTGCCGGCGCACCGCCTCGACGGCGAGAACGTTGACCGCCTCGCCGAGCGAGCTGGGCGGATGGATCACCGCGCAATCGACCCCGGCCGAAGCCATCTCGGCCAGCGCATCATCGACCGAATAGGTCGGGATCTGGCGATGGTGCGCGCTCATCTTGCCGTTCTGCCAGAGGTGGATCTGGGAATCGACGATCAGCATGGCTTCCTCCTCGCGGCACAGCTTACCTCAACCCGTCGCTCCCGGCCGGCCGAGGGCGGCGCAGTCGCTGCGGGTGATCTCGCGCTGGCCGGTGAGCATACCCGGCTGACCGAAGACCACGAGCACGACATCGGCTGGGTCGTCGGCGAGACGACACACGTCGCGGGCCACCGCGCGGAAGACGCGGTCCTCGGGATACGAGGGCACCGCCAGCTCGTCCATCGACCACTCCCAGACGTCCAGCACGTTGGCGCCCATCCGGTTCCTGGCGACGTGACGGCGAGCGGGGTCGGGAAGCCGCGCGGCCACGGCATCGGTGATGGAAAGCGCCGCCACTTTAAGATTTCCGGAGTAGAGCGCGCCAGAGAGGTAGGCGTCCCAGCGTCCGGCGAAGCTCAGCGCCGGCAGGATTCCGAAGAAGACCAGCGCGACGGCGTGGGCGCCGAGACGGCGCGGGACGAGAATGTGGGATGCGGGAGCGTGGCCGCCGTTCCAGAAGAGGAGCGCCGCCAGCGCGGCCATCGCCGCGTTCCACGGCCAGACGACGGCGTTGGTCCCGTGAGCGAGCGGCCCGAGCAAGCCGAGGACGACGACGTGGGTCGCGATCGCGCCCACCACCGCGGCGTTTCGAAGGCGCGGCACGAGCAGGCCCAGGGCCACCGCGATCTCCATCACCGGGACCACCATCCAGCCGGCTAACAATATTCGCTGGAGCCCGGCCGGCAGCACGCTGGCGAGGGGCTCCACCAGCCAGGGGAAGAGGTGCGTCATGAAGGTGGCATTGAGTTTCTGGATGCCGCTCCAAAGGTAGAGCCCGACGAGCACCGCACGCCAGGCAGCAAGCGTGTCGTCGGTATCGCGCACGACCGCGAGCGCGGCGAGCATCGCGACGTACTGGTAGAACCAGGGCTGCCAGCGCGACTGGTCGTCGGCGGCCACGATCAGGGCGAGGACCGTGGCCGCCGCCGCCCACCATCGCGGGCGCGGCGTCAGCGCGACGCCGCACAGCGCGGCGAGCAGCGCCGCGAGAACGACCACGTCGAGGGGGACGGGGAGCAGCGGCCAGCCGTCTAGCACGGGCACCCTCGGGTAGGCGCGCGTCGCCAGGAAGAGCCGAGGTGCCAGGAGCAAACCAGCGGCGAGGGCGGCGGCCACCACGATGCGCGCCCATCGGAGCCGCGACGGCAGCGAGGGCGTCACGGCCGCCTGGGATCGCGAGGCCCGCCGCGTCGATCGTGAGGCGCTGCCGTGAGTCCTCATCGCTTCGTGTCGCGGGCTATACTACCTCCGACCAAGCGACTCGAGCTGCGCTGGCGCAGCATCCAATCCTCAGGAGGAGATCGTGACCAAGATCCTCACGCCCCCCCAGCCCGCCCCTATCATGGAAATCGCGCGCGATTTGCTACCACCCGGCATGGAACTGGTCGTCGTCGATCCAACCAAGCCCGAGTTCTACGACGCGGCCGTCGACGCCGAGTACTACCTGGGCTCGCCGCGCAACGGCATCGGCAACGAGTTCTTCCGCGCCGCGCCCAAGCTGAAGCTCGTGCAGCTGACCAGCGCGGGCTACGATCGCGTCGACATCGAGGCCGCGCGCAAGGCCGGCGTGCCCGTCGCCAACAATGGCGGCGCCAACTCCGTCGCCGTCGCCGAGCACGCCGTCATGCTCATGCTCGCCGTGCTCAAGAAGCTCGTGATGCACCATAACAACGTCGTCGCTGGCAAGTGGCGCACCGGCGACTTCGCCGCCACCCGCACCTACGAGGTAGAAGGCAAGCGGCTCGGCATCGTCGGGCTCGGCAACATCGGCAAGAAGGTCGCGCGCCGCGTCCAGGGCTTCGACATGGACGTTCGCTACTTCGACATCCTCCGGCTCAGCGAGGACCAGGAGGACACCCTCGGCGTCCGCTTCGCCCTCTTCACCGAGCTCCTCCGAACCTCCGACGTCGTGACCCTGCACGTGCCGCTGAACGACGTCACCCGCAAGATGATGTCCACGCGCGAGCTCTCAATGATGAAGCGCAGCGCGGTCCTCATCAACACCTGCCGCGGCCCGGTCGTCGACGAGGACGCGCTACATCAGGCGCTCACGTCGGGCACGATCGCCGCCGCCGGACTCGACGTGATGGTGCAGGAGCCGCCGGCGCAGAACCATCCGCTCTTCTCGCTCCCGAACGTCACCCTCACGCCGCACAGCGCCGGGCCGACGTGGGACAACTGGACGAAGGCGTACCGCAACGGCTTCGACAACATCCAGCGCGTGGAGGCCGGACGGACGCCGCTCTGGGTGGTTCCCGAGCTGCGCAACCCGATCGGATAGTTCGAGTCGCCCGACTCAGCGCCGGTGCGATTCTTTCAGGAGCCAGTCGACCGCTGCGCTGCCGTCGCCGACGTCCGTGTCGGCCTGGCGAACGGCCGAGGCCGGCGATGAAGGCGACGACGCCGCTTCGGCCGTGGGTGCTGGCGCGCGTGACGGTGTTGGCGCCGGGGATGCGCCGGTCTTGAGGCTGGCCGACACCCGATCCGTCATGGGCGGAACCGGCCGCGCCGCCGGAGTAGACGCGACGGCGGGCGGAGCCGGCGGCTTGGTCACCGTCGGAGACTGCGCCTCGACCGGGGGCCCGGTGTCGGCCGCGGCCGGGCTCGGCACCTTAGCCTGAGCGTCGTCCGCGATGACTTTGATCGAGGTCGCGTACTTCACATCGTTGCGGACCTCGTAGAACACGCGCACCGGCAGGTCCTTCGTGAGGTTACCGAGGCCGGCCCGCTTGTCGTGGACCATGATCGACGTGCCGGCGGTCACGGCCATCGTGACCGGGCGCAGGCCGACCAGGTTCCCAGCGACCTCGACCGTCCCCGCCTTCAGGTCTACCCGCCCGACGTAGCCGGTCAACTCGCCGAGCGCCGGGCCCCCGGTAAGCGGGGCCGAGGGCATGGGATCCGACCGGTTCTGCATCGACCACGCCACGATCGCCACGATCGACAGCACGGCCGCGAGCGCGATGCCACCGGCGATCCAGGAGGCTCCGCGCATACTCACTCGGTCACCTGGCGCTTCCTTAGCAAGCCGAATTCCCCCAAGGGGCACAGAAGTAGCGCCGCGGCCCCGGCTTGTCAAGGCCGGCACCGCGGGGATTGGGATGGCCGGCCCTCTCGTCTGACGGGTACACTACTGCCGACATGCGACTCGAGCTGCGCTGGTCCGACGTCGACGAGCTGGCGGCCGGCTCCGCCACGCGTCTCGTGGGCAGGCGGCTCGAGGTCGATCTCGAGGCGCTGCGCGCGCTCCTGTCCGCCGACTCCCGGCTCACCGGCATCCGGCTCGACCTCGTGCACCCGGGCGAGCGCTGCCGTATCGGGCGCGTGTTCGACGTCGTTGCGCCCCGCGCGAAGCTCGACGGGGGCGAGGATTTTCCCGGCGTGCTGGGCGGCGTGGCAAAGGCCGGCCACGGACGGACGCTGGCGCTCGGCGGCGTGGCGGTGGTGGCGACCGATCAGCAGACGGACAGCGTCGGCACGCTCGCCGTGATCGACATGGCCGGGCCGAACGCGGCGCTTTCGGCCTTTGGCGCCACCCACAACCTCGTGATCTCGGCGTGGCCGGCGCCGGGCACCGAGCGCTCGGACTATCTGGCCGCCGTCCGGCTCGGCGCGCTGAAGACGGCGGTGTGCCTCGCGCGGACGGCGCGCGAGGCCGAGCCCGACCGCGTCGAGGTGTTCGCGTTGCCGCCCTCGCCGCGCGTCCCCCCGGAGCTCGTTCACCTGCCGCGCGTGGCGTACGTCTTCCAGATCCACTCGCACCAGCGTCCGACCGGCCTCGACGAGGGCATCCTCTACGGCGATCCCGTGCGGCGCATGCTGCCGACGATCGTGCACCCGAACGAGGTCCTCGACGGCGCCGTGCTCCGCGGCTTCATGGGCCGCAGCGTCACCACCTGGGCCACCCAGAACCATCCGATGATCCGCGCGCTCTACGCGCAGCACGGCCGCACCCTGTGGTTCGCGGGCGTGGTGGTCACGGTCGCCCAGGCGACCGAGCCCGAGCGCGTGCGCTCGGCGTTCCTCGCCGCCGGCCTTGTCGCGCACACGCTCGGCGCCGACGGGGCGGTCTTCACCAAGATCGGCGGGGGTGCGCCGCACGTGGACATGGCCCAGGCCGCCGCGCAGTGCGAGGCGCTCGGCGTGAAGACGACGGCGGTGGTCGAGGACATGTCGACCGACGGCAGCGCCGAGGGCATGCTGCTCTTCGACTTCCCGGGGGTCGACGCGCTGGTGAACGTGGGCAGCAGCCAGGAGCCGCTCACGCTTCCCGCGATGGATCGGGTCGTCGGCGCCGACGATCTGGCGCCGAGGCTCCTGGGCGAGACGCGCGCCACGTACGGTACGCTGTGCGGCGCGATCGAGCAGGTCGGGGCAACCCGGGTGATGGCGGAGGTGCGGTGATGACGACCGAGACCCTGCGCGTGGTCTGCTACCTCAACCAGTTCTTCGGCCAGCTCGGGGGCGAGGAGAAGGCCGGCGTGGAACCACAGGTGATCGACGGCGCCGTCGGCGCCGCGCGCGCCGCTCAGCAAGCGCTCGGCGACGCGGGCACCGTCGTGGCGACGGTGATCTGCGGGGATAACTACGCCGCCGAGCAGGCGGAGCGCGCGGTGGCCGAGATGGTCGCCCTGGTGGCCGCGGCCCGGCCCGACCTCGTCGTCGCGGGGCCCGCGTTCCTGGCCGGCCGCTACGGTGTCGCGTGCGGGGCGCTCTGCGCCGCCGTGCAGGCGGAGCTGAAGATTCCGGCCGTGACCGGCATGCACGCGGAGAACCCCGGGGTCGAGCTCTATCGCCGTCAGGTCTACATCGTGCCGACGGGCGCCGAAGCCACACGCATGCTGAATGAGGTGAAGCGTCTTGTCGCGCTCGGGCTGAAGCTCGCGCGCCGCGAGGCGATCGGCGCCCCGGCCGCGGAGGGCTACTTCGCGCGTGGCGTGACGCGCAACGTTGTCGCCGGCGTCAGCGCCGCCGACCGCGCCATCGCCATGCTGCTCGACAAGCTGGCGGCCCGGCCGTTCGCGAGCGAAGTCCCGCGGCCGGCCTTCCCACCCGTCGCGGCGCCGCGTCTCGTCAAGACGCTCGAGGGCGCCACCATCGCGCTCGTCACCGACGGCGGCCTGGTGCCGCGGGGCAACCCCGACGGCATCGAAGCGCTGAACGCGACGCGCTACGGTGCTTACAGCATCGAGGGCAAGGCGGGCCTCGACGCCGCGCAGTACGACAACCCGCATCGCGGGTACGACACGACCTGGGTGAAGCAGGACCCGCATCGCCTGGTGCCGGTCGATGTCGCGCGCGACCTCGAGCAGAGCGGCGCCATCGGCAAGCTCCACGAGACGGTCTATTCCACCGTCAGCGTCGCGACGACCCTCGCCCACAGCGCGCGCATGGGCGCGGAAATCGCCGAGAAGCTGCGCGCCGCCGGGGTCGACGCCGTCATCCTCACGTCCACGTGAGGGACGAGCACTCGCTGCGGCGCAGCGATCGCCCGGGAGCTCGAGCGCGCAGGGCTGCCGACCGTACAGGTCTCGACCATGACGCCGGTGGCCGTGATGGTCGGCGCCAATCGCATCGTGCCCGCCGCCGGCATCATCCACCCGCTCGGCAGCGCGGACCTCTCCCCTGACGACGAGAAGGCGTTGCGCCGGCGCATCGTCGAGCAGGCGCTGCAGGCGCTCCGGACCGAGGTCGCGCGACCGACGGTGTTCACCCGCGAATGACGGCGCCGATCCGGCTCGACGTCTTCTCCGACTACCTCTGACCCTGGTGCTACAACGCCGCGGTGCGGCTCCGGGAGATCGAGCAGGTCTACGGCGACCGTGTGCGCGTCCACTGGCGGACCTTCCCGCTCATACCCGGCGAGCAGCGGGACCGGCGCGCGACTGAGAAGACGCGCGAAGGTCGGCAGCGCGTCGGCGCCGAGGAGCCCCGCGCGTGCTTCGTGCCGCCGGCGATCGACACGCCGCTGCCGTCGTCGAGCATCCCCGCGCTGATCGCCGCGAAGTGCGCCGAGCGTCAGGGCGAGAGCGCGTTCCAGCGCTTTCACGAGCGGCTCTTCACCGCGCACTTTCGCGACAACCTCGACATCGGCCGCCCCGACGTGCTGCGAGGCCTCGCCCGCGAGACCGCGCTGGACCTCGAGCGTTTCGAGACCGACTACGCGGGTGAGGCCTACGAGGCCGTGCTGCACGACTGCGCCGAGGGCGCGGCGTGGTTCGGCGTGTCCGGGCTCCCGACGGTGATCCTCGACGAGAAGCTGTCGCTCGTGGGCGCCGTGCCGACGGAGCGCTATCGCCTGCTGATCGACTGGATCCTGGCCGGCGAGCCCGGCGGCGTGATTCCGCTGCCGCCGCCCACGGAGAGCACCGCCGCTGGCCAGAGCCGCGTGGTGGCTCGCGAGGCGGACCGCTGAGCTGCCGTTCTCGATCGCCGGGGCTCCCTACGAGACGATGAGAGCAATCGATAGGGCAAGGAGCGCCCCCATCAGGATGTTGAATGTTCTCAGTCTTCGCCTGCTATGGAGGGCGCGCTGGACCGTGGCTCCGAACGCCAGCCACAAGAGGCAGCTCGGGAATGCCGCGAGGACGAAGAGCCCGCCGAGGTAGGCGGACTGCACGACGGGGCTTCCTGCCCCGGCACTGAGAAACGTTCCCGCGGCGCTCGCGCTCACGAGCCACGATTTCGGGTTGACCCACTGAAAGACCGCGGCACCTAGATAACCGACGGGCCTCCCTTCCGGCATCGATTCAAGGCCGCTGGAGGTTGCGATCTTCCACGCTAGCCAGAGTAGAAAGGCTGCGCCGCCCCAATTGAGTGTCTTCAGCACGAGAGGATTCTTGAGGACGAGACTGCCGAGCCCCAACGGCACCAGAAACATCATGAACCCCATGCCTGTCGTAACCCCCAGAAGGCACGGAAGTCCCTTCAGAACGCCGGCATTCGCGCCGGCTGCCGTCAGCATGATGTTGCTGGGACCCGGCGTGACCGCGGCCACGACGGCGAAGAGAAGAAAAGCAACGACTTGCTCAGTAGTCGTACTCTACCTCCACGCGCATGGGTCTCAAGGAAGCCAGATCAGGCGGCGAGGGTCTTGAACGATCGTGCCGGGGGACGGTCGGGGGCTGGATTGCCAGCACGAGGCCAGCAGGTGGCGTAGAGCTTTTTCGTGCCGGATTCGCCGGCGAGGCCTACCAGAAGCACCGTCACGACACCTACGCAATCGGCCTGACCGACTGGGGAGTTCAGGTATTCGACTACCGGGGGGCGGTACGGGCCAGCACGCCCGGGCAGGTCGTCGTGCTTTATCCGGATGAGGCCCACGACGGGCGCGCGGGCACCGACGAGGGCTTCGGGTATCGCATCGTCTACGTGGAACCGTCTCATCTGGCCGAGGCTCTACGGTCCTCCGCGGGCGGCCCGACCCGTTGCCGTTCCTGCGCGAACCCGTGTCGACGAACCCGCGGTTGTCGCAAGCCGTCGAGCGAGCCTTTCGGGCCCCATTGGAATCGCTGGCGGTGGATAGCCTCATTGTCGACCTGGCGAGAGGATTGATGGCCGGCGAGCACGATGCGGGGCGACCGAGATTGTCGCGACGCGTCGACGTCCCCGTCATCGAGCGCGCTCGACAGTTTCTCGACACGGAGAGAACCCGTGTCGTACATTCAATGGAGCTGGAGTCGCTCACGGGATTGACGCGCTATGATCTTGCTCGCCAGTTCAGGATCATGTTCGGCACGAGCCCTTATCGTTATCTGCTCATGCGCCGTCTCGACTACGCACGGGAACGGATTCACCAGAAGCGCCCACTGGTCGAGGTGGCGTACGACTCGGGATTCGCCGATCAGGCGCATTTCACCCGCGCGTTCAAATCGGCGTACGGGTTGACCCCCGCACGCTACCGTGCGTTGAGGGCTGGCCAAGAGTGTCTCGCGTAACGCCGAACGGCATGCCCGTCATTCGCGCGGTCTCCCTCGTGCTCGCGCACGTCCCCAGCCTCGTGCGCCTCGGCTCGAAGCCGCTCCGCGTGCTGCGCGAGGTGGAGCAGCCGATCGAGTACTTGCGACCGCACTTGCGCGACTGGGCCGCCGCGCGCGCCTACGCTCCGAACCAGGTCTTCATCGGCAACCTGGGCGTGGACGATCTGGCGGCGCGACCCAAGCCGTGGCATCGCCATCCGGTCGCTGACGCGGGGCGGTTCGGCCCGGACGGCGAGATCATGCCCGAGGACGAGTTCCTCGGTCTGCTCGCCACGTGCGACGGCTTCGATCTGCTCGCGCTGGCCGGCGAGGTCGCCGACCGCGCGCGAAGCGCGCTCGACACGCACCCGGTAGTCGGACGCGAGTCGGGTCGCCCGGCGGTGCCGGCCGGGATCGCCACCGCCGTGCTCGACGAGCGCATCGCGCGCCACCGGGCGCTGCCGCTCGTCGGCGTCGACGGCCGGCTCCTCGGCGCTATGCTGCCCGGCCACGAGGAGGACGACACGCTCACCGGCCAGGTCCTGCTGGAGAACCTCGCGTGCAAGGCGACGGCGGCGCTCGCCCTGCGCCACCTGCTCGCGCGGCCCGACGCGATCGCCGCCACCGACGTACGGTACGTCATCAACTGTGGCGAAGAGGCCGTGGGCGATCGCTACCAGCGGGGCGGCGGCAACGTCGCCAAGGCGGTGGCCGAGTGGGCGGGGTGCGCGCGCGCGACGGGCAGCGACGTCAAGGCGTTCTGCTCCGGGCCGATGCATGCGCTGATGGTCGCCGGCGCGCTCGTCCGCTCTGCCCTGTACGACGACGTGGTGGTCGTGGCAGGCGGCTCGCTCGCGAAGCTCGGGATGAAGTTCCAGGGCCACGTGAAGCATGCGCTGCCGATCGTGGAAGACGTCCTCGCCGGCTTCGCCGTTCACGTCGCGCGCGACGACGGCGTCTCGCCCGTGCTACGGCTGGACGCGATCGGTCGCCACGAGGTCGCCTCCGGGTCGGCGCCGCTCGCGATCATGAAGGCGCTCTACAGCGAGCCCCTCGGACGGGTCGGGTTGACGCTGCTCGACGTGGATCGATTCTCACTCGAGCTGCACAACCCCGAGGCGACGGAGCCGGCGGGAAGCGGCAACGTCCCGCTCAACAACTATCGGACGCTGGCGAGCCTCGCCGTCGTCGAGAAGCTGATCGCCCGTGATGGCATCGACGACTTCGTCCGCACGCGGGGCATGCCGGGGTTCTCGCCCACGCAGGGGCATATCGCCTCCGCGATCCCGTACCTCGGCCACGCGCGTCGCGGGCTCACCGACGGGGTCCTCACGCGCACGATGTTCGCGGGAAAGGGCAGCCTGTTCCTTGGTCGAATGACGCAGCTCCCGGACGGGCTCTCGCTCGTCCTGGAGCGCAACGGCGCGCGCGCCGGCCGGGTCTGACAGCCCGGCCCGTCGAGGCCCCCACGGCCGCGAAGAGATTTCGAGGGGTGCCCCGGCTACGCCGGGGCACCTCCGAGCGTGGGGGGCTTGGGGGGCCCGTCGAGGCCCCCCATCAAAGAGAGGAGCGACGGCATGGAGCTTCGAGGCAAGAAGGTCATCGCACTCGGTGAGCGCGACGGCGTTCCGGGCCCGGCGGTGGCGGAGTGCGCCAGCCGGGCGGGCGCCGAGGTCGTGTTGACGCTGACCGCCTGCTATGTCTGAACGGCGGCTGGCGCCATGGGCCTGGAGGATCAGGCGGCGGTGAAGCGGGTCGCGGACGAGCACGGGAGCGGCGTCGTGGTCCTGCTCGGGACTCCCGATGCCGAGAGCACGCAGACGCTCGCCCAGACCGTCGTCGCCGGCGATCCCTCCTACGCAGGCCCGTTGGCCGGAGTCCCGTTGGGGCTCCCCGTGTTCCACGTGTTCGAGCCTGAAGTTCGGGACCAGGTGCCGGTCGACGTCTACGAGGCTCAAGTTTTGCTCATGGAGATGAGCCTCGACCGCGACGCCATCCTCGCCGGGCTGCGCGAGGCGCGGCGGGCGGCCGCGGCAACCTCATAGGAGGCCGAAATGAACAACAGAATGGGATTGTCGATTCTTGCGTCAGTCGCGGTGTTGTCGCTCGGCGGGAGCACCGGAGGGCAAGCGCAACAGACCGAGATGAGCTTCTTCATCACCAGCACCGGCCCCGGAAAGGGCGGGGACCTCGGCGGACTCTCCGGGGCGGACCAGCGGTGCCAGTTGCTCGCTGGCGCCGCGGGCGCGGGCACCAAGACCTGGCACGCGTATCTGAGCACGCAGGGAACCGGCGCGGTCAACGCGCGCGACCGTATCGGCCGCGGTCCCTGGCAGAACGCGAAGGGCATCGTCATCGCGAAGGATCCGGCCGAGTTGCACGGCAAGAACGACATCAGCAAGCAGACGGCCCTGACCGAGAAGGGCGAGATGGTCAACGGGCGCGGCGACACGCCGAACATGCACGACATCCTGACCGGCTCCCAGCCGGACGGCACCGCGTTCGCGGCCGGCGAGGATCGTACCTGCGGCAACTGGACGAAGAGCGGCCAGGGGGCGGCGATGGTCGGCCATCATGACCGGCAGGGCCTTCGCGACGACGATGCGTCGAAGTCCTGGAACTCGTCGCATCCCTCGCGCGGACCGGACGGCGGCTGCAGTCAGAACGATCTGAAGAGTACTGGGGGCAACGGCCTCTTTTACTGCTTCGCCACGAAGTAGCCGACCCCTGTAAGGAACGCCATGACGAATGCGCTACGTTCGGTGGTCGGGCTCGTCACGATCGGCCAGTCGCCACGCTCGGACGTCGTCCCCGAGATGGCGGCGCTGATCGGCCCCGGCGTCGAGGTTCGCGAAGCCGGCGCGCTGGACGGCCTGAAACGTTCGGAGATCGAGGCGCTGGCACCGACCGGCCACGACGAGATTCTGGTCACGCGACTGCAAGATGGTTCGGCCGTCTTCGTCGGTGAGGAGAAGATCGTCGGCCTCGTCGAGCAGCGCATCGCCGCGCTGGAGCGCGGGGGCGCGACGCTGACGGCGCTGCTGTGCACCGGCGCCTTCCCGCGCCTGCACGCTACCCGGCCGCTGATTCAGCCTCACCCGGTGCTGCTCGGCACGCTGCGCGGGCTCTCGTGGCCGGGCCGGCTCGGCGTCCTCACGCCGTCGGTGCCGCACGTGCCGCAGACCGAGGCGCGGTGGCGGCGCGACGGCTTCGACCCCATCGTGGCGCCGCTGTCCCCATATGAAGAGGAGGACCCGGCCGCGCTGCGCCGCGCCGCCGACGCGATGCGCGCCGGCGGGGCCGGGCTCGTGGTGATGGACTGCATGGGCTTTCGCCGCAAGACGCGCGACGAGCTGCGCGGGCTGACGGGCGTACCCGTGCTGCTGGCGAATCTGCTCGTCGCCCGGGTCATCGCCGAGGCCTGCGGCGCCTGACTACCGGCGACACCCGCGCACGTTCGTTCGACCGCCAGCTCGCGAAGCTCGACGGCGCGCAGAAGATCCAGCTTTGACGTAGACACGATTGCTGACGTCGAGCTCGACGAGGAGCGCCACCAACGGATGACATGACGCGGAGCATCGGCGGTCCCGGGAGGGCGGTGCGCGTCGCGCCGAACCGGAAACGCGCCGACGAGTGGGCGGTCGTTCTCGCCGCCGCGGACATTCCGCACTGGATTCGACGGCGACTGGACGGCTGGGCTCTCATCGTTCGAGCCCCCGATGCCGCAGCGGCCCTGGAGAGCCTCGACGCCTACGATCGCGAGAACGCCGGGGAGGGCACCGACCGCGGCGACGCCGCGGCTCCGGCGCGTCCCGTCACATTGGTCGGCGTCTACGTCGCGCTGCTGCTGATGGGGCTCTTCGCGATCACCGGCGCGCGCGAGCAGCACAGCGTGTGGTTCGAGCGTGGCAGCGCGGACGCCACGCGCATGGTGGCCGGCGAATGGTGGCGAGCCGTGACCGCGCTGACGCTGCACGCTGACGTGCCGCACCTGCTCGGCAACGCCCTCGCCGGCGCGCTGCTGGTGACCGCGGTGTGCCAGCAACTCGGGCCGGGCGTTGGCCTGTGGCTGCTGCTCGTCGCCGGCGCGGGAGGGAACGCGCTCACCGCCGCCGTCCACCGCGTCGGTCACGTGTCCGTCGGCGCGTCGACGGTTGTCTTCGGAGCGATCGGCATCCTGGCCGCGTTGCGAATCGTCACGCCGCGCCGTGTCGGCTCGAGATCGGCAAAGTGGTGGGTCGCCGTCGCCGCGAGCCTGGTCCTCCTCGCGCTGCTGGGCACCGGGCCGAATGCAGACCTTCTCGCTCACGTGTTCGGTCTGCTTGCCGGCGGTGCGGTCGGATTGCTCGGGGCGCTCACGGTCCGCTGGATGCCGCCCGCGTCGGTGCAGTGGCTACTCGTGGCCGCTGCCGCAGCGGCCGTGTACGCCGCATGGCGCCTGGCGTTCTGAGCGAGGGATCGCGACGCTTACGGCGCGGGGGCGGACGCCGGCGCTCGGCGGCGGCCCCGCGCCGTCGCATGGCGGACCGTCGGCGGGAAGACCGCCCACGGCTTCGGGACCGGCAACCGCTTGACCGTCATCGTCTTCGGCAGATCGCCAGCCAACGTGCGGAGCAGCTCGGGGACCCCGCGTGCGTCGCGCTCCTGGATGCGCACCGCCAGCAGCGCAGCGGCCGCGCGGGACAGCGCGGAGATCAGCAGCAAGACGTGGATCGCCGTCCAGCTGAACCCGAACAGCAGAAACTGAGCCGGCAGAAATGAGGCCACCAGACCGGCCAGGATGGAGGCGGCGGCGAAGCCAAGCCCGCCGGCGGTGGCGAAGGCAGCCAGGTAAAAGGGCCGGCCGCCGCGCGGCGCCAGCCCGACCGACAGATCGACGGAGGCGATGCCGTGACCGCCCCAGAGTACACCGGAGAGTAGCGCTTCCAGCGCGATCGGCCACAGCCGGTCGGCCGTGGGCAGCATCCAGATCGCCGGAACCACGGCCACACCGAACGAACACAGTATGAGGACGGGGCGAGCCCCGAGCCGGTCGACAGCTCGGCCCCACAGGGGCGCCGCGACGATCCGCAGAACGGCCACCGCCACGCCGTGAGCGGCAACCAACGCGAATCCCATCCGGAGATTTACCAGCATGTGGAAAGAGATGAAGCCGGCGACTGAGCCGACGGCGGCGTGCCACGCGAGCTGGTACCAGAGGAACGGTCGCACGGCCCGGTCGCTCAGGCAGGCAGCGAGGGCCGCCAAGCCTCCGTGCTCGTCGCGTGTGTCGGCCGGTGCCGGCTCGTGCTGACGTCGGAGCAGCCAGATACTCGCCAGCCCCGCGAGACAGGCGACCGCGGCCAGACCCGCGAGGGTTTCGCCCTTCCACCCGCGTGGGCTCAGCGCGTCGAGCACCAGACCCGCACCCAGCGAGGAAGTGGCCCCGGCCAGAGTCAGGAACATCGTTCGCTGACCAAAGAAGCGGCCCCGCACCGGAGCGGGCACGACATCGCTCATCCACGCGATCCATGCGTTGTTGCCGATAACGGCGAGGACGGCGGCGAGCGCGACGAGGGCGATGAAGAGCTGCAGACGGGTCGTGTCGGCCAGGGACAGAAAGGGAAACACGACAAGCGGCAAGTACACGAGCCGCGAGGCCCCGACGGCGGCAACGGCCAACCGCTTGCGGCCGACGACGTACGTGAACCAGGCCGCCGGCAGGTTGAGCACGTTGCAAGCGACGGGAAGCGCTCCGAGCAGTCCGATCACAAGGGGGCTGGCGCCGAGATGCAGTGCCCACGCCGTCAGCACTCCTCCTCCGGCGCAGGCGGCGAAGACCTCGGCGGTGGCGCCCTCGAAGAGCGAGGCCCGAAGCGTCGGTCGGAGCTGAGCCCAGGGCTTGTCGGCCGGCGCGTCAGTCCCGCAGAGTGGCCCGGCCGACAACGCCGGCGTCGAGCCGGGCAGCGATTCGCCGGGCTGCGGCACGGCTGGCGCCAGGGCGACGCGGGCAACGCGGTCGAGGAGTTGCTGTTCTCCAGCCATGATCCGGGCCTGTACGGTTGCAGGGAGCGGGCCAGGCCCGAGGGACCGCGCCAGGGCGAAGAGAGAAGCGATCGGGTCGGCGGCACGGGCACTTACGAGGCAACGAGTCAGTCCGGACACGAATGAACGGAACCAGCGACACCCGAGGGGTGACCAAACGCGGCACCGACGTGTGCGAGACGGCACGATCCGGGTAACATACGCGCGCGATGGCCCCGCTCCGGCCCGTGTCCGCCGAGGAGATCGAGTCGCTCGCGATCGGCGCCTGGATCCTCGGCACCGGCGGCGGCGGCAGTCCGTACCTGGCGCTGCTCAACATGCGCGCCCTCTACCGTCAGGGCGCCGTCGTCTCGCTGATCGATCCGCTGGATCTGGCCGACGACGACCTCGTCGCCGTCGTCTCCAACATGGGCGCGCCGCTCGTCGGCCAGGAACGCCTGACCGACCCGCGCACGATCGCCAGCGCGGTCACCATGATGGAGGAATACCTCGGCCGTCGCTTCCGCGCGATCATGTCGCTCGAGATCGGCGGCGGTAACGCCATCCAGCCCTTCATGGCTGCCGCGCTCCTCGACCGCCCGGTGGTAGACGCCGACTGCATGGGTCGCGCCTTCCCCGAGGCCCAAATGACGTCGTTCGCCATCCACGACCTCTGCATGTACCCGCTCATGCTGGTCGACGTGCGGGACAACGCCGTAGTCGTGGCGCGGGCGGCGTCGTGGAAGTGGATGGAGCGCCTGTCGCGGACGGCCTGCGTCGCGGTCGGCTCGATCGCCGCTACCTGCAAGGCGCCGCGCACGGGCAAGGAGGTCAGGGAGTGCGGGATTCTCTACTCCACGAGCAAGGCGATCCGGCTGGGGCAGACGGTCCAGGCCGCCCGGCGCGCGCATCGTGATCCGATCGAGGCGATCATCGAGGCGGAGCGCGGCCAACTCCTCTTCACCGGCAAGATCGCCGACGTGTCCCGGCGCGCCACCGAAGGCTTCCTGCGGGGGACCGCGCGCATCGACGGCCTCGGCGACTGCCGGGGGCAACGCTTCGAGCTCGCCTTCCAGAACGAGTTCGCGGTGGGCTGGCTCGACGGCGCGCCGCGTGTCATGACGCCCGACCTGATCTGCGTCATGGATACCGTCTCCGGCGAGGCGATCGGCACCGAGACGCTCCGCTACGGCCAGCGCGTCAGCGTGGTGGTGTTGCCGGCGCCGACGATACTGCTCACGCCCAAGGGCCTGGAGCACGTCGGGCCCCGGGCGTTCGGCTACGACCTGGAGTTCAAGTCGGTATTCGCGTGAGGCGCGTGTTGCCGTGAGGCGGAAGTTCTCGTGAGGCGCATCGGCATCGACGTCGGGGGCACCAACACCGACGCGGTCCTGCTCGACGGCGACACTGTCGTCCACGCCGTCAAGACGCCCACGACGGCCGACGTGACAACCGGGATCACGACGGCGCTGCGCGAGTTGCTGGCCGCGGTGGCGCCGGCCGGCCCGATCGACGCCGTCATGATCGGGACCACGCA
>Ga0066709_100001253_pt1 | contig 16341 bp, 8 predicted proteins | sample GraSoiAngelo_158_FD_79665 | JGI IMG/M metagenome (GOLD analysis project Ga0066709, IMG submission 79665) | Grasslands soil microbial communities from the Angelo Coastal Reserve, California, USA - 14_1009_16_30cm | ecosystem: Environmental > Terrestrial > Soil > Grasslands | place: USA...
ATCCAACGCTTCCCCGAGACCAGCGCGATCGGGTACTGGGTGCAGGACCACTACTGCCCGGCCGGCGCCGACGGGGCGCAGTGCAACTACTCGCCGAGCGCGCCGGGCCCGCTGGACATCCAGTTCCGGAGCAGCGCCGCGCTGCAACTGAACCACATCTGGCTGCAGAACTACATCACGGACACGAGCGCGGGAAACGTCTGGTTCGACGATGTGGTCGTGGCCAAGACGAGGATCGGCTGTCTGCGGTAGCCAGTAGGGAGCATCTACCTCAGCCTCTTCACCAGCCAGTCGGCCAACTCGCCCATCACCTCCGGCCCGATTCTACCGGTGGGTGCGCGTGCGTACCCGGACGGATTGCCGGTCGAATCAGGGAGGAAGAGGTGATTGCGCTGCGGGAAGATTCGCACCGTGACGTCGCGATTCCCGGCTTCGCGTAGGGCGGCGCCCAGCATCTCGGCCTGATCGGCGGTGACCTGCTGGTCGGTCGCGCCCTGCAGAATCAGCACCGGCGCCCGGACCTTCCGGATCGTCGGGAGCGGGTCGTAGTCCAGGAAGAACTTCATCCACGGGGGCGGCGCGGCAGTCGTGTCCGCCCCTCTCCGCAGCGTTGCGAACGCCGAATCGCGTCGTGACGGAGGAATGGTCGAATCGTGCTCGACCGCATAGCGGATCTGGTAGTCGAGGACCTCGCGGCCACGCTTCGCGGGACCCGCCATCAGCACGACGCCAGCGATCCGGGGATCGGACGCCGCGACCATCGGAACGATCATCCCGCCCTCGCTGTGCCCGAGCACGGCGATCCGCTCGGGGTTCACGTCGGGCCGGGCGCGCAGCCATGCCACGGCGGCCCGCACGTCGTCGGCGAAGTCGGCGGAGGTCGCGGTCGCGAAGTTGCCTGTCGACTCGCCGGTGCCGCGATCGTCCAGCCGGAGCACGATGATCCCGCGCCTGCCCAGCGTGTCCGCCACCTGGCGGAAGGGGCGATACCCGGCGACGAACGGGAGGTACTCGTCGCGGTCCTCGGGGCCGCTGCCGGTGATCGTGACCACGGCGGGAAGACGGCCCTTCGCTCCCTGGGGAATGGTGAGCGTCCCGGCGAGCACGTGACCGGCCGGCGTCGGGACCGTGACGGGCTCCGCTCGGTACGGCGCGCCGGGTGGCGCCGAATAGTTCGGCTTGCCGAGCGCGAGCTTCGCGGCCGCCTCGCCCTCGACGCGCTCGGCGACGAGTCGCTGCGCCGGCGTGCGCAGTCGTACGATCTGAGTCCCGTGCACCACGAGGTGCGACTCCTGCGGCCCGAGCAGGAGCACGACCGAGTCCGACGATACTCGTCGTAGCGTGGCGGTGACCGTCTGCCCACCAGACGCGAGGAACACAGGAAACGTCACGCTGTCGCCGCCGCTCGCGCTCAGGCGCTCGACGGCGGGCTCGAGCATAGCTACGGAGGCGCTAAGGAGCAGGAGCGCGTCGCGCTGGGTGGCGAAGCGCTCTGTCCGGGTCGCCCCCATAGAGGTGATCTCGGCGACGGCGGTGTCGTTCACCAGGCGCAGGCCCACGCTCTGCAGCGCCGCTGCATCAGGACCGCTCCCCGGGGGATACACGATCACGCGGACTGCGTCGAAGCCCTTCCCGCCCCGGCTCGCGAGATAGCCGATCCGCGGCTGCCCCTGGAGCAGCACGTCGCCGGTCAGCACCTGCGTTGAGCTCGTGAAGCGCTCGATGCCGAAGGTGTCCGCGCCGACGAGGAACACGAATGCGGCCGTGCCACTGCTTTGGCCGGCAGCGGCGGGCGCGCCGCCCAGCATCGCGAGCATGACCAAGCCGGCGCTGGCGGCGCGGATCGCGGCAATCATGGAGGGCTGAGTGGCGCCCTTGCGCGCCACCGCCCCAGGGGTAGTATGGCTGTATAGCATGCTGTATACAGTATTGCGCACTATCGATGCCGGCAAGACTCACCCGTTTCGGAGCATGCCTATGTCACGAGTGATCGCGTCGATTGGGCTCGTTGTATTCGCGGTCGTCGTCCCCCGCGCCGCGGCAGTCGCGCAGACCGGTACGGTGAACGGCGTCGTCAGCGACTCACTGAGTGGCCAGCCCCTCAGCGACGCCCTGGTGCGAGCGGAGGGAACGTCTGTGTCGTCCAGGAGCGGACTACGTGGGCGGTTCACATTGGCCGGGCTCAGCGAAACGACCGTGAACCTGGTTGTTACGCGCATCGGCTACCGCCGCGCCACTCGATCAGTGACGGTGGGCGACACGAACGTGGCGATTCAGCTCAGCAGGACCGCGCTCCGGCTCGATGAGCTGGTCGTGACCGGCCAGGCCGGCAACACCGAAATGCGGGCGCTCGGTAACGACGTGGGCATCCTCGACATGACGGCGGCACAGGAGGCGACCCCCAGCAACACCGTCCTCGAAGCGCTCTCCGCCGCGGTTCCCGGCCTGCAGATCCAGCGCGCCAGCGGCCAGCTCGGGACGGGCGGGGTCACACGGATTCGCGGCGTCAGTTCCCTCAGTCTGAGCTCGGAGCCGATCATCTTCATCGATGGTGTCCGAGCCGACAATGCCGCGGGTTCGAACGCCATCGGCTTCCAGGGCGGTGGGGACACCCCGTCCCGAATCAACGACATCGACCCCGACGACATCGCGTCGATCCAGGTGCTGAAGGGTCCCTCGGCGGCGACGCTGTACGGGACCGAAGCGTCGAATGGCGTGATCCAGATCCTCACCAGGCGAGGGGCGTCCGGTCCGCCGGTTTGGTCCGCCGAGCTGCGCGCCGGCGCCAACTGGTTGCCGAGTCCCGAGAAGCTCTACGAGGGCATCTGGTATCGGGATACCTTCGGCCAGGTACAACATCTGAACCTCATCGAAAACGACATTCGTCGCGGGTTCGGGTCGCCGTTTTCTACCGGGAAGCCATATGGCGGCACGATGTCGGTGCAGGGTGGCACCGATGCTGTCCGCTACTTCTTCAGCGGCAGCTACGACCGCGACCAAGGGATCGTGACCTACAACTGGCTCAACAAGCTGAACGGCACCGCCAATCTCAGCTATTTGTCCGGCGACAAATTCAGAGTGGACCTGAATCTGGGTTACACGAGGTCGAAGGTCCGATCTGGATCGGCGACCCAGCCGATGACCACGTACCTGATCTGGGCATGCCCGAACAACTCCTGCATCTTCCCCGGACTCGGGCCGGATGACGCTGGACGCGGCTACCTGGCCGGCGTGACGCCCGAAGACTTCAACGAGATCGAAGGTCTGGACAATATCGACCGGACACGGCTCGGGTTTACTTTCACTCATCGGCCGACCAGGTGGCTCAACCACCGCCTCACCTTGGGCGGCGATTTCACGAACGATGCGTCGTCACTCTACTACCCGCGCGGCAGCAATGCCGCGTTCGGGTTCCCCAACGGCGAAAAGCTCGTCTCCAATGATCAATCGTCGTTCATCACGGCCGATTACTCGGCGACCGTCACGGCGAGCGTCGGCGCGAGCCTGAAATCACAGAGCTCGGCCGGTGTACAGTATTATGAAAAGAAGTTATCGCAGATCTCCGGCGCGGGCATAAACTTTCCCATCCGCGGCGTCAACAGCGTGAGTGGTGGCGGTGTCCGGCAAGGATTTGAGAGCCCGGATTTCAACCTCGAAAACAAGACGCTCGGTGTCTATGTGCAGGAGCAGGTCGGGTTGCGGGACCGACTGTTCCTGACGGGCGCGCTGCGGGGAGATGACAACAGCGCGTTCGGCGCCAACTACGACTTTGTGGTCTACCCCAAACTCAGCGCCTCGTGGGTGATTTCCGACGAACCGTTCTTCCCCCGCGGCGTTGTGTCGGCGCTCAAGCTGCGCGGTGCGTGGGGCAAGGCGGGCGAGCAGCCCAACGCGTTCGCCGCCGTGCAGACGTACGGACCATCGGTGGGATCAGGCGGGACACCGACCGTCACGCCGCTCAACGTCGGCAACCCCAATCTCAAGCCGGAAGTGACGCGCGAGATCGAAGCCGGTTTCGATGCGAGTCTGTTGAGGGACCGTCTCTCGGTGGAGCTGACCTATTACAACAAAGTCACCCGCGACGGGATCTTGGCGACGCCGTACTCGCCATCGAGCGGCTTTCCGGGCAAGCAGTTCATCAACATCGGCCAGTTCAGCAATCGTGGGATCGAGTTGGCGCTGCAAGGCTCGCCCATCTCCCGCGGCGAGTGGCGCGTCACCCTGCGCGGGACGCTGGCGACCAACCGGAACCGGATCGACGTGCTCGGCCAGGCGACACCACTTCCCAACACCGACGTCGGGCAATTGGTGGGTGCCTACAACGTCGAAGGCTTCCCCGTGGGCTCGTTCTTCTTCAAGCGGGTCGTCAGCGCGACGCTCGTGTCACCGGGACAAGTCACCAACGTCATGTGCGAAGGCGGCGCCAACTTCACGAGAGGTGACGGCAGCGTCGTTCCCTGCAGCTCGGCGCCCCTGCTGTATTTCGGCAGCCCGGTCCCGACCTGGCTCAGCGCGTTCAGCGCGGACATCTCGTGGAAACGTTGGAGACTGGCGGGCGTCGCGGAGTTTCAGGGTGGCCACGTCGTCGACGACGGCAACGTGGGAGGCCAGCTCGTGTTCTTCAACGATGCCCAAGCGGCGGTGGAAGGAACAGACCCAATTGCCGTTGCCCACATCGTGAACGGCTACTTCGGCGCGGCCGGCCTGATGAAGGCCGGGTTCGGCAAGATCCGGAATGTCTCCCTGACGTACGACCTTCCCGACCGGTGGGCCCGCGGGCTGGGCGCCGGGCGCGGGTCGGTGACGTTGACGGTCGCCAACCTGGCCACCATCTGGCGAGAGCAGGACCGCAAGTTTGGAGTGCTCGGACAAGACCCCGAAGTTCGCATCAACCAGACGAGCTTCTTCAACGATCCCAACCTGACCAACGGATACACGCAGGAGTCCTGGCCGCAGTTCCGCCGGTTTCTTGCCACCGTCCGGCTCTCCTACTAACCCACGGACTCGGGGTCGACTATGCGAAACCAATCACATCGATCGATGGCGGGAGTGCACTGGACCGTGCTCGTATCCGCGAGCCTCGTGCTGACGTGGAGTTGCCGTGACGCACTTCAGGTAGAGCTGCCGGGCCGGATTCCGACCGTGCTGCTCAACGATCCGACAACGGCCCCGACGCTGGCGGCCAGTGTCGTCGCGGACTTTGAGTGCGCGTTCAGCAACTACGTGAACTCCACCGTCACCCTCTCGGATGAGTTCCTGGGCGCCTCCGGGAATCTCAATGCCAAGAACTGGGGCACGAAGAAGATCTACGAAGACGACACCGGGAACGAGCGGACGGGGTGCGGCGGCTTTTATGGCGCGTACACGCCGCTGCAAACTGCCCGGTTCCAGGCCAATGACATCGGGGCACGCCTCGCGGGCTGGACCGATGCCCAGGCGAAAATTCCGCTGGCGCCGCTCAGGGCGCGTGTCGCGGCCTTGGGCGCGTACGCCTACACCCTGCTGGGGGAGGGATTCTGTGCGATGCGGTTCGACCTGGAGCACCAGATTCGTACGCCCCAGGAAGTGCTCGCGATCGCCGAGGCCAAGTTCGACACCGCGCTCACGCTGGTGAACGCCCTGACGGCCAGCGTCACGCGTGACTCGCTCCTCAATCTGGTCTACGTGGGGCGGGCGCGGGTGCGGCTCGATCGTGGCGACCGTGCCGGTGCGGCGGCCGACGCGGCGCTCGTCACTGCTGGCTTCGAGTTCTTCGTCACGCGCAGCGTGGATGACAGCACGCGCTGGAACGACGCGTGGACCGCGATCTCGGAGTTTGGTAACTCGTCGGTCGATCCGCAGTACCGGAATTTGACGGTGGGCGGGACGCCCGATCCGCGCGTTGTGGTCGTAGCCGGGCCTGCGGTCGGCCTGCCACAGAAGTCCTTTGACGGCGTGACCGATCTGTACGTCGTCACGAACAAGAACTTCTCGCGCGCCGATCCGATGCGCCTCGCGAGCTCCATCGAGTCCGAGTTGATTCGTGCCGAGGCAGCTCTGGGAACGACGGCGGTCGGGGTCATCAATGCACGGAGGACGCAGCTGGGGCTGCCGAACTACGCGGGCCCAACCGACAGCGCATCCGTTACCGCCCTCATCCTGGACGAGCGGAACCGGGAGTTCTTCATGGAGGGCGGACAGCGCTACGACGACCTGCTCCGCTACAACATTCCGTGGAAGGTCGGCAACGATCAGAACGGCAACCCGTACGGCACGACGACCTGTATGCCGCTTCCCTTGAACGAGCGACTTGCGGCCGGTGGCTGATCGCGGTCAGGGGTTCTTGAGCCGCGTGAACTCGATGTCCTTCACGCTCGGCTCGAACGGGACCGCCACCCGGTCGATGTCACCCTTCTCATCCATCCGGAATGTCAGTATGCCGCTCAGCGGCACGATCTCGCTCGGGTCGTCGACCTCGAACATGTCGTAGTGGTAATGCTTGAGGCGGGCCGTGTAGTCGGCGTACGACACCTCGAGTGTGTTGCCGGCCGTCCGAACCGTGAGACGGCCATACGCGGGATGCTCGTAGGTCCCTGCATATGCCGCCAGCTCGTGGCTCGGCGTGGTGTTCGGCTTACGCTCCGCGGCGCGCTTGTCCCGCTCCTTTTTTTGCGCGGAATCGGCTTCCTGTTGCTGCTTGCGCGCACGCGCCGCCCAATCGATGGGCGCTAGGCCGAGGAGCCGATCGAACACGTTCTCCGTCACGATATTCGGTACCGGATTGTTGCCCGACATGTTCGTCAGGACGACGACGCCGATGCGCTCCGTCGGCATCCAGGACATCTGCGAAATGAATCCGTCGATGCCGCCGCCGTGCTGCACGAGCTTGTGCCCGCGGTACGGCATCACGGCGAGGCCGAGCCCGTAGGTCGCGAGGCCGAAGTCGTCGGGCCAGATGGGCTGGGGACCGACCAGCATTTGGGGGGTCTGCATCTGCACGTCGTTCTGTTTCGAGAGGATGGCCCGTCCGTCGTACCGGCCCGAGTCGATGTGAAACTGCACGTAGTGCAGCATCTCATCCACGCTGGAGTTGATGGCGCCGGCTGGAGCGATGGCGTCGAGGTTTCGGTACGGCACCTTTACGAGTCCACACGCGGCCGCGCTCGACCCCCCCGCCCCACCGGGAGACGGCGCGGTGCCGTTCGCCGCGGCATGTTCGGCGGGACAGGGACGCCACACGTAGGCCAGGGCCGCGTCGTCCGACGCCGGCAGGTCGCGCACGGACGTACTCGACCGCGTCATCCCCAAGGGTGCAAAAATGCGCTGGCGAATCAGGTCGTCCCACGACCGGCCGGTGCGCTTTTCGACCAAGTAACCGGCGGTCATGAACATCAGGTTCTGGTACTGCCAGCGGCTGCGGAATGAAGCGTTGGGCTCGAGGTATTTGAGCCGCCGGTACATCTCCTCGCGGCTCAAGCTGCCCCCGTACCAGAACAGGTCGTGCCGCGGCAACCCCGAGCGGTGCGTGATCAGGTCGCGCGGCGTCATCTCCCGGCTCGCGAATTCATCGTACAGCTGGAAATCCGGGAGGTAGTCGCGCACCGGCTTGTCCCAATCGAGCTTGCTCGAATCCACCAGCATGCCCATCAGCACCACCGTGAACGACTTGCTGTTGGACCCGATCGCCATCAAGGTGCGCGGGGTGACGGGCAGCTGGTGCTCCACATCGCGGAAGCCGTACCCCTTGAGGAGCACGGGGCGCCCATCCTGAATGACGCCGATGGCGAGTCCCGGGACGTGCCACTCTTTCATCATGGCCGTCACGAACTGGTCGAGTCCTCCGAGCGCGCGCGCCGTGGCGCGAGGTGGAGGGGGAGGGGGAACCGCTTGAGCGGCGAGCGGGCGCGCCACCAGCGGCGCGACCAGCAGGCTGGTGAGGAGACGGAGTTGCATCAGTTACCTACTTTCGCGCGAACGTGTACCTGCCTGACGGAGTGATCTGCGTCATCGCCTTCACTTTGCCGCCGTCGAGCACGAACTCGACCGTGATGTCCGAGAATTCCTTGAGCTTGAACCGGTGCTGTCGCCACGGCACCAGGGCCTGGAACGGCTGGCCTGGAAACTTCACGCCCAGCGTGCCGTCCTCCTTCAGCGCTACGTCGAAGCTCGCGCCGGAGGGCGTTAAGTACGTGCCGACGTACTGTCGCAGCGTCGCCGGAGCCGACAGCTCTGCCGGTACGCGCCGGACGAAGGTCACTTCTGCTTGATCGAGCGACATCACCGCCTTATCGACCTCGCCTTGCGGGTTTGTCGTGAAGTTGACCGACCACTTGCCGTCCTGTTCGTCGTCGGGAGTGTCGAAGCGGTCATAGTGAAAGTGGCTCAACGGCAAGTCGATCTGATGGAAGCCGAAACGGAGCCCGGCCCCCTGCTTCGAAATCGTAACGACGCCATAGGCCTGGTTCTCGAACTCGCCGACGAAGTCATCCAGGGGATGGGACGGATGGGTGCCCTTCACCTGGCCGCCACCCGCCTGGGCGCGCGCCGCCGTGTTCGCCTGCTTCGCCTTCTTGCGCGCGTCGTTGAGCCGCTGGCTCCAGGGCGTCTCGCTGAGACCGAGCAGCCGCTCGTACACGTTGTACGACACCACGTTGTACAGCGGCGCGGCATGGTCGCCGATCACGAGCACGATCACGCCCACGCTGTCAGACGGCATGTAGGAGACCTGCGAATGGAAGCCGTTGATGTCACCACCGTGGTAGGCGAGCAGATGGCCGCCGTAGGACGCGGTCCAGCGACCCATGCCGTAGGCGGCATTAAGCAACTCGCTCCAGCCAAATGCCTCCAGGGTTGTGTTCGGCATCGCGATGGATGGCTCGAGGGTGGCTTTCACCGCGTCCGCCGGGATGACCTGCCGGCCCTCAAAGCGGCCGCCGTTCATGAGGGCGATCAGCCAGTGCGACAGGTCCTGAATGTTCGAGTTGATCGCGCCCGCCGGCCCGATGGCCACCTGCTCGCGATAGTATGGGATGGCGTAGAGCGAGTCCGAATCGCGTCGCTCCGTGAACGGCACGCCGTGGTCGGGCTGCTTGATCACGTCATCGATCGAGAACACCGTGCTGGTCATGCCGAGCGGCTGGAAGATGCGCGCCTGCACGAACTGCTCCCACGTCTTCCCCGACAGCAGCTCGATGATGTATCCCGACGCAGCGTACATCAGGTTGTTGTACAGAAACGTCGTGCGCAGCGGCTGCGATGGCTCGAGATATTTCAGCCGTTGGAACAGTTCCTGCCTCGTGAACGGGGACTTGTACCAGATCAGGTCGTGCCGCGTGACGCCGGTGCGGTGCGCCAGCATGTCCCGCACGCTGACCGTGGCGTTGAGCGCGTCGTTGTAGAATTGGATGCTCGGCACGTACTGCCGGACCGGTTTGTCCCAGTCGATCTTCCCCTCGTCCACGAGCAAGCCCATCGCGATCGCGGTGAAGAGCTTGGTGTTGGAGGCGATCGGCATGACGGTCGTGGGCGTGAACGGCAGTTTCTTTCCGTAGTCGCGATAGCCGTAGCCCCGGGCGAATACGAGCTTGTCCTTCGCCACGACTCCGACACCGATGCCCGGGACGTTCCAGTCGCGCATCACTTGATTCATGTAGGCGTCGAAGCCCGCGAGTTTGGCGGTGACGCTGGAGTCCTGAGCCTGCGCCCGCGCACAGATGACTACGCACAGCAGCAGCCCCGCCGCGGGTTTCCGTATCGGGTTCGTGACCAGGCGCATAGGCAGCCTCATCGAAGGGAGTCTACGGGCGTCGCACACGCACCGGCGGCGCCGGTTCCGCAAGCAGCGTCACCGGATTGGCCTCGAGCAACCGCAACGCCTCCTGCACGGCCCGTTCGAGCTGCGGATCGTGTCCCTGGGCGACGAGCGCGGGCGTCTGTAGGACGACGATGTCGGGGGTGATACCGACATTCTCGACGTCCCAATGGCCCTGGAGATCGAAGAATCCGCCACGCGGCGCGGTGATGTACCCGCCGTCGATCAGACCCGGCACGTCCCAGATGCCCACGAGGCCGCCCCAGGTGCGGGTGCCGATCAGCGGGCCGAGCCGCATCTGGTGAAACAGGTACGGCAGCATGTCGCCGCCTGAGCCGGCATACTCGTTGATGAGCATCACCTTGGGGCCGAAGATTCCGGTGAGCGGCTCGGTCCACGGCCGGCGCTCGCCGACGGGATTGTTGAAGTAGCCGCGCAGATGGCGCGCGAGAATGTCCACGAAATAGTCGGCAATGTAGCCGCCCTGATTGAACCGCTCATCCAGAATCACGCCCTGCCGGTCCTGCTGCGCGAAGTAGTAGCGGTTGAAATACTCGTAACCCTGATCGGCGGTGTTGGGCAGCCACACGTACGCGAGCCTGCCACGCGACAAGGAATCGACGAGCCGGCGATTGTCCTCGACCCACGCGCGTGTCCGCAGGTCGTCCTCATCCTTCACCGGCACGACCGTGACGGTCCAGGAGCCATCGAGCGTGGGCTTATCGTTGAGCCGCAGGACCGTCTGGCGATTCGCCGTTCCCTCGAGCACTTCGTAGGGACTCATCGGCGGCTTGAGATCCGTGCCATTGACCGCGAGGAGATAGTCGCCGGTGCGTGCCTTGACCCCCGGCGCCGAGAGCGGCGCGCGCAGATTCGGATTCCAGTTCTCTCCTGAAAAGATGCGCTTGAAGCGATAGCGCCCATTCTCGACCGCGAAGTCGACCCCGAGCATGCCGATCTTCACCGTGTCGATCGCGGGCGTATCGCCGCCAAATACGAAGGTGTGACCGAGCGACAGCTCGCCGCCCAGGAGGTCGAGCAGATAGGTGAGATCGGAGCGGTGGCCGAGGCTCGCGAGCCACGGCTCGTACATCGTCCAGACCTTGTCCCAGTCGGCGCCGTTGTGATTGGGGACGTACAAGTAGTCCCGCTCGAACCGCCACGCCTCCCTGAAGATCTGCCGCCACTCGGCCCGCGGATCGAGCCGCATTTGCAGGTCGACCGTGATCTTCCCATCCCCCGGCTTGGGTGCCGCGTCGGTGCCGACGATCATCCACGACTCGCCGGACTGGTAGAGCAGCTTCTTGCCGTCGCGCGACAGGCTGAACCGCGTCACCGGCGACACGAAACTCTCCGACTTGCGCTTCTTGAGATCGTAGCGATGCAACGTAAGGCCCGGCTGGTTCTCAATCGCCTCGCTCACGAACACGACGCCTTCGTTGGCCGCGGCGAGCGACGTATACGCGCGCACCGGCATGCCGAGCGCCAGAATGCGCTGGCTGAGCCCCATGCGATCGATGCGCACGCGCACGGTCTGCTTCCCAGTGTCGGCGCCGGACTTCGCCTTGGTCGCCTCCGGGCCTGCGGTCGTATCGCGCGCCTCCTCGTCGCTCTCCGGCAAGAGCGGCGACGGCGTGTCGGCCGCGAGCACCATCAGATAGGCTCCGCGGCGCAGGTGACGGTCGTAGGAGCTGAGATCGAGCCAGCCGCTCGACAAACCGAAGTCGGTGCTCGCCAGGAAGTAGAGATACTTCCCACCGGCATCCCAGGACGGACTTACGGCGTCCGACAGGCCATCAGTGAGCTGATAGCTCTTGCGGTCCGTCATCGAGTACGCCATCAACACGTGGAACTGGCTGGGGAGCCGCTTGGCGTAAGCGAGCCATTTCGAGTCGGGCGACCACGCCGGCTCGAAGGTGCGCGCGGGGTGTGCGTAGGTGTCGGTATCGATCCGCATCACTTTCCCCGTCGCGACCTCGACCAGGAGCATGTTCAGGCCTTCGTCCGTCACGGCGATGTACTTCCCGTCGGGCGACCAGTCCGCGGTATGGAAGAACGTCGGCCGCTCGAACCGGATTTCGCGCGGCGCGCCGAGGCCCTCCTGCGTGCCGATCATCAGCCGATACTCGCCGCTCGCGTCCGAGAACCAGGCGACCTGCTTTCCATCGGGCGACCAGAGGGGGGTGCGCTCCGCGGTCCCGGGGCTGCGGGTGAGATTGCGCGCATCGCCCTTCTCGGCGGGCACCGAGAATACTTCGCCCCGGGCCGAGAAGAGTGCGCGTTTGCCGCTCGGCGAGAGCGACGCCGACTCGATCCACTTCGATGCGTCCACCCAGCGCGGCTCGGCCCAGGGCAGATCGCCGCGGCACGTGATGACCAGCTGTGTGTCCTTGCCCGTCGCGGGGTCGAGCAAGTGGAGATAGCCGGCTTCTTCGTAGACGACGACGCCGGCGCCCGCGTCGAGTGTCTTGACGTCATAGTCCTTGTAGTGGGTGAGCTGCGTGAGCTGCTTCGACGCCACGTCGTACTTCCAGATATTCGCGGCCCAGTCGCGATCGGAGATGAAGTAGATCGCGTCGCCCATCCACACGGGCCAGGTGTCGAGCGTCCCTTGCCAGGGAAGCGTGTCCACCGCGTGTGAGGCGATGGTGTAGAGCGTGATGGGATGCGTCTGCCCACCGCGGTAGTTGCGCCACTCGACATCCCAGCGTGAGACCTTCTCGTAGGCCACGCGCTGACCGTCGGGCGAGAACGAACCGCGCAGCCCGTCGGGTATTGGCAGGCGCTCGGGCACCCCACCCGCCGCGGCGACCGTCCAGAGTTGTTGGACCCCCACGGACGGCGCGCCGACACGGGCTGAGCTGAACAAGACCCGCCTCGCGTCGGGCGCCCAACCTCGCGCGATGTCCGGCGCCGGATGCCGCGTCAGACGCCGCGCCTCGCCACCGGCGGCATCGATGACGTAGACGTCGGTGTTCCCACCGTATTGCATGCTGAACGCGATCTGCTTCCCGTCGGGCGAGAAATGCGGATCCGATTCCGTTCCGGGAAAGCTCGTAAGTCGCTTCGCGTCGCCACCGTCGCGACTCACGACCCAGATATCGCCCGCGTAGGCGAAGGCAATCTGCGTACTGCTCACCGTCGGCTGGCGCAGCAGCCGCGTGCCTTGAGCCGGCATCAGGACGGGGACGAGCACCAATCCGAGGAGGACGGATGTGGGCCGCATGACGCGGATCGTGGCTGCGCGCACGCGGGGGTCGTCGGTATCCAAGTTTGTACACATAATGGGGAGGTGTTAGTATACCCCTGCCGATGCCGTCCGCAAGAACCCTTCGGTCGAGGTCACCATGCGTGCCCGGTTGCTCACCATCGTCCTCTTCCTCTTCCCCCTGTCGATCTCGGCGCAGGAACCGGATTCCGCCCCGGGCTTCGACCTCACCGAGGTGATGATCCCGGCACGCGACGGCGTGAAGCTGCACACCACGATCTTCGTGCCGAGAGGAGCCCCCGGCCCGCTGCCGATCATCTTCACGCGCACCCCGTACGGCATCGCCCACGCCGGCAACACGCTCCACGGCTATTACCGGGCGTTCGCGCGCGACGGCTACATCTTCGCGTTCCAGGACATCCGCGGGCGCTACACGTCCGAGGGCCGGTTCGTCATGCTCCGACCGCCCCGCCAGCGGGGCGACCCGAAGGCGATCGACGAGAGCACGGACGCGTACGACACGATCGACTGGCTGCTCGCCCACGTGCCGAACAACAACGGTCGTGTGGGGATGCTCGGCATCTCGTATCCCGGGTGGCTGACCTTGATGGCGATGCTCGACCCGCACCCGGCGCTCAAGGCCGCCTCGCCGCAGGCGTCCCCCGCCGACATGTTCCTGGGCGACGGTTTCCACCATAACGGCGCGTTCCGCTTGAGCTACGGCTTCGAGTACGCGACGCGGATGGAGACGTCGAAGGAGCAGGAGCCGTTCACGTTCGACCGCTACGACACCTATCAGTGGTATCTGGATCTCGGGCCGCTCTCCAACGTCAATGCGAAGTACCTGCACGGGAAAATTCCTACGTGGAACGACTTCGTCGCTCACGCGAACTACGATGCGTTCTGGCAGCGGCAGGGCGCCGCCCCGTACTTGACGCGCGTCACCGTGCCGACGCTCAACGTGGCCGGCTGGTGGGACCAGGAAGACTTCTATGGTCCCCTGAAGATCTACGAGCTGCTCGAGCGGTACGACACGGCGCACGTCAACTCGCTCGTGGTGGGTCCGTGGAATCACGGCGGTTGGTCCGGCGCCGAGGGAGAGAAGCTCGGCGAGATCGACTTCGGGAGCCCCGCGTCCAGGTACTTCCAGGACAGCATCCTCGCGCCCTGGTTCGCGCACTTCTTGAAGGATCGAGGCGAGCGGCGACAACCGGAGGCTGTCACGTTCGAGGCGGGTGCCAATCAGTGGCGCACCTGGGAGGCGTGGCCACCGCGGCAGGGGACCGCGGAGCGGCGGCTGTACTTCCAGGGGGGCGGCCGGCTCTCGTTCGAGCCTCCGACCGGGGCGAACGCCTTCGAGAGGTATGTCTCCGACCCCGCGCACCCGGTCCCGTACCGCCACCGGCCGATCCCGGCGACGTACACGCCGGGGGGCTCCGGCTGGCCCAGCTGGCTCGTCGAGGATCAACGATTCGTGGATGACCGCCCCGACGTGCTCACCTGGGAGACGGAGCCGCTCACCGAGGACGTCCCGATCGCCGGCGACATCACCGCCCACCTGTTCGTGTCCACGACAGGCACGGACGGCGACTGGATCGTGAAGCTGATCGATGTATATCCGGAGGATCACCCGAAGGACCAGAAGCTCGCGGGCTGGGAGCTCATGGTGGCGAACGACGTCTTCCGCGCGCGGTTCCGCAACAGCTTCGAGAAGCCGGCGCCGCTCACCCCGGGGCAGGTCACGCCCCTCACGATCGATCTACACAGCCAGGATTACCGCTTCCTCAAGGGACACCGCATCATGGTCCAGGTGCAGAGCACCTGGTTCCCGCTCATCGACCGGAACCCGCAGACGTTCGTGCCCAATATCTTCGAGGCTAGGGGCTCGGACTATCGCCCGGCGACGATCCGGGTGTACCGCTCCGCGCGCTGGCCGTCGTCCGTGGAGGTGCGGGTAGTCACGGGCCAGTGATCCTTCTTTATTCTTTCTCTCTTCTCAAGGCGCGCCGCGGCGTGTCATCCTGAGCGAGCGCGCGGCACGCGCGCGAGCGAAGGATCTGCTTGGGGACGCACTCACGACGTGCTTCGCGTCTGCGGTGGGGAAAAGCAGATCCTTCGCGCCTGCGGCGCTCAGGATGACAGTCCGCGCTCGCTCTGAGAGGGGAGCAAGGAAAGAGGTTCCGATGCAAGATTGCGCCACAGGCCGCCGAAGAACGATGCCGCGCGATCCCAGGATGCACAATCATGATGGATCGTGCGCACCTACTACGTGTACCTCATGGCCAGTCGCTCGCGAGTGCTGTACACAGGCGTCACCAACAACCTCGCGCGGCGCATCAATGAACATAAGCGCGGCCTCATCCCCGGCTTCACGAGCAGATATCGTGTGACGCGGCTCATGTACTTCGAGGAGTTCGCAGACGTTCGTGACGCCATCGCCCGCGAGAAGGAGATAAAGAGGTGGGTTCGTATGCGGAAGATCCGCCTGATTGAAGAACACAACCCTACCTGGGCAGACCTGGCGGATCTGTGGTTCCGGGAACCACGGCGTCCACGCTGACCTCCTCTTCTTTATTCTGTCTCTCTTCCCAAGGCGAGTCGCGGCTTGAGCCGCGAACCACGTGCCCCGGCGCGGCGTGAGTCGCGTCACCGTCATCCGGGGCAATCTAGACGTAACCATTTGCCGAACACGACCAAGGCTCAAGTGGCTCATGACGAAGGCGTGGGTGTTAGGAGTTTCGCTCTGGGTCGCGGCCTGCTCGGACATGAACAGGCCTTCGGGCAGCAGCGTTCTAGCCGACCGCTACCCCTGTGATCAGGGGATCGGCAATGATCCGGACGTGGTCTGGCACGAAGACTTCGAAGCAGGCTCGGTGGCGGCAATAACCGCGCGCTACAACGACTACCAGAACCCGGCCGGCATGGCGCTGGTCGCCGACAAGCCATCGGCGAGCTGTGGTGCCGCCTCAATGAGGCTCACGTCCGGCGGTCCAGCCAGCGCCACGGACCTGTACAAGAAGCTTCTCAAACCGGATGGGTCCGGCTACGACGAGCTGTACGTGCGCTGGTACGTGAAGTATCAGGCCGGCGCTCCGTGGCACCACACCGCCGTCTGGTTCGGCGGCTACAACCCTCCCACTGACTGGCCCAACCCGCAGGCCGGGACGAGGCCGATCGGAGACGACCGCGTCTCCTTCGCAATGGAGCCGGTGTGGGGCGTCGGCTCTCCCACTCTGCGCTTCGATTTCTACGACTACTGGATGACCATGCATACGTGCTCGAGCTGCGGCGGCGCCTACTGGGGAAACGCGCTCGTGAGCCGGAACGCATTCACCGCAGACGA
>Ga0066709_100001254_pt1 | contig 16340 bp, 15 predicted proteins | sample GraSoiAngelo_158_FD_79665 | JGI IMG/M metagenome (GOLD analysis project Ga0066709, IMG submission 79665) | Grasslands soil microbial communities from the Angelo Coastal Reserve, California, USA - 14_1009_16_30cm | ecosystem: Environmental > Terrestrial > Soil > Grasslands | place: USA...
AGACCTCCCAGGGCGCAAGCCCTCTGAAGGGCCCTCGCAGATTACGAGGTTGATAGGCCGGAGGTGTAAGCGCTGTAAGGCGTTCAGCTGACCGGTACTAATCGCCCGTGCGGCTTGACCACGATTTTTTCTCAGCATCACTGAAAAGTGTCAGAGCATCGTCTACCTATGCTCAAGAGTCTCCGTGTCCGGCGCGTCGGCGGGGCATTGCCGGCGCGAGACTTCGATTCCCGGTGGCATTGCCGGAGGGGCCACACCCGTTCCCATCCCGAACACGGAAGTTAAGCCCTCCTGGGCCGATGGTACTGCGCTGGCAACGGCGCGGGAGAGTAGGTCGCTGCCGGGTTAATTCAATGAAGGGGGCTTATGCGGCCCCCTTCACGTTTTTGTGCGGATGGGTTTATTCGGGCGTCAGCGTGCGGTAAGCCGCCGTCAGTGAGCGAACGCAGTGAAGAGGGCCAAGGCGAATCCCAGCACGGTAAGAGCGATCGACGCGCTCGCAAGCAGCCAGTCGACAGTTGTCTCGGCGCGTCGTTCGGCCATGGACAGGAGCAGGCCCGAAACGCAGCCTCCGATGAAGCCCCCTGCGTGAGCGCGATTGTCGACGCCCGTCATGAGAAATCCCGAGATGAAGAGAACCAGGGCCCACAGACCGTACTGTTGTAGATTCTGGCGACCAAAAACACCACCTCGTCGCCGGCCGTAAGCCACGAGTGCGCCGAGAAGTCCGAAGATGGCGCCGGAGGCGCCGACGGTCAGCGAGACGCCGAGGAAGCTCGACAGGAGGAAGCCGGCGGCGCCCGACACCGTGAAGACGATGACCAGTCGCGCGGGACCGTAAAGTTCTTCGACCTCTGGCGCGAGTATGCGGATGAGCACCACATTGAAGAGGACGTGCGGGAGACTCCCGTGCAGGTAGATCGCCGTAAACACCGTCCACCAGTGCCCTGCCTGCCACGGAATCGCGCCCGAGGCGCCGAAGGCCCACAGGACGCGGATGCTCGGCGCGAACACATCAAAAAGTCCGCGCGATCGGAGCGCTGACGTCGGATCCAGCACGAGCGAAGCGATGTAGAGCACGATGCACGCGACGGTCACCGCATTGGTGAAATTCCACGAACGAAAGATCTGTCGCAGCGGGCCGGCGAACCCCCACACGCCGGGGTTGCGGCGGCCACAGACGAGACACACCGGCGCGGAGGCGTGCGTCAGCTTCCCGCACGAGGGGCAGAGAATCGACCCAGACGTCTTACGGAACATCGCCGGGCCCGCGGCAGGTGAGGGAGTAGAACGGTCGGTGCGCATTTCCTTGCCACGGACCAGGACCGTGGCACGTCCGGAACGTCACGGGGCGCTCGCGCTGTCGGGAGATATCGTCATCGGCGATCATGGGCGGCGACGGACGCGTCGTCCATCCTGGGTCGAATCGTACGAGGGCCAGCAAAGCGTGTCAACTCGGGCACTTGGCGATCGCGCCGGGCACGGTTTTCGTTGACACTCATCGACGGCGTCGCGTAGAGTTGCGGAGATCTCTCCACCGAAGGAGTCCACCGCATGAATCGATCGCAATCAGCGATAGCCCGCTCGGCCCTCTGGGTCGTTCCTCTGCTGCTGCTCAGCCTGGCGCTGGGTGGTCTCGCTGCCGCGTCTGACGCGCAGGCCGCGGCGCCGACGCCAGGCCAGCACTCGGGCGGGGGCGAGGCGAGCCTCATCGTTCCCGACCTGGGCCAGGTCCCGGTCGGCGGAATGAATGGCCGAAGTCTCCTGATGCTCGGCCTCGTCGTCTGCGCGCTCGGGCTCCTCTTCGGGATCGTGATCTTCAAGCAGCTGCAGGGTCTCCCGGTGCACGCGTCGATGCGAGAGATCTCCGAGCTGATCTACGAGACCTGCAAGACGTACCTCATCACGCAGGGGAAGTTCCTCCTCATCCTCGAGGCGTTCATCGGCGTCATCATCGTGCTCTACTTCGGTGCCCTGCTGAAGTTCGATGCTTTGAAGGTCGTGATCATTCTCGCCTTCAGCCTGATCGGCATCGGGGGAAGCTACGGCGTCGCGTGGTTCGGGATGCGGATCAACACCTTCGCGAATTCCCGCACCGCCTTCGCGAGCCTCGAGGGCAAGCCGTTCCCGGTCTACGCAATCCCGCTCAAGGCCGGGATGAGCGTAGGCATGCTCCTGATCAGCGTCGAGCTATTCCTGATGCTCTGCATCCTACTCTTCATCCCGGGCGACTACGCCGGCCCGTGCTTCATCGGTTTCGCGATCGGTGAATCACTCGGCGCGGCCGCGCTCCGGATCGCCGGCGGCATCTTCACGAAGATCGCCGACATCGGCTCCGACCTCATGAAGATCGTGTTCAACATCAAGGAGGACGACGCGCGCAACCCTGGCGTCATCGCCGATTGCACCGGGGACAACGCGGGCGACTCGGTCGGACCGAGCGCGGACGGATTCGAGACCTACGGCGTCACGGGCGTCGCCCTGATCTCGTTCATCCTGCTGGCGGTCAAGGAGCCGGCGGTGCAGGTGCAGCTCCTGGTGTGGATCTTCACGATGCGCGTTCTGATGATCGTGGCGAGCGGCGTGTCGTATCTGATCAACGAGGGCGTCGCCCGCGCGAAGTACGGCACGGCGAAGCGCATGAACTTCGAGGCCCCGCTGACCTCGCTCGTGTGGCTGACGTCGATCGTGTCCGTCCTGTTGACCTATTTCGCGTCGTGGGAGCTGGTTCGGGACCTCGGCGACGGCAGCCTCTGGTGGAAGCTCTCGACCGTCATCACGTGCGGCACCCTAGCGGGCGCGATCATTCCCGAGCTGGTCAAGATTTTCACCTCGACCGAATCGGGCCACGTCCGCGAGGTGGTGACGTCGGCTCGGGAAGGCGGGCCCTCGCTCGGCATCCTGTCGGGGCTCGTCGCCGGAAACTTCAGCGCCTACTGGCTCGGCGTCGTCATCGTCGTGCTGATGGGCATCGCGTACACGGTTAGCACGGCAGGGCTCGGAGCGCTCATGGTCGCGCCGGCGGTGTTCGCGTTCGGCCTGGTCGCGTTCGGATTCCTCGGGATGGGACCGGTGACGATCGCGGTGGATTCATATGGTCCCGTCACCGACAACGCCCAGTCGGTCTTCGAGCTCTCGGTCATCGAGACGATCCCGAACGTGAAGCAGGCGCTCAAGCGCGACCACGGCATCGACGTGGACTTCGAGGCGGCCAAGCACCTGCTGGAGCAGAACGACAGCGCCGGCAACACCTTCAAGGCGACGGCCAAGCCCGTGCTGATCGGCACGGCGGTCGTCGGCGCGACGACGATGATCTTCTCGATCATCGTCGTGCTCACCCACGGCCTCACGCAGAACCTCGACAAGCTTTCACTCCTCCACCCGCCGTTCCTGCTCGGGCTCGTCACCGGCGGCGCCGTCATCTACTGGTTCACCGGCGCGTCGATGCAGGCGGTGACGACGGGCGCGTATCGGGCGGTCGAGTTCATCAAGGCGAATATCCGGCTCGAGGGCGCGACCAGGGCGTCGGTCGCCGACAGCAAGCGGGTCGTCGAGATCTGTACGCAATACGCTCAGAAGGGCATGTTCAACATCTTCCTCACGGTGTTCTTCTCGACCCTGGCGTTCGCGTTCCTGGAACCCTACTTCTTCATCGGCTATCTGATGTCGATCGCGCTCTTCGGGCTGTACCAGGCGGTCTTCATGGCCAACGCCGGCGGGGCCTGGGACAACGCGAAGAAGATCGTCGAGGTGGACCTGAAGGAGAAGGGTACGCCGCTCCACGCGGCGACCGTGGTCGGCGACACAGTCGGCGATCCCTTCAAGGACACCTCGTCGGTCGCGATGAATCCAGTCATCAAGTTCACGACCTTGTTCGGCCTGCTCGCGGTCGAGCTGGCGGTCACGCTGACGGCGGAGAGCGGGCCCTTCTTGAGCCGTGCGCTGGCCGCGGTCTTCTTCGCGATGTCCGTGGTCTTCGTCTGGCGTTCGTTCTACGGCATGCGCATCCAGAGCAGCACGCCGCCGGCCGCGGGCGCGCCGGCGGGGCGAGTGGCCGTCGCCGCGCGAGGCAAGTAGCGACAGGTGGAGTTCCTCTCCGGCGTCGTCGGCGGAGCCTACTCGCTCGACGACCTGATCCGCTGGGGTGGCTACGTCCTCCTGTTCGGGATCGTCTTCACCGAGACCGGTCTCCTCATCGGCTTCTTCCTGCCGGGCGACTCGCTCCTGATCACGGCCGGGGTCGTGGCCGCCGCTGGCGGGCTCAACATCTGGTGGATCAACGCGCTGCTCATCGTCGCCGCGGTCACCGGTGACAGCGTCGGCTTCGCGATCGGGGCTCGCCTGGGCCCACGGCTCTTCACGCGACCGAAATCGCTCCTGTTCAACCCCCGCCACATCGAGCGAACGCGGGCCTTCTACGCGCGCCACGGGTCGAAGACGATCGTCATCGCACGATTCGTGCCGATCATCCGCACCTTCGCGCCGGTCGTCGCGGGCGTCGGGCAGATGGAATACCACCGGTTCCTCTTCTACAATGTGGCTGGCGGTGTTGGATGGGTGACCAGCATGACGTGGGCGGGCTATCTACTCGGTCGAGCGATCCCGAACATCGGTGACTACGTCCACGTCGTCGTCGTCGTGGTGATCGTGCTCTCCGTCATCCCCATCTTCGTCGAGATCGTCCGGGAGCGTCGGCGGCGGTCGGTCTGATTCTTTCTGCCGTCGCTTGCGTCGTCGGACGGCTTCCCAGGCGGCCGGCGACCTGGCTGGGCCGTGGGCTCGGCAGTCTCGCCTACGTCACGCTTGCAAGTCGCCGCCGGCGGGCGATCACAAACCTCCAGCTCGCCTTCCCGGACATGACGGCGGCCGATCGACGCCGGGTCTGCCGTGGATCGTTCCAGCACCTCGGTCTGATGTTCATCGAGCTCTGCAGAGTGTTGACGGTCCCACCGGAACCAATACTCGCGGGGATCAGGGTCGTCGGAATGGAACACCTGAAGGATGCGATGGCCAAGCACGGTCGAGCGCTCGTCCTTACCGCTCATCTGGGGAACTGGGAGCTCCTCGCGTTGGCCCATCGGTTGACCGGCATTCCGACCACGGTCGTCATGCGGCCGCTCGACGCTACCTGGCTCGATACGATGGCCGATCGCCTGCGGCAGCGGTCCGGGATCGAGCTCATCGACAAGCACAATGCCCTCCGGCCCGTCCTGGGAGCCCTCAACCGAGGCCGAATGGTTGCGCTGCTTCTGGATCAGAACGCCTCTCGGCGCGAAGGAATCTTCGTCTCGTTCTTCGGCCGACCGGCCTCGACCTCGAAGGGCCTGGCCGTACTGGCGGTGCGTACGCGGACGCCGGTCGTGCCGATCTTCATCTACAGGGAGCGAGTCCACGAGCACCGGATCGTGATCCATCCGTCCTTCGGCCTCGACGTCGCGGGTGACAGCGAGGAGGCGGTCGCCGAGATCACGCAGCGTTGCGCAGCCACGACCGAGGCCGCGATCGCCGCCGCCCCGGATCAGTGGCTCTGGGTCCACAACAGGTGGAGAACTCAGCCGGCGCCGACGCAGGAGAACCGGCCGTGATCAGGCGGGAGCTTGTCGCTGTGCTGCTCGTCATGGCGGTTGCTCGGTCGATTCCGGTCCAAGCGGCCGGCATCGACGCCGAGTCGTACCGTGCCGCCGCCGCCGCTGGCGCGCGCGGGGTTGTCGCCGGGCGCATATATGAGGAGCGAAAGCGACCGGCGGCGGCGGATCACCCCCTCGCCGGCACCGCGGTGGTCGTTTTTCCGAAATCGGCCGATGTTCTCAGGAAGCTCGAGGACATCAAATCGGGGGCACGCAATTCCGCCGACGGCTATCGAGCGGCCGGTCCATCCATCCTGGCGGTTCGCCGAGCCTACGAGAAAGAGCTATGGGACTCCGGAGCCGTGGACCTGGTGAAGTCCACCACTGTCGATGCGGATGGCCGGTTTGTCGTGGCGGATCTCCCGGCAGGAGACTGGCTCCTGATCGCGACCCACAGCGTCAAGATTGACAAGCACGCGGCGGCGGGTTCAGCCAAGCAGCGAGGCGTCTATTCGCCGAAGACCCACCTAACGGGCTTTCAGCGAGTAACGGTCTGGTTACGAGAGGTCACGGTCGCGAACGGGCAGTCGGAGAACCTGGAGCTGACGGACAGAGGCGCCTGGTTCTCGGGCGTCGTCGAAGAGAGAGCGCCGGACGCCGGCCGCTAGGGCCGGCGTCCGGTTCTGCAAAGGTTACTTCGAAAGGTTACTTCTTCTCGGCCGGCTGCCCGGCCTTGGCCGAGGTAGCTCCCGGCTTGACCTGGACGGCCATCGCGGTCGCCTTGCCCTCGTGGTCCATGTAGCGCACCTGGACCGGATCACCCGGCTTCAGATCGGCAGCGGTGATCGCCTTACCGGATTTTCTGATGGCGGTCTTGGAATCGACCGCGAACGTCCACTCCGCGTCCTTTCCCTTCTCCTTGCCCGCCACCACGAGGCTGTCAGCAGACGCCGACTTCACTGTGCCCATGGCATTCTTTGCCTTCTTCACATCGGCCTTGGGCTTTGCCTCGGCAGGCTTTTGAGCCGGAGCCGGAGTCGTCGCCGGCGCAGGCGTGGCCGGAGCTGGGGTTGGCGTCTGAGCGACGGCAAGCCCGGCGAGCCCGATCCCGAACACCACCGCAATGAGTAGCGCCACAGATCTCTTCACGTTCGTCACTCCTCCGCTACAGGTTTAGGTTGGGGCGAGAACTTCCCACGGCCAATAGGACGGCTTGAGCGAGACATTTATTCTTATTCTAAGTGTGCAGGAAAGCTGGCAGATATCCAAATTTCTTGTGCCGTCAACGGGACTGCCCAGGGAGGACGGGGTCGGCCGTTGACCGATTCAGGCGATGCGTGATACAAACGATTTAAATCCTCATATATGGCAATTCGAGCCTCTTTTCGACTGTTGCTGGCAAGTTTCGTCGGAATTCTCACGCCGATCGCCATCCCACCCGCTTACGCCGAATCAAAGTCGCCTTCACCCGATTTCCTCGAAGTCTCTGTTCCTTCGCCGCGAGCTGACGAGTTCACACGGCCTACTCCTGCGCTGGACACGAAGACCGAAGAGCCGAGCTCACCAAATGATCCTTCCGTATGGGTCCCCGATGACTTCGATCCGTGGGCGTACGCGTTTGCCGAGTCCTCCCGTCTGCAAGCACGATCGGTCCGGTTCGTAAAAGCTCCCCCGTACTCCGTGGCGATGAACTCGCAGGTGAAGTCTTTCGTCGACCGGTTCACCACCAGCCAACGTGACGTCATCGGATTGTGGCTCCGGCGGTCGGGGCACTACCTCGGGATGATCTACGATGTCTTCAGGGCCAAGGGGCTTCCTGAGGATCTTGCGTTCACGGCCATGATCGAGAGCGGCTTCAATCCCGTGGCGGTGTCACGCGTCGGCGCGAAGGGGCTCTGGCAATTCATGGCGCCAACCGCCCGCCTCTATGGTCTGCGCGTCGACCGCTGGGTCGACGAGCGCCTCGATCCCGAGAAATCCACCGTGGCGGCCGCGGGCTACCTCAACGACCTCTATGTTCGGTACGGCTCGTGGGAGCTCGCCCAGGCCGCGTACAACGCGGGTGAGGTCAAGATAGACCGGGCGATCCGGGGCACCAGGTCGACCGACTTCTGGGATCTGAGCCGGTCCAAATATTTGCGCCGCGAGACCAAGGACTTCGTCCCGGCCATCCAGGCTGCGATGGTGATCGGACGCGATCCCAGCCAGTACGGCTTCGAGCCGAGCCCGATGGCGCCGGCAGATGTCGAGCGAGTGACCGTCCCCGCCTCTACGGATCTCCGGAAGCTGGCCGCGATCACGGGAATCCCGCCGCAGACCTTGCGCTCACTCAATCCAGTCCTGGTCCGCGGCATCAGCCCGCCCGGCAGGACCTGGGAAGTGCGCGTACCGGTTGGCTCGCGAGAGACCGTTGTGGCGGCTCTCACGCCGCGGCCGAAGGTTGTCCATACCGCTGCGGCGGCAGAACCGGCCCGCCGCGCGGCCGGACTCGGAATTCACGTCGTTCGCGCAAGCGACACCGTGAGCTCGATCGCCAAGCTCTACGGAGTGTCGACCAGCGACGTCGTCCGCTGGAACAACCTCGAGAACGGGGACGCGATTCGCCCGGGTGATCGGCTTCGCGTCACGAGTCTCCGCCCGACCGTCGAGCTCGACGGGCAGGGCGGGTTCAGGTGAGGGTCGAGGTCCGACTCTTCGCCACCCTCGCCGCATTTCTTCCCTCCGACGGTCGCGATGGCGCGGCCGAGCTCGAGATCCCCGAAGGCAGCACAGTCGTCGAGGTCGCGCGCCGTCTCGGTATCCCACCCGATCTCGCCCGGGTCGTCCTCGTCAACGGTCGAGACGTGGGCTTGGAGGCGCCACTCGCCGCGCGCGACGTCGTGACGATCTTCCCGCCGCTGGCTGGTGGGGTAACTTAGGCGTCGCGGCGAAGCGTCGCCACCGACGCGATCCCGCCTTCGGACCGTGCAGCGAGCTCGGCGCCGGCCTGCTCGATCGTCGAATCGATCTCCGCGCCCAGCAGCAGGGCGACGCCGCTCCAGTAGAGCCAGAGCAGCAACAGGATCAGACCGCCGATCGAGCCGTAGGTCGCGTTGTTGTAGTAGTCGAGGTACCCCACGTAGAAGCGGAGCCCGAGCGACATCAGGAGCCACGAGACGACCGCGAACGCCGAGCCGGGGGTGATCCAGCACCATACGCGATTCGACGCAGGAGCCAGGTAGTAGACGAGCGTCAGGCCAGTGAGGAGCAGGACGATCACGACTGGCAGATGAGCCAGCTTCCAGGCCAGGGTGAACAGGGGACCGAGCCCCATGAAGTCCGCGATCGCCTCGCCGAGACGGACTCCGAAGACCAGCAGCAGCAGCGCCGTGAGCGTGAAGAGTGTAAAGACGAGCGTCAGCCCGATCGCGATGAGCCGTTTCCCCCACCAGCTCCGTCCGTCCGTGACGGCATAGGCCGTGTTCAGCCCCTTCATGATCGAGAGCATGCCGCTCGATGCGCCGACCAGCGCCACGAGCGCACCGACCGACAGGAGGCCGCCGCTGGCACCCCTCACGACCTGCGCCAGGGTTCTCTTGATCAGCGAGGCGGCGTCCCCGGGCAGCACGCGGTCGACGTAACTAAACAGTTGGGGCATGAGGTCCGGGAGCCGGAGCAGGCCGAGGAGCGCGGTGAGAAACAGGAGCGTGGGCAAGAGCGCGAAGGCGAAATAGTAGGACAGCTCGGCTGCCCGGTCGAGAATATCGTCGTGCCAGGACTTTTGATAGACGCGTGTGCCCAGCTCTCGAAGGGAAAGCCCTCCGAGCGCCCAGGGAGAGGCCGCCGTGCGGCCCCGCGGTGGCCGCGAGCGCTTCAGCGGAATCACCTTGGCCCCATCGTAGCAGGCCCGAGTGCAAAATCGCGTTCGCTCAGGGCCAACCGCGTCGAGAGCCCGCCGGCCTTTTGGACCCGGGCGCAAGGCTGGGCCATCGGGTCGGTGGTAAACTCTTGCCGTTTCGACGAACCAGCGTCTTATCGTCGGAAGCGTCTAGGAACCCGGTGGGCCTCCCGGACTTCAAATCCGGTGGACCGTTCTAGACAAACGGTCGATGGGTTCGACTCCCATACGCTTCCGCCAAAAGGAGCGACATGGCCAAAGGGGAACGGCGCGCACGGGCACCCCGACGTACGACGCAGCAGCGACGGACCGTCATCGCCGTCGCAATCGCCGTGTTGGCGGCGGCCGTCGTCGGGTACTTCGCCTACCGTGCGCAGGCGAACTTGCCGGGGGTGCAGTTCGTGGACCAGGGGAACCTGCACGTCGCCAGCCCCGATACGCCTCACGAGAAGTACAATTCGGACCCCCCGACCTCGGGACCCCATCTGCCGTATATCGCGCCGTGGGGCGTGCACACGCGGCCGATCGTCCGCGAGCTCCAGGTGCACAACCTGGAGGACGGCGGCGTGGTCGTACAGTATAACTGTGAGTGCCCTGATCTCGTGGCGAAGCTCAAGGCCATCGTGGACCGGTACGACCGGCAAGTCATCCTCGCGCCGTATCCGGGGATGCCGCACAAGATCGCGCTCACGGCGTGGACTCGGCTCGACACCCTGGACGACTTCGACGAGGGGCGCGTCACGCGCTTCATCGAGGCGTACCGTGGCATCGACCATCACAAGTAGCCGGACGATGGCCGCGCGCGGCCCGCTGACGCCGACGGCGTGCGCTCGCGTCGCGGCCGTGGCCGTCTTGCTCGGCGCGTGCTCGGGCCTCCACGTGTCGCCGCTGGCGCCGCCGCCGTACCAGGCCGACGTCGCGGCACGCTACGACGCCACCTGGTCCGCCATGGTGCGCGCGCTCGCCCGAGAAAACGTGCCGATCCGGGCGATCGCGCGGGACTCCGGTGTCATCGCCTCCGACGACTTCATCGCGCCGATCGGCGTGTACGCGGACTGCGGCCGTGTCGGGAGCGACCTCGTGGAAGGGGAGGCTCTGGTGGCCTTCACGCTCTTTGCCGAGCCGAACGGGACGTGGACCCGAGTGCTGGTCAATTCGAAGATGCGGACTCACATGCAGCGCAAGGGCTCGAGCGGCAAGCTACGCCCGACGCCCGTCTACCAGTGCGCATCGACGGGCCGGTTCGAGGCGAATCTGCTCGACGCCGTGCGCGAGCTGGTGAAGGAGTAGCCGTGCCGTCGCGACTGGCCGATCTCATCCGGAAGGCGCGTCGCCTCGCGGCCGAGCGGGACCGTCTCATCGAGGATCTCGCCGGCGAGTGGACTCACGCGTTGCGCGGCCAGGGCCTTTCGCCGGCGGACCTCGAGGAGCTCTGGGCCGGGCTCGTGGAGGATGCGGTGCGACGCGGACGGCAGTCGGGTGAGGGAAAATGGACGACCCAGGCATGGCGGCACGAGGCCCAGGAGGTCGTCGCCCGCGTCCGGCAGAAGGTCGAGGCCGCGCTCGGTGAGCGCTGATCGCGCGACCGCGCTGCGGAGCCTGCCGTCGGTCGACCAGCTCCTCCGGCGGCTGGCGGGACACGCGGAAATTCGCGGGCTGACCCGGGCCCGTCTGACCTCCCTCGTGCGCGAGACGCTCGATCAGGAGCGCGTTCGCGTCCTTGCCGACCGGACCGCGCCGGCGACGGCCGAGCTCCTGGCCGAGCGCGTCGTCGAGCGGGCCAGGCGGGCGGGCCCCTTCTCCTTGCGCCCGGTCATCAACGCCCAGGGTGTCGTGCTCCACACGAACCTGGGTCGGGCGCTCCTGAGCCCGCTCGCGGTCGAGCGGCTCGAGGCGGTCGCCACGACGTACTCGAATCTCGAGCTCGATCTCGTCCGGAAGGAGCGCGGATCGCGCTACAGCCACGTCGAGGCGGTGCTGCGCCGCCTGACCGGCGCCGAGGACGCCCTCGTGGTCAACAACAACGCGGCCGCGGTGCTCCTGGCCCTCGAGACGCTCGCGCACGGTCGCGAGGTCATCGTCTCGCGCGGGGAGCTGATCGAGATCGGCGGGGAGTTCAGGATTCCCGACATCATGGTGCGGAGCGGCGCGGTGCTGCGCGAGGTCGGCGCGACGAACCGGACGCACCTGCACGACTACGCCGACGCGATCACCGCCAACACGGCGCTCCTGCTCAAGGTCCACACCTCCAACTACCGCGTGGTCGGGTTCACCGCCGAGGTGTCGTCACGTGAGCTGGTGGAGCTCGGACGCGAGCGGGGCATCCCCGTGATGGAGGACCTCGGGTCCGGATCGCTCGTCGATCTGCGGCCGTGGGGGTTTCCGTACGAGCCGACCGTCCAGGAGACGGTGTCCGCGGGGATCGACCTCGTCTCGTTCTCCGGCGACAAGCTGCTCGGCGGGCCTCAGGCCGGCATCGTCGTCGGGCGGCGCGGCATCGTGTCGCGGCTCAAGAAGAACCCGTGGAACCGGGCTCTGCGCATCGACAAGTTCACGATCGCCGCGCTCGAGGCGACCCTCTATGCCTACGAGGCGGGGACGGCGCTGCAGACCGTCCCGACCCTGGCGATGCTGACCGAGCTTCTCGCTTCGGTCCGAAGCCGCGCGCGCCGCGTGTTGAGGCGCCTGCCGCCCAACGTGCGCCAGCGTCTGGGTGCGAGCGTCGTCGACGACCATGGCAAGGTGGGCGGGGGCGCCTTGCCGACGGTCGAGCTGCCCACGGCGGCGGTCGCGGTCGGGACGACCTCGGATGCAGCGATGCGGCTCGACGAGGCGCTACGAGGCGGCGATCCGCCGGTGGTGGGCCGTATCGCGCACGATCGTCTGCTCCTCGACTGCCGGACCGTGCTGCCCGCGCAGGTGGGCCTCCTCGCCGAGGCGCTGACCATCGCCGCCTCGCGCCTATGAGCGCGACGGTGTCGACGCACGTCGTCGTCGGTACCGCCGGGCACATCGACCACGGCAAGACCTCGCTCGTGAAGGCGCTGACCGGCACCGATACCGATCGTCTTCCCGAGGAAAAGGCTCGCGGCATCACGATCGATCTCGGATTCGCGTTTCTCGAGGAGTCGGGTGGCCTCACGATCGAGATCGTCGACGTCCCGGGCCACGAGCGCTTCGTCAAGAACATGCTGGCCGGCGTCGGCGGGATCGATCTGGCGATGCTGGTGATCGCGGCGGACGAAGGCGTGATGCCCCAGACGCGGGAACACCTCGCGATCTGCTCGCTGTTGCGGATCAAGGCCGGGCTCATCGCCTTGACCAAGGCCGACCTGATCGAGGCTGACTGGCTCGAGCTGGTTCGCGAGGACGTGGCCGGCGCCGTCCGCGGAACGTTTCTCGAGGGGGCACCGATCGTGCCGGTGTCCTCCAAGACGGGTCAGGGGCTCGACGACCTTCGCGCCGCGCTCCGCTCACTCGCCGCGTCGGTCCCGCAGCGGGGCACCGACGAGCTTCCCCGGCTGCCCATCGATCGCGTGTTCACGGTCCGAGGATTCGGGACAGTCGTCACCGGCACCCTCACCGCGGGCGCCCTGGCGGCCGACGACCGTGTCGAGGTCTATCCGAAGCGGGCCGAGGCCAAGATCCGAGGTCTGCAGGCCCACGGCCACCCGGTGGCCTCGGCACGGGCCGGGCAGCGCACGGCGATCAACCTCCAGGGACTCGAGCGGACCGCGATCGCGCGCGGCGACGTCGTCGGCCTTCCCGGCACGCTCGTCGCATCGACCCTGGTCGACGGCACGCTCGAGCTCCTGCCGGAGGCGCCGCGTCCGGTGAAGACTCGCACGCGCGTGCGCTTTCACGTCGGCACCAGCGAGATCATGGCGCGGGCGCTCCTGCTCGACCGGCCGGAGCTCGCGCCGGGCGACACGGCCTTCGCACGGTTCCGTCTCGAAGCGCCCCTGGTCGCGCGGCCGGGAGACCGCTTCGTCGTGCGCTCGTACTCGCCGATCGTGACGATCGGTGGCGGAACCTTGCTCGACGTGGATCCGCCGCGCTTCAAGCGGAAGGGGCCGGCGCTCGTCGCCCATCTGGAGCTGCTCCAGACGGGAAGCCCGGAGGTCGTGCTGGAAGAGCACATCCGTCACGTCGGCGCCGGTGGGGTGCGTCTGACGACCCTCTCGGGGCGCGTACCGTTCGGACCCGAACGCCTTCGCGCCCTCCTCGAAGGTCTCCAGGCGACCGGCCGGGTGATCAGCGTCGATCGTGACTGGTTCATCCATCCCGACAGCTTCGCGCGCCTGCGCGGGCTGGTCGTCGACGAGCTGTCGGCGTTCCATCGCGCGAACCCGCTCAAGCCAGGAATGTCCCGCGAGGAGCTTCGTGGCCGCGCCGGCGCCGCCGACGAGCGCGTCTTCGCCTTCCTGGTGTCGTCACTCGGCGCCGAGGGCGTCGTCAAGACCGAACGGGACAAGGCGCGGCTCGCCTCTCACGAGGTGCGCCTGTCGCCGGAGCAGCAGCGCGTCGTCGACGCGCTCGAGGGCGAGTTCAGCCGGGCGGAGGCCGCCCCGCCGAGCGCCGAGGAAGCGCTGGGCCGGGCCGGGGTCACCGGGGACGAAGAGCACGAGCTCTTCCAGGTGCTCGTCCAGTCCGGCAAGCTCGTGCGCGTCAAGGACTCGCTCTTTTTCCACGCGCAGGCGCTCGACTCGATCCAGACGAAGCTCGTGGCGCTCCTGCGCGAGCGCAAGGAGATCGGTCCGAGCGACATCAAGGACTTGCTCGGTATTTCCCGGAAATACGCCATTCCGCTCCTCGAGTTCTTCGACCAGCGCCGGGTCACCGCGCGCGTCGGAGAGAGGCGCATCTTGCGCGCGGGGTAGGGGGGGAGTAAGGTATGGCGTCGCTGGAAAGGAGTTCCCTATGTTTGGGCTGGGCTACCAGGAACTGCTGATCATCCTCGTCATCGTGCTGATTCTTTTCGGCGCGAACCGACTGCCGGAGCTCGCCCGCTCGCTCGGCTCGAGCGTCAAGGAGTTCAAGAAGGGCGTCAACGAGGCCAAGGCCGAGGACACCACCGCCGCCGCGAAGAAGCCAGAGGAGAACAAGACGTAAGCTCGCGTTCTGACTTCTTCTTCGCCGCCGCGCTCTCGCTCCTGACGATCGTTTCGCGCCTCCCGTACCGGGCGCGCCTGCTCTACAATTGGGACGCGGTGCAGTTCGCGTTGGCGCTCAATGAGTACGACGTCCTCAAGCACCAGCCGCACCCGCCGGGCTACATCCTGTACGTCGTGCTCGGCCGCATTGTCAACGCCTGGCTCCACGATCCGACGGCGTCGTACGTCGCGCTCGCGGTCGCGTTTAGCGGCCTGACGACCTTCGTCGTCTACTATCTGGCGCGCGCGATCTACGACCGCACGACCGCGCTCGCTGCCGCCGCGCTCCTCGCCGTGAGCCCGCTCTTCTGGTTCTACAGCTCGGTCGGCCTCACGTATGCCGGCGAAGCCCTCTTCGCGTCCACGGTCGCGTACTTCGGCTTCCGCGCGCTCAACGGCAGCCGGAGTGACGCGTACCTCGCCGCGTGGTATCTCGGCATCGCGGGGGGCATGCGTCAGTCGCTGCTCGTCCTGCTGTTCCCCCTCTGGATCGGGTGCGTGGCGCTGGGCGTGCGGCGGCTCCGCGTCGTCCTGGTGGGCCTCGGCATCCTGACCGCGTCGGTGCTGACCTGGTTCGTGCCGATGATCTGGCTCACCGGTGGTCTCGAGCGCTACGTCGCCGCGTCGGCCGAGCTGGCGGACTCGGTCGTCATGCCGACGTCGATCGTCGGCGGCCCCGTCGACGTGACCCTGCGCATGTCGCGCTACCTGCTGGAATCGGTCCTCGTCGCGCTCGGCCCGCTCGCGGCAGCGAGCCTCCTGGCCGTCTGGTATGTTCGGCGCTGGGGCTGGACCTCCCGGGAGTGGTTCTTGCTCGGCTGGACGGTCCCGCCGGTCCTCGTCTACACGCTCGTGCACTTCGGGCAAGCGGGCTACGTCTTGACGTTCCTCCCAGCGCTGGTGATCTTCCTCTCGCGGGTGCTGGTGACGGCGCTCGGCAGGGCGGCGGAGTCGCTCCGCCACCCGCGGGCGCGCGTGGCGCTCACCGCCGCGGTGGTCGTGCTCGTCGTGCTGGTCAACGGATCGTTCTTCGTGTCGGCGCGGCCAGCGCCACGCGATTTCGACACGCCGCGCTCGTCGTGGGTCCGGCAGGCTCAGGACGAAGCGTTCGACTGGATCTTCAGCCGCACGGCCGCCGCCCTGCGCGAGCACGAGGACGTCGTCAGCGGGTTCGTCGACTCGATCCGCGGGCTCTACGCCGGCGAGACGACCGTGATCATCACCGAGCAGGGGAACTCCCGCTCGTATCCATGGTTCCGGCACGCGATGTTCTATCTGCCGGAGTACGCAGTGTACGAGCTCCAGGTGGGCGGGCTGGTGCCGGGCTTTCGGGCATCCCGGCTGTCGGCGACGATGTCGACGATCCCCGAGGTCGAGATCAATCTCTCATCGTCCGTCGAGCAGCTCGTCTGGTTCGTCGACCACTGGAGCCCGACGACCGTGCGGCCCGAGGGGCTCGTCGAGATCGAGATCCCGCACGGCCGCTATCTCTACGTGCTGTCGCTCGGTAAGAAGCCCGTCGACTACGAGGACTACACCTTCGTCCGCGCGCAGCCCCCTCGCCGCGCCGTCGGCGCCGCGCGTGCTCGATCGCGGTGAGCGCCCCGCCGGCCTCGCTCGGTGGCGTGCTGACGGTCTCGTAGTCGCCGCGGCCCTGCCCCCGCTCGCGCTCTTCGTCGCGCGCGAGTGGCAGGTTGCCGGGGCCCCCGGTTTCCCGCTGGACGACTCGTGGATCCATCTGCA
>Ga0066709_100001255_pt1 | contig 16328 bp, 18 predicted proteins | sample GraSoiAngelo_158_FD_79665 | JGI IMG/M metagenome (GOLD analysis project Ga0066709, IMG submission 79665) | Grasslands soil microbial communities from the Angelo Coastal Reserve, California, USA - 14_1009_16_30cm | ecosystem: Environmental > Terrestrial > Soil > Grasslands | place: USA...
CAGAAGCGGCTCGAGATCGGGCTGACCTACATCTACGGAATCGGCCAGCCGACGGCGCGCAAGATCGCGACCGAGCTCGGCATGAGCCCCGACACGAAGGTCAAGGACCTGAGCGAGGAAGAGGTCACCAAGCTCCGCAACTACATCGACGGCAACGTCCAGGTCGAGGGCGACCTGCGCCGTGAGCGCACGAACGCGATCAAGCGCCTCTCCGAGATCGGCGCCTACCGCGGGATGCGCCACCGCCGCGGGCTCCCCGTCAACGGCCAGCGGACGAAGACCAACGCACGCACGCGGAAGGGCCCGAAGAAGACCGTCGGCCGCGGGAAGAAGGCGAAGTGATCGGAGACGCCCCCACCCGCGTCCCGCGCACTCTGCGGGGCGCTGCAAAGCTGCGCGGTGCCGCGTCCTCAGTCCCGCCCGTAGCCTCCGGCTACGAACGCTCTGCCGCGCGAAGCGCGGCCCATTGCATCGCTTGCTTTTCGCGGCCGCAGAGCACGCGTGCCACGGGAGGTGACGTCTGATGGCCCCTCCCCGTCGTCAAGCCGCGCAACGCGGCCGCACGCGCCGCAAGGCCAAGAAGAACATCGCCATCGGCCAGGCGCACATCAAGACGTCGTTCAACAACACGATCGTCGCCCTCACCGACAAGGAGGGCAACGTGATCGCGTGGGAGTCCGCCGGCTCAGCCGGCTTCAAGGGCTCGCGCAAGTCGACGCCGTTCGCCGCCCAGGTCACCGCCGACGCGTGCGCGCGAAAGGGCATGGACCACGGTCTCCAGAAGGTCGAGGTCTTCGTCAAGGGCCCAGGGTCGGGCCGCGAGACGGCGATCCGCTCGCTCCAGGCCGCCGGCCTCGAGATCCTCGGCGTCAAGGACGTGACGCCGCAGGCCCACAACGGCGTTCGCCCGCGCAAGCGGAGGCGCGTTTAGTGGGCCTCCCGGCAACAGTTAGGGCGCCTCTGGCGCGCGATCCGCGGCGCATTGCCGCGTCCTCGGCCGCGCCCAGGCTTATGAGCCTGAACGCGGCCTGCGTCCTTGCACTGCTTGCGTCTCGCACGCCAGAGACGCGAAACCGTCACCGGGAGACCCACTAATGGCCCGCGATCTCGGACCAAAGTGCCGGCTCTGCCGGCGGGAGGGCATGAAGCTCTTCCTGAAGGGCGAGCGCTGCCTGACGGAGAAGTGCGCGATCGAGCGCCGCTCGTACCCGCCGGGCGAGCACGGCCGCGGCCGCATCAAGCAGAGCGAGTACCTGCTGCAGCTGCGCGAGAAGCAGAAGGCCCGCCGGTACTACGGGCTGCTCGAGAAGCAGTTCCGGACGTACTACGAGAAGGCGGCGAAGCGGACCGGGATCACGGGTGACAACCTGCTGCGGTCGCTCGAGCTCCGGCTCGACAACGTCATCTACCGGCTCGGCTTCGCGGCGTCGCGTGCGCAGGCGCGCCAGCTCGTCCGCCACGGCCACTTCCAGATCAACGGCCGGCGCGTGAACATCCCGAGCTACCAGGTCAAGCCCGACGAGATCATCACCGTCGCGTCGAACTCGTCCGCGCAGCAGACCATCCGCGACGCTACGGATCTCGTGTCCTCGGTGGCGCCGTGGCTCCAGGCCGACCACGACGGACTGACCGGAAAAGTTCTGAAGCAGCCCGAGCGGGCGGAGATCGACACGCCCGTGCAGGAGCAGCTCATCGTCGAGCTCTACTCCAAGTAATAAGGAAGGGATTTCTTTGGCAACTCGCATGACTGAATTCCAGATTCCGAAGATCGTCCACGAGGAAGTGGACGAGCATCGCGGGATCTTCGTGATCGAGCCGCTCGACCGCGGCTTCGGCTACACGTTCGGCAACTCGCTGCGCCGGGTGCTGCTCTCGTCGCTCGAGGGCGCCGCCGTCACCTCGGTGAAGATCGAGGGGATCGCGCACGAGTTCACGACGCTCCAGGGCGTGCGCGAGGACGTGACCGACATCATCCTCAACCTGAAGAACCTGATCTGCCGGCTCCACGGCGAGTCCCCGGAGATCGAGGTCCACGTGGCGAAGAAGGGCGCGGGCCCGGTCGCGGCGAAGGACATCCAGGCCCCGGCCGAGCTCGAGATCCTCAACCCGGAGCTCGAGATCGCGAACCTCTCCGACAAGGGCAAGCTCGAGCTGACGCTGACGATCGGCCGTGGGCGCGGCTACGTCCCCGCCGAGCTGAACCGCGGGCCCGAGCACACGATCGGCGTGATCCCGGTCGACTCGATCTTCTCGCCGATCCGCCGCGTCTCGTACGACGTCGAGGCGGCGCGTGTCGGGCAGCGGACGGACTACGACAAGCTGACGCTCGACATCACGAGCGACGGCTCGATCGATCCGCGCGAGGCGATTGGCCAGGCGGCCGAGATCCTGATCCGCCAGCTCGCGATCTTCACGGACATCGAGAAGATCGAGGGCTTCGGCGAGGCCGCCGCGGCCGCCGATGGAGCTCCCGCCGAGGCGTCGCTGGCGCACGGGATGGAGAACTTCCCGATCGAGGAGCTCGAGCTCGGCGTTCGCTCGTACAACTGCCTGAAGCGCGTCGGCATCGAGACGATCGGCGACCTCGTGATGAAGACCGAGAACGAGCTCGCCGCGATCCCGAACTTCGGCAAGAAGTCGATCGAGGAGGTCAAGGAGACCCTGCAGGCGCACGGGCTCAACCTCCGCGGCGACAACGGTGGCGGCGCCGGGAGCCTCGAAGGCTGATGCGCCACCAGCGCGCCGGAAAGAAGCTCGGCCGCGACTCCGCGCACCGCAAGGCGCTGTACGCGAATCTCGCCTGCTCGCTGATCGAGCACGGCCGGATCAAGACGACGGAGGCGAAGGCGAAGGCGGTCAAGCCGTTCGCCGAGCAGATGATCACGCTCGGCAAGCGCGGCGATCTCCACGCACGGCGGCAGGCGCTCGCGCACCTGCGCTCGCAGGAGATTGTCCACCGCCTCTTCGCCGACGTCGGCCCCCGCTTCGCGGAGCGGCCGGGCGGCTATTCGAGGATCGTCAAGCTGGGGCCCCGCCCAGGGGACGCGGCTGACATGGTCTACCTCGAGCTCGTCGACTTCGAGCCGTAGGCGCCGCCGGCGAAAGCTGCGCTTTCGCGGCGGGACTAGGTACCTGGCGCGGGCGGGGGCGCTACGCATCCTCGCCCGCGTGAGGTCCGCCTCCGGCTAGTGCGCGCACTAGCCTCCGGCGTGGTTGCGCTTCGCGCGTCCGCGCGCGAGCGCACCGCTAGGTTGACGAGATGGCTTTGATCGTCGGCATCCTGCTGGCGGTGCTCGTCTTGCCAACGCCGTGGGATTACGCCGCCGTCGCGGCCGGCGGTGCGATCGAGGTCGGCGAGGCGGCGCTCTGGTGGCGCTGGACGCACCGTCGGCGGCCCGCGGTCGGTGCCGAGGCGCTGATCGGCGCAGAGGCGGTCGTCCTCGAGGAGTGCCGGCCATTCGGGCGCGTGCGCGTCAACGGTGAGCTCTGGCGCGCGCGCTGCGATGACGGCGCCGACGCAGGGGAGACGGTGGTGGTACGCGCGCTCGACGGGTTGACGCTGGTGGTCGATCGAGCGTGAGGCTGCTCGCACTCGCTCTTCTCGCGCTCGCCGGTTGGCAAGCCGGCCCGCCGTTGCCGGTCGCGCGGTCCGAGGTTGCCGGCACCGCATTCGCCGGCGGCGTCGCCGTCGTCGGCGGCTTCCTCGCAGACGGCTCGAGTTCGGCGCGCGTGGACGTGTTTCGTCCGGCGAGCGGCTGGAGCACGCTCCCCGACCTCCCCGTGTCCGTCAACCACGCGATGGCGGCCGCGGCCCGCGGCCGGCTCTACGTCGTCGGCGGCTACGGTCCGGAGGGGCACCTGCGCCGCGCGTTCGTCCTGGACGGCGGTCGCTGGCGCGAGCTTCCGCCCCCGCCCGATGCGCGCGCGGCCGGCGGCGCGGCCGTCGTCGGATCGACGCTGTACGTCGTCGGCGGCGTGGGTCCCGACGGCCTACGGCGAACGATGCTCGCACTGGATCTTCGCCGCGAGCGGTGGCGCGAGCTTCTGGGCCCGACGCCGCGCGAGCATCTCGGCGTAGCAGCGCTCGCGGGCCGCCTCTACGCCGTCGGCGGACGTACGGCCGGCTTCGACACCAACACACGGCTCGCGGAGTCGTGGACGCCCGGCGGCCGCTGGCGCCGGATCGCGCCCGTGCCGGATGCGCGCGGAGGCACGGCCCTCGCAGCCGTCCGCGGCACGCTCGTCTCCGCGGGCGGCGAGGCGCCGTCCGGGACGATCGCCTCGGTCTACCGGTACCGCCCGTCGACCGGACGTTGGGCGCGGCTCGCCGATCTGACGACGCCGCGCCACGGCCTCGCCGTCGTCGGTGTCGTCGGCACCCTGTACGTGATCGGCGGGGGACCGCGTCCTGGCCTGACCGTGAGCGACGCGAACGAGTCGCTCCAGGTCGGCCGTTAGCTCAGGACGTTGCCGAGGCCCGCGCTGACGGCGGCGATGATGATCCCCGCGAACGTGACGATCCCGAGCGCGCGGACGAAGCTGTCCTCGAAGAACCGCCAGCGCAGGAACGCGAGCACGACGAGCTCGAACGCGACGACCACGATCGCGGTGATGATCGCCGCCTGGTAGTGCGGGATCAGGAACGGCAGGGTGTGCAGGATGCCGCCGAAGAACGTCCCCCCGCCCGTGATCGAGCCGCGCATGATCGGGTTGCCGCGGCCGGTCAACTCGCCGGTGTCGGACAGTGCCTCGGAGAAGCCCATGCTGACCGCCGCGCCGAGCGCGGTCGCGAGCCCGGCGACGAACGCGTAGCGGGTGTTGTGCGACGCGAGCGCGATCCCGAAGATCGGGGCGAGCGTCGACAGCGAGCCGTCGATCAACCCGACCATCGCCGGTTGCACGCGCTGCAGGAGGAAGGTGTGGTCGGCCATAAATAGAGTATATCAAAGCGTGCGCAAACTCATAGAGCATAAGGCAGGCCTGACAACAGCCGTCAGGGCGGCCTGACGTGCGGCTGAAGCTAAGGATCGAGTACGACGGCACGCCGTTTCGCGGCTGGGCGGCGCAGCCCGGACTGCCGACCGTCGAGGGCGCCCTCCGCGAGGCGCTCGACCGGACGTTCGCGCGCGCCGAGAACCTCGCGGTCGCGGGTCGCACGGACACGGGCGTGCACGCGCTCGCCCAGGTCGCGAGCGTCGACGTCGACGGCGGCCCGCCGCCCCAGCGCACGGCCGAGGCGCTCAATACAGCGCTCCCGGACGAAATCTCGGTCGTCTCCGCCGAGCCCGCGGCCCCGGACTTCCACGCGCGCCACTCGGCGCGCTCGCGCAGCTATCGCTACCGGATCCACCGCCGCCGCACCCCCTCGCCGTTCGAGCAGCGGCGGAGCTGGTGGGTGCCGCGGCCGATCGACGAGGAACGGCTCGCTGCGTCGGCCGAGCTACTACTCGGCGAGCACGACTTCCGCGCGTTCACGCCGACCGAGACGCAGCACGAGGTCTTCCTCCGCGCCGTCGAGTCCGCCGCGTGGCAGCGCCGCGGCGACGTGCTCGAGTTCGAGATCACCGCCGACAGCTACCTGCGCCACATGGTCCGGACGCTTGTCGGCACGATGCTCGAGCAGTCGCCCGAGGAGCTGGCGCGGCTGCTCGAGGGACGCCCGCGCGAGGAGGCCGGTTCGACCGCCCCGCCGTGGGGTCTCTACCTCGTCCGCGTCGGCTACTGAGCGAATTCCGACCGCCGATACCATGGGCCCATGCGGTATCCGGTCGTCCTTTTCGACCTCGACGGCACCGTGATCGACTCCGGCGCGATCATCCTCGCGTCGATGAAGCACGCCGCCGAGACCGTCCTCGGCGCGGCGCCGTCCGACCGCGAGCTGATGGCGACCGTCGGTGGGCCGGGTCTCGAGGCGCAGATGCGCACGCTCGATCCGGACCGCGTCGAGGAACTCGTCCGCGTCTATCGAGCGCACAACGAGCCGCTCCACGAGGAGCTCGAGTGCTGCGCCGGGATGGATGACGTCCTCGTGCGGCTCGCCGACCAGGGACACCGGCTCGGGATCGTCACGGCGAAGCGCCGTGAGACGGTCGAGCTTGCGTTCGACCGCGTCCCGCTCGGCCATCTCTTCGAGGTCGTTGTCGGCGGGGACGAGACGACGCGCCACAAGCCCGATCCGGAGCCGTTGCTGCTCGCGCTTCAGCGCCTCGGCGCGGATGCGGAAGACGCGGCGTACGTCGGCGACTCGCCGTTCGACATCCGCGCGGCAAAGGCAGGCGGCCTGCACGCGATCGGGGTCACCTGGGGAAAGATCCACGCGCGCGAGGTACTCGAGCCGGAGCAGCCGGACGCGCTCGTGGACACGCCGGAGGAGCTGTTTGAGCATCTCTAACGTCGAGGCGCGCGCGAAAGAGCTGCGCGAACAGCTGACGCAGTGGTCGCACGAGTACTACGTCCTCGACGACCCGACTGCGTCCGATGCGGAGTACGACGCGCTCTACGACGAACTCGTGGCGCTGGAGGAGAAGCATCCGGAGCTCGTCACTCCGGACTCGCCGACGCAGCGGGTCGGGGCTCCGCTCACCGACCGCTTCGAGAAGCTCCCGCACCTCTCGCCGATGGGGTCGCTCGAGAAGGTCACGACGGACGAAGGGCTGCTCAAGTGGTCCGAGGACGTGCGGAAGCGGCTCGGGACGGACGAGCCCGTGCGATACGTGATCGAGCCGAAGATCGACGGGTCCGCGATCTCGCTCGTCTACGAGGACGGCGTCTTCACTCGCGGCGCGACGCGTGGCGACGGCTATCAGGGCGAGAACGTGACGCCGAACCTGCGGACGATCAAGTCGATCCCGCTGTCGCTCCGCCTCCCGGAGGGCGAGGCGTCGCCGGCCGTGCTCGAGGTCCGCGGCGAGGTGTACATGCCGCTGAGCGGCTTCAACGAGTTCACCGAGCGCCAGATCGCCGCGGGGAAGAGCGCCGCGCCGAACCCGCGCAACGCGGCCGCGGGCTCGTTGCGGCAGAAGGACTCGTCGATCACGGCGCAGCGGCCGCTCTCGATCTGGGTGTACGGCTCCGGCTACCGCGAGGGGCTCGAAGGCCTGGACACGCACTGGGAGACGCTCGAGTGGCTGCGTGAGCGCGGCTTCCGCACGAACCCGTTCGCCGAGCGGCTCGACTCGATCGAGGAGGTCGCCAAGGCTTGCCGGGAGTGGGAGCGGCGCCGCGTCGAGCTCAACTATGAGATCGACGGGATCGTGATCAAGGTCGACTCGTTCGACCAGCAGCGGCGGCTCGGCTCGCTGCACGAGCGGCCGAGATGGGCGCGCGCATACAAGTGGGCGCCGATGACCGCGACGACACGGCTGAACAAGATCCTGATCCGCGTCGGCCGGACGGGCGCGCTCAACCCATGGGCGGTGCTCGAGCCGGTGGAGGTCGGCGGCGTCACCGTGTCGCGCGCGACGCTGCACAACGAGGAGGACATCAACAGGAAGGACATCCGCGAGGGCGACGACGTGATCGTCCAGCGCGCAGGCGACGTGATCCCGCAGATCGTCGGGCCCGCGGGGAAACACCGGGCAGGGACGAAGCCGTTCAAAATGCCTGCAAACTGCCCTCTTTGCGGGACGAAGATCGTCAAGCCGGAGGGCGAGGCGATGCATCGCTGCCCGAACCGCGCGTGCCCGTCGCGTGGGCTCGAGTCGCTGATCAACTGGGTGCAGGCGGCCGCGGACATCGAGGGCGTCGGCGAGCAGTCGATCCGCCGCCTCTGGGATCTCGGCCTCGTCCGCTCGATTCCCGATCTCTATCGGCTGACGAAGGAGCAGCTGATGGAGCTCGACGGGTACGGCGAGATCTCGGCGACAAACGCGATCGAGTCGATCCATGCGTCGACGGCGGTGCCGTTCAACCGCGTCCTCTTCGGGTTGAACATCCCCGACGTGGGCTGGGTGACCGCGCAGAACATCGCGCGCCATTTCGAGAATGTCGACCGGCTGATCTCGGCAGGCATGGAGGAGCTCGTCGAGGTCGAGGGGATCGGTCCGGAGCGCGCCGAGGCGATCGCCGAGTGGTTCTCCGACCCGACGAACCGGCAGCTCGTGGCGGAGCTGCGCGACCTCGGCCTGCGCTTCGAGATCGGGGACGAGCTGCGACCGAAGGAAGGGCCGCTGACGGGATGCACGTACGTCGTCACCGGGACGCTCGAGAACTTCACGCGCGACGAGGCCCACGCCGCGCTCGAGGAACGGGGCGCCAAGGTCAGCGGCTCGGTGTCGTCGAAGACGACCGGCGTGATCGTCGGCGAGGAGCCGGGCAGCTCGAAGCTGGCGAAGGCGCAGAAGGCAGGCGTACCGGTGCTGACGGAGGCCGATCTCCTCGAGCTCCTGGCCCGCTAGGCCTGTCCCGGCAGACGTTCGGAACGTGGCTGCGGGTTATGCCGTCGCCAGGACCGTTGCGAAGCGGTCCTGGGCAACCCTGGCCCACCAGTACGGGAGCGGGTGGCCGTTCTGGAGCACGGCGAACGCGTACCGGTCGCGGACGTAGCCGGAGAGCGCGGACGCGACCTGCGTCGTCCCCGTCTTCGCCAGCACCGCTCCGCGCGCCGGGCCGCGACGCATGCGCTTCTCGAGCGTGCCGCTGATCCCGGCGACGGGCAGCGACGCCATGAGCGAGGGGCGCAGCGTCGGGTCGGACCACATGGTCTGGAGGAGGGCGACGAGTGCGTTGGCCGTCAGCCGGTCGAGCTGCGAGAGGCCCGAGCCGTCGACGATACGCACGCCTGCGAGCGGGATCGAGGCATCGCCGAGCAGCTTCATCACGACCGCCGCGCCCGCGGCCGAGGTCCCGATGTTCATCTGCACCGCCCCGAGCTCCTTCAGCAGCATCTCAGCGGTGAAGTTGTCGCTCTCGAGGTTCATCCAGCGGACGATCGACTGCAGCGCGGCGGATTCGACCGAGGCGAGCGTGACCGCGTCCTCGCCGGCGACGCCGAGCGTCGCGCGGCCGGGCACCGCGACGCCCGCCTTGCGCAGCGCCGCCCGGAACGCGACCGCCGCGGCCAGCGCGGGCTGGCGCGAGATCGTCCGGCCGTAGCGGGCGCGGTCGACGACGAGTGCAGAGAGCGGCGGCGACTCGTCGATGAAGTACGACGCCTTCCAGCCCGGCGCCGTGCGGCGCGTGTCGAACCAGGTCTCGTCGCCGACAACGGCTCCGGTGACGCGCGCGATCCCGGCGGCGCGCAGCTGCCGGGCGAGGGCGCCCAGGTCGGCCGAGGACAGGGTCGGATCGCCGTAGCCCTTCAGGACGATGTCGCCGTGCCAGACGGCACCCTCCTGCGACCCGAGGCCGAGCACGTCCGTCTGGAACCGGAACGAGGAGCCCAGTCCGGACAGCGCCGCGAAAGCGACCGGCAGCTTCTCGTTCGACGCGGGCGCGAGCGAGACGTCGCCGTTCCGGACGAAGAGGGGACGGCCGCTCGCGAGGTCGATGACGACGGCGCTCGAATGCGCGAGCCCGATGTGCGGAACGACGAGCGCCTTCGCGAGCCGCGCTTCGAGCGGCGATTGCGCCCACGCCGGTCCGGCGAGGGCGAGCGCGACGACCAGCGTCGGGAGCAAGCGGCGGAGGATCGGCACGCCGCGCCATTGTCCGGTCCGCTCCGGACGGAGTCAAGCGATTTGGGACTCCGCATTGCCAAAGATGGGCCGCTCGGCCCATGCCGTCCGGGTTGGCGACCCGGATAATCCGGGACGCTCGGGGTCCCGCCCTAGATGACTCACGATTCGGCCCACTTGTTCGAAGAGATCACCAAGCTGCTCGCCGCACCCCGGTCGGGGGCCGAGGCTCCGCCGCTGGCCCGCGTCGAGGACACGCTGACGGCCGGCTACGCGCGGGCGCTCGCGCTCGAGGCCGAGCGCTGGCGGATCGAGCGCAAGCTCGGCGAGGTCGCCGGGCAGCTCCGCAACGACCGGAGCGAGCTGCGGACGGACGAGATCGCGACGCTGGCCGAGCGCCTCTCCGACGCCGACGGCGAGCTGTCGCGCCTCCGCGGCATGCTCGCGACGCTGCGGATGCGCGCGTCCGACCTGCGCCTCGCGCAGGCGAACGCCTAGACGATCCCGCTGCGCACCGCGTAAACCGCAGCCTGGATGCGGTTCTGCCGTCGAAAGTGCTGCGCACTTTCGACGGGTGGGCAGGGGCTCCTAGACGATCCCGCTGCGTACCGCGTAAACCGCAGCCTGGATGCGGTTGTCGATCTGTAGCTTCATCAGGATGTTCGAGATGTGATTCTTGACCGTCTTCGGGCTGATGTGCAGCTCGGCGGCGATCACGGCGTTGTCCTTGCCGTTCGCGATCAGCTTCAGCACCTCGATCTCGCGGTCGGAGAGCTCGGCGCGGATCGTATTCGCGATCTCCGGCTGCGTGCTCGTGGCCCGCACCCGCTGCAGTACCTTCGCAGCGATGTTCGGGGAGATCAGCGACTCGCCGCGCGCGGCGGACTCGATCCCCGCGATCAGCTCCTGAATGGACGAGTCCTTCAGCAGGTAGCCGCAGGCGCCGGCGAGGATCGCGTCCATCACGTCGCTGTCCTGGTCGGAGATCGTCAGCATCACGACCCGCGTGAGCGGAGCGATCGACGTGATGTGCCGCGTCGCGTCGACGCCGCCGATGCCGGGCATGTTCAGGTCCATCACGACGACGTCCGGGGCGAGCTCGCGGACGATGCGGATCGCGTTCTCGCCGGTCGCCGCCTCGCCGACGATCTGGACGCCCTGCTCCTCGAGGAGGTTGCGCAGGCCCGTCCGAAACAGATCGTGGTCGTCCACGATCAGGACCCGAAGCGCATCGACCTGGCGATCGGGGGCTGTCTCGACCGGCTCGCTCACCTGGCGGGCGAAGTCTAGTTAGTGCAGCGTGACCGTGACGGTGCGCCGGCCCCACGCGCGTGCCTGCGCCAGGGACGGGAACCAGAGGTCGATCGAGGCGCCGCGGACGGCGCTGCCCGTGTCCGCCGCGACCGCCTCCCCGTAGCCCGGGATCGTCATGTGCGTGCCGAGCGGGATTACCGACGGATCCACGGCGACGATGCCCCAGCCGACCGGGAGGCCGGTCGCTGTCGTGCCGGGCAGCGAATAGCCGGTCGAGCTGACCGTGATGTCATGGCCGCCGGACGCGGGCACGAGCGCGGGAGTCGGCGCAGCCGCGACTGCCGCAGCCGCATCCGTTGCAGGCGCCGCCGTCGTCGTGGCGTCGGCGCTGGCCGGGGAGGAGACCCTCGTGAGCGCGGCGGACTTTGCCTGTGCGGCCTGCGCCGTCGCCTCGAGCGAGGCGAGAGCGATGCGGTTCATCTCCGCCCGCTTCCGCAGCGACACGAGGAAGCGCGTGCGCTCCGAGCGGGTGCGCTCAAGCGCCGCCGCCGACGCGGCGGCCTGCTGCTGCAGCGCCAAGAGCTCGTTCCTGCGCGCCTGGAGCTTCGCCGAGAGTCTGTCGAGCGCGCGCCGCGTCGACGTCGTCTGCTCGATCACGCTCTGGCTCTGTCGCGCGCTGCGGTTGATGTCCTCGAGATGGTTGATCGCGTCGTCGAGCGACGTCGCGCCGAGGATCACGGCGATCGAGTCGGGCTGGCCCTGCTCGTAGAGGAGCTTCAGCCTCGCTGCGAGCGTCCGTTGAGAGACGGTGAGCGCGTGCTGCGCGATGCCGACCTGGCGGCGGGCGAGCGCCTGCTCGGCGCGCACCCGGCCGGCCTGCACCTGGAGGCCGCCGAGGCGGCTGCGGGCGTCCGCCAGCTGCGTCTCGAGGGAGTACAGATCGAGGAGCGCCCGTTGCGCGCGACTCTCGATCGCGGTGCCCTGCCGCTGCAGCTCCGAGGCCCCGGTCGTCGGGTCGGCGCCGCTACCGGCCGGTACGGAGAGAAGTAGGCCGGCGGCCAGCGAGACGGCCGCAACGCGCCCGCGGAAGCCAGGCGTGACGCCGCGCACGGGGGCGGACCGTACCACAGGACCGACGCAGGTTTCCTACTTTGTGCGTCGTAATTTTCGACAACTTTGTCCCGTTTGTGGCTTGATCTTCGGTTGCGACCGTCCGATACCCCTGCTAGCCTCCCGAACTTGTGACGTACCGGGCCCCCTCCGGTGCGCCTGCTGCGAGCGACCTCGGAGACCCCAGATCAGGTCCCTGAAGCGACAGGCGCCAGCGTTCGTTCTCGCGGCCAGCGCGGCTCTCCTGACCGCCGGCGCGGCGACTGCGACCCCCGGAGTGGCGGCCAAGCAGGCCCAGGCGAAACAGGTTCTCGGCGAGATCCAGCAGATCGACAGCAGCATGGAGCGGGCCGTCGAGGCGTGGAATCGGGCGACCGCACGGCTCGCCGGGACGAAGCGCGAGCTGCGGTTCAACCGCGAGGCGCTGCACGTCGCGCGCACGAACCTCGCTCATGCCCAGAAGGCGCTCGCGGCGCGGATGGTTGCCGTCTACACGAGCAACGAGGACCAGTCGACGCTCAGCGTCCTCCTCGGCGCGACGAGCCTGAACGACATGATCAACCGGCTCGAGACCGTCCACACGATCAGCCGACAGGACACGCACGTGATTCTCGAGGTGAAGACCGCGAAGGTGCAGATCGCGCGCCACGAGCGGCAGCTCGAGCATGCACGGGCCGTCCAGACTCAAGCGGTCGCCACGCGCGCGGCCGAGAAGGCGCGGATCGTGCGGCAGCTCGCCGAGCGCAAGGCCCTACTCGCGACGATCAAGGACCAGATCGCGCACCTCTACGCGATGGAGCACGCTCGGCAGCTGGCCCTCGCCGCCCAGGCCCGGAACCGCCTCGCGACGGAGCCGGCGGCGCAGCAGCCGATCGACGGCGTCGGGGTCTCCGCGGCGACACCCGACGGCTCGGTCGCGCCGCCGTCGCAGTACGGCGGTGTCGTCGGGATCGCGATGAAGTATCTCGGCACGCCCTACGTCTGGGGCGGCTCGAGCCCGTCGGGCTTCGACTGCTCCGGCCTCGTCGCGTACGTGTACGGGCAGATGGGCGTCAGCCTTCCGCACTACACGGGCGCGCAGTGGAGCGTCGGCGTCCCCGTCTCGTCCAGCGACCTGCAGCCCGGCGACCTCGTCTTCTTCAACGGGCTCGGGCACGTGGGGATCTACATCGGCGGCGGCCAGTTCATCCACGCGCCGCATACCGGCGACGTCGTCAAGATCTCCAGCCTGTCGGAGAGCTGGTACGCGTCCACGTATATGGGCGCCCGCCGGGTCACCGGCTAGGACCCCGTGCCTTCCGGGCCCGTGCTTCGGCACTGTGCCCTCCGGCCCGGGGGCCGCAGCGACGCGTCAGGAACGTCCCAGCTGCGCTGCGTTTCGCGCCACAGCGACGCATAGAGCACCGCCGCGACGGCCAGCGGGAGGAACCACCAAGCAGGGACGCCGGCCGCGACGAGCGCGGCCGCGATGCCGATCGCGATCGCGATGCCCGCGGCGACGCGCCAGTCGTCGCCGACGATGAAGTCCCACCAGAACCGAAAGAACCTCATGTCCCTCGCCGCCTTTCGCTCCCGCCCCGCGGGGCGGCGCTCCGCGAAAGCACGACGCGCCGCCCCAGGAACGTGAGCAATCTCATGCGAGCGCGAGCTTCCTGCGGCGCAGCAGCGAAACGAAGAGCGCCGACGTCGCCGCGACGAAGACGATGACCACGGGCAGGGCAGCGTCGTCGCCGGGCCAGTGGCCGCCCACGCCCTCGATCGTCCAGAAGATCCCGAACGACGTCAGCATGATCCCGACGGCGAACTTGAGCGTGTTCTCCGGGACGCGCGACAGCGGTGCGCGGACGGCCACGCCTACGGCGCCGACGAGGACGAGCGCGCCGCCCGCTCCGGCCGCCGCGAGGGGGATGCTGCCCTGCGCGCTGCCGAACGTGAGGACGATGAACGCGACCTCGAGTCCCTCGAGGAAGACGCCCTTGAACGAGAGCGTGAACGCGTACCAGTCGAGGCCCGCCCGCTCCTCGCGGCCGGCAGCCCGCGCCTCCGCGAGCTCCCGCGCGTAGGCCTCGTCCTCGTCGTGAAGCGCCTTGTAGCCGCTGGCGCGAAGGATCGCCTTGCGCAGCCATTGCAGGCCGAAGACGAGCAGCAGCGCGCCGACCACGAGGCGTAGCGCATCGATCGGCACGAGCGTCAGCGCCGGGCCGAGCGCGGCCACGACCGCCCCGAGCGCGAGCGTCGCCGCGCCCACGCCGATGAGGGCGGAGCGCCAGTCGCGCGTGACGCCGACCGCGAGCACGATCGTCAGCGCCTCGACCATCTCGACGGCGCTCGCGAGGAAGGCCGAGAGAACGAGGAAGACGGCGCTCATCGCCGTCAACGCTAGCGGTAGAGCGCTTCGATCTCCTCCGCGAAGTGCTCCTCGACGACGCGGCGCTTCAGCTTCAGTGTCGGCGTCACCTCGCCCTCCTCCTGCAGGAAGTCGCGGGGAACGATCGCGAACCGCTTGATCTGCTCGACCCGCGCACGGTCGCGATTGACGTCGTCGACGACTTCCTGGACGAGCTCCTGCGGGTCGCGCCCGGACGCCTCAACCTCGACCGGGTCGAGTGTGACGAGCGCGGTGACGTACGGGCGGCGGTCGCCGACCACGAGCGCCTGCGATACGAACCGCGACGTCTTCAGCGCGTTCTCGAGGTTCTGCGGCGAGATGTTCTTGCCGCCGGCCGTGATGATCAGGTCCTTCTTGCGGTCGGTGATCGTCAGGAAGCCGTCGGCGTCGATCTCGCCGACGTCGCCCGTGCGCAGCCATCCGTCGTCGGTCAGCGCAGTGCGGGTCGCCTCCGGATCCTTGAAGTACCCCGCGAAGATCGTGGGGCTGCGGAGGAGGATCTCGCCGTCGTTCGCGAGCTTCAGCTCGCAGCCGTCGACCGGCGGGCCGACGGTGCCGAAGCGGAAGTCCTCGGGGTTGTTCACGGTCGCCGAGCTCGCCGTCTCGGTCATGCCGTAGCCTTCGACGACGAGGATCCCGAGCGCGTGGAAGAACTCGAGCACATCGATCGAGAGCGGCGCCGCGCCCGAGATCCCGAGGCGGAGCCGGCCGCCGAGCTTCTCCCTCACCTTTGCGAACACGAGCCGGTCGGCGAGCCGCCCCTTCACGCGCAGGAGCGGCGGGATCCTGCGTCCGGCGCGCCGGCGCCGCGAGACGTCGACGCCGACGCCGAGCGCCCAGCGGCCGATCGCGGCCTTCGCGCCGCCGGCCTGCTCGAGCTGCGACAGCACGCCCGCGTGGATCTTCTCGTACACGCGTGGAACGGCCGGGATGACCGTCGGCCGCACGGCCGGCAGCGCCTCGGCGGCGCGCGTCGGATCGGCGAGCAGCGCGGTGGTGAACCCGTGGAAGGCGGACGACTCGTGCACGAGGCGCCCGTAGCTGTGGGCCAGGGGGAGGAAGAGGAGGATCACGTCGTCCGGATGCGTCACACCGCGGTCGACGTGGGCCGCCGCCGCGACGAGGTTCCGATGCGTGAGCATGCAGCCCTTCGGCGGCCCCGTCGTCCCAGAGGTGTAGATCAGCGTCGCCAGATCGTCCTCCGAGACCGGCGGGTACGCCGCGTTCGCGTTCGCGCGCCCTTCCTCCTCGAGCCGGTCGAGGTCGCGGAACAGGACGACCTCGCGCAGCCTCGCGCCGCCCAGCTTGGCCGCCTGCTCGTCGCTGTCGGCGAAGGCGATTACGGCCTCGGAGTGGTCGAGGATGTACTCGCACTCCTTGGCCGAGTTCGTCGGGTAGAGACCGACGACGACGGCGCCGATCGACATCGCTGCCCAGTCGAGCAGTACCCACTCGAGCGAGGTCGCGGCGAGAATCGCCAAGGCGTCGCCGTGCCCGACGCCGCGGGAGAGGAGGCCCCGCGCCAACGCGTCGACGCGCCGGCCGGCCTCCTCCCAGCTCACCTCGCGCCAGCCGTCCGCCGACTCGGCGAGGTAGGCGGGCCGCGTCCACTGCTCGGCGAGGGCGTAGCGCCAGAGCGCCGGCGCTGTCCGCTCGCTCACACCTGGGGCCGCAGGCCGCGGGGAGAGGGAGGCCGACGTCATCTCTTGTCAATCGTAACCGGGAGGGATTCCCTGTCGAGGGGAGAAAACGCGCGGTCCGACTACAATTGGAGAGCGGCCCCTATGCGCACGATCTGGAACGGATCCATCAGCTTCGGCCTGGTCAACATCCCCATTGGATTGGCCCTGGCGACGCAGCGGTCCGACGTTGCATTCCGGACGCTCCACCGGGAGTGCGGCACGCCGATCAAGCAGAAGCGGTGGTGCCCCTTCCACGAGCGGGACGTCGAGGCCGACGAG
>Ga0066709_100001256_pt1 | contig 16326 bp, 12 predicted proteins | sample GraSoiAngelo_158_FD_79665 | JGI IMG/M metagenome (GOLD analysis project Ga0066709, IMG submission 79665) | Grasslands soil microbial communities from the Angelo Coastal Reserve, California, USA - 14_1009_16_30cm | ecosystem: Environmental > Terrestrial > Soil > Grasslands | place: USA...
CGATTCCGGACGTCGCAGGCAAAACCGACGCACCGAAACCTCCTTGAACAAATCGTAGCCAAGAAAAAGCTCGTCGGCCCCCTCACCGGTAAGCACGACCTTGATCCCCGACTGCTTCGTCAGCTTGGCGAGCTGATACATCGGGACAGGCGCGGTTCGAAGAAGCGGAGTCTCGCTTTGCCAAAGGACTTTCGGGAAAATTTCCGCGATGCTTTGCGACCCAATCGAAGCAACTTCATGGATACTGCCGATCGCGGCGGCAACCTCGCGCTGGTAAACGCTCTCGTCGAAGCGAGGGTCCTCGAACGCGATCGAAAAGCTGCGGAGCGTGTGCGGCGAAGCGGTTGCCGCCAGCGAAGCCGTGATTGACGAGTCCAGTCCCCCACTCACGTACGCGCCCACTGGCACGTCGGCGCGCATTCTCATTCCGACGCTGCGAAGCATGAGCTCGTCGAGCTGCTCGATTACGTCGACAGGCTCGTCCGAAGCTTCAGGGTAGTCGAGCTCGTAATAGTGGCGGAGCCAAAGCGCTCCATCCTTCCAGATGCCGTAAGTGCCGGGTTCCAGCGACGCAATGCCGTCGAACGCTGTGCGCGGGGGCCGCGCACCCCAGAAGGTGAGCACCTCGTCCAAACCGCGCTGATCGAGCGTGGCCTCCACTTCACCACTGGCAAGAATTGCCTTGATCTCGGATCCGAAATAGAAATTACCATTGCGCTGCGCATAGAACAGCGGTCTCACACCGAACCGGTCACGCGCGACGAACACCGTCTCACGATTCCTGTCGTAGATCGCGAACGCGAACTGGCCGTTCAGTCGATGGAGAACCTCGGTGCCCCATTCTTCGTAGCCGTGAACGAGTACTTCCGTGTCCGAGTGAGTACGAAAGACGTGACCGCGTTCTTCGAGCTGCCGGCGAAGCTCGGGATGGTTGTATATCTCACCATTGTAGGACACGACGATCTGTCCGTCCTCGTTCGTCAGCGGCTGCGCGCCACCCGCGAGATCGATGATACTGAGGCGCACGTGCGCCAAGCCGACGCGGCGTCCGACGTAAAAGCCGTAGCCGTCGGGCCCACGGTGCCGGATGGCTGCAGCCATCCGGCCGAGTGAATCGACCGTGACCCCTGCTCGCGATTGCCTGGCAATCCCGGCGATTCCACACATCAGACCGGCCCGGGCGAACTGCTGGTCACGACTGGCTCAACCAACTGCGGCCCGAGATGCAGGTAGCGGGTAGTCATGCGCTTCTGGTCGATGTCGGCGTAGGCGCGTTCGACCTGCTCGACGGTGAACCCGATCTCCTGAGAGACATCGTCCGCCGCCCGTCCCTCATTGCGCGCATGAAGAACGATGTCGAGCGTCTGCGTCGGCATGTTGTAGTAGAATTCTTCCTGCGATTGTGGCAGCGAAAACGTATCTGTAGTGGGCGGCCGAGAAGTGACTGAGACGGGCACACCGAGGTACCCTGCCAATTGATAGACTTGGCTCTTGTACAGGTGAGCTATCGGTTTCACGTCGGCGAGTCCATCGCCTCCTTTCACGAAAAATCCCTGATCGTATTCGAGGCGGTTGGGTGTTCCGACCACGGCGTAGTGCAAACGATCGGCATGGTAGTACTCGAGCATCGCTCGTACGCGTTGCTTGAAGTTGGACGCCGCAACGATCTGTCTGTATTCGGCGGCCGGCAGGCGAACGCGATGCATCGTGCCCCCCGGCTGCTGCACCACCAGGTATGTAATGTTCAGCCGGTCGGCGTCCAGCCGATCCGGCGGCAGAACAAGCTTGCAACCCCAGTCGTCGGTGAATTCCGGCACGACACTGCGAATTGCTTCGTTTCGGCGCCGGTAACATCCCGTGGCTTCGAGGATCGGCGCGATGTCCTCAGTCGTGTGCTCGATGCCGAGGTCAGCAGCGAAGGACCTTGCGATGCGCAGGCTTTCCGGATCGCTTTCTCGTTCTGGCATGAACAGTCCCAATACACGCTTCGGCCCGACAGCAGCCACCGCAAGCGCGACACAGACCGAGCTGTCAACTCCGCCGCTCATGCCGACGACGAGGCCACGGCGTTTGAGGCTCGACGCGAGTTGCGCGCGTAGCGCCGCGGTAATTCTCGAAACGGCGTTCGATGAATCGATTCTAAGGGCAGAAAGCGTCGCAGTCATCGACAGAAAGTCCGGACAGGATCCACATCAAATCCGGCCCCTGTGGGGCCAAGGACGACGGCGCAATGTGCAAGCTTGACTCCCACCGCTGATGCGTCATCAGCGGGCCGTTTTGGACAGCCTAACTCACACAGCGACAACGACCTGCGGCACCAGTGGCGGCGCTCTGAAGCGTGCCGCACGCGGTAATGTGTAGCACGGTCGCAACAGCGATGTGGGAGGCAAATCCGTGAGATCCATACTATGATTGGCCGTGCTTCTCTTCAGCGTTTGACAGATCGATCTGAGCCCGCGCTGAGCAATTCGAACTTCGCGGAGTTGCTTGGCCGCGCAGTCGAACTCTTTGGCGACAAGCCAGCGATAGTGAGCCGCGGAACGACGACGACGTTCCGGCAACTCGGTCGACGCGCCGCGGCAATCTCAAAGGTTCTCGCCGATCTCGGCGTCACACGAGGCGACGTGTGCGCGCTCCTCGCGCGATCACCCGAGGACGCGGCCGCGGCTTTTTTTGCCGTGCTTGCAGTGGGAGCTGTCGGCATAAATCTGAACGAGCTCTACCGACCCAGACAAATTGAATTCGTCCTCACACACTCCCGAGCGCGCGTACTTCTGGTCGACCGCGGCTTGCTCCGGACGTTCCCCCGTGCGCTCGTTACCGAGGCACAACTAATCAACCTCGACGAGATCGGCGGAGCCGAGACCGACTTCGCGCCCCTGGAAATCAGTGGTGACAAACCGGCCCAAATCACGTACACGTCCGGGTCAACTGGACAGCCCAAAGGCGTGCTGATGAGTCACGCCAACTTATGGGCCGGTGTTCGCGTAGTGGCAGGCTACCTCGCGCTTCAAAGCCACGACAGGATAGCGAGTCTGTTGCCGTTCAGTTTCGTGTACGGCTTCAATCAGTTGACGACTTCACTCTACGTCGGAGCGACGCTAGTCGTCGAGCGCTCGACGTTAATTCAGGAGATTGCCGCGACCTTGCAGAGGGAGCGCGTGACGGTGCTCGCCGCCGTTCCGCCGCTCTGGCAACAGCTGCTCGCAATCTCCGCGTTCCGAGACACGCGGCTCGACTCACTGCGCATCGTGACGAACGCGGGCGGGCGACTTCCGCCCGAAAGCGTGCGGGAACTCCGACGTGCCCAGCCGCAGGCCCGGCTGTTCCTCATGTATGGCCTGACGGAAGTCTTCCGCAGCACGTTTCTTCCTCCGGAAGAAGTGGATGCACACCCCGACTCAATGGGGCGTGCAGTTCCCGAATCCACGGTTTACGTGGTTGGGGATTCGGGTGAGCTGGCCGCGGTCGGCGAAGTTGGCGAGCTGGTCCACGGCGGACCGACGGTTGCCATTGGGTACATTGGCGAGTTGGAGTCATCGAGACGAGTTTTCCGCGCAAACCCATTCTATCAGCCTGGTGAGCCGGAGCGTGTGGTTTACTCGGGCGACCTCGTCCGACGTGACGAGGAAAACCGCTTGTATTACGTCGGACGCCGCGATCGAATGATCAAGACGATGGGATTTCGAGTAAGTCCGGACGAAATCTCCGACGTTATCCAGTCATCGGGGTTGGTCACGGAGGTCGCGATCGTCACTGAACCGGATCCCCAGCGCGGCGAGCGAATCATTGCATGTGTGGTCCTGCGCGGAAGTGCTACGGTCGAAAGCCTTCGTCGCTTTTGCGGTCTCGAGCTTCCGCGCTATATGCAGCCCGCGCATTTCCTGGCTCTCTCGGCGATCCCGCGCAACGCCAGCGGCAAACACGATCTTCAGGAACTAAAAGCGACGGCGTCCTCAGAGACGACGAAGCTCCCTGAAGGGCAGCTGGGCCCGCGGAGTCAGTAGGCGCGCCGTAGGATTGCGATCAACGTCGCGGCGCAGCGGTCTAGTCGGTCGAACGAGGACGTGAAGACTTCGAGTGACTGGCCCCAGGGATCGCGGATCTCACGCGTCCCAGAAACGACGGGGTCGAGGTCACCAGCGACGATAATCCTCGCGGGTGACAGTCTATATATCTCTGACAGATGACGCGCCTGTCCGGGCTCCATCACTATAACGAGATCCGCGCTGGCAGGGTCTACACGCGAGACCGGCCGCGAACGAAAATCGGTGAGGTCGATTCCGCGTTGAGTGGCGAGAGTGAGCGCGTTGCTCGGGACTGGGCGGCCGGGCCCCACGAACCCGGCCGAGCTCACGTCGATCCCCTGAAGGCCGCGGCGCAGTATCGCCGCGAGGTAAGGACTGCGGCAAACAGTGCCGTAACAAATTACGAGAATCCTGCGCACGGATCCGAGCTGCAGCACACGTCGGCGCGCTTCCGCGCGGCGCCGCTGGTGCAGAACGCGATCGGGAAAATTTCGAGCCGCTGCGTAGGCGCGCTTCAGCCTCCCTCGCGCACTGCGCGAATCACTAGTCGCTTCGCTCACGTCGCCCATGCTTCCTCAACCCGAGCGTGTCCGCTTCCCGCGTAGATCCAGTCGCCAAATCGCGCAATATCCGCCTGGCTCACACGTGAGTGTACCGCCGTCGTCAAAAGTCGATCGCGGAGAAATTCAGCGCCCTTACCGGCTCGCTCTCTGGCTGCCAGCGCGGGTTGAAGCTGCTCGTGTTGATCAAGCGTCATTGGATATCCGCGCAGGACGCCCAGACTAGGGTTGGTCGAAATGTCCCCTACACTATCGAGAAATGCTAGACGCAGGTAACCCGGTCTTGCGCCGGGCAGCGGACGAATGGGAAGGACCCGTCGGGAGGAACCGATCGCTGCGATAATCTCCGCCGCTCGTGCACGCCGGGCTGCGACATCGCCCTCCTCGATCTCCAGCGCAGCCGGAAGAATAGCCGCCGCAGCCGCGGAGATAGAACGTGGCTCGCGAGCGGGGCGATAGACCATCTCGCCGAGCCTGAGCGCGGGGACGGCTGCGGGAATCCGATACAATGAAGGCCTCGCCAACATCCACTGCGCCGCGAGAGTGAAAATTTCGCGACCACCCCGCGAACCCGCGCCAAGGCGTTCCCTTGCCCGCTGAATCCATTGAGCATGCGGCGTCGTGCGCGCGAGCACCGCTCCTCCCGAGCCAGCCGTAATGCCCTTCCCCCGGCCGAAGCTCAGAATCGAGAGATCCGCGAGCGCCCCACATCGTTTGTCGAGCAGTGTTCCGCCGGCCGCTTGCGCGGCGTCCTCGATTACTGGAATGCCGTGCTGATCGGCTAATTCCCGCACGGCAGCGACGTCCGCCGGATAGCCGTACAAATGCGCAACTACAATCGCATCCACGCCGCGCATTACTGCCTTCTTCACCGATTCCAGATCAGGGCTCAGTGTATTTGGATCGAGATCGTACAACCTCACTCGAACGCCCGCTCGAACTGCGGCTGCCGTTAGGTCGATACACCCATAAGCAGGGTACGCGACCGTTCGGCCGTATCCAACGACGTGTCGGAGCACCATTACGAGCGCGGATGTCCCACTGTCCGCGAGCAGCGCAGCCGTCGCCGCATATCGTTGGCTCAAATCCGCCGAGATGCGCTCCTCGGCGGGTGACGCGTGGGTGAGCCATGCCCCTGCCCCAGCGACCAACGATCTTGGATCTACCGGCGAGTACGCCGGTGGTTGTCGGCGCCACGTCATCACGGAATGAAGCGCACGATCGACGGACCGACTTTTGTGGCGATCGATGTCGGCAAGTGGCGCCAGATCCCCGGACCCCACCTGAATGCCCGGTCATCCGGGGAAGGCGTGGTTGCTCCGACCGAGGCGGCGAAGCCATACCACCAAAGAGGTTCTTCCCGTCCGCCCCACTGCAATTTGAAGCGATGGGCGCCGGTGCCAGGCGTACACCGCCCGAAGTTGAAGCACGTCAGTCCTTCACCAATCGCCCGCTGCATGCACGCCCAATACAGCAGCATGTTGGGCGATTCCCGATTGAACGCGCGAAGCGACGCAGCCCACGACATCTCGAACTCATCACCAAAGCAGAATCCGCAGCCGGCGGCAACCGGGCTGCCGTCGATGTAAGCGCACGCGAACCACGAGTCGTCAGGAAATTGCCTCGCGATCTCCTGAAAAAAAGCGAGCGGCTGGGACGGCGTCCCCAGATCGCGCATGTGCTGAGAGAACACCCGGAAAAACGGCGCGATCTGATCGCGACCGAACCTGACCGAGGCTCCCGCTTTCAGAGGTCGCCGAATCTGACTGCGAAGTTTCGGGTCGAAGCGGTTGAACAGCTCCTCCGCCGTGGACGGCAAGTCGAGAACAACCGTGACCTTCCGGTGCGAAGCACCGAGCGGTGTCTCTATAGCAGTTCGATTCCTGAGTTCGAGCAGCTTGACCTTTTCACTTTGCGCAAGCGCGACAGCCTCATTGACGAGCGCGCGAATCCCTTCCTGTGTCCCCAGTGGCCCACCGTAATTCAAAAACGGCATCGACACGAGGTAGTGCCCGAACACGACGCTACGGACGCGCACGAGCGGAAGCACTCCCACCAGATTTCCTTCGACGTCACGAGCTGCGAGGTAAATGCAGTCATGGCCAAATACCTTGTCGATCAGAGTGCGCCAGCGAAGCCGGTGAAAATGAGTGTACCCCGACTGTTCGCGCGCAAACCCATCCCATTCCGACTCATTCCCCTCGTAACGCGCGACGGTAATGGTCACGCAGCACCCGACCTGACGAGTGGCGTGGCTGCGCGCTCGAGAGATGGCATGTAGGATCCGATTGCGCCGAAGCTGAATTCCCCGAGCAGCCGCTCGATTCGGGGAAGTGTGTCACCAAGCCCGCGATAGTGGCGAAGTCGGTTCAGCCGGGAAACGGGGAGCCGCGGCTGATCCGGGTCGATTTCCCATGGATGGATGTAGAAAGTTGCCGGCTCACGCCGCTCACTCGCTTCACGAAATGCACGACGAATGACGCCGAGCGGAAATTGACGAAGGTAGCCACCGCCGGCGGCAGGCACCCGATAACGAAAGATGCTCGTTGTTGCGAGCGGGAACTCCACAATCTGGCCTACGGGTCGGTGAATGACGTGCGGCGCCCGGAGGGCTGAGGGATACCCATATCCCGGGCGCCGAATCGGAAAGAGGCTCGAGTCGTACCGGTATCCTTCCTCAATCAAGACATCGAGCGCCCATTCAAAACCGGGAACGATAGAGAAGCTCGGCGCGCGGAATCCCAACACGGCGGTGCCAGCCACATCTTCCAGCGCCCTCTTTGACGAACGCACCTCGTCGCGAAATGCTCCGCGACTCAGCGCGGTGACGCGCTCGTGAGAGAAACCGTGCGAGGCGATCTCGTGACCGGCGTGGACAATCGAGCGAACGACTTCGGCACGATTGTTCGCGAGCCATCCGAGGCAAAAGAAAGTTGCTCGCGTGTCGTGCCGCGCCAGCGTATCGAGAAGCATATCCACGCTACGCGCGACGCGGCTCGGACGGGTGAGCCATTGATCACGCGAGACAACCGATTCGAGCGCCTTGACCTGAAAGTACTCTTCAACATCGACGGTAAAAAAATGTGTCGTCGTGCAGGATGATGTCGGCATGCAAGAAGTGAGAAGCAGCGAACAGCACAAGAACCCGTCCTCAGGGTTCGCACTTCAAATGCCAGTTGCATAACTTCACCGGCGCGTCAGGTGACGGCTGCTATACCCTTACGCCACATGGGGAAAGCTGCTTCTCTCGATCCCGAACTTGCAGCCCGAGAAATCACCAATGCCCACAAGTGTTGCCGCGACGCAACAGCTTCGACGACTAGGCGTTTTCCTCTCCGTGGCGAGCTTGTCCGTGATCTTGGCCGCGACATTGATTCCCCAGTCTGGCCATCCGGAGAGCTCTCCGTTCTGCATCATTTGCGGTTCCCTCGGCGGCGTCGACGCGCTTCTCAACATATTTCTTTTTTTACCTCTCGGTGTCGGTCTCGCACTGTCGGGGGTCCGCACGTCGCGCGCTTTTGCGTCGATATTTCTCCTCTCTGCCAGTATCGAGATCGCCCAGTACCTGGCGATTAGCGGACGTGACGCCAGCGTTGGTGATGTCATTAGCAATTCGCTGGGCGGTGCGTTTGGCTTTGCTGCCGCCCACTACGCAAGACATTGGCTGCTCCCTTCGCGTCGTGCTGCGATGACCCTTGCACTGGTGTGGGGCGGATTCTGGATACTGATCCAGCTTGGATCCAGCTACGCGCTCGCGCCTTCACTGCCACCAACACGCTACTATGGCCAGGTCGCGCGGGAGCTCGAGAATTTTGCGACCTTCAAGGGAAGCGTGATCTCCCCTACCATCGGCAATACGACCGTGCCGGACTACGGCTTTGCCAAGACTGCCGAGTTTCGGGACAACCTTGCGCGTGGAGAATTTGTGAGCGCCATCGTCATTCCTGCCGGACCCACGCCAAAGCTCGCGCCGATAATTCGCGTTGCGGACGATCGACGGCAGGAAATAGTTCTCCTCGCTCAGCGGCATCGTGACCTCGTTTTCGGACTCCGAACGGGCGCCAGCACTCTTCGACTGCGCGGGCTGTTGTTCATGCTTGGCGACGTTTTTCCGACAGGATCGGACGGCAGCAACGCGAGCGACACGTTGCGTCTGAGCGGGCGTTACGACGCCAGGTTGGTAGAGATGCGCGTGACGAACCGGCGTGAATCGCGCGATCGCGCGCTTGCCGTTGATCCTGGTCTGGCGTGGGCACTTATTCTCCCGAACCAGTGGTATTTCGCTGGAACGACGCTGGAATGGATTCTGACCCGGATATGGATGGCGTTGCTGCTCGTCCCGCTTGGTTACTGGCTCACGTTCGCCTCCGCCACCGGCGTACCTGATGCCTCTCGCACAGGATTCCTCCGCGCCCCTGGCGCGATTGTCTTGCTGTGGGTGGGATTTGCGGTGGTGCCTCCACATTTTGGAATACCGCGCGCTCCCCTCGCATCGTGGGTCACTGCAGTAGCGGGGCTACTCACCGGTGTCGTGATTGCCTTCGCCGCCGGTCCTCGGTCGGTGCATCAGCCACTAACGGACTAGAGCCTTCAGGCGCGTAACCCTCGTGCCCTTCGTCGCTGCAACGGCGTGAGACAAAACGGAGACGTCATGCATCCTAAGGTAGCCGCTTGAAGGGTTCGGTCGGCCAGCCTCTTCAAGTCTGATTGCTGTAGTCCGATTACCACAGGAATGGGGCAATACCGCGACACGAAAAACATCGCAGCGAATTGTTACTGTTGAGACCGGATCCGTAAACGCCTGCGGTCACAGGACTTATGGATCGCACGAATTTGTGATCGCTGGGAATGGAAGATGCTTTGACGCGTCGCTGAGAAAGCCGCGGATGCGGCGCGAATGATCGAGCAGACGTGCTCCCGCGCACGACCGCTCTGAATCGGCTCGGCGGGTAACTCTTCCACTGTGAGCTCGTGATCTCCGCATCGTACCGTCGCATTCGCGAAACCCTTATGTCTGCTCCCAAGGTCTGGGTCGTTACGGGAGTGGCTGGGTTCATCGGCTCGAATCTACTGCAGGAGCTGCTGGCACTCGGCCAAACAGTCGTCGGCGTCGACAACTTCTCGACCGGCCATCGCGCCAACCTGGACGAAGTCCTCGCCGGGCCACTCGAGACCGGTGCGCGCTTCCGGATGGTGGAAGGAGACATTCGGGATCTCGATACGTGTCGCACTGCGTGCGAGGGCGCCGATTACGTGCTCCACCATGCTGCGTTGGGCTCCGTCCCGTGGTCGGTGGACGATCCGCTTCGAACGAACGCGGTCAACGTCGACGGGTTCATCAATATGCTGGTTGCGGCAAAAGATGCACGAGTCAAGCGATTCGTCTACGCGTCATCGAGTGCCGTCTACGGTGACACCCCGGAATATCCGCAAATCGAGGACAGACTCGGTCGGCCCCTCTCGCCATACGCGGCAAGCAAGACGACCAACGAGACGTACGCTCTGGCGTTCCAAATGAGCTACGGTCTGCAGTCAATTGGGTTGCGCTACTTCAACGTGTTCGGGCGACGTCAGGATCCTGCGGGAGCGTACGCCGCCGTGATTCCTCGTTGGATTGCCACTCTGTTGAGAGGTGAGCGCTGTCGGATCTTTGGTGACGGAGAAACGACACGCGATTTCTGCTACATCGCCAACGTGCTACAGGCGAACCTGCTGGCGGCGACTGTGGGAAACGCGAACGCGACGGGTCAAGCGTACAATGTGGCGTCGGCAGAATCGGTAACTCTGAATCAGCTCTTTCACATGATGCGCGATCGATTGGCGCTGGATGACCCGCGATTCTCTTTTGCGGCCCCCCAATACGACCCGTTCCGCCAGGGAGACATTCGATTCTCCAGCGCTTCGATCGAAAAGGCGCGCACGATGCTTTCTTTCTCTCCCACTCACAATGTCGCTCAGGGACTCGCGGAGGCACTCGACTGGTATGTGGCGAGGGCACGCGCCAGCGGCGGCCGCAGCGTTGCAGCGACGGTCCGCCACTCGACAAGCGTCGGCGCCAATACGCATAGTCGCGAACATCGTACCGGAGCACCGTTGCCCCTGGCGGCGTCATGACCGGCACGACTCCGCATCACCTTCTTGCGCTGGTTGCCTGCAGCGACGAATGGATGTGCCGCTCGCTGGAGAGCGTTTTCGCAGAGAAACGATACAAGGTCACCCGAACCGGATCGGGGAAGCAGGCGCTCAAGCTGGCCCGACGCAGTGGCTATGACGTGTTGATACTCGACGAGCGCATGGACGAACTAACGGGGGTCGAAGTCTGCGTCGCGCTGCGCGACGACCCGCTATTCGATCACGCGACCCCAATCGTGATAATCTCGTCCTCGCACACAACTCTTCCCAGTCGGACGGCAGCGTACGCCGCTGGCGCGTGGGAGTATTGTCATCTTCCCCTCGACGTCGACGGACTGTTTCTCAAGCTCGGGACCTTTCTTCGTGCGCGAAACGAGCTCGCAGCTGCTCAAGCGAAGTCGCTTACGGATCCCGCGAGTGGATTGTACACACCATTTGGTTTGCATCAGCTCGCGGAACAACTCGAAGCGCGTGCACTCCGGAACCACGAGGCGTTTGCATGTCTCGCCTTTTCTCCCCAGCAGACCGATTCCGACTCCACCCTGCGGAGCGGTGATCAACGCGGATCGTTTGCAGAAGTCGCACACGTCGTTCGCGAGCAAGCCAGAAGGTCGGATGTCGTTGGGATGACAGGCGACTCTTCGCTCGCGATACTGGCGCCAAATACCGACGCGGCGGGTGCGCGGCTGCTGGTCGCGCGTCTCCAGCGCGAGCTCGATGAGGCATCGAAGAATACAACGGTCGCCGGTTCGTTTCGGCTGCGAGCCGGCTATTGCGCAGTGTCGGATTTGTCGACCGCAAACGTGGATCTGACCGAACTGGTTCACCGCGCGGAAAGCGCGCTGGCGCAAGTTCCGGCGTTCGGACAAGGTGACGCAGTGGTGAGTTTCGATGAACTTCCTGTTTCCTGAGCGGCCGCCGCCTCGTTGAGTCCGGGACCCCATGACGGGGCAAACCCGATGCTTCAAAAAGCCAAAAAAATGCGCTTTTCAACGTAACGCTTCGGCAATAGGTGTAAGCCACCCTTGACCTTATGCGTACTAACCCCCAATATGGGCCTCCGCGAGTGGGTCAATCGTGTGACGGAGAACGCATGGCGCAGATGGACCCAGCTGCAACAAAGTCGGAATCGTCGGCGAGTAGCTTTGACGACTACGCGCCGCGCTTTTCAGCGGCGGTCAGCACGGGGGCGCACGCTCAGGGAAACACGCCCGAGCCCGCTCAACCCTCCGCCCTGTATCCTGACGCAGTGATCGCTTTAGTGCGCGCGCTCGAGCTCGCTGCGGATCGCACGGCAACGACGATTGCTCTCGGCACCAAGCAGACCCGCCTCGAAGTGCGTACACGTTTGGGGGAGGTCGTCAACTGGTTGATCGTGAGCCTGCGCAACAAGACGCCCGACGCAGCTCCAATGCCTCCAGTGATAGCTCGCGAACACGTTTCGACATTGAAAGTGAACTTCCTCTCCGAATTGTCGACGACGGCGGACCTGAACGCAAACGACGTCGTGCGTACACTAATAAAGCTCGACGAAGCTGAAGATTCGTGGAGACGGACTGACCGGGGCAAGTTTATTTCCAGACTCACGGGCGCCGATTGCGCGGATGCGGTGGTCGCGATCGCCCACGACATTCGATCCCCACTCGGTTCCATTCTCCTGCTGGTCGATGCTCTGCGCCACGCCGAGAGGGCGTCACCCAACCCGATCAGAGAGCGGCAGCTCGGGCTCATTTACGGGGCAGCATTCGGGTTGAGCACCACCGTTTCAAACCTCATCTCCGCCGCGAGGGGCGATGGTCTGGTGCAAGGACAGCCAATGCCCTTCTCCGTCAGCGAGACAATGCACTCTGTGAGTGCCATCGTGCAGCCGATGTGCGAAGAGAAAGGAATTCCTCTGGGAATCGAGTTTCCTGAGCATGATGGACGCATTGGCCACGCATCTGCCATCCAACAGGCGCTGCTCAATCTTACGTCCAATGCTCTGCGCTACACCGATGCCGGATCTGTCGCAATGGGCTGCAGCGAATTGTCCCACGATCGGGTCGAATTCTGGGTCGAGGATACTGGCCCCGGCATACCAGACGAGGTACTCGAGAGGCTGTGCTACGGGTTCCCACCCGAGGGCGTGAAGCTCCGCTTCTCCAGCGCCGGACTCGGACTGGCAATCGTCCGCACGCTGGTCGAAGCAATGGGAAGCACGTTACAGGTCGATACAGGCACCGAGGGGACGCGCTTCTCATTCGTGCTGGAGCTACGGCAAGCCTGGTAACACGCATCCGCCGGAGATTGCCGGCGGATGGAATGCGAGGATATGTATCCCTTTGCTAAAACCGGATCAGGGCTGCGACTGAGAGGGATAGTCCGTGGTCAGTACCAGATCGTCGTAATCGACGGACTGAATCTGCGTCGTGTTGCCGGAGCCACTGATCGTGAGCACACCCAGATTGAGCAGCGCGGGATCGCCGAATCGGATACCCTTCCATTCCCCATATTTGACTCCGTCGACCCAGAGCGTTTGCTGCCCATCTGACGTGCTCGCGGAGCTGTTCATTCTCAGAGCAAATTCAATTTTGTGCCAGGTTCCCTTTGCAAGATCCGGCATCGGAGAGATGTACGGCATTGTAGAAGGAGTCGGGCCATATCGTCCCCAGCACTGACCGTTCGAGTCCGCCCACATGTCCTGCCAATAGCTGTACATCTTTGTCGGGTACGTGTCGCCAAAGTCGTTAACGACGGCCGAGGAAAAGAAGTCCGTTCCATTTGGGCAAATTCCCGCACGGCCGACTCCACCAGAAGGCTGACCAATTGGCGCTCCTCTCAGAGCAACGAGCTTGGTTCCCCCTACAAAATTCGACGAGAACCGGACGTAATACCGAACGTAGAGCTGCGTGAACCCCTGGGTGAAATACTTGTTCAACCACGAGGCGTCGGCGCCGTTGATTCCGTAGGTCAATCGCAGGAAATATCTACCGGAATGGGCCAGTGTCGCATCGTTCACGACCTGTTGAACGGTTGGATCCGACTCATTCCATTTGCTCATGTTTCCCGACTCGAAATCGTCGCTGAAGACCGGAGTCGAGGTTTGCGATGAAGTCACGGTGATGCTGGCGGAACCGCTGATACCGCCGCTCGTCGCCGTAATCGTTGCTGAACCTGCTGCGACCGCGGTAGCCAGTCCCGACCCCGAGACAGTTGCAACACCCGGGTTGTTTGAAGCCCATGTCACGGTACGACCCGTGAGCACATTGCCGTTCGCGTCGCGAGTGACAGCACTGTACTGTTGCGTGCCGCCGACCTGAACGCTCGCGCTCGCTGGCGTAACCGATACCGATGCAACGGGCGCGGGAGGAGGCGCCGTTACCGTCAGCGTCGCTGACCCGCTCTTACCCTCGCTGGTCGCCGTAATCGCGGTCGTTCCCGCGGCGATTGCAGAGATGTCTCCCACAGCTGAAATCGTTGCAACACCGGAATTCGAAGACTGCCACGTCACGACTCTGCCCGAGAGCGAATTCCCGGCGGCGTCTCGAACAACTGCAGTCGCGCGTGCGCTTTGTCCGGCGACGACTGAGGATGCGCTGAGTGAGACTGAGACCGATGAGACCGGTACTGGAGGTTGTGCAACGACGGTGAGACCGGCGGAACCGCTCACGCCCTCCGCAGAAGCGCTGATCACTGTAGTACCTGGAGTAATCGCCGTGATCGTGCCAGCTGCGTCAACACCTGCGATCGCTGGCACTGAGCTACGCCAACTTATGGTGCGGTCTGAGAGCGGAGTGCCGTTTGCGTCGCGTGGCGTCGCCGCGGCGAGCTGCGATTGCCCGACCAATAACGTCGCGGACGGAAGAGTGACGGAAAGCGCAGCAACTGGCGGAGCGCCAAGCGGCGGAGCCGAGGTACTCGTCGAACATGCAGTGACGCCTAATGCGAGGCCGGACACTGCGAGGATAAGGTTACGCATTGGGATGCGACCTCCCGTTAGTGTAAGTCGGCGGCCCGACTGGCGTGGCGCGCTCTCGCGCGCTGTAGCCTCGTAGCTTTGCGTCGCCGGCTTTCGCCGGGTTTGCCTTTGTCGCACACCACCAAAGGGCGCGATCCTGCCGTTCAATAATTCCGTGCACAACTTGATTCTACCCGAACCGGCATTCCCCGGTTCAATTAGGCGACGATTGGTCAAATGAAGTGTCACCCTCTGTTGGCGGGCGTCGCCAACAGCTGTTCGACGGAGTCCCCGCCACTTCCGCGCCACGCGAGATTGCGTGCCAAACCTGTCAAATCCTAGCCCGTTGAGAGTGACTCCGGCCCCAACCAATCGTCCTCCAGAAGAGACCCGTGTTCACCCCCTGTACGCGCGCGCAACGGCGTACAGGTTAGCACCTCCGAAAACAGGCAAACCCACCGAAAGGTGGCGACGCAAAGCTGCGGGGCTAAGACGCCTTAAGGCGCCATGCCGGCCGAGCTACCGAAGAGGAGGCTCGATGGAGTTGTCCCTGGAACGTCCGCCGCTCGCCCTGATTGCCTGCAGCGACGATTGGATGAGTAGGGCCCTGGAGAGCGTCTTTCAGCAGCACGGCTACGTCGTCGCCCACACCCGTTCCGGCTCCCAAACCTTGGAGTTGGCGCGTCTCTCCAATCACGATCTGCTGGTGCTCGACGAATCCCTCGAAGATGTGAAAGCAGTGGCAGTCTGTCGCACAATTCGAGAGGGCGGACAGTTCGACCACTCGGTTCCGATAGTGATTACTGCACCCACACCAGTTGATCCTCGCGCACGCATGGCAGCTTTCGCCGCTGGCGCCTGGGAATACTGCAGTCACCCTCTCGATCTCGAGCCGGTTTTCGTTAAACTCGAAACTTTCATTCGCGCGCGTGGCGAGTTGCTGACAACCCGCGCCGAAGAGTTCGTGAATTCGACGACAGGTCTCTATACTGCGTTCGGGCTCAGGCAACTCGCCGGGAAGCTTGGCGCACGCGCTCTCAGAAAACACGAAGCTTTTGCCTGCGTTGCGTTCGCGCCGCAGGTCCACGACCGCGAAATCGGCTCTAGCACGCTATGGAAAGAAAGCGCTGCAGGATTCGCCGACGTCGCGCACGTGTTCCGCGAGCAGAGCCGCCAGTCGGATGTGGTCGGACATGTCGGAGACTTGCGGCTCGCGATTCTGGCCCCCGATACCGACGCTGCCGGCGCTCGGCTTCTGGTGGCGAGACTTCAGCGAGAGCTTGACCGTGCATCGCAGACCAAAAGCATAGGCGGCAAAGTTCGTCTGCGTGCGGGCTACTCTGCGGTTTCGGATCTTGCGGAGTCGCAGGTCAACGTCGCCGAGCTGGTCCACCGGGCGGAAAGCGCGCTCGATCATGCTCCGATCCAAGGCGAGGGCGACGCCATCGTCAGCTTCGACGATCTTCCAGTATTCTGATTCAGTAAGGGGCCAGCCAGCTCTGCCCGGCTGTCCCCTGGAGCAACTCTAATTACCTGCGGGCGTGAGGCGCCTCACCTCTGAAAGCCAGTTTGTCACGGCCATCAGGCGACTGGAAGTCTGGCCGCGCGGACCGAGCAGCAAAAGGTGTCGGCGACCATCGGGCGCTATGTCATGCGACCAAGCGGGAAC
>Ga0066709_100001257_pt1 | contig 16324 bp, 18 predicted proteins | sample GraSoiAngelo_158_FD_79665 | JGI IMG/M metagenome (GOLD analysis project Ga0066709, IMG submission 79665) | Grasslands soil microbial communities from the Angelo Coastal Reserve, California, USA - 14_1009_16_30cm | ecosystem: Environmental > Terrestrial > Soil > Grasslands | place: USA...
GAACGCGCCGAGCGTGAACGCGAGCAGCGCGGCCGGGCCGCGGTAGCCCAAGGCGACGACGACCACCGCGGTGATCGTGGCCGCCCACGCGGGCCACAACAGTCGCTGGCGCAGCACCTCACCGGAGGCCTTGCGCCACGGCAGGGCGGGAGCGACCGCCATGAGGAACAGGAGCAGGAACCCCACCGGCATCGTCATCCGGTCGAAGTAGGGACCGCCGACGGACAGGCGGTCGCCGTTCAACGCCTCCGCCACGAGCGGGAACACGGTGCCCATGAGCACCACGAACGCGAAGGCGGCGAACAACACGTTGTTGGCGAGGAACGCGCCCTCCCGCGAGACGGGCGAGTCGATGGAGCCGGGCGAGCGCAGGCGGTCGCCACGCCATCCGATGAGCCCGACGCCGACGGCGACCGTGAGGCCGAAGAAGCCGAGGATCATCGGACCGATGGCCGACTCGGTGAACGCGTGCACCGAGTCGAGCACGCCCGAGCGGGTGAGGAACGTGCCCAGGATCGTGAGCGAGAAGGTGGCCAGGAGGAGCGAGAGGTTCCACACACGCAACATGCCGCGGCGCTCCTGCACCATCACCGAGTGGACGTACGCGGTCGCGGTGAGCCAGGGAAGGAACGAGGCGTTCTCGACCGGGTCCCACGCCCAGTAGCCACCCCAACCCAGCACCTCGTACGACCACCACGCGCCGAGCACGATGCCGACCGTGAGGAAGCCCCACGCGAAGAGCGTCCACCTCCGGGTCTCGATCAGCCAGCCCTCGCCCAGACGACCGGTGACGAGCGCGGCGACGGCGAAGGCGAACGGGATCGTGAACCCGACGTAGCCGAGGTAGAGCATCGGTGGATGGAAGGCAACCAGCGGATGGTTCTGCAACAGCGGGTTGGGCCCCGGGCCGTCGGTGGGGATCGTCCCGCTCACCAACCTGAACGGGTTGGCGGGCCCGACCATCAGCAGGAAGAAGAACGCGGCCACGACGAAGACCGTCAACGTGGCCCACGCGACCAGCGGATCGGTGACCCGGTCGCGGAAGTGTCGCACCAGCAACACGAGGTAACCGGCGAGCACGAGCGCCCACAGCAGGATCGATCCCTCGAGCGCGGACCACATGGTGGTGATCGTGAAGAGGAGCGGTGTCTCGCGGCTCCCGTGCTCGGCCACGTACTTGAGCGAGAAGTCGTGGCGGATCAGCGCGACCTCCATCGCCACGGTCGCGAGGAGCGCACCCGTCGCGACGACCCACGCGTAGCGCTGCCCCGAGTGCAGGAGGCGCGCGTCGTGCCTGCGCAGCCCCAAGCCGAGCGTCACGACGCCCAGCACCGCGCCCACCAGCCCGAGGCTGACGGCCGCCGTCCCGAGGACGGCGCTCACGGCGCGGGGACCGTCGTGGTGACGCGCTCCGGGTTCTTGGCCACGTATGACTCGGAGTGCTTCACCAGGATGCGGTCGCTGTCGAAGGTCTGGCTGCCGGCCGCGAATCGGCCCTCGAGCACGACGGGAATCCCCGGCTTGAACAGACCCGGCTGGTTCCCGCGGTGCACCACGTCGACGATCGTCCCCTTGCTCTCGATGCGGAAGTCGAGCCCGTCGTCGCGCTCGCGGACACTTCCCTGCACGACCGTGCCCTCGATGCGGAAACGATGGGTGCCGAGCTCGTTTCGCTTCGCCACCGCCTCGTCGGCGGTCCGGAAGTAGAGCGTCGCGTTGTCGAGGCCCCGGAACACGAGGAAGCCGAGGGCCGCCACGATGATCGCTCCCACGACCCAGAGGCGGCGAGCGTTGCCCGAGCGGGGCCGTACCCGAGGCGCGGCAGGTACCGGCGCCGACCCGTCGACCCCTACCGCCACCGCCGCTCCTCGGGGGGCAGGGCGCGACTGAGAGCGCGTCCCCTCGCGATGACGCGCCACGCGTACGCGCCGAGCGCGACGAAGGTGATGCCGTACCCCGCCGCGACGTAGCCCGCGTACGTCACCGTGGGCCGGCCACGAGCGCGGCGGCGCCCTCCGCCCGCCGTTCGGCGAGGGCGGTCTCGAGCACACGGTCCTCGAGGCGCTCCTCGAGCCAGGCCACGCGGAAGCGGTGGATGAGCAGCCACGCGTACACGAGGGTGAAGGCGATGACCCCGACGAACAGCGTCCACGCCATCGAGCCGTGGATGGCGGGGTCGAGGAGGCGGCGCTCGTCGAGGATCGACGCGGGCTGGTGCAGGGTGCGCCACCACTCGACCGACAGATGCACGATCGGCACCCCGACGAACGCGGCGAGGGCGGCGATGGCACATCGCTTCGAGCGCACGTCGGTGTCGTCGGGAACGCGACGCAGCGCGAGGTAGCCGAGGTAGAGCACGAAGAGCACGGCCGTCGTGGTGAGCCGCGCGTCCCAGGTCCACCACACGCCCCACGTCGTGCGACCCCAGATCGAGCCGATGACGAGCGTCAGACCGAGGAAGAGGACGCCGATCTCGGCGGAAGCACCCGCGGCCAGGTCCCAGAAGCGGGAGCGGGTGCGGGGCCAGAGGTAGAGCGCGCTGCACAACGTCGTCACGCCGAAGGACAGGTAGAGCGCGAGCCACGCCGTCGGCACATGGATGTAGAGCAGCCGGACCGCATCCTTCTGGTTGACGTCTGCCGGGCTCACGACGAGCGCGAGCACCGCGGTGAGCGCCAAACCACCGAGCGCGAACGCGCCGAGGATGCGGGTGGCAGGCGTCGACGTGGTCAACTTTCCTCCAGGAGGGGTCCGAAGGCGACGATGCCGAAGGCGGTGTAGACGGCGGCGAAGACGGCGAGGAGCTGTGCTCACGGCCAGCCATTGGCGGGCTCGCCCGCGAGCGCGTATTCAGTGGCGCGGGTGGCGCCGAGAACGAGCGGTGCGAGGACCGGGAGCAAGAGCAGTGGCAGCAGCGTCTCGCGCACGCGCAATCCCCCGACGAGCACCCCGAACACCGTGCCCGCGGCGGCGAGACCGACCGTCGCCAACACACAGGTCGTGGCGAGCAGGACGGCGCCACCCAAGGCCGCGTCGTACAGCACGACGACACCGATGCCGAGAGCGACCTCGAGCAACGCCAGCTGGAGGCCGACGGCCGCGGCCTTGCCGATGAAGATCCCGGCCGGGTCGAGACCCGACAATCGCAGCGCGTCGCGACCGCCGTCGGCCGCTTCGATTGCGAAGCTACGCTGGACCGCCAGGAGGGTCGAGAAGACCACCGCGACCCAGAACAGGCCGGGGGCCGCTTTGGCGAGGAATCCCCGGTCGGGGTCAAGGGCGAAGGCGAAGACGATCAACACCAACAACGCGTACGGGGCAACCTGGTTGGTCGCGACCCTCGAGCGCAGCTCGACGCGAAGGTCTTTCCCGGCGACGAGCGCGGCATCACGAAACATGGAGCGGCTCCCGACCTGCGACGGCAGCCGGTCGCACCTGCACCTGGCCCCCTGCCATGTCCACGACCCGGTGAGCCAGGGCGCGGGCACGCTCGACCTCGTGGGACGCCAGCAACACGGTGGCGCCACCGGCAGTCGCCTCGCGCACCAGCGCGTCCAGCACGTCGCGCCCGTCGGCGTCGAGCCCGGCGTGCGGCTCGTCGAGCAGCCACAGCTCGGCTCGCCGCGCGAGAAGCGCGGCGACCGACGCTCGACGGCGCTGCCCCGCCGACAGCTTGGCCACCGGCACGTGCCGCAGACGGCCGTCGAGGGCGAGCCGGGCCATCGCCTCCTCAGCGACGCGTACGTCCGCGCCCACCGCTCGCGCGGCAAAGCGCAGGTTGTCGGCGACGGTCAGGTCCTCGTAGAGCGACCCGGTGTGACCGAGGAGGGCCACCCGGCGACGGACCGTCCGCCGGTCACGACGCAGGTCATGGCCCAGCACCTCGGCCTCTCCCGACGCGATGGCGACCAGGCCCGCGCACGTGCGGAGGAGGGTGGTCTTCCCCGCGCCGTTCGGCCCCTGGAGCAGCACGATCTCGCCGCGCGCGACGTCGAGGTCGACGCCTGCGAGGGCGGGAAATCGGCCGAGGAGCGAGACCGCGGAGCGAAAGCGGACGGCGGCAGTCATGTGAAGCCGTTCCCTAAGCTATCGGCGCTCCCGAAGGTAGGTCCAAGCAAGCCCGGAGCAAATGTGACGAGACGACGGCGATGCGCAAGCTGACCGCGCAGGAGCTCGCCGCGCTCGAGATCATCCGCCGCGGCAGCGAGGCGGTGACCGGCATCCAGGGCACCTTCAACGGTGAGGACGCCATCTTCATCGTCCAGGTGTCTCCGGTCGAGGGCTCCGAAGAGCTCCGCATCTATCCCCTCGCCATGCTGCTCCGCGACGAGGACATGCCGTTCGTGGGAGGCCCGCACGACGAGCACCCGGACGGGCCCGAGCGGGCGGAGTGGCCGGACCAGACGGAGGCTTCGAAGCCGCAGGCGTGGCCCGACGAGGGCGTCGTCTCGCCACCCGCCGCGGGATGGCCCGACGAGACGGGGCTGCCTCCCGAGGCGGCCCTCCCTTCCGAGAGCGCACTGCCTTCCGAGAGCGCACTGCCTTCCGAGAGCGGCCTGCCTCGCTGGAGCGTGAGGCCATCCGAGGGGAGAGCCCCGTCGGCCCCGCCCGCATCGCCCGGCCCTCCAGGCCCGCCGGCCCCACCGGCGATGAGCCCGGTCGCTCCCGGGCCGGGCGTACCGCCGCCGGCCCCGCTCCGCGGGGCGACGCAGGCCACCGGCTCGACAGTGCGGTTCAGCGCGCGGAGGTCGGAAACGACGACCGAGCTCGGGGAGCTGGCTCCGTACACGCCGGACGAGGTCGCCGAGGAGGCGGCGCGGCGCGACGAGGAGACGCGGGTCGACGAGGAAGCCGCGCGACGCGCGGAGAAGGCCGCCCGGCGCGCGGAGGAGACGCGGATCGCGGAGGAAGCGGCGCGATTCGCGGAGGAGGCGGCGCGGCGGGCGGAGGAGGCGCGGGTCGCCGAAGAGGACGCGCGCCGTGCCCGCGAGGCGGCGCGGCTTGCGGAGGAGGAAGAGGCGCATCGCGCGGAAGAGACGCGCGTCGCCGACGAAGAGGCGCGCCGCGTCGCCGAGGCGTCGGCTGTTCCCCGCCCGACGAGGAAGGACATCCTCCGTCAACGGCGTGAGGCGGCGGCGCGGGGTGAGCCGGGCACCACGAAGCCGCGGCGCGCATGGCCTACCCTGGATCTCAGCGTGCGTACCAGCCGCATCCTTCTCGCCGTGGGTCGCACGCTCATCGCGTTCGGCACCCTCTTGTTGCTGTTCGTCGCCTACGAGCTGTGGGGCACGAACATCGCCGAGGCGCGCTCCCAGAAGCAGTTGAGACGCGAGTTCGCGCGGGTCGTGACGACGTCGACGACGACCGCGCCCGCGACGGCACCGCAGGTCACGACCACGACGGTCGTGGCCCCGCCGACCCCGGAGGGCGAGGCGGTCGCGCTGATCGAGATCCCCAAGATTGGTGTGAACAAGGCGGTGGTCAACGGCGTCGGCGTCCCCGACCTGAAGAAGGGGCCCGGCCACTACCCCGACACTCCGCTCCCCGGTGAGGCCGGCAACGCCGCCATCGCGGGCCACCGCACCACCTACGGCGCGCCCTTCAACCGGCTCGACGAGCTGAAGCCCGGCGACCAGATCTTCGTGTCGACGCACGCCGGGAAGTACCGGTACGAGGTCGACACCTCGGTCGTCGTCAAGCCGACCGATGTGACGGTGCTCAACCCCACCACCGACAACCGGCTCACGCTCACGACCTGCAACCCGAAGTACAGCGCCCGGCAACGGCTCATCGTCGTGTCCCACCTCGTCGGCGAGCCCCCGCCGCCGCCGCAGGCGGCCCCCGGCGCCCGGGTCCGGCCGACCCCTCGCCCGAGGCGGCCCGTTGCGGGGCTCTCCGGCGCGGCCTCGGCGCGGCGGCCGGCGCTGCTGTGGGGCGCGGTTGTCGCCGCGGTCGCGTTCCTGATCTGGTTGCTGGGCCGGCTGTGGCGGCGCTGGCCGGTCTACCTGCTCGGCACGCCCGTGTTCCTCTTCGTGCTCTTCGTCTTCTTCGAGAACATCTCGCGCCTGTTGCCCGCCAACGTCTGACCGGCGCGTCACCTCAGCTGCTGCTCAACGCGTCCAGGTGCAGCGCGTCGAAGACGTGGATGAGCTGTCGGGACATCCAGGTGACGTTCTCGGTGAGCAGCAGGATGCCGAAGAGCGTCAGCGCGAGGCCCGACACCACGTTGATGGCGCGGAAATGGCGGCGGACCCACGTGAACACCGACGTCATGCGGCCGAACGCCAGACCCGTGTAGACGAACGGCACGCCGAGGCCGAGCGAGTAGGCGAACAGCAGCGTCACGCCGCGCCCGAGAGTGGCCTCGGTCTCGGCCCGGGTGATCACCGCGCCGAGGATGGGCCCGATGCAGGGCGTCCATCCGAGCGCGAAGGCCATGCCCATGAGCGGCGGCGCCAGCGCTCCGAGGCGCGAGACGGGGACGTGGAAGCGTCGCTCCACCACGAGGAACCGTGGCGACACGACGCCGGCGAGGAACAGGCCCATCACGATGACGACGAGGCCCGCGGCCCGGTCGAGCACCTGGCGGTGGTCGTTCAGCAGGGAGCCCAGGGCGCTCGCACCGGCCCCGAGGGCGACGAACACGAGCGTGAACCCGGCGACGAACAGCAGAGTCGACCGGAGCACGTGCCCGGTGTCGACGGTCTCACCGGCCCGGAGCTCTGCCACGCTCACGCCGGACACGAGCGAGAGGTAGCCGGGCACCAACGGCAGCACGCACGGGGTGACGAACGAGGCCAGGCCGCCCAGGAACGCGAACGCCACACCGGGGTCGCGAGCGGTCGCGTCCGGCCGGAGGAACACGGCGTACGCGATGACCAACGACAGCAGGCCGAGACCGGGAACGGCCAGGCCGAGACCGGCCGGGGCGCGTGCCCTGCTTGTGGCCTCCGAGGCCGGCCCGGCCTTGCTCGTGGCCTCCGAGGCCGGCCGGGCCTCAGTCACCCGAGAACCGCGGTGCCCGCCGCTCCCTGAAGGCGGCCATGCCCTCCGCCAGGTCGGCCGACCGCCACGCCCGCGCGAACGCGTCGGCCACCTCGGGATCGTTGTGCACGTCGCGCTCACACCGGTTGAGCATCAGCTTGTGGCCCGCGATCGTGAGGGGCGCGAGCACCGCGATCTCGTCCGCCCATGCGAGGGCGTCGGCGACGCTGCCCAGCCGCTGCACGAGCCCGAGACCCGCCGCGGAGGCACCGTCGAGCTCCTCTGCCGCGAGGAGCATCGCGCGGGCCGGCCCGTGACCCGCCAGGAGCGCCAGGCGCTGCACGGTCCACTGATCCACCATGAGGCCCAGCTTGGCGGCCGGGATGCCGAAGCGGGCATCGGCCCCGGCAACGCGCAGGTCACACGCGATCGCGAGCTGGGTGCCGGCTCCGAGCGCGGCACCGTGCACTGCCGCGATCACGGGCTTGGGAACGTCGCGCAGCGCGGTGAGCGCGGCGCGCAACGCCTCGACGAACGCCGTGTCCTCGACATTGGTGAGGTCGGCCCCCGCACAGAAGTGCCCACCCGCGCCGGTGAGGACGAGCACCCGCGCGTCTTCGGTCTCATCCACCGCGTCGACGAGCGCACGGCATGCGCCTTGATCGATCGCGTTGCGGCGCTCCTGCCGGTCGAGCGTGATGACGGCGACCGCGCCGCGCCGCTCGACACGAATCACCGCACGCGACTCACGATTCGTCGATCACGGCAATGACGTCGCCCTCGTTCACCTGGTCCTCCGGCACGACCCGGAGCTCGGCGACGGTGCCTGCGACGGGAGCCTCCACCGGGATCTCCATCTTCATCGACTCGAGGATGGCGATGGTGTCGCCCGTCGCCACCGTCTGGCCCACCTCGACGGGCACCTGCCACACGTTGGCGGCGATCTCGGCGACGACGTCGACCACGGGTGCGCTCCTGTCGGTGATGGGGACCCGAACCGGGGCAGACTAGTCGGCGTCGTGGGTTACCTCATCGGTCTCATCGTCTCCGGACTGGTCATCGGGGCGCTCGGTCGCCTGGCCGTGCCCGGCCGCCAGCCGATCGGTTGTCTCTGGACGATGCTCGTCGGCATCGCCGGCTCGCTCCTCGCCGGCCTCGTGGGGCGGGTGCTGTTCGGCGAGAACTATTCGGCCGGGTGGATCCTGTCGATCGCGTTCGCGGCCCTGCTCGTCTGGCTCTTCACCCGGCGCACCCGCACGGTCACGTAGAAGCGCACAGCGGGGCGCACCGAGCAGCGGTCACACCGGCAGCACGCCGTGCTTGCGCCATGGCCGCTCGATCACCTTGTCGCGCGAGAGCTGCAGGCCGTGCCAGATGGCCGACCGGGTGTCGGCCGGGTCGATGATGTCGTCGACCTGCGCATGGCCCGCGGCGATGTAGGGGTCGATCGTCTTGCGGATCTCCTCGGCCATGGCCAGGCGGGCCCGGGTGCGCTCGTCACCCTCGGGGATCGCCTCGAGCTGCTTGCGCATGATGATGTTCACCGCGCCGTCGGGACCCATGACCGAGATCTCGGCCGTGGGCCACGCCACGATGTAGTCCGCCTCGTATGCGGTGCCGTTCATCACGAAGTAGCCGGCGCCGTAGGCCTTGCGCATGACGACCGTGATCTTGGGCACCGTGGCCTCCGAGATGGCGAAGAGCATCTTGGCGCCGTGGCGGATGATGCCCTGCTTCTCGACGGCCGACCCGACGATGAAGCCGGGCACGTCCATCAGGAACACGAGCGGGATCCCGAATGCGTCGCACAGCCACGTGAAGCGCGCCGCCTTGTCGGCCGAGTTCACGTCGAGGGCGCCGCCGAGCACCATCGGCTGGTTGGCGAGGATGCCGACGGGCTGACCACCGACCCGGGCCAGCCCGGTCACGATGTTCTTCGCCCAGTCGGGCTTCATCGGGAAGAACTCGCCGTCGTCGACGATCTCGTGCACGACCTTGCGCACGTCGTACGCGCGGCGTGGCGCGGTGGGGACGATGTCGTACAGCCGCTCGCAGCGGCGGTCGACGGGATCGCTCGTCTCACGCACCGGCGGGGCCTCGAGGTTGTTGGGCGGGAAGAACGAGAGGTAGCGGCGGACGGTGGTCAGGCACTCCTCGTCGCTCGGCACCTCGAGGTCGGCCACGCCGCTCACGCGGTTGTGGACGGCGGACCCGCCCATCTCCTCCTCGGACACGTCCTCGCCCGTCGCAGCCTTGACGAGGTGCCGGCCGCCGAGTGCCATCGACGACGTCCCCTTCACCATGGGGACGAAGTCCGCCAGCGCGGGGATGTAGGCCGTGCCGGCCGCGCAGTGTCCCAGCATGGCCGCCACCTGGGGCACCACCCCGCTCATCGTCACCTGCTCACGGAACAGCGCGCCTGCGCCGGCGAACGTCGATCCCGTCGCCTGCTGGATGCGCGCCCCGGCCGAGTCGAGCAGCCACACGATGGGGATCCGCCAGCGCAGGGCGAGCTCCCGCATGCGCGCCGTCTTGCGCTCGCCGACCGCACCCATCGACCCGCCCATCACCGTGAAGTCGTAGGCGCAGACGCAGACGCGCCGGCCCTCGACCTCGCCGACACCCGCGACCATGCCGTCGGATGCGAGATAGCCCTTGTCCGCGAGGCCCGGGTCCATCGAGTCGGCCAGCAGCCCGTACTCGACGAACGAGCCCGGGTCGCACAACAGGTCGAGGCGGGCGCGGACCGGGAGCTTCCCCAGCGAGCGTTGCCGCTCGACGCGCGCCTCCCCACCCATCGCGTGGGCGCGCTCCTGACGGGCGCGCAGGTCCTCGACGAGGGGCTTCCAGTCGTGCAGCTCCGGAGGGTCAGCCATGACCGGTCACCGACCTTTCCACTGTGGCGCGCGCTTCTCGGCAAAGGCGGCGATGCCTTCGGCCGTGTCCTCGGTCTGCGAGGTGATCGTGAGCATGGGGTGCAGGTAGGCGAGGGCGTCGCGGGCGGCGAGGTCCCACACCGCGTAGAACGAGTCGCGTCCGAGCTTCACGATCGCGGGCGACTTCGACGCGAGCGTGGCCGCGAGCTCGTCGACCGCCTCGTCGAGCTCCGCCACCGGGACCACCCGCGTGACGAAGCCCAGCCGGTCGGCCTCGACCGCGTCGACCCGCCGGCCCGTGAGCATCAGCTCGAGCACCTTCTTGGGCGCCATCGAGCGCACCAGGGGGACCGTGATCATGTAGGGCCACAGGCCGACGTCGATCTCCGGGGTGCCGAAGCGGGCGTCGTCGGCCGCCACGACGAAGTCGCAGGCGAGGGCGAGCCCGAAGCCCCCAGCGAGCGCATAGCCGCGGACCCGGGCGATGGTGGGCTTCCCGAGCGCCCAGAGGTCGTCGAACAGGCGGGCCAGCTCACCCCGCGCGTCGTGCACCTCGACGTAGTTGGCGTCGGAGCGCATGCCGGTGAGGTCGGCGCCGGCGCAGAAGGCCTTGTCGCCGGCACCCGTGAGGACGACGACCCGCACGTCGGCGTCCGCCCTCGCCTCCGCGATCGCCTGGCGCAGCTCGGTGAGAACGGCCCACGACATGGCGTTACGCCGCTCGGGCCGGTTGATGGTCAACCGGGCGACACCCGAGGAGACGTCGTAGAGCAATGCTTCATACGGCATGAGCGGGCACGGTACTTTGAGGAGGTCATGACTGCCTCGGTTCTCGAGCGGCTCCCGACGTTCACCCTCGCCGCGATGGCGATCGGCTTCGTGGTGTCGCTCGCCTTCGGCGGCCGGTTCCGCCACCTCTCGGGCAAGTCGTTCCGCGTCTGGCTCCTCCTGCCGATCGGCCTCTTGCTGCAGGTGCTGGTCCAGCGCGACAGCGCGCCGGCGCCGTTCGCCCTGCTCTTGCTCTCCTACGTCTGCCTCATCCTCTTCGGCATCGCCAACCGGCGTCTCACCGGGATGTGGCTGATCGTCCTCGGCTTCAGCCTCAACCTCCTCTGCATCGGGCTGAACCACGGGATGCCCGTGAGCCGCACCGCCATCGGGTCGCTCGGTCTCCACGAGAAGCCGGTCGGCGTGAAGCACCACCTCGAGCGTTCCTCCGACAAGCTGGTGTTCCTCGGCGACATCATCCCGGTGCCTTCGCCCGTCAACGAGGCACTGTCGTTCGGCGACATGATCATGACCGTCGGCGTCGCCGATCTGCTCTTCAACCTCATGCAGCCGCCCCGCAAGGAGGCGCGGGCCCGCAGCCGCAAACGCGGTTCGCGGCCGGTGCCCGTGGTCGGGAAGCTCGAGGCACCGCCGCTCGACGACTCGCCACTCTCCCCCGACCTGCAGCGCGTGCTCGACCTCGTGCAGGCCGACGCCCGCTCGAGCTCGACGTAGGGCGGCGCTACCGCGGCATCAGGTCCGCCGACGCCGCCGCCTCGGTGACGGGCGAGCCGGCGAGGATCGCGTCGTCGACCAGGCCGGGGCGCACCGCGAGCAACCGCTTGAGCCCGCTCACGACCTGGCGCCCCACGGGATCGGTCGTCGTCGCGGAGATGATCTCGAGCGCACCGCTCGTGCGGGACGGCTCCTCGGCGACATGGTCGTCGAAACGGCTGGCGATGCGCACGATCGCCGCGCCGAGCGTCCCGCCTTCGGGCGAATGCATCTCGACCTCCTCGACGAGGTCGGCGACCGGTCGGAGGAACCGGGTCTGGCGCAGCATCTCCGCGCCGACGCGCGCCACGCGCCGCGGGTCGACCGACTCGGGCGCCTCCTCTTCCTCGTCGCCGAGGCAGATGTAGCCGATGCGGTGCAGGCGCGCCGCGGTGACGACCCGTTCGCGGTCCTCCCCGATGACGCCGAGCTCGTCCGCGAGGGTCGCGGCGTAGACGGCCGTGCGCTCGCCGTGCCCGGGCCGGCTCATGCCGGCGACCTCGGGGACGATGCTCAGGGCCTGGATCGTCTGCCGGTACGTGCTGCTCGCCTGAGCGTACCGCTCGAACGAGAAGCGGGTGATGAGGAGCGGGCAGAAGGCGATCGCCGACAACCACGGGCTCCCCGTGCTCCCGCCGTGCTCGAAGCGGTCGGCGAGCGCGAGCAGGGCGGCGGCCGACAGCAGCGTGATGTACACGGGCCAGGCGGAGCCGGCGTTGACCCGCTCCTCCCCGGGCACGCTCGCGAACCGCGCGGTCAGCAGGTCCGCGGTGAGGAACGAGACGCCGCCGAAGAAGACGCACACGAGGATCTTGGTGTTGTGGTCGCCACCGAGACCGACCCCCGCGACGAGGTGGGCGGTGACGCCCGCGGTCAGCGCCGCGAGCAGCCAGCGCAGCGCGGTGGTGCCGGTGCCGAGGGCGCCCACGCGGCGGTTCAGGACGGGCAGGGCGAGGAGGACGCTGAAGAGCAGGACGAGCAGGTAGTCGCCACCGGGCAACAGGTAGGCGAGCGCGATCAGGACGGCGTAGCCGAGGGGCACCGACCCGCCCTGGGGCAGGTGCACGTCGAGGAGCAGGGAGACAGCGGTCACCACCGTGAGCGCGGCGAGCTCCACGCCGTCGAAGCCGCCGAGGACGGCGAGGATCGTCATGATCAGCAGTCCGCTCGCGACGCCCTCGCGGAGGACGCGCCGTTCCAGAGGCTCCCAGCCCAGGCGGACGTTCACGCCTGGACGGCCTCGGGCTTCAGCAGGTCGCCGAGGCCGGCGGACCCCACCCCGACGACCGGAGGCGCCACGCTGAAGTCGGTGGTGTCCTGCTCGTAGCCGAGCCCGTACTTCTCGCCGCGTCGCTCGATAGCCCGCACCAGCGCCTCGACGCAGTCGGGGTTGAACTGACTACCGGCCTTGTCGCGCAGCTCGGCGAAGGCGACCTCCTGGGCGAGCGCCCGCCGGTAGGCGCGGGTCGAGGTCATGGCGTCGAACGCGTCGGTGACGGCCACGATGTGAGCTTCCATGACGAGGTTGTCGGCACGATCGCCGCCACTGTCAAAGTGCGCATGGGTGTCGGACGCGGCCACGACCATCGTCTTCATGAAATCGACCCGGGTGAGGATGTCGATGCACACCCGGTTGTGGCGCTGGACCCGGCTGTACTCCTCGGGTGTGAGCCGGCCCGGCTTGTTCAGCAGCCGGCTCGGGACGGCGAGCTTCCCGATGTCGTGCATCAGCGCCGCGTAGCGAAGGTGCTCGAGCCTCGCCGACGAGAAGTTCATCTCGCGGCCGACGTACAGCGCGTACTTGGCCACCCGCTCGGCGTGGCCCGCGGTGTAGGGGTCCTTGGCCTCGATGGCCCGGATGAAGACCTTGACCGTCGCCTCGTGCGCCTCCTTGAGCTCGAGGAAGGAGGCGAACACCTTGCGGGCGATCGCCACGGGCACGATGAGCAGCGGGAGCACGATCCAGCCCACGCTCGAGTAGAGCTGGCCAAGCAGCAGCCCGAGCAGGCCGAACGCGAAGTAGTTGGGGATGGCGGGGCGCATGTCGCCCCAGACGTCGCCCGGGGGCAGCCGCTCGCCGATCGCCACGTGGGGCAGCACGAGGGCGACGTTGACGACGGCGAACCCGGTGGTGGCCACGATGGCGGCGGCGAACAGGCCGGGCCCGCTCCGCCAGCTGAGCAGGTCGAACACGAACGCCGCGAATGCCGCGGCCAGCAGGTACTGGCAGGAGTTGAAGAGCTGGGTCGAGAAGCGCCGGCGGCGGAGCAGGGTGATCTGCGCGGTGCCGCAGAAGCCGACGATCGCGGCCCCGAGTACCACGCCCCGGCCGTCGAAGGCAGCGATCGAGGCCATGATCATCATGAAGCCGGGGCTGACCGTGGTGGACGAGGGCAGCCGGATCTGGGAGTTCTCCGCCGCGAACAGAAGGAGCGTGAATAGCGCCACGGCCAACGGGGCAGGCCGCATGCCGTCGGCCGCGAGCGCGGCCGCGACGACACCGGCCGCGGCCAGCGCCGCCGCTGCGTCTAGAGCCCTCCGTGGTGCGTTCAATGTGTCGTTGGTCCCTGCTGGTGAGCGTCTCGGTGCAACCGAATGCGAGGGGAAGGCGGCAGGGGCACGAGCGCCCGCGCTGAGGTTGAAGCTGTGTTGCTGGTTGAAGCTGTGTTGCTGCTGTTCAGTCGACCTGGTTTAGCCGTGTGCGAAACCGGCACCACCAGCGAGGACGACAGCGACCAGGCTCGACGCAATGGCGAGCGCGCGGATGTACGTCTTCTTCATGTGGAAAGCAACTCCTCGAGTTGGTTGCCTCCCCTGTTTCCGCTAACGACAGGGTGGTGCGCTCCGCTCAAGGAAGAACGAGCACGGGCGTGTGCCCCTGCCGGCTTCCCCTCTCTTCGGTTGTCAAGTTGCGGTGGCGTGCGCCACGTTTTTTACGCCCTGGTCTCGGCGCTGCTACTTCACTTTGAGCCGCTCCGCGAGCGCCTCGATCTCACGCCTGGGGAAGCGCCGGTGCCCCCCCAGAGTAACGATGTGTGGGACCCGGCCTTCCTTGGCCCACCGGCTGATGGTCTTCGGGGAGACGTGGAGGAGGGTCGCCGCCTCGGCCGCCCGTAGATAATCCGCCACTTCCGCCTACCTCGCTCCTGGGCCATTCGCCCTCCGAGACCCGTTTTCCGCCGATCCGGGCGAGCCGAGCGATTCGGCCTACCCGGGCACTGCGTCCGGTTTCTGTCCTTCGCCGAGAATGGACGACTCGGGAGGTCAGGTAAATAGGTCCGCGGGGTGATCTTCGACTAGTCATTGTGAACTACCGACACGGATGTGATTCGGGCACGGTGCGCGCGATGGTCCCTCTCCCAGCGGTGGCGGTTCGCTACCGTTCGGGCAGTGGACTCGGATCTCACTCCCGATCTCACCGACCTGGAGCGGGAGCTGTGCCGGCTGCCGGAGGTGAACGCGGCCCGCATCGTCACCGACCAGGTCGGGCGGCCGACCGAGGTGCACATCCTCGCTTCGCCCGCCAAGCACGCCAAGCAGGTCGCACGCGACGTGCAGTCGGTCGCGATGGCGAGCTTCGGGCTCGACCTCGACCGGCGAATCATCTCGGTGGTCCAGCTCGACGGCGGTCAGCTGGACGCGGCCGCGGCCATCCCGGGCCCGCCGGCCGCCGAGCCGCGGGTCGTCATCGGTGGCATCAGCAGCGAGCAGAACGGCCTGCGCACCCTGGTGCGCGTCACCCTCCAACGCGGCGAGACCGAAGGGGCGGGGTTCGCCGAGGGTTCGATCGCGGCGTCCGCTCGACCCCGCCTCGTCGCCCAGGCCACCCTCGACGCGCTCCGCCAGCTGCTGCCCGCGGCCGAGTGCGCCGACGTCGAGATCGCAACCGTGGTGCGGGTCGGGACCCGCGAGGTCGCCCTGGCGAGCATGGTGTTCGTGATCCCGCCCCACGAGGACGTCGTGTCGGGATCGGCCCTCGTGCGGGGAGCCAACGAGACCGAGGCCGTCGCCCGGGCCGTGCTCGACGCCACGAACCGCCGCCTGCCCCAGCTGCACTGAGCCCATGGCGGCGGCCACCGTCGCGCTCGTGTCCTTCCGGCTCGGCGGCCCCGACGGCGTGTCGGTCGAGGCGGCCAAGTGGGCGGGGCGACTGGCCGCCCTCGGGTTCGAGGTCGTCACCGTCGCGGGCGCGGGCCCGGTCGACCGACTGCTTCCTGGGCTCGCGATCGACGCGACGGCCCCGCCGGCGGCGGCCGCGCTCGACCGGGCCCTGGCCGACGCGGGCCTCGTCGTCGTCGAGAACCTCTGCTCCCTCCCGCTGAACCCGGCCGCGGCCGAGGCCGTGGCGAGCGCCCGCCGCGGACGTCCGACCGTCCTCCACCACCACGACCTCCCCTGGCAGCGGGAGCGGTTCGCCACGGTCGCAGGCTGGCCTCCGGTGGACCGCGCGTGGGCCCACGTGACCATCAACGACCTCAGCCGGCGGGAACTGGCGGCGCGCGGCGTCGACGCCACCACGATCCCCAACGCGTTCGACATCGACGCGCCCGCGGGTGACCGGGCCGCCACCCGCGCCCGTCTCGAAGTGCGCCCGGACGAGCGCCTCCTGCTGCACCCCACGCGGGCCATCCCCCGCAAGAACGCGCCCGCCGCGCTGGCGCTCGCCGCCGGCCTCGGGGCGACCTACTGGATCCTCGGCCCGTCCGAGGAGGGCTACGGAGCCGAGCTCGCCCGCCTGCTGGCCGAGGCACCCGTCCGCACCATCCACGGCTGGCCCACACCTCCGTTCCCCGAACGGTGGGTCGGCTCGGTCGCCGACGCGTACGCGGCCTGTGACGCGGTCGTGTTCCCGTCGAGCTGGGAGGGGTTCGGCAACCCGACCATCGAGTCCGCCATCCATCGGCGCCCGCTGGCCGTGAGCC
>Ga0066709_100001259_pt1 | contig 16321 bp, 17 predicted proteins | sample GraSoiAngelo_158_FD_79665 | JGI IMG/M metagenome (GOLD analysis project Ga0066709, IMG submission 79665) | Grasslands soil microbial communities from the Angelo Coastal Reserve, California, USA - 14_1009_16_30cm | ecosystem: Environmental > Terrestrial > Soil > Grasslands | place: USA...
AGCGCCCCTCACCGACCGAGGCCGAGGTACGGGAAGGGCTCGAAGGCAACCTGTGCCGCTGTACCGGTTACCACAACATCGTCAAGGCCGTGCTGGCCGCGAGCGGACAACGGGTGGCGGTGTGATTCCCGCCACGTTCGACTACGTGCGCGCTTCGTCGGCCGAAGAGGCGGTGTCGCTGCTGCACGAGCACGGCGACGAAGCCAAGCTGCTGGCCGGAGGGCACTCGCTGTTGCCGCTGATGAAGCTGCGCCTGGCCACGCCGTCGGTGCTCGTCGACGTCGGTCGCGTGCGCGAGCTGTCGTACGTGCGCGATGCCGGTGACCACGTCGCGGTCGGCGCGCTCACCCGTCATCGCGACCTCGAGACCGACGAGACCCTGCGACGCGAGGTGCCGATCCTCGCGCGGGTCGCCAGCCTCGTCGGCGACCCTCAGGTGCGTCACCGGGGCACGCTCGGCGGCTCGATCGCGCACGGCGACCCCGCATCCGACCTTCCCGCGGTCGTGCTCGCCCTCGGAGGCACGCTCGTGGTCCAAGGCTCGGGCGGAACGCGCGAGATCCCGGCCACCGAGTTCTTCCGGGGCTTCTTCGACACCGCGCTGGCGCCCGACGAGATGCTCACCGAGGTCCGCCTGCCGAAGGTCGCCGGCGCGGGCTGGTCGTACCAGAAGTTCAACCGACGCGCCCAGGACTGGGCCATCGTGGGGGTGGCCGCGGTGCGCAACGGGGTCACCGGTGTCGCACTCGTCAACATGGCCTCGGTGCCGCTGCGCGCCACCGCGGTCGAGCAGGCGCTCCGCGATGGTGCCTCGGCAGCCGACGCGGCCGAGCACGCGGCAGAGGGCACGGAGCCGCCCGTGGACCTCAACGCCGGCGTCGAATACCGGGAGAACCTCGCGCGCGTGCTGGTGCGCCGGGCGCTGGAGGAAGCGGGAGCATGATCACGGGTGCGCATGTCGTGCTGCACACGCCGGAGGCCGACGCCCTACGCGCCGTGCTGCGTGACGTGATGGGTTGGAGCTACGTCGACGTCCACGACGGTTGGCTCATCTTCGCGCTGCCGCCCGCCGAGGTCGGCGTGCATCCCGGCGACTCCCCGCGGCACGAGCTGACGTTGATGTGCGACGACATCCACGCCACGGTCGCCGATCTGCGGGAGAAGGGCATCGAGTTCCGGGGTGAGCCGCAAGCCGCCGGATTCGGGGTCCAGGTGACCATGGTGCTGCCCGGCGGCGTGGAGGTCATGCTCTACGAGCCGCGTCACGCCACCGCCATCTGACCCCGCTGCCGGGTGCGCACGACAAACTTGGCGCAACCTGGCGCCTACCCTTGCATGCGTGACCGTCGACGACGTGGCCGAGGCGCTGGCCGCCCACCAGTACCTGGCCGACGAGGGACTGGCCACCGCGGTGTTCCTCGCGCTCACCTTGCACCGTCCGCTGCTCGTCGAGGGTGAAGCCGGCGTGGGCAAGACCGAGGTGGCCAAGGTGCTGGCGCGCTGGACGGGTGGCGACCTGCTGCGCATCCAGTGCTACGAGGGCATCGACGTCGCCCAGGCCGTCTACGAGTGGGACTACGCGCGCCAGCTGCTCCACGTGCGGGCGCTGGAGGCGTCGCACGAAGCGGTCGTGGAGGACGAGCTCTATTCCGAGCGCTTCCTCGTACGCCGCCCGCTGCTCCAGGCGATCGACTCGCCGCCCGGCGGGCCGCCGCCGGTGCTGCTCATCGACGAGGTCGATCGGGCCGACGACGAGTTCGAGGCGTTCCTGTTGGAGATCCTCTCCGACTACGCGGTCACCATCCCCGAGCTGGGCACGTTCCGCGCCTCGGTCCCGCCGGTGGTCGTGATCACGTCGAACCGCACGCGCGACGTGCACGACGCGCTGAAGCGTCGCTGCCTCTACCACTGGGTCGACCACCCCGACTTCGAGCGGGAGGTGGCCATCGTCCGCCTGCGCTCCCCGCAGGTCGTCGAGCGGCTGGCCCGGCAGGTGGCGGCCGCCGTGGAGCGGCTGCGCACGCTCGAGCTCTACAAGCCTCCGGGCGTGGCCGAGACCATCGACTGGGCCGAGGCCCTCGCCGCGCTCGGCCGTGTCGACGTCGACGAGCACGCGGTCGACGTCACCCTGGGCACCGTCCTCAAGTACCGCGAGGACCAGGAGCGCGTGCGGGCCCACGGCCTCGGCGAGGTCGTCCGGGCGGCGGTGGCGCGCGGTGTCTGAGACGGACGCGGCGGACCTGGCGGTCGATCGCGTCGCGGTGGCGTTCGCGCGCGTCGTACGCGGCGCGGGGCTCGATGTCACGGTCGGCAACGTGACCGCCTTCGTCGAGGCGCTGGAGGCGGTGGGAGTGGTGCGGCGGACGTCGGTCTACTGGGCGGGCCGGGCCACGCTCGTGCGCCGGCCCGAGGACCACGCCGTCTACGACCGGGCGTTCGACGCGTTCTGGGGGAGCGGCACCGGCGTCGAGGCGATGCCTCCCCCGCACGAGGTGCACATCGACCTCTCCCTCGACGACGCCGGCGAAGCCGGAGACGCGGGCGAGGCCGGCCCGACGACGCGGCCGACGATCGCGGTCCGCTACAGCCCGCACGAGGTGCTGCGGCACAAGGACTTCGCGGCCTACTCACCCGCCGAGTTCGTCGAGGCGCGCCGGCTGATGGCCGACATGCGGCTGGCCGGCGCTCTCCGCCGCTCACGCCGGTACCGGTCGTCTGGCCGTGCCGCGGGGCGCCCCGACGTCCGTCGTACCGTGCGTCACGCGCTGGCCCACGGTGGCGAGCCCGTGCGTCGCGCGTTCCTCGAGCCGGCCACGCGCCCGCGTCGCGTCGTGCTGCTGTGTGACGTCAGCGGTTCGATGGAGCCGTACGCCCGCGCCCTGTTGCGGTTCCTGCACGCCGCCGTCGTCGGCCGCACGCGCGTCGAGGCGTTCGCCCTCGCGACCCGCATCACCCGCCTGACCCGCCCGCTCTCGTCCCGCGACCCGGACGCGGCGCTGTCGGCGACTGCGGACGCGGTGGCCGACTGGGCCGGGGGCACCCGGCTGGGCGAAGGACTGCGCGCGTTCAACGACACGTGGGGCGTGCGCGGGATGGCGCGCGGCGCAATCGTCGTGGTGCTGTCGGACGGATGGGACCGGGGCGACCCGAGCGCGCTGGCCGAGCAGATGGCGCGTCTGCGACGCGTCGCGCATCGCGTTGTGTGGGTCAACCCCTTGAAGGCGGCGCCCGGGTACGCGCCGCTCGCGCAGGGAATGGCGGCGGCGCTGCCGTTCGTCGACGAGTTCGTCGAAGGCCACTCGCTCGCATCGCTCGAGACCCTCGTCCGGGTCGTGGGTGGCAAGGGGTGATGTCCCGATGAGAGAGGTGCTCGACGACATCGAACGGTGGCAGGCCGCGGGCAAGCGGGTCGCGGTGGCGCGGGTCGTGGGTGTCGAGGGTTCCGGCCCTCGCGACCCGGGCGCGACGATGGCGGTGAACGACGACGGTGAGATCGCGGGATCGGTGTCGGGTGGGTGCGTGGAGGGCGCGGTGGTCACCGAGGCGCTCGCGCTGCTCGCAGGTGACGGGGCCCCCCGACTGCTCACTTACGGCATCGCCGACGAGGACGCCTTTGCCGTCGGCCTCACGTGTGGTGGCACCATCCACGTCCTCGTGGAGTCGCTCGAGCGTTGGGGCTGATCTACGCGGCGTTGCGCGAGGCGCTGCTGGCCGACGCGCCCGTGGCGCTGGCGACGGTCGTCGACGGCCCCCAGCCGGGCGCCAAGCTGCTGGTGCGTCCCGAGCAGGAACCGATCGGCTCGCTCGGCGACGCGGACCTCGACCGGGTGGTGGCGCGCGACGCGCGGGGTGAGCTGGAGGCCGGGCTCACCGGGACGCGCCACTACGGGCCCCACGGCGAGGCCCGTCAACGGGAGGTGTCGGTGTTCATCGAGTCGTTCGCACCGCCGCCGCGCATGGTGATCTTCGGCGCCGTCGACTTCACCGCGGCCCTCGTGCGCGTGGCGAAGGTGCTCGGCTACCGCGTCACCGTGTGCGACGCGCGCCCGGCCTTCGCCACATCGGCGCGCTTCCCTCAGGCCGACGAGGTCGTGGTGGACTGGCCCGACCGCCATCTCACCGCGGTCGGGCCCGACCTCGGGCCTCGGGACGCGGTCTGCGTGCTGACGCACGACCCCAAGTTCGACGTGCCGGCCATCGTCGCCGCCCTGCGGACGCGCTGCGGTTACCTCGGCGCCATGGGGTCGCGCCGCACCCACGCCGAGCGGGTGGCGCGATTGAGGGAAGCCGGTATCGGCGACGAGGAGCTGGCGCGCGTCATGGGCCCGATCGGGCTCGCCATCGGCGCCCGCACTCCCGAGGAGACCGCCGTGTCCATCTGCGCCGAGATCATCGCGCTGCGCACCGGCCAGGGTGCCCCGTCGCTCCGCGACTCCGACGGTCCGATCCATGGTGCGTGACCCGGCTCCCTGCGCCACCGATCCGGGTGACAGAGATCACACGAGCGGACGGGTGCCCGGCTGAGGGAGACTGTCCGCGTGACGCTCGAGCCGCAAGGCGGCCCGCCCGACGACGTCCGCATCTCCGACGAGGAACGCACGCAGGTGGTCGACCGCCTGCGCCGGCACTGCGCCGAGGGCCGCATCACGCTCGACGAGTTCTCCGACCGGGCGGGCCAGGTCTATGCGGCCCGCACCCGCAGCGAGCTCGTCGAGGTGCTGGCCGACCTGCCCGAGCCCGTCCCACCCCTCGCGACCGACGCGGTGGCCGTGCGCCGCCACCCCACGAGCTGGGTCGTCGGCATCATGGGCGGCGGTCAGAGCAAGGGTCGATGGCGCCCGGAGGGCGAGGTCACCGCGCTCGCGATCATGGGCGGTTGCGTCGTCGACCTGCGGCAGGCCGAGATCGAAGGGCCGGTGGTCGACATCTCTGCGATCGCCATCATGGGCGGGGTCGACATCATCGTCCCCGAGGGCATCGCGGTGGAGATGTCGGGCGTCGCCATCATGGGCGGCAAGGACTGCCGGGTGAAGGACGTGACCCCGCTCCCCGGCACCCCGGTCGTGCGCGTGCGTGCGTTCGCGTTCTGGGGTGGGGTCACGGTGCGCACGAAACGCGAGCGTCACCGCGGCGTCGACCGCGCCCGTGACCGGGCCCAACGCCGGCAGCTGCAAGGCGAGCGCAGCATCGCGCTGGCCGAGCGCCACGCGACACGTGCACTGGAGCACGCGGCGCGCTACGCCCCGATGGTCGAGGAGGTCTTGGGCGCGTTCAACCAGGGGATGAAGCCCAAGCCCCCGACCGCGCTCGACGGCACCGTCACCATCCTGTTCAGCGACATCGAGGACTTCACCGGCATCACCGAGCGACTCGGCGACCTGCGCGCCCAGGACGTGCTCCACTCTCACAACGACATCGTGCGCCGCGCGGTGGCCGCGAGCGGGGGTCACGAGGTGAAGTCGCAGGGGGACAGCTTCATGCTCGCGTTCGCCAGCGCCCGCCGTGCTCTCAACTGCGCGGTCGACATGCAGCGGTCGTTCGATCGTTGGTCCGACTCCCAGCCCAACGTCCCGCTCAAGGTGCGCATGGGACTGCACACCGGTGAGACGATCCGCGAGGCTGACGATCTCTTCGGCCGGACCGTGATCCTCGCGTCGCGCATCGCAGCCGAGGCCGGAGGCGGCCAGATCCTCGTCTCGTCGCTGCTGAAGGAGCTGACCGAGAGCTCGGGCGAGTTCTGCTTCAGCCCGGGTCGTGAGGTGACGCTGAAGGGCCTGTCGCGCACGCAGGTCGTGCACGAGGTCGACTGGTCGGGCGCCCTCCCGGGGTGACGGTCGCCGCCGTCGTTCTGGCTGCGGGTTCGGGTAGCCGCTTCCACGGGGACGCGCACAAGCTCCTGAGCGACTTTCGGGGGCGGCCGCTCGCGTCGTGGGCCCTGTGGCATGCGATCCAGGCCGGCCTCGACGAGACGGTCGTCGTCACCGGCGCGGTCGACCTCAGCGCGGTGGTCGACCGGTGGCGGGAGGTCGTGCGCGTCGTCGAGAACGCCCGCTGGGCGGAGGGCCAGGCGACCTCGCTGCTGACGGCCGTCGACGCGGCGCGTACCCGCGGCCACGACGCCATCGTGGTCGGCCTGGGCGACCAACCGTTCATCCCCCCCGAGGCCTGGACGGCCGTCGCCGCCAGCCCGTCACCCATCGCGGTGGCCACCTACGACGGGCGTCGCCGACATCCGGTGCGCCTCGGCGCGTCGGTGTGGCCGCTGCTACCCGCGACCGGCGACCAGGGCGCGCGCGTCGTCATCTCACAGCGGCCGGAGCTCGTGGTGGAGGTAGCGTGCCGAGGGGAGGCTTCCGACATCGACACCCTGGAGGACCTCACCAGGTGGAGTTAGAGCCAGCATGGAGTTAGAAGCAGCATGGAGCTAGAACCAGCATGGAGCTAGAACCAGCATGCAGTTAGAGAACGAGTTCCGCGTCGAGGCGTCGGTCGACCGCGTGTGGCAGGTGCTCACCGATCTCGAGCGCATCGCGCCGTGCATGCCCGGCGCGCAGCTCCAGGAGGTGGAGGGCGACGAGCATCGCGGCATCGTCAAGGTGAAGGTCGGGCCCATCACCGCGCAGTACAAGGGCGTGGCGCGTATCGTCGACCGGGACCGGGAGGGGGGTCGACTGGTGCTACGGGCCGAGGGCCGGGAGACCCGCGGTCAGGGCAACGCGAGCGCGCTGATCACGGCCAGGCTGGCCGCCGATGGCGACGCCACGGCCGTCGCGATCAGCACCGACCTCACCGTCACCGGCAAGGTGGCACAGTTCGGGCGGGGCGTGCTCGCCGACGTGAGCGCCAAGTTGGTGACGCAGTTCGTCGAGTGCCTCGAGGCCGACGTGCTCGCCGGCGAGGAGGCCGTGCCCGCGCCGGCGCCCGCCGCGGTGCCGGCGGCGTCGGTGCCCGCCAACGGCGACGGGGAGCAGGTCCGTCGCATCGAGTCCGCGCCTTCCCCGCCCGTCGATCTCATGGGCGCGGCCGGCGTACCCGTGGCCAAGCGCGTCGCGCCCGTCGTGGCGCTGCTGTTCGTGACCATGTGGTTGGTGCGCCGTCGCCGCCGTCGCCGCCGCGCCCGGGGCTGACGTGGACGACCGGGCGCTCGTGTCCGAGCGGTTGGGCCGCGCGCCGATGGGTGACTTCGACGTCGTCGTGCGCGACGAGACCGGGGTACCGCGGGTGATCCGCAACGCCCCGTTCCTCGCGGACGGCACGCCGATGCCGACGCGCTACTGGTTGGTCGACGCCGTCACGTGCGAGGCGGTCGCCCGGCTCGAGGCCGCGGGCGGCGTGAAGGCGGCCGAGGCCGCGGTCGCGCCCGACACCCTTGCCCGGGCTCACGCTCGCTACGCCGCGGAGCGTGATGCCGCGATCCCGCCCGACCATGCGGGACCGCGACCGTACGGCGGGGTGGGCGGCACCCGGCGCGGGGTGAAGTGCCTGCACGCGCACTACGCCTGGCACCTCGCCGGCGGCGACGACCCCGTGGGCCGGTGGGTGGCCGAGCGCCTGGAGTCATGAGCCGGCTTCTCGGCGCCATCGACTGCGGCACGAACTCGACGCGCCTGCTGGTGGCCGAGGCCGGCGGAGCAGGCGCAGCGGGCGGCACGACCACCATCGAGCGCCACATGCGCATCACCCGCCTCGGCCGGGGCGTCGACGCCACCGGCGAGCTCGCCCCCGAGGCCGTCGAGCTCACGCTCGCCGTGTTGCGCGAGTATCGCGCCACGCTCGACCGTCACGGAGTCGAGCGGGTTCGTATGACCGCGACGTCGGCTGCGCGCGACGCGACCAACCGCCGGATCTTCTTCGAACCCGCCACCGAGATCGTGGGGGCCGAGCCCGAGCTGCTCAGCGGCGACGAGGAGGGACGGCTCTCGTTCGCGGGCGCGACGGCCGAGCTCGACCCCGCGCGCGGCCCGTTCCTCGTCGTCGACATCGGCGGTGGCTCGACCGAGTTCGCGGTCGGTGCCGGCGCAGACGGCCCGCCCGACGGAGTCGTCTCCGTCGACGTCGGCTGCGTGCGCGTGACCGAGAAGTTCCTGCACCACGACCCGCCCGCGCCCGAGGAGCTCAGCCAGGCCCTGTCGGTGGTGCACGACCATCTCGACGACGTCGCACGCGAGCTGCCGGCCGCCACGGAGGCGCCCACGCTTGTGGGCCTGGCCGGCACGGTGACGACCGTGGCCGCCATCGAGCTCGGGCTACGCGAGTACGACCGCGACCGCATCCATCACTTCGTGCTCACCCGCCGGGCGGCGGAGGAGGTGTTCCGCACCCTCGCCACCGAGCCACGCGCGGTGCGGGTGCACAACCCCGGGCTCGAGGAGGCCCGCGCCGACGTGATCGTGGGCGGGGCGGCCATCCTGGTCGCCATCATGCGCTATTTCCAGCACGACGAGTGCCTGGTGAGCGAGGCCGACATCCTCGACGGACTCATCCGGAGCCTCCTCTGATGAGCTCGGGCAGCGGCTCGGCGTGGAGGATGCCGAGGTGCTGCACCGCCCGCGTCAGCGCCACGTAGAGCACGCGCACCCCGCTCGGCTCCTCGGCGACGATGCGCGCCGGCTCCACGACGACCACCGCGTCGAACTCGAGCCCCTTGGCGGATGCGGGAGGGAGCAGGGTGACCGAATCGCTGAGCGTCTGCCGGCGGGCGTCGGTGAAGTCGATCGCGGCCGCTCGCAGCGCGGCCGCGATGGAGTCGAGCCCCGACATGGGTGCGATCACGCCGACGGTCGTCCAGCGTTGGGCCAACGCCCCGACCTCGGTGGCGACCGCGTGCGCCAGCCCGTCGGTCGCGACGGAGAGCACGAGCGGAGGGTCGCCGGCCGTGCGTACCGAACGTGACGGGCGCAGATGCGGTGCGGCGACCGGCAGCAGCCGGTTGGCGAAGTCGAGGATGGCGGCGGGCACGCGATAGCCCACCCCCAGCTCCTCGATCCGCGCTCGCGAGCGCCGCTCCGCCTCCGGCGCGACGACTGTCTGGCGCGCCTCCTGCGCGACGAGATGGTGCAGCACGTCGTCCCAGTTGCTCTGGGCGCCGACCGCGGTGGCCTGGGCCAGGTCGCCGAGAACGGTCATCGAGCGCTCGGGCGTGCGGCGGGCGAGCAGTCGCAGCTCCATCGACGTGAGGTCCTGCGCCTCGTCGACGACCACGTGGCCGTAGGTCACGGGCGTGCCGGTGGTAAGGGCTTCGGCTTCGTCGAGCAGGGCCAGGTCGGCGCGTGTCCAGCGTTCGTCGGCGGCACGCGCGGTGTTGCGACGCAGCAGGAGCGCCTGCTCGGCCGGCTCGAGCACGCCGTCGGCCGCGCGCGACAGCGTGTGCCTGTTGCCGAGCACGCTGCGCACCAGCGCGGGCGCGCGCAACGATGGCCACGTACGGTCGAGCAGGGCCTTGAAGTCGCGGCCCGCGCGCAGGCTGGTGACGAAGGCGGGCTCGACGCTCAGGTCGGCACCCGGCCGAGCCTCGTAGCGCTGCCGGGCGAGACGCACGAGCCGCTCGCGGAACAGCTCGCGGCGGTCGTTGGACGGCAGGTCGCGCCCGAGCGCGATGTCGACGAGCGCGGCGATCTGCGGCGCGGGGAGCCGCACCGAGCCGAAGTCGGTGGCGACGACCACGTCGTCGGGCGGCGCGGCGATGCGGTCGTGGACCGCGCGGCGCAGCACCTCGCTCATGCGCGCATCGCCCTTGAGCTCGGCCACCTCGGGGTCGTCGACGGCGCGCACGGGATAGCGACCGGCCATCAGGCTCTCGATCGTGGCCTGAACGACCGCGGTCTCGCCGAGAGAAGGCAGGACCTGCGCGATGTAGCGGAGGAAGATCTGGTTGGGACCGATCACGAGCAGCCGCTGCCGCTCGAGCAGCTCGCGGTGCTCGTAGAGCAGGAAGGCGGCGCGGTGCAGGCCGACGGCCGTCTTACCCGTCCCCGGGCCGCCCTGCACGATGACCAGGTCCTCCAGCGGCGCGCGGATCACCATGTCCTGCTCGGCCTGGATGGTGGCCACGATGTCGCGCATCTGTCCCGTGCGCGCCCGCTCCAGCTCGGCGAGGAGGGGGTCGGGCAGCCCGCCGCCACCGGTCGCGTCGGGATCGTCGAAATGCTCGTCGAAGATGTCGACGAGCACCTGACCGTCGACGCTGAAGCGCCGCCGGCGGGCCAGGCCCATGGCGTCGGCGTAGGTGGCGCGGTAGAAGGGGCTCGAGACGCGGGCGCGCCAATCGACGACGACGGGCTCGCCGGTGGGGCCCTCGACATGGCGGCGCCCGATGTAGAAGTGGTCGCCGACCTCCTCGTCGAGACGGCCGAAGCACAACGCCGCCGGCGTGTCGGCGAGCGTGGCCAAGCGTCGCTCGAGGTGCCACTGGACGATCATCGCGTCGGGCGTCTGCTCCACCCGGGCCGCGGTCTCGCCGACCGCGAGCGTGCGCGCCGCGTGCTCGCGCATGGCCGCCAGGCAGGCGTACGCGTGGTCGAGGTGCCGCTGCTCCGCGGCGAGGTCGGGATGTGCGTCCACGGGGGACGATGACGCTAGCCGAGACGGGTCAGGGCCCCCGTCGATTTACGGCTGCGCTCGGACGACGGCCGCCACGACCTCCTCCAGCGTCGGGACGGTCTCGGCGTCGTGGAACTGGGCCATGCGCGCGTAGACGTCGGCCGCGGCCCGGTGGAAGCCGTCGGGCAGCCCGGCGGACGCGAACGTGTCCGCGATCTCGTGCATCTCGCCGACGAAGCGCCACGCCTTGGCGGCCGTGCCCCGTGCCGCACCCTCGGACCGCCCGGGGAGATCGGGTTGGGAGATTGCCCATTCCTCCAGGAGCGCGGGGTCGACGTGTTCGACCGCGGCCACCGCGCGGACGGCGACCAGCAGCGCGCTGGTGCCCTTGGTCCACCCCGCGTAACACATCTTGAGCGCGGATGCCGCGCCGACGTCTCCTTCGATGACGATCGCGTCGAGCGCCGACCCTGCGAACAACCGGGCGACGTCGTCGGCGCCGGGCCCCGATAGGTAGAGGCGCGTCGTGCCTTTCACGCGGGGCGGACCACCGATGATGCCGCCGTCGGTGACGCGCGATGCGGTCGCGGCGATCTCGCGCGCGGTCGCGGGCGCAACCGCGTTGACGTCGACGTACGTCCCCTCGAAGCCGCACGCGGCGACGGCACGCGCCAGATCGATCGCGGCATGGGGCGGGCACACCGACACGATCGTTTCGGAACGCTCGACGAGCTGCGCGAGCGTGGCTACGTCGGCGAGGCCGGCGGCGTCGGCTCGAGATCGGGTGGCGTCGCTTCGCCCGCTCGACGCCCAGAGCACGTCAGCGCCCCCGGCGCGCAACGCCGCACCCACCGCCGCGCCCATCTCGCCCGGGTGGAGCAGCCCGACCCGTGTCACCGCGGCGGGCCGGCTTCGATGACGCCGCGGATGTCGTCGAGCCAGCCCGGGGCCCCGCTCGCCGACTCGATCAGCCACGTGACGCCCTCGGCTTCGTAGTCGCCGGCGCCGGCCGTGGTGCCCGGAAGCACCCACACCGCGACGTCGAAGGGTGCGTCGGTCTCGCGTTGCTTGCGCACGACGGCGAGCATCTCGCGCACGTCGTCGGGGGTCACGGGCTCGATGCCGCGCGGGCCGATGCGGATCGGCGCCACGCCGTCGCACTGCGCGGCGCGCCGCAGCGGGCCGCGGTTGGGCCAGACGACGGCCACCCACACCGGGATGCGGGGCGACTGCACCGGTCGGGGGAGGAACGTGGCTCCGTCGACCGTCAGGTGCCTGCCCGCGAACGAGAAGCGCGCTCCCGACCAGAGGCCGAAGAGCACCTCGAGGCCCTCGTCGAGGCGCTCGGCGCGCACGCGGTCGTCGGTCGGCTCGCCGAAGGCACCGAACTCGACATCGGGCGGCTCGCCCAGGCCCACGCCGAGCACGGCCCGGCCGCCCGAGAGGTGGTCGAGGGTGACCGTCTCGCGTGCCAGCTTCCAGGGCCGCCGCCGGGCGACCGGCGTCACCAAGGTGCCCAGCCGGACGCGCTCGGTCGTCTGCGCGATGGCGCCCAGCACGACCCAGGGATCGTTGATCGGGAACGGGTGGTCGGCGTCGACGAGCACGTGGTCCCAGAGGAAGAAGCCGTCCCAACCGGCGCGCTCGGTGGCGTGACCCAGCTGCACGAGATCGGCCGGGACGCCGAAGTTGGGGACGCTTATCCCGTAGCGCACGAACGCCGACGGTAGTGTGCCGGCGTGCCGCTGCACGACCGGGTTCTGATGGGGCCAGGGCCATCGAACCCGTACCCCGAGGTGATGCAGGCGCTGGCCCGGCCGGTGCTCGGTCATCTCGATCCCGAGTTCCTCACGTTGCTCGACGAGACGTGCGACCGGCTGCGTCAGGTCTTCCGCACCGACAACGCCCTGACCCTGCCGATCAGCGGCACCGGGTCGGCCGGGATGGAGGCGGCGTTCGTCAACGTCCTCGGCCCCGGCGACGTGGTCGTGGTCGGCGTCAACGGACTCTTCGGCGAGCGCATGTGCGACGTGGCCGCGCGCTGCGGTGCCGACGTCGTGCGGCTCGACGAGGAGTGGGGCCGCGCCATCGAGCCGTCGCGGCTGCTCGATGCCCACCCGTCGCCGAAGGTCATCGCGGTCGTTCACGCGGAGACGTCGACCGGTGTGCGCAACGACATCGAGCCGCTCGGCGCAGGCAAGGGTGACGCGCTGCTGCTGGTCGACTGTGTCACCTCGCTCGGCGGGATCAGCGTCGAGATCGACGGGTGGGGGGTCGATATCGCGTACAGCGGGACGCAGAAGTGCCTCGGGGTCCCGCCGGGCCTGGCCCCGCTCACCGTGAGCGATCGGGCGTGCGAGCGCTTCGTCGAGCGGCCGCGATCGTGGTACTTCGACCTCGGCATGATCGGCGACTACGTCGGGCCCTCCCGCAAGTACCACCACACCGCGCCGGTGTCGATGATCTACGCGCTCCACGCCGGTCTCGGCGTGCTGCTCGACGAGGGCCTCGAGGCGGCGTGGGACCGGCACGAGGCGTGCGGGCGCACGCTGCAGGACGGGCTCGAGAAGCTCGGGATGGCGTTGGTCGCACAGGACGGACACCGCCTGCCCGAGCTCACGACGGTGTGGCTGCGCGCGGGGTTCGATGACGCGGCGACGCGACGTCGACTGCTCACCGACTACGGCATCGAGGTGGGCGCCGGCGTCGGCCCGTTCGCGGGAAAGGCGTGGCGCATCGGTTGCATGGGCCACACGGCACGGCTGCGCAACGTCTCGCTGTTGTTGCGCGCCCTCGAAGAGGTGCTGGCCGCGTGAGCGCTCCCGTGTGGGCACCGGCGAGCTCCGAGGACGCGGCTGCGACCAACGTCGGCCGGTTCATGGCCGCGCACGGCATCACCGACTTCGCCGACCTCGTGCGTCGCTCGATCGACGAGGCGGAGTGGTTCTGGGACGCAGTCGTCCGTTTTCTCGAGCTCGAGTGGTTCTCGCCCTACGCGCAGGTGCTCGACGTCTCGGATGGAATCGCATGGGCCCGGTGGTTCACGGGCGGCACGGTGAACCTCGCCCACAACTGCGTCGACAAGTGGGCCGCGACGGAGCCAGATCGCACCGCCGTCGTCTGGGAAGGTGAGGACGGTGCCGTGCGCACGTGGTCGTTCGCCGAGCTGCGCGCGCAGGCGGACGGGCTCGCCGCGCTGCTCGAGCGGCGCGGTGTCGGTGCCGGTGACGCGGTCGGCATCTTCCTGCCGATGCTCCCCGAGACCGTCGCCGCGCTGCTCGGGGTGGCGAAGCTCGGCGCGGTGTTCCTGCCGCTGTTCAGCGGCTACGGGTCCGCAGCGGTCGCGACGCGGCTCGAGGACGCGGGCGCGAAGGCCGTCGTCACCGCCGACGGCACCTACCGCCGGGGTGCGATCGTCCCGATGGTGCACGTGGCCCGCCGGGCGGTGTCGCGCGTGAGCTCGGTGCACACGATGGTGATCGTGCCCCGGCTCGGCGAGCGGGTGGAGCAGTTCCCGGGGCCCGAGGTGCTCTGGCCCCGCCCGAGCGGCCGTCAGTTCGCCACCCGCCCGGTCGACAGCGAGCACCCGCTGTTCGTCGCCTACACGTCGGGCACGACGGGCCGCCCGAAGGGCTCGGTGCACGTGCACGGCGGCTGGCTGGCCAAGGTGGCGGAGGAGGGCGCCTTCCAGACCGACCTGCGGCGCGCCGACATCCTGTTCTGGTTCACCGACATGGGCTGGATCATGGGCCCGTGGGAGGTCACCGGCGCCCTCGCGAACGGCGCGACGCTCGCCCTGTACGAGGGCGCGCCGGACTACCCGGAGCCCGACCGGTTGTGGGCCTACCTCGAGCGACACCGGGTGACCGTGCTCGGCATCAGCCCGACGCTCATTCGTGCGCTCATGACCCACGGCGAAGCGCGGGTGAAGGCTCACGACCTGGCCGCGCTGCGCATCCTCGGCTCGACGGGTGAGCCGTGGAACGAGGACCCGTGGCGCTGGTACTTCGAGGTCGTCGGCGGCGGGCGCTGCCCGGTGATCAACATCTCGGGCGGCACCGAGGTCGGCGCCTGCTTCCTCTCGCCTCACCCCGTCACGCCGCTCAAGCCCATGTCGCTCGGCGGCCCCGCGCTGGGAATGGCCGTCGACGTGTACGACGACGGCGGCAAGCCGTTGCGCGGCGCGGTGGGCGAGCTGGTGTGCACGCGCCCGTGGCCGGGCATGACCCGCGGCCTGTTCCACGACCCCGAGCGCTACATCGAGACGTACTGGAGCCGGTGGCCCGACGTGTGGGTGCACGGCGACTGGGCCTCGATCGACGCCGACGGCGACTGGTACCTGCACGGCCGCAGCGACGACACCATCAAGGTGGCGGGCAAGCGCCTCGGGCCGGCCGAGGTCGAGTCGGTGCTCGTGAGCCATCCCGCGGTCGTCGAAGCCGCTGCGGTCGGTCTACCCGACGAGCTGAAGGGCGAGGCGCTGTGGGGGTTCGTCGTGCTCGCGGCCGGCGTCGAGCCCCGCGACGCGTTGCGTACCGAGTTGAGCGACCTCGTCGCAGACCGGCTGGGGAAGTCGTTCAAGCCGTCGGCCATCCGCTTCACCACCGCGCTCCCGAAGACGCGCAACGCCAAGGTGCTCCGGCGAGCCATCCGCGCCGCCACCCTCGGTCAGGACCTCGGCGACCTCTCCGCCTTGGAGGACACCGCGACGATCGACGCGGTGAAGGCGGCAACATGAAGGGCGCAGACGTGAAGGGCGCGACATGACGATGCCCGCGGCACCGGCCGCCACGATCCTCCGCGGCCGGCGGGTGCAGCTGCGCCCGGTCGAGCTCGCCGACTTCGACGGCTGGCGTGAGGTGCGACGCCGCTGCGCGGACTGGTTGGTGAAGTGGGAGCCCGCGCCACCGCCGGGCCAGACCGACATCACCGACAACCGCCAGGCCTTCGCAGCGCGCTGCGGCGCGCGGCGGCGCGAGTGGCAGCTCGGCACCGGGTACGGCTTCGGGATCTTCGTCGACGACCGCTTCACGGGCGAGATCAACGTCAACAGCGTGCAGCGGGGCCCGTTCCAGAACGCCTACGTCGGCTACTGGATCGACCAGGCGCAGGCAGGCAACGGCTTCATCCCGGAAGCCCTGGTCGCGGTGGCCCGCTTCGCCTTCGAGGACCTCGCGCTTCACCGGCTGCAGGTCGCGATCATCCCGCGCAACCTGGCGAGTCGCCGCGTCGTCGAGAAGCTCGGCCTGCGCGAGGAGGGCGTGGCGGTCCGCTACCTCGAGATCGACGGGGTCTGGGAGGACCACGTGCGCTACGCCATCACCGTCGAGGAATGGGTCGAGCGTCGCGAGGAGCTGCTCAACGCCTGGGTGCGGTGAACCCTTTCTTGTCGTAGGAGCCGTCCTCAGGACGGTTCCGCACGACAAGAAGCAGGGGGGCTTCCGTAGAATCCCGGCGATGCTCCCCGAGCCGGTGGATCGCATGCGCGATGGAATCGGAGGAATGGGCCGAGCGGCCCATGGTGGCGCGCGAAGGGCATTTGCGACACTGGCGGCGGGGGTGGGTCGCCGATGGCGTCGAGGGGATCGAGAGGGCTCCGAGGACTCGGGCTGCTGGCCACGGGGCTGGGTCTGGGGCTGATGGCGGTGCGCGCTCGCCGGGAGCCCCGAGACCACGCCCTCGTGGGCACCTGGGCCGAGCTGTCGGGCTTGGACGCCCCGGTCGAGGAAGCGGTCACCGACGTGGCACCCGGATCCGTCGCGGAGCCTGTCGCACCCGAGCC
>Ga0066709_100001262_pt1 | contig 16316 bp, 18 predicted proteins | sample GraSoiAngelo_158_FD_79665 | JGI IMG/M metagenome (GOLD analysis project Ga0066709, IMG submission 79665) | Grasslands soil microbial communities from the Angelo Coastal Reserve, California, USA - 14_1009_16_30cm | ecosystem: Environmental > Terrestrial > Soil > Grasslands | place: USA...
CGCACTTCACGCAGGCATTAGCGCGCTGCAGATGGCGATCTTGATTCTGCCCGCCGCCGGCCTGGCCGTCAGCGGCCTCCGCGGCGGCAAGCGCGCCCTCCTCGGTTCCTGGCGACGGACCGACGGCCGCCCCGCGGCACGCGCGCTCCTCGTCGTCGGCACGGCTGCGACGACTGCTCTCCTCGCGTGGCTCTGGTGGCCGAACGGCGAATATCGCCCGATCCAGCCCGGCGAGCGGGGGACGCTTCAGGGCGCCATCAAGCAACTGCGCTCGCTCGCGGGCGGGCGACCAGCGCTGACGCCGACGCGCCAGCGACAGTTGCACGGCGCGCCGCGGCGGCACGAGCTCGAGCCGCATCTTCAGCATCCGGGGACTCGGGCACCAGGCGCGCCGCCGCAGCAACGGCCGCAGCCGACGCCCAGCGCCCCGGCGGCCGGAGGCGATACCGTGACCACGGGACGATCCGCCTCGACTTCGCCGGTCGGTCCGGCTCCAGGCGTGGCTCCGGGAGTGGCGCCGACGATCGGCACGCCCCCGTCGCCGACGCTCCCGGGCGAGACCTTTCCGGCGACGGTCGGCACGACGGTCTCAACGATCACGACGCAGGTCTCGACGCCGTCCGCAACGGTCTCGACTCCGGTCGCGACAGTCTCGACTCCGGTCGCGACAGTCTCGACCCCGTCCGCGACCGTCCCGACGCCGACCGTCACCCCGCCGACTCCGACGGTCGGCGTGACCACCGGCGTCACCGTGACGGTCCCTGCGAAGCCGTAGCTCTCGCCGCGAAGCGCCGATCGCTCGCCGGCTTTGTCTCGCCTAACTATGCCGCTGTCGCAACTTCCGAGAGTACGCCGAATCCTCGGTCTAAAGACGCGACGCCGTATCGGCGGCGGCTGCGATGTACCGCAGCTCGCGATGCGCGGCCGACCGCAGGGCTTCAAGCCGGGCGATGAGCAGCGCGTGTGCACCGTCGTCCCTTGCTCGTAGCTCCTCGAGCGCCGTCGCATAGATCTCCGCCAGGTCCTCGAGTCTGGCCTGGCGCTCGCTCGGAGCGTGCGTGAAGGCTGATTCGAACTCGACTCGCTCGCTCGGCAGCGGCACGTGCCCAGCGACCCCTTTTCTCGGCGGTGCTTCTTTCCCCGTAACGAGATCTCGGCATGCTGGGGTACGAGCGTCGCCAACCAGTCACTGCCTACACGGGAATCGCAACACCTCGCAGCGCGGGGACAAGCTCGTCTGGGACGCGCTCTGCCCGACGGCCATCACGGCGCCGGCGGGGAGCCCCGCGCTCACCTTGTCGCTCGAGCCGGAGCCCGAGACGAGAGGGGACGAAGTGGAGGAAGCCGCGGATCCGCCCGTCGGCGTCGCGGGCGACGATTACGACGCTGTCTGCCTCGTACCCGCTGCCGAGGCTGTCCATCGCCATCGAGAAGCCGCGCTCCAGCGAGCCGCCGCGCCAGAGCCGCGACACCTGCTCGAGCTCGGCGACCGCCGCCTCGTCGACGTCGCTCAGGTTGATCGCCGTCGCCGTGTACCCGGCTGCTCGGAGCCGGCTTACGGACTGGCGCACCTTTCGGCTCCCTCGGCCTTCGAGCGAGACGCAAGCGCCCGTCGCGTCGCCTGCGTCACCGTCGGAAGGGAACGCCTCGGCCGGCGCGCGTGGCCGCGCGTGGTTCCGATCTCCGTCGAACCGGATCATGCCCCGATGTCCTGGTCGCCGCGGAGGACGCGGTCGGCGTGCTCGGCTGGACGCTCAGAGTCGACGTACCGATCCTCTTCCTCCACTGCTCCCATTGAGCCCGAGCCTGCTCGCCGTCGCGCTCGAGGCCTTGTTTCGATCAATTCCGGCCACCAGTCGACAGGGTTCTCCCAGCTCGCGAAGTCGTCGGTGCGGACGACCGGAGCGCCGAGCTCCTCTGCAAGCCGGTTTGCGAGGCTGCTCTTGCCGGCGCCACCCGGACCGTCGATCGCGACGATGCAAGTCGCGACGCCCGCGGGGGCGCGCGACGACCGGATCGCCTCCACGAGGGCGCGCAGCTGTTCAGTCATCTCCGCAACCGTGGACATGTGCGAATGATCGCCCATGTGGTTGCAACTGCGGGATGCGCCCGGCTGGAATCGAACCAGCGGCCTTGCGCTCCGGAGGCGCACGCTCTATCCCCTGAGCTACGGGCGCTTGCCGGGGTAGTGTAGCCCGGGTGGATCTGGACGCCCGGATCGTCACGCTGCGGCTTGCCGAGACGTTCGTGATCGCGCGCGAGTCGGCCGACACGGCGGACGTCGTCCAGGTCGAGTTGCGCCACGACGGGATCAGCGGCTTCGGCGAGGCCGCGCCGATCGAGCGGTACGGCGAGTCGGCGGAGAGCGCGCTCGAGTTCGTCGGCAACGCGGGCGAGCTGATCGGGGACGATCCCTGGGCGCTCGAGGAGATCGGCGCGCGTCTCGCCACGCTCCCCGGCGAGTACGCGGCGAAGAGCGCGGTCGACGCGGCATTGCACGATCTCTGCGGCAGGCTCGCGGGCGAGCCGGTCTGGCGGCTGCTCGGCCTGCGCCGCGTGGGGCCTCCGACCTCGTGGACGATCTGGCTCGGCGATCCCGACGACATGGCGCGGCGCGCCGAGAAGGTCCGCGAGCGGTTCCGCCGGCTGAAGCTGAAGCTCGGCGCGCGCGACGGGCTGGACGTCGAGCGCGTGCAGGCCGTGCGCGGCGTCGTCGACGTGCCGCTCCAGGTCGACGTGAACGAGTACTGGACGCTCGACGAGGCGCTCGACAACGTGCCCCGGCTCGGAGCGCTCGGCGTCGAGTACGTCGAGCAGCCGCTTCCGGCCGGCGACCAGGGAGGAGCGACACTGAAGGCCGCGTCGCCCGTTCCGATCTACGTGGACGAGGACTGCCACACGCTCGCCGACCTCCCGCGCTGCGCCGGGCGGGCACACGGGATCAACATCAAGCTCGCGAAATCGGGCGGGATCCGCGAGGCCGTACGCATGACGCACGCCGCCCGCGCACTCGGACTCGGCGTGATGCTCGGATGCATGATCGAGTCCGGGCTCGGCATCGCGGCCGCCGCGCACATTGCGAGCCTCTGCGACCACGTCGATCTCGACGGCAACCTGCTGATCGCGGAGGACCCGTGGCCGGGCGTCGAGTTCCGCGACGGCGTGCAGCTCCCCTCCGACGCGCCCGGACTGGGTGTCAGACAAGCGATACTTAATCCTCGCTGAGGAGTACTCGCACGACCCCCACTACGGCAAGACGATGTGGGGGGTCATGCGATACCGGCGCGAGTCGGTCGTCGCGATCCTCGACTCGAAGCGCGCGGGAGAGACGGAGCTCGGCGTGCCGATCGTCGCGACGGTCAACGACGCGCTCTGCTTCAACCCGAACACGGCGCTCGTCGGCGTCGTCACGCAGGGCGGCCACTTCCCCGGCGACTGGCAGGCGCTTCTCAAGTCGGCCGCTGCGAAGGGCCTCGACATCGAGAACGGCCTCCATTACCGGCTACGTGAGGTGCCGGGGCTCGTCGAGACCGCCCAGAAGCACGGCGTCGAGCTGATCGACCTGCGCGAGCCGCCCGCAGGCGTGTCGACCGCGACCGGCGCCAACCTGAGCGTGCCGGCGACGATCGTGCTCACCGTCGGCACCGACTGCGCGATCGGGAAGATGACCGCGACGTGCGAGCTCGATCTCGAGGCGCGCGGCCGGGGCCTGAAATCCGTCTTCGTCCCGACCGGGCAGACGGGAATCGCGATCGCCGGCTGGGGGATCGCCGTCGACGCCGTCGTCTCGGACTTCATCGCCGGCGCCGCCGAGCGGCTCGTGGTCGAGGGCCACGAGCGCGGCGGCGAGCTCCTCTGGGTCGAGGGGCAGGGGTCGATCCTGCACCCCGTCTATTCCGGCGTGACGCTGGGCCTGATCCACGGCAGCGCACCGCACCTCTACGTCCTCTGCCACGAGGTCGGCCGCGACGAGGTCGAAGGCGCGGGCGGCGGGCCGCATCCGCTTCCGCCGCTCGCCGAGTGGGTCGAGCTGCACGAGCGGATGTCGCTTCGCGCGCGGCCGGCCAAGGTGGCCGCGATCGCGATGAACACACGCTTTGTGGACGAGGAGGCCGCCCGGGCGGCGATCGAGGAGGCCGAGCGGGAAACGGGCCTCCCGGCGGACGATCCCGTCCGGTTCGGCGCGGCAAAGCTGGTCGACGCCGTGCTCGCACTCGGACAGGACTACGCCTCGCCGCACCCGAATTGCCCAGACGGGGCTTCAGCGAGTCGGCTAAATTGCCGATCCGATCGGGGGAAAGCGGCCAAGGGAGACAACCTGTGAAGAGATTCCTCGGGATCATGGCTTCGGCCTGCGCGGCGCTCGCCTGCGCCGGTGCCGCGGCCGCGCTGCCCATCGTCGGGGCTGCGGAAGACCGGACGAAATACGCCGACGACGGCGGCACCGCGCTGTTCAACGCGATGAAGGGCCTCGGCCTGTCATCGAACCGGATCAGCGTCTACTGGAACTACCAGCAGCCGACGACGATCCAGGAGGAGTCGTTCCTCAGCCACGTCGTCGATGGATCGCAGCGCGCAGGCTTCCAGCTCGTGTTTGCGATCTATGCCGACCCGCGCATTCCCGGCGGCGTCACGGCCGTCGGACAGAACCCCGATGCGTTCTGCAACTACGCCGCGCTGATCGCGGCCACGTACCCGTCCGTGACGAAGATCATCGTCGGCAATGAGCCGAACCAGAAGCGGTTCTGGCAGCCGCAGCCGCATTCCGGCACCGCGTTCGAGCCGGTGCAGGCGAAGTGCTACGACGCGCTGAAGGCCGTCAACCCGAAGATTGACGTGATCGGCGTCGGGCTCTCGCCGCGCGGCAACGACCAGCCGACCCAGGTGAACAACGCGTCCTCGTCGCCGGTGCGGTTCATCTACGACCTAGCCACCGCGTACCGCCTCAGCGGCCGGACGAAGCCGCTCTTCGACGAGTTCGCGTTCCACTGCTACCCGAACGTGAACACGGATCCCGTCTCGAAGGGCTACCAGTGGCCGAATATCGGCTGCGTCAACCTCGACCGGCTCAAGCAGGCGCTCTGGGACGGCTTCAACGGCACGGGTCAGCCGACGCCGCCGGAGGGTGGCTTCGGGAGCGGCTCGACGCTCGTCATCGACGAGACCGGCTGGCAGGCGAACGTCACCGGCAAGGCCGGTTACAGCGGCGCCGAGAACGTGCCGACGATCAACGACCCGACGCAGGCGGGGTATTACGCCCAGCTCGTCGGGATGGCCGCGTGTGATCCGTCGATCACAGCGTTCCACTTCCTCTACTTCCTGGACTCGGCGAACCTGGCCGACTTCCAGAGCGGCATGATGCTCGTCGACGGGTCGCCGCGGACGTCATCCGCGGCGATCAAGAGCGCGATCGGCTCCGGCTGCCCGAGGGGCGCGACGAACTGGCGGCATTCGACGACGGTCGCCGGCGCGAAGGCGAAGAAGGGCGTATCGCCGAGCGGCAGGCCCGCGGTCGTCGTCAATGCGACCGAGGACTTCTCGTACTCGATCATCGCGACGAAGAAGGGCAAATCGGCGACGGTGAAGGGGAGCGGCAAGGCGTTCAGCGAGCTCGACGCTGTGATCCCGCCGGGCTTCAAGGGCGGCACCGCGAAGGTGACCCTGAAGGCCTGGGCGAACCCGGGCCGGAAGAGCACGCTCACCGTCGCCACGTAGAGACCGCCCGGTGCGCGTCGCCGTCGTCTCGGATACGCATCTACCTCGGGGAGCCAGGCGGCTCCCCGAGGCTTGTCTGGCGAGACTGCGCGCCGCCGACCTGATCCTCCACGGGGGCGACGTCGTCGCCGGATCGGCGCTCGACGAGCTGCGGGCACTCGGCCCGCCGGTCGAGGCGGTCTGCGGGAACATGGACGACGCCGAGCTCCAGCGCACGCTGCCGGTCGAGCGGGTCGTCGAGGTGGGGGAGGCTCGGATCGGGATGCTGCACATCCCCGGCCCGGCCGCCGGCCGCGAGGCGCGGCTCGCGGCGCGGTTTCCCGACTGCCACGCCCTCGTCTACGGACACACGCACATCCCGCAGGTCGAGCGGTTCCAGCACCTCTGGATCCTCAACCCGGGAAGCCCGACCGAGCGGCGGCGGGCGCCGACCCACACGATGCTCGTGCTGGAGATCCGGGGCGCCCGGATCGTCCCGGAACTCGTCACGCTGGCGGGGTAGAGTCCGGGCATGTGGAGCTGGGTCGTGACCGTCGCCCTCTACGGCGTCGGCATCGGGTTCTCCACCTCGTCGGCGGGTTCGGCTCGGCCGCGAAGGCGCTCCAGCGCTGGGGCGAGTCGAGCGGCCGCCGCAGCGGGCCGGCGCTGCTCGACCGCATGCGGCGCTGAGCAGCGGTCGGCTAGGTGGCTACTGGGCGACGCTTGTACCGCGACCGCAGGTAGTCCTGCACGCACTGTCGGCTCGAATACCACTGCCCGTTTTGCTGCGTCGTCACGAGCCGGCCCCGTTGCGCAGCAAGAGTCAGCGCGTTCTGGGTCACACCCATATCGGTCAGTGTGCCGAGCGGAACGTAACGATGCGGACCTGCAAGCCTCGGGATGAGGAAACGGTCAATCCCGTGCTTGACCGAGCGCGCCAGCACTTCTCCTAGAGGACCGGGATCCCATCGTCGGCGCGCATGAGGGCATCCAGACGAGGCCGTGGAGCTTGACACGAACGGGTGTTCGCTCTAGCATGGCGAACAGATGTTCGTGCGACTCGTCCTGATCCTCGTCGTCGCAGCCTTCGCCGTCGGCGCGATCGTGCGCTCCTCGAACGGCGCCGGGACGCCGGTCGTCTACCTCGTCAAGCCGGCCGACACCCTCTGGTCGATCGCGCAGAGCCGCTACGGCGGCGACCCGCGCGAGGGCGTCTGGAAGCTCCGGCAGGCCAACCATCTGACCGGGGGTGCCGTGCTGGCCCCCGGCCAGAAGCTGTTGCTGCCGTAGCTACGCCTCGACGAGTGCCGGAACCGGGAGGCCCGACGTGTAGACCTTCTCGCCGCGGAAGAGCCGCTTCTCGGCGTCCCACGGGAAGAAGATCACGACCTTCCACGCGAGCCGCTCGCCCGTCGGCGGCTGGCCCAGCCACTCGCCGAGATGCGTGCCTGTGACGTCCGCCTCCTCGCAGACGCCCTGCGGCCCGATGACGATGTCCGTCAGGTCGAAGGTGATGTCCGGGAACGCCGACAGCAGGCCCAGGTAGAAACGCGCGGCGCCCTCGTGGCCCTCCCAGCGACGGCCGCTCTCGACGAGCTCGTAGACGCAGTCCTCGGTCAGCGTCGAGATCAGGCCGGGAAGGTCGCGCGCGTCCTCGGCGATCGAGTGCTTCTTCCAGAGCTCGCGGATCTCTGCGTAGAGCTCCGGCGTGATCTCGCGCCGGTAGAGCTCGAGGATCGCCTCGTCCGCCATCGCGGCGGAATCTACTACGAGGCCGTGGCGACTACGGCCGCGACGCTCTCCGTCACGGGCAGATCGACCGGACGGCGACGCAGCACGCCGAAGAAGGCGTCGACCACCGCCGGCGAGAACTGGGTGCCGCGACCGCGCCTGATCTCCTCCGCCGCCTCCTCGAACGTGAGCGCGCGGTGGTACGGACGGTCGGTCGTCATCGCGTCCCATGCGTCGGCGAGGCCGACGATGCCCGCTTCGAGCGGAATGTCGTCGCCGGCGAGCCCGTCGGGATAGCCGCTTCCGTCCCAGCGCTCGTGGTGGTGGCGGATCAGGGGCACCGCATCGCGCAGGCGGCTGAACTTCTCGACAATCTTCGCGCCGTCGCCGGGGTGGCGCTTGATCAGCTCGTACTCGTCCGTCGTCAGGCGGGCCGGCTTCGTGAGGACCGTGTCCGGCACGGCGAGCTTGCCGATGTCATGGAAGAGGCCGCCGAAGCGGAGCGCGTCGAGCCGCGCCTCCTCGAGCCGCAGCTCCTCGCCGATCGCGACGGCGATCTGCTGGACGCGCTGCGAGTGGCCGGCCGTGTACGGGTCCTTTGCGTCGACTGTCGCGTTCAGGCTCTCGATCGCCTCGAGCGCGTTCTGCTCGAGCCGCCGGTACGAGTCGAGCAGCTGCCTCGAGCGCTCGTACAGCGTGCGCGTCTGGCGCTGCAGCATGCGCGACGCGGTGCGGACGAGCAGCGCGAGCGTCGCGTAGAGCGTGAGGAAGACGAGTGCGATCGCGATCCAGATCACGTGCTTGCGCGACGCGATCAGGTTGTCGACCGCGGCTGGATCCGCATAGATCTCGTAGGCGCCGACCGCGCGCGTGCCGTCGGCGCTGCGGATCGGCGCGTAGACCTGGAGCAGACGGCTGAAGCCGAGCGAGCGCTCGACCGCCGCCTCGTCCGCGTTGGCCGGCGAGATCGTGCCGACGGTCTGGTTCTCGTCGAGCGCTTCCTCGAGCTCGTCGTCGAGCTCGAACTTGTGGCCGATGCGTCCGCGTTCGCGGTTCGTCCACGCGAGCACGCCGTCCGGACGCCAGACCTTGACCGTGACGATGTCCGGCTCGTACTGCAGCGACCGCAGCAGGACGTTCGTGTTCGCCCGGCCGACCACCACGGTCCCGCCGTGGACCAGGGCGGGGCGGAGGACGCCGTCGACGTAACGGGTCAGGCTCGTCCGCTGCGAGGCGATCGCCTGCGAGCGAAGCGTCGAGGTCAGCACCACGGAGAGAACGATTCCGCCGGCCAGCAGGATCGCGGCGCTGGCGAGTAGAAAGACGTGGAGCAGCGTCACCGAGCGCTTCAGCGCCCAGCGCCGTCCCGGGATTGTTGCCGCAGAAAGGTCCAACCGTCGTCCTCGCTCGTGCTTATCGGCGCGTGCGAGCCCCGACTTTACAATCGAATTTCGTGGATCTCGACCTCGTTTTCCTGGGCACCTCGGCCTCGATGCCGACGGCCCAGCGGGCCCCGGCGGCGCTCCTGCTGCGGCGGGGCGGCGAGCGGCTCCTGATCGATTGCGCCGAGGGAACCCAGCGCCAGCTCCTACGCTCGTCGGTCGGCCTGCCCGAGCTGGAGGAGATCTTCCTGACGCACTACCACGCGGATCACTTCGGCGGCCTCCCGTTCATGCTCAAGACGTTCGCGCTCCGGGGCCGCGAGCTGCCGCTGACCGTCTACGGGCCGGCCGGGCTGCACGAGCTGTTCGGCGCGCTGCGGCGCCTCTTCGGCCGGCTCAACTATCCGCTGGAGCTCGTCGAGGTCGAACCGGGCGAGATCTTCGAGCGGCCGGAGTACCGGCTGGAAACGTTCCCGGTCCGTCACGGGATGGCGGCAGTCGGCTGGGCGCTCGTCGAGGAGCCGCGCCCGGGCCGGTTCGACGTCGAGGCGGCCGACGCCATCGGCGTGCCCCCGGGGCCGGAGCGAGGGATGCTGCAGCGCGGCGAGCCGGTCACGCTTCCGGACGAACGGGTGATCACGCCGGACATGGTGCTCGGCCCGCCCCGTCCCGGCCGCAAGGTCGTGATCAGCGGCGACACTGCGCGCTCCGAGGCCGTCGTGGACGCGGCACGCGACGCCGACCTGCTGGTCCACGAGGCCACGTTCGCCGAGGAGGAACGCGGGCGTGCGCAGGAGACGCTGCACTCCACCGCCGCCGACGCGGCCGAGGTCGCGCGCGAGGCAGAAGTCGGGCTGCTCGCGCTGACGCACCTCTCGACGCGCTACTTCGGCCCCGAGCTCGCAGGGGAAGCCCGCGCGATCTTCCCCGAGACGGTCGTGCCGAAGGACTACGACGTGATCGAGGTGCCGTTCGCGGAGCGTGGGACGCCACAGCTCGTGAAGGGCGGCGCTCTGCACCGGCGTGAGGAAGCCGTATCATCGGCGGCGCAATGAGCACCATGGTCCAGGTCGCGGTCGCCGGCGACGTCGCCGAGGCGGAGGAGATCCAGGAGATCCTCCGCAACGCGGGCATCGACTCCGAGCTGCAGGCGGCGACCGACGACGATCCGCTGACCGTGCTCGTGCCCGAGTCGTCGCTCGAAGCCGCGCAGGACGCGATCGAGGCGCTCACCGAGCCCGACGATCTCATCGCAGAACCCTGATTTCGGCAAGCGGGCGGCGCGGTACGACGAGCTGCGGCCGGTCGACGAGCAGTGGCTCGAGGTCGTCGACGCGCTCGTGCGCCTCGGCGACCTGCGCGGACGGCGCGTGCTCGACGTGGGCACCGGCACCGGGACGCTCGCAACCGCGCTGGCCGAGCGGTACGCCTGCAAGGTCTGGGCCGTCGAGCCGTCGCCGGAGATGCTGGAGATCGCGCGCGGCCGCGTTCCGCGCGGCGTCGGCCTCAAGCTCGGCTGGGCCGAGGCGCTGCCGTTCAAGGACCGCTGGTTCGAGCGCGCGGCGATGCGGCTCGTCGTCCACCTGCTCGACCCGCCGCGTGCGTTCGCCGAGCTCCACCGCGTCCTGAAGCCCGGCGGCATCCTCGCGATCGCGACGTTCGACCCGAGCCACTTCGCCGGCTTCTGGCTGAACCGGCTGTTCCCGTCGCTCGAAGCAATCGACCGCGCGCGGTTCCCCGAGCCGGAGCCGCTCCGCCGCGAGCTCGCGGCGGCCGGCTTCGACGAGGTGCGCTTCGAGCGGCTGAGCCACGTGCGCGAGCTTGACCGCCCGACTGCCCTGTCGCGCATCCGCGGCCGGCACATCTCGACGTTCGACCTGCTCGACGACGAAGAACTCGTCGCCGGGACCGAGCGTGCCGAACGGGAGCTACCGGACCGCGTCGAGGTGCGGCTCGAGTGGCTCCTCGCGGTTGCCGACCGTCCCGGTGGGTAGGTTGCGACCGTGGACGTCGTGGGGGAGCTCCAGCGCACTGCGCCGGAGCAGATCGAGGTCAAGCGGCTCGCCGGCCAGATCGTCTGGCTCCGCGAGGGGCCGGAGGAATGGATCGGCCCGGCAGACGAGGCGCTCGCGCGGCTGCGCGGACTCGCGCCCGAGGCGGCCTTCTGGGCCGCCTTCGCACCGGTCTGATCGACGCCGTCCGGCCGGCCGGATAGTGTCGCCCGGACACGCACCCCTTTAACCCGGTCCAGCGAGGCCGGAAAGGAGTCGCCGGAATGACGCTGCACGCCCACACCCCGGCGGGGGCTGCCGGGAAGGTCCTCCTCGATGCAGATGCGATCGCGCGGACGTTGTCCCGGATCGCGCACGAGATCATCGAGGGCAACCCCGACCTCGAGCAGGTCGCGCTCGTCGGCATCCAGACGCGTGGCGTGCCGCTCGCGCAGCGGCTACGGCGGCTGATCGAGGAGCGCGCCGGCGAGGCGCCCGACCTGGGCGCCGTCGACATCACCTTCCACCGCGACGACGTCCACGTACGAGGCGGCCAGGCGCCGCTCCATCCGCAGCCGGTCGTCCGCTCGACGACGCTCGACTTCCCACTCGAGGGCCGCACGATCGTGCTCGTCGACGACGTGCTCTACACCGGCCGGACGATTCGCGCCGCGATCGAGACGCTCTCCGAGTACGGCCGGCCGGCGCGCGTCCAGCTCGCGTGTCTCGTCGACCGCGGCCACCGCGAGCTGCCGATCCGGCCCGACTACGTCGGCAAGAACCTGCCGACCGCTCGCGGCGAGCGCATCCAAGTGCAGCTCGTCGAGGTCGACGAGGTCGACAGGATCCTGCTCGTCCCGACTCCCGAGGAGGCGCACCGTGCCTGAGCTTCGAGTGATCGGCGAGGAGATGCGGCCGCCTGCGCCGCCCGAGCGGCGCCACCTGATCTCGATCAAGGATCTCGCGCGCGAGGACGTCGAGCGGCTGCTCGCGATTGCGCGCACGTTCGAGTCGAGCCTCGACCGCGAGGTGAAGAAGCTGCCCGCGCTGAAGGGCCGGCTCGTCGTCAACCTGTTCTACGAGTCGTCCACGCGCACGTCGTCGAGCTTCGAGCTCGCGGCGAAGCGGCTCTCGGCCGACACGATGTCGATCAAGTCGGCGGGCTCGTCGATGGACAAGGGCGAGTCGCTGAAGGACACGGCGCTGACGCTCGGCGCGTACGACCCGGACGTGATCGTCATCCGCCACCCACAGATCGGCGCCCCGCACCTCGTCGCCCGGGCGACACGCGCGCACGTCGTCAATGCCGGCGACGGAAAGCATCAGCATCCAACGCAGGCACTGCTCGACCTTTACACGATCCGCGCGGAGCTCGGCCGCATCGAGGGGTTGCACGTCGCGATCGTCGGCGACGTCATGCACAGTCGCGTCGCGCGGTCGCTGACGCAGGCGCTGACGCTGATGGGCGCATCGGTGACGCTCGTCGGACCGCCGGCGCTGCTGCCGCGCGACGTCGAGGTGCTCGGCTGCGACGCGACGACCGACATCCGCGCGATCGCGGACGCGAACATCGTCTACGTCCTGCGCATGCAGCGTGAGCGGATGGAGGCCGGCGCGAACTACGTACCGAGCCTGCGCGAGTACGCCGCGCGCTGGGGGATCACTCCGGAGCGCGTGCGTCCCGGCCAGAAGGTGATGCATCCCGGCCCGATGAACCGCGGCGTCGAGATCGACCCGCGCGTTGCGGATCATCGCGACGCGCTGATCGAGAGCCAGGTGCGGGCCGGTCTCGTCACGCGCATGGCGGTGCTCTACGACCTCCTGACGAGCGGCCCGGTGCCCGTGCAGGTCGCCGCAGCGGTGGAGGTTGCGTGATGCTCTTCTGGAAGAACGGCAGCCGCGACAGTCTCACGCTCGAAGGTCGCGTGATCGATCCGACTGAGGGCATCGACGCCTGCCTGAAGCTGACGATCGAAAACGGCGTGATCGCACGGATCGAGCCCGGCGGTGACGCGCGATACACAATCGCGCCCGCGTTCGTCGACCCGCACGTGCACTTGCGCACGCCCGGCCGCGAGGACGAGGAGACGCTCGTGTCGGGCACCGCGGCGGCGGCCGCCGGCGGCTACTGCGCGATCCTCGCGATGCCGAATACGGATCCCGTCGTCGACAGCGCCGCGACGCTCGGCTCGCTGGTCGAGGCCGCCCGCGCCGAGGCGGAGATCCCGACCGGCTTCCTCGCCGCGATCACGAAGGGGCAGGGCGGCGCCGAGCTGACGGAGATGGCCGAGCTCGCCGACGCGGGCGCAGCCGGCTTCACCGACGACGGGCGACCCGTCGTCTCTGCAGGACTGATGCGGCGCGCGCTCCAGTACGGCGGCTTCGCCGGCCGGCGGATCGCGCTCCACTGCGAGGAGCCGACGCTCTCGAGGGGCGGTCACATGCACGAGGGCGCGGTCTCGGCCGAGCTCGGCTTCGGCGGCTATCCGTCCGTCGGCGAGTCGGTGATGGTCGAGCGCGACCTCGCGCTCGCACGCTACGAGGACCAGCCGCTTCACCTGCTCCACCTGAGCGCGGCCCAGTCGGTCGCGGCCCTGCGCGCCGCGCTCGATGCGGGGGTTGAGGCGACCGCGGAGGTGACGCCGCACCACCTCTGCCTCACCGACGAGGCCGTCCGCTCGCTCGACGCGAACGTGAAGATGAATCCGCCGCTGCGCGCGCGTGAGGATCGTCTTGCGCTCCTCGACGCGCTCAAGGACGGCACGATCGGCGCGATCGCCACCGACCACGCACCGCACGCCCGCCACGAGAAGGAGGTGCCGTTCGAAGCGGCGCCCTTCGGCGTCACCGGCCTCGAGACCGCGTTCGCCGCGCTGTATACAAATCTCGTACAAACGGGCCTGCTCGACCTCGATACGCTCCTCGAGCGCATGTCGGCGGGGCCGGCGAGGGTCTACAGGCTGGAGCGGCCGCGGGTCGCAACGGGTGCGCCCGCGAACCTCGTCGTCCTCGACCTCGACATGGCGTGGCGGGTGGAGGAGGACGGATTCCGCTCGCGCTCGGTGAACTCCTGGCTGCTCGGCCAGACACTGAAGGGAAAGGTTCGGATGACGGTCGCGGCAGGGAAGGTCGTTCACTCGTGACGGGTTTCCTGGCGCTCGAGGACGGCACCGTCTTCCGCGGCGAGTCGGTCGGCGCGCAAGGGTTCGCGTGCGGCGAAGCGGTGTTCACGACTGGGATGTCCGGCTACCAGGAGGTCGTCACCGACCCGAGCTTCGCGGAGCAGCTCGTCTGCTTCACGGCTCCGATGATCGGCAACTACGGTGTCGACGATGCGCGGTCGGAGTCGCGGCGCGCGCACGCGAAGGCGGTGCTGATGCGCGAGGCGCGCGGGCCGGCGTGGACCGACTGGCTGCACGAGCGCGGTGTCGTCGCCCTGACCGGCGTCGACACGCGCACGCTTGTCCTGAAGCTGCGCGAGGCTGGGGCGATGCAGGCGGTGCTCGTCGCCGGGGACGGGTCGGAGGAGGAGGCCGTGCGGACGGCGCGCGCGCAGCCGGCGATGGCCGGGCGCGCGCTCGTGCACGGGGTTTCGTCCGACGAGCCGTACGTCTTCACTGACGAAGGGAAGGCGCGGATCGCTGTGGTGGATTACGGCGTGAAGCGGTCCGTGCTGCGCCGCCTGGCGGCCGCGGGCGCGGCGGTCACGGTCTACCCGCACGACGTCGACGCGGACGAGCTCGCCGGCTACGACGGCGTCCTGCTCTCGCCGGGGCCGGGGGATCCGGCGCCGCTCGAGGCCGAGACGGCGGTCGTCGGCGAACTGCTCGGCCGTACGCCGGTGCTCGGCATCTGCCTCGGCCACCAGCTTGTTGCGCTCGCGACGGGACACGAGACCTTCAAGCTGCCGTTCGGGCACCGCGGCGCGAACCATCCGGTGCTCGAGCGCGCGTCGGGCCGTGTTCTCGTGACGAGCCAGAACCACGGCTTCGCGGTCGCGGCGAGCGATGCGGAGCAGGCGACGCACATCTCGCTCTACGACGAGACGGTCGAAGGGCTCGAATTCCCGGAGCTGCACGCGCGCTCGCTGCAGTTCCACCCGGAGGCGGGCCCCGGCCCGCACGACTCGTGGCCGCTGATCGAGCGGTGGGTGAAGGAGGTCGCCGATGGCGAGGCGTAGCGACCTCGAGTCGATCTGCCTGATCGGCTCCGGCCCGATCGTTATCGGCCAGGCGTGCGAGTTCGACTACGCGGGCTGCCAGGCGCTCAAGGTGCTCCGCGCCGACGGCTTCCGGACGATCGTCGTCAACTCGAACCCCGCGACGATCATGACCGACCCGGGCTTCGCCGACCGGACGTACATCGAGCCGCTCGATCTCGAGAGCGTCGCCGGCGTGCTGCGGCGCGAGCGGCCCGACGCCGTGCTGCCGACGATGGGCGGCGGAACGGCACTCAACCTCGCGCGCGAGCTCGCCGAGGCCGGCGTGCTCGACGAGCTCGGAATCGAGCTGATCGGCGCGCCGCTCGAGGTGATCCGGCGCGCCGAGGACCGCGAGCTCTTCAAACGCGCAGTCGGGTCATGCGGTCTCAAGGTTCCCGCCTCGACAATCGTCACCTCTCTCGAGCAATTGGCTGGCCTGACCGCGCCGGCCGTGGTCAGGCCCGCGTTCACGCTCGGCGGCCACGGCGGCGGCTTCGTGTGGACGCACGACGAGCTGCGCCGTCAGGTCGAGATCGGACTGCACGAGTCGCCGATCTCGCAGGTCCTGGTCGAGGAGTCGGTGCGCGGCTGGGACGAGTTCGAGCTCGAGGTCGTGCGCGACCGCGTCGACAACGTCGTGATCGTCTGCTCGATCGAGAACCTCGACCCGATGGGCGTGCACACCGGCGACTCGGTCACCGTCGCGCCGCAGATGACGCTCTCCGACGAGGCGTACCAGGAGCTGCGTGACGCAGCCGCGGCGGTGATCCGCGCGGTGGGCGTCGACACCGGCGGATCGAACATCCAGTTCGCTCGCCATCGCCAGACCGGTGAGCTGCGCGTGATCGAGATGAACCCCCGCGTCTCTCGCTCGTCGGCGCTCGCGTCGAAGGCGACGGGCTATCCGATCGCGAAGGTCGCCGCGAAGCTCGCAGTCGGCTACACGCTCGACGAGATCCCGAACGACCTCACCGGGACGACGCCCGCGAGCTTCGAGCCGACACTCGACTACGTCGTCGTCAAGTTCCCGCGGTTCGCGTTCGAGAAGTTCCCCGGCGCCGACCGCACGCTAGGCACGCAGATGAAGTCCGTCGGCGAGACGATGGGGATCGGTCGCAGCTTCACGGAGGCGCTGCTGAAGGCGATGCGCTCGCGCGAGCTCGACGCGGGTGCGACGACGCCGTGGGCGACGCTCGCCGAGACGCCCGAGGACATCCATCCGTTCTTCGACGACGAGATCCTCCGCATCCAGGAAGCGCTCTTCTGGATCGACACGATCGAGGGGCTCGGCGCAGCCGACTGGCTGCGGCTCAAGCG
>Ga0066709_100001263_pt1 | contig 16311 bp, 11 predicted proteins | sample GraSoiAngelo_158_FD_79665 | JGI IMG/M metagenome (GOLD analysis project Ga0066709, IMG submission 79665) | Grasslands soil microbial communities from the Angelo Coastal Reserve, California, USA - 14_1009_16_30cm | ecosystem: Environmental > Terrestrial > Soil > Grasslands | place: USA...
CGCGCATCAGCGCCCGGTCGTCCTTCCCGCTGTTCTGCTCATCCAACACGTCGGCAACCTTCCAGCCCTCAACCGGGGTGTCAAATGGGTTCGGATGAATCCTTCGAGCTTCTGGATTTTGATCATAACCCCAAACCGCAAGGAAGAGACCCCCGTTTCGGCCGAACCCGACTGTCACGACGCGAGCTTGTAGCCCACACCGTGCACCGTGAGGAGATGTTTCGCTTCGCCGCCGTTGTCGCCCAGTTTTTTGCGCAACTGGACGATCACCTGGTCGAGCGTGCGGGTGGTGCCGTAGTAGTTATAACCCCAGACCTCGTTCAACAGCCGATCGCGTGAGAGCACTTCTCCGGGATGGGCGTGGAAAAGTTTCAACAGTTTCAATTCCGGCGGGGTGAGTTCCTCGACGACCTTGCCCCGCGTGAGTTGGAAGGTTTTGGGGTCGATGGTCGCTGACCCTATCTGAAAGGGAACGCCGGAGGCCGCATCGGCGTCGGTGGGTTTGGCGGCGCGCCGGAGCAGGGCGTGAATCCGCGCCAAGAGTTCGCGCACGCCGAACGGTTTGGTGACGTAATCATCCGCGCCGAGGTCGAGCCCGACCACCTTGTCGATCTCCTGCCCTTTCGCGGTGAGCATGAGGATTGGGGTTGTCACCTTTTTGGCACGGAGCTCCCGGCAGATGTCGTAGCCGCTTTTGCCGGGCAGCATCACGTCCAACACAATCAGCGAGGGGCGGTGCCTGCTGACTCCGTCCAAGGCAAGGTCTCCGCGGTTGCACACGGCGATTTCGAAGCCGTCGCCCTTCAACACTTCTTCCAGGCCCAGCAAAATGTGCGGGTCATCTTCGACGATCAGGATTTTGGTTTTCATGGTTCAGACCAGGATTGAACACGGTGCGGTGGAGCAAAAGTATCGAAATCCTGTCACGCGAATTCCGCGAATTTTCACGAATTGAGCGGCCGTGGTGCAAACCCGCAGGAAGGCGACGGCGGAGAGGTTTTTTTTATTGGTGATCATTTGTCCGGGTTTGTTTCGGGTGCGGCCCCGGGGAGACGGAGAATGAAGCAACTCCCGCCGCCTGGACGGGGTTTGCAGGCGATGTCGCCGCCGTGGGCGCGGGCGATCTGGCGGGCGAGAGTGAGTCCCAGGCCGGACCCCTGGATGCCGCTGCTCAACGAGTCGTGGGCGCGGTAAAACTGCTCGAAGATTTTTTCCCCGCAGCCGGGCGGCACGCCCAGGCCGCGGTCGAGCACACGCACCTCCAGGTGCGGCGCCGGCTGCGACCGCGCGCTCGCTTCCACGCGCACTTCCTTCCGGTCGCCCGAATATTTTTCGGCGTTGGAAAGCAGGTTGACCATGATCTGCGCGAGCGCGTCGCGGTCGCCGTTTACGCGGAGGGGCGATTCGGGCAGTTCGCATTCGAGCTTGAATCCGCTGGCCTCAAGATGCGGGCGGTAACTTTCCAGCGTTTCGCGCACGAGGCCGAGGAGGTCGCAGGAGGCGAAGTGGTATTTCTTCTCGCCGCGTTCCATGCGGGAAAAATCGAGCACGTTGTTGATCAGGCGGGTGAGGCGGGCCGTCTCCGCCGTGATGATGTTGAAGTAGGAGCGCTGTTTTTCCTTGTCGGTGACCCGGCCGTCGGCCAGAAGTTCCGAGAACATGCGGATGGAGGTGAGCGGCGTTTTCAGTTCGTGCGAGACGTTGCTGACGAAATCGGTTTTCTGGCGCGCCAGGGTGAGCTGCCGTTTGAGGTCCCGCACGATGAGCCAGCCTCCAACGCCGATGGCCAGCACCAGCGTGGCGATCAGCAAACCGAGCGTCAGTTTCAAGGTTTGCGCCGACCGCCTCAGGCTGGCCGGATTGAGCAGGTAAACGGCAACCTCCCAGTGCGGCAGCGTTTCGCCGATTTCCGTCGCCACAAACGGCCGTCTCCAGTTGGCTTGAAAAGTCGGATGAGAGATCGCGACCGGCCGCGCGGCGTCGTCGAGCAGGGCGACGCAGATTTCTTCGCGCAATGATTCCGACTCGACTCTGGCGACGGTTCGCAGAGTTTCGGTCAGCCGCGGAAGATGGATCAGGGCGCCGAAGACCAGTTGCGGCTCGCGCGGGGGCCGGCACCAGAACATGACGTTGAGCTTGTTTTGCAGAAAGCGGGCCAGCGTTCCCTCGGTGGAGTCGCCGATGAGTTGGCAGAATTCCGCCTCGGCGGGAGCCACTTTGGAGACGTTGTCCGGGTCCGCCGGCGCCTTCTGCTGCGGCGCAACGTTGCGGGCCTGCTGGGTTTCCTTGGTGTATTTGCCAAGGCTGCCGGGGTTGGAGGCAGTGTTCGCAGCCTGTGCCTGCGCTGCGTTTCCTTCCTTTTCGTCTGACGGCGGGAGGTTCAAGTTTCCCTTGGGACTTTGCCAGTAAACCGCCACGTTCTCGCGGCAGCAGAGGAACTTTTCGTTCTCAAGGCGAAAGCGGAGCGCCTCCGCCCGGTCGTAGAGTTTCGGCGAGTAAACCTGTCCGTCGAGCGAGACGGTAAAACCGACCTCGGCGAGCGGCCATTCCTTGCGCAGCCGCGCGTCGAACGAATCAGCCAATTCAATCGGCTGGGCCGTGGCCAGCAAGGCTTCGACCTGCCGCGCAAACTCGCGTTGAATTTCGGCGAGCAGACCGGAGGCTTCCCTGGCGATGGAATCGGCGACGCCCTGGTAGAGGAGGGATTGCTGCCGTTCGAGCGCAAATTGCTGGTCGCGCAACGAGCGCACCGCGAGGCAGGCGAGAACGAGGCTCGGCACAAACACGGCAAGCACAAAAACGAGCGCGACCTTTTTCATCGTGCAGTCCGATCATCCGCTTTTGCCCGGGCGCCGTCCAGCACGCGGGCGAGTCGCACGAACAGATTTGCGGCACGGACCTTTGCTGTCTTTCGGAGTCCACAGTGGCGGGTGGCATTCACTTCGCGGTGGACAGGAGGGACGCCGGTCCTATTTTGCGGCGAGTGACTTGTTATCGCGAGGTTTTGTCGCCGCGTTCACCAGCTCCCAGGCCGCCTGACTGAAGTCCTGGCTTGGATGAGTGCCCAGCACGGCCAGCACCGCCGGTTGGAAGAAACGGCCCAATCCCAGGCCTTGGACCCGCGCGATGGCCTGCTGCCGGCCAGCCTGGTCACCCTCCGCGTAATGAACAATCTGTTTGAGCAGATCCCATTTCGTCGTCGGCGGGATGATTTCGGCGCGGCCGACCATCACGCGAACGACCTCGCGCGGCTTCGGATCGAGTGTCAGCGGAAGAATCTCATCCGTCCACTGGCGCGGCAGCGTGTAGATTACGCGCACTCCCTCCTCCTCGAACCACGATTCGCGCCAGGTCTTCACCATCGCCGCCGCTTCCCGCCCGTACAATCCTTCCCGTGTGAGTGCCTCTGTCATCCGCTGACTCAGGCGGGCCCCGATCTCAGCGAGCGGCAAGCGCCCGGGCGTTCCATTAATTTCGATGGACTGGAATTTGCCGGGCGCCAGGGCCTCCAGGTAAGCAAATTGGCCCCGGCCGTTTCGCGCGCTCAGGACAAACAGATGTCTGAGCTCGGCCGTGCCGGTGTTCCTCAACTGGAACCACTCTTCGTTCGCGCCCCCCAATGTGACGTTGAGAGGGGTTACGAAATTGGCCACGCCGCGGTAGAACAAAAACTTCTCCTGTTCCTCCGGCCTTCCGTTCTGCGGCCGATTGACGCGAAGAAACGCGGAGTCGGTCTCTCGCGCGGCGAAGTAATGATTCCCGGCAGCGTCGGAGGGCAGGACGCGGGACAAGTCCGCGTGGTCTTTGACGGGCAAAAGATGGAGTTGCTGCCAACGGATTCGCGAATCGGGGACCCCTTTTTTCCCGAAGAACGACGCGAACGTAAACCGCGGGCGCAGGCCGGCCTGCCGCACCCACCCGTCGAGCGCGGTCGCCAGTTTTGCGGGGGGAAAGGCTGACGGTCCGATCTCATCGGCTTGCGGGTACCACTCGGTGATCAACCCGTGGGGAAAGCGCACGGCGACATCCACGATTCCCTCCGTCTGGCTGTAGAAATAAATCACCGGCGTTTCCATGCGTTGCAGCGTGATGAACGCGCTTTTGGAGCCCCGGTTCAGCCCGCCGACCGGCAGGCAGTTGGGGCCGGGTTTCGTCCAGTCGTGAACGAACTTTGGCAGTTTCGTGGTTTCGAGTGAATTCCACGCGATTGGGACGCCGTCGGCCCCTTGCACAGACGTAAACGTGCCCCACTCGTGAACGACGTAGCCTTGATTGGAAGCGGCCCACGCAGAGACCGCCGATTGCACCGCAGCAAGAACCAGTAGGAGGTTTTGTGTTTTCATGGGCTCGAATCTGCGGCAGCCAGGAACAAAAGTTGTCACTTGCCCGTCAAACGATTGTAAAAAAGTTGTGGGGACCCGGGTAAGAACGAAAATTCGCGTCTCGTTTCGCGCTCGACGTTTGGATCTCAGTCCGAGCCAATTTGCCCGGCGGCACAGCGTCTGCTAAATTCCCCGCGTCGGGACCAAAGCAGGTGGACTCGCCATCACCCAAAAACGCAGGTTTACCGTCTTGATTTTGGCTCGGCGAGCGTGAAGTCTGACGCGGATTCTGACGGGCAAAATGAAAATGCGGCTTCACACAACTCGGGCGCGAACCTGCGGCGCGGTGCTTTGGCCAGTCGCCGGCTGCGCGCTGGCCACCCTCTGTGCGGGTGACTGGCCGCAATATCGGGGCCCCAATCACGACGGCGTATCGACCGAGATGATACGGACCAACTGGTCCGAACAAGCGCCGCGGGAGGTGTGGAGGATTCCTCTGGACCCGGCGTTGAGCTCGTTCGCCGTCGTCGGCGGCAGGGCCTTCACGCTCGCGCGCCGTCCGGGGAACGGTCAGGACCAGGAGTACTGCATCGCCCTGAATGCCGACACGGGCGTAGAGCTCTGGGCATCCCTCCCTTTGGGCGTCGCGTCCTACCCGAATGGCGGGGTGGGTCCCGATGACGGACCGCGCTCGACGCCGGCGGTGGACGGCGATCTCGTGTACGTTTTGAGCTCGTACCTGCGGTTGGTTTGTCTCAGCGCTACAAATGGCGCACTGGTCTGGAGTAAAGATTTGGTCGGCGAATACGGGAGCACCGTCGTCAACTGGCAAAGCGCCGCGTCGCCGCTGATTGACGGAGACCTTGTTTTTGTCATCGGCAACGCGCCAGGCAAGAGTCTGTTTGCCTTTCACAAATCGGACGGGAAAGAGGCGTGGAAAGGGCAGGACGATATTATGACCCAGGCCTCTCCCGTGGCCGCAACGATCGCCGGAGTTCGGCAAGTCATTTTTTTCGCCCAATCAGGCCTGGTCTCGGTGGCGCCCGATTCCGGTTCGGTCTTTTGGCGTTACCCGTTTCGCTTCAGCATTGCCACGGCGGCATCGCCGGTCGTAGGTAATGATATCGTCTATTGCTCGGCTGCTTACGGTGTTGGAGCTGGCGCGGTCCGTATCACCGGCTCCGGGTCGCAACTCGCCACGAATGAGGTCTGGAGGACGCAATTTGATCTCATGAATCACTGGGCAACGCCGGTGTACAGCGATGGGTACCTGTACGGCATCTACGGTCAGGCCGAAACAGCGGCGTCGATGCGGTGCATTGGGCTGGCCACGGGCCACGAGCAATGGCGTCAGCCCATTGCTGGCATGGGAGGCGTTCTGTTTACGTCCGGCCTGGTCCTGGCGTTGATCGAGGATGGCTATTTGCTGCTCGTGAAACCGGACCCGATGGGTTACAGCGAAACAGCGCGCTACCGTGCGCTCGATGGTTTCCACAGCTCGAATCCCGCGTTGGCAGTGAAATGCTGGACCGTGCCGGCCATAAGCAACGGGCGGATCTACGCTCGAAGCACCACCGAGGCCGTCTGCCTGGATGTGGCAGGAAGCGGGACCCAACTTCCTTTGAAACTGACTCCGGCACTGGCCCCGGGCGCGGGCATGTTCCAGCTCTTCATCGGCGATGAAGGTGGTTCGTCAATCGACACAAATCGAGCGGCCCGAATCGATATATTTGCGATTACCAACCTGACGGCCTGCCCGAGCGGCTGGGTTAAACTGACCAATTCCGTGGTCCTGACCAACAGTCAACTTCTGCTGGAGGATACGGAACGCGCCGCCACGGCGCAGCGCTTCTTCAAAGTCGAGGAGCGACCATGAATCAGCCGGGTTCAAAAACTCCTCGGTTTGCAGAAGCCGCGGTAACGAGGCTCAAATTCCCCGGGATTTTTCCAGAGAAGTCAGAACGTCCTGCTCCGAAAACAGGTTTGAGCCCATCGCCTAAAGCCGATGGCTTGTCGCCCGTCACCTACTCCGAAAATGCGGTTAGAGGAAACGCTCGCCCTCACCGCCCTCTCCCCCTCCCCCAGGAGAGGGGGAAGCACGCGCAGCCCCCCGAAATTTTCATGCTTGCTGGTGCCGCATCGCCTCGTGGGGACTCACGTCCGTTCCGCGCTTTCACTCTGATTGAACTTCTTGTCGTCATCGCCATCATCGCGATTCTTGCGTCGTTGCTGCTGCCGGCGCTTGGCAGTGCCAAGGAACGCGCGCGGCGCGGCGCCTGTCTCAACAACATTCGGCAGTTTATCATGGTGACCCATCTTTACGCGGGTGATTTTCAGGATTACCTGCCGCGGGGCAACACCGACAATCCCAACACGAACGACACGCACACGCCGATCCTTTCTACCGCCACAAAGAACATCGTCCTGCAATATGCCGGGCCGGTGAAAGTGCTGGATTGTCCCAACCTGGCGAAGTCATTCGAGAAGAGCAAGGATTGGCGCGACCACGAGATGTATGGCATCGCGATTGGTTATCATTACCTTGGCGGCCATTCCAACACGCCCTGGCCGGCAGTGGCCGGAATCACCAACACCTGGATCTCGCCCCAGAAGACGGCCGAGGATCCAGCCCTGCCGCTGGTGGCCGATTTGAACGTGTACGCCTACAGCTTCCAGCGCATCCTGGCGCCGCACACGGCGCGCGGACCGGTTATCCGCGACGAGGTCTATTTTGAATCCCGTCCGGAGGCCTACCAGCAGACGCCCGCCTCAATCGGGGCCAGGGGCGGCAACGTCGGTTTGCTGGACGGTTCAGCTTCCTGGAAGGATATCGCTCGGATGAAATCCTATTGCGGTTCCCAAATGTGGGGCACCGGCGGCTGTTTCGGTCTGTGGTAAAAATGTCCGGGTCACCGGCCCAGCAGATGTTCGATCACCATCTGGTCGAGCGCCTGGTAATCACGATCCGCGATGAGTTGCCGGAGGCGTTTCTCGTCGAAGGCGCGCGCCTTTTCGACCAATCTGAGGAACGTGCGGCGGCTGTTGTCCAGGTGCGCAACCCAGTGTTCCACCTTGGTCGTGCGGAAGGGATGCACGTCGAAGCAGACGAATTCCCCGTTCTTGCCATAGCCGTTTCGCTCGAGGGCGCGGACCTGGTTGAACGCAACCCGCAGATTGTTGCTGCCAAACGGCTTGTCCTGATCAAACTTCAACCCGTTCTGATCGTTGAGGTGGAGCGACCAGAGTTTGCCGAAGGCCATCGCAAAATCAATTTCATCGGCCGGATCAAGTCCCGCGAGGATCGCGTGGGCGCTTTCGATGAGGCAGCCGACGCGATCCGGGTCGCGCGTGAGTTGGGCGATGGCCAGCGCGTGGCCGATGGTGGGCAGATACGCGTGGTCCATCGGCTCGTTCGGCTTGGGCTCGATGGCCAGACGCACCTTTTTGTCGTGAGCGAGCATCGCGTCGAATGCCTCGACCAGCAGATCGACGCTGCGCCGGCCGTTCTTGGATTCGCGGATATACGTGCCTTCGCGCGCGAGCCAGAGAACGAGGATGTCAGTGCCCAGAATCTTGGCGATGTCAATCGAGCGAAGCGACCGCTCGAGAGAGTACCGGCGGTGTTTCGGGTCGTTGCTGGTGTAGCCTCCATCCATGGTCTGCGGCGCGAACCAGAGCCGGGGCGCGACCATCTCGGCGGCGATGCCTTCGCCGTCCAGGCGTTTGCGGAGCTCCTTTGCTTCTGTGCGGATTTGCCGTTCGGATTTTTTATCGATGTCCGGCACGGCGTCGTCGTCGTGGAACATCATCGCGTCGAAGCCGAGCCTTTTAAGCTGGCCGAGCTTCCAATCGAAGGTGGCCGGCGGGCGAACGGGCGGGCCGTAGGGGTCCTGGCCTTCGCTGATGTTCCAAGGCCCAAAGCAAAACCGGTAGGTGAAATCTTTGGGCATAGCTGATCGCTTCATGGTTTCCATTCCAGCACTTGTTTATCCGCCAGCAGCCGCTCGCGCAATTTCGGATAATCAACCGCCTGCACCGGCCCGTTTTCTGCAATGGCAATGCACGCGGCCGTCGCCGCCGACTGACCCAGGATCATGAACACCGGTTCCATGCGAATCGAGCCGTAGGCGATGTGCGTAGCGGCCAGACAGACAGGCACCAAAAGATTCTCGCACTCGCCCGCCTTCGGCACCAGGGCGCGATACGAAATCGGGTATGGTTTCATGGGCGGCACCTGTACATCGCCTTCATTCTCGACGCGCCCGTTTTTAACGATGCGTTGACAATTGTGCGAATCCATATTGTAAGCAGCCAAGCCAACCGAATCGGCGGCGACCTCCCGGCCGCGACAATGGTGTTCGGTCATAACGCAGTCCGAGACCATGCGGCGGGCTTCGCGGACATAGAGTTGGTTTGGCCATCCGCCCGTGTCGGGGAATTCATCTTTGCAGAGTCCGAACTGCTGCATCTCCGCGCGGATGTTTTCCGGCAAGCGCGGGCTGGTCGCGAGAAAGTGAATGAAGCCGCGGGTGTAGTCCTCGTGTTCCTTGCAGATGCGCGCGCGGACCGCGGCGTCGCCGCCGGGATACTCGTAGTTCATGCCGATGAAATCGGTGGAGAAACCGCCGTTGTTGTTGATGTCGGTCTTGCCGTTCGGCATCCAGATCGGGTTCCAGAATTCGCCGAGCTTCGGTTTCTTCCCGGCGGCAATGAGCGCTTCAAGGTAGCGGGCGAGCAGCTCGTATCGGGCCGGATCGTAATGGGTTGGCGGCGCAATCGGCAGGCGATTTTCCGCGTTGGTGGTCAGGCACAGCCGGTAGTTGTAGGCCTGAATACGATCATCGCCGTCGCCGGGCACGCCGCCGTCCCCCGGCTGAATGAACGGCAGCAGGCCGCTGCTCGGCTCACCCGTTTTGACCCAGGGATCGACCGAAACGACGAACTGATGTTTGGGTGTTTCGGCCCGTATGCCGTTAAGCGTTTCGCCGTATTGCGCGTTGGCTTCGCGTCCCAGCATGTAACGGACACCGGCGGCGGCCATCAGATCCCCTTCGTAGGATGCGTCGATGAACATCTGCGCGCGGAAAATCCCTCCGCTTTCGACGGTGATCTCCGCGATGCGCCGGTCGCGTTTTCGGATCGCAGCGAGGCGTTGATCGAAATAAACGGGCGCTTTCGCCTCGGTGATCATTTGGAAAAAGATTTCCTCAGCCACGCGCGGTTCGAAGGTCCACATGGTCTCGAGGGATTTGCGGTCCGTGGCCGCGGTCTGGGAGCTGCGGCGCCGTTTGAAGTACTCATCACGCGTCTCGAATAACCAAGCCGAATTGTTCGCGTAATGTTTCGCGACGCGGACATAGAATTCGCGCGCGATGCCGCCGATGGCCGCCTTGTTGCCGATGTCCGTCGCGCCGAGCCCGCCCGAACTCATGCCGCCCAGGTGCCGGCCAGGGTCCACGATGACCGCCGATCTGCCCATGCGCGCGACCTGAATGGCGGCGGCAACGCCGGCCGACGTGCCGCCGTAAACGCAAACGTCGGATTGGATGACTTCGGCGGAGCGAAGGGCGGGCCCGGGAAGGAAAACCAACAGGAAACAGCTCGCCGCCAGTCTCATTTTGAGAGCCACAAAGACGACCGATCAGAGCCGGGTTTGCCCCGGCAAATCCCTTTTCAACGGTGTGAAATTTCCCTGCTCACAGCATTGCACAAATCCTTCCGTGACGGATTTCAATTCCTCCCACCGCGCGCGGATGGTTTTGGCCTCGTTTCGGCTAATTTGATTGTCGGTGGCGGCGGTGGCGATGACGGCGAGCAGATCGGCAAATTCCTGCACGATCTGGTTGGTCGCGGGCATGAGGTGGATCGGGTGCGGCCAGGTCGCCTTCGGGTTGCGGATGAAGAAGCCGCCCGCCCGCTCGCAAATCCAATGGACAATCCGCGTGTCGTCGGTGCAGCGGACGAGCGCCTCGATGCGGTCGAGCGGATTGGCCGCGCCGCTGCCGGTGCCGTTGTCCGGTTCGGCCCACTTGTAGATCATGGAGAGCGAAAGACCCAGCTCCGCGGCGATCTGTTTGGCGCTGCACTTCTGAAAAACTTCCTGGAGTATTTCATGCGATTCCATGCGGTGAACCCTAGCAAATCCGCACGCCCGAAGGAAGCGCGGAGTTACAAACCCCTGACCACTTTGTAAATGATGTCGCGTGCCGGGCCGGCTATGACTAGCGCGGCAAATGAGAACCCGATGGAATTCGTGCCGGCGGCCTCCTTTCTGTCTTGCTTGAGGCCGCATTTGAGTTTTTACTGTGAACACGACCGACTGGCGAGACTCTATGGACTTCATCGTGTATCTCACTTGCTTGGGAGCCGGGTTGGTCTTCACGTTTGTCAGCGCCGTGGCCGGTCATCTCTTCGGAGGACATGAAGGGCATGTGGACGGCAGTGGCGGCCACGTCGAAGCGGGGGCGGACATGAGTGATATGCCGGGCGTTTCAGCCTTCAGCCCGACTGTGCTGGCGTCGTTCGTGATGTCTTTTGGGGGATTTGGCATCATTTTCCACCAAATCCCAGCCACCCGCAGTCCGTGGCTTAGCGCGCCGCTGGCGCTGCTGGGCGGAGGCGTCACCGCCGCGGGACTGCTCTGGTTGTTGAGACAATTGTTCCGCAAGACGCAGAGTTCGAGCGAATCCAAAGTTGCCAGCCTGGCGGGCCTGATCGCCACGATTGTCAGTCCGATTCCGGAAAACGGAGTGGGCGAGATCGCCTACGTCCAGGCCGGCACGCGCTACACCGCGCCCGCGCGCGCGGAGAGTGGCGTGGCCATTGGCGCTGGGCAGTCGGTCAAAATCACCCGCGTGGTCGGTTCGCAATTTTACGTGACGCCGATTTACGTGCCGCCGGCTTGAATCTCTCTCCAGAAGCAATCCACCCAGGAAAGAACCGCATGATCCCGACACCAATCCTCGCGCAACTGAATATTCTTGGTGGCGCACTCATTCCCATCGTGATTGTCGTCCTTGGCGTCGGCGCCTTCCTCTTGCTATGGATGGTGCTCAGCCGTTACACCAAGGTGGGGCCAAACGACGTCCTCATCGTTTCCGGCCGCAAACACAGATTCGTTGACCCCGACGGAACCGTGCGCGCGCGCGGCTTCCGCATCGTCAAGGGTGGCGGCACGTTCGTCTATCCCATCGTCGAAAAGGTGGACGTCCTGTCGCTGGAACTGCTCACCATCGACGTGCAGACGCCCGAGGTTTACACCAGCAAAGGCGTCCCGGTGAAAGTGGACGGCGTCGCGCAAATCAAAGTCAAAGGGGACGACATCTCCATCGCGACCGCAGCCGAACAGTTCCTCAGCAAAGGCACCGACGACATCAAGAACATCGCCATGCAAACCCTCGAAGGTCACCTGCGCGCGATCCTCGGCACGATGACCGTCGAGGAGATATACCAGAACCGCGACGCCTTCGCGTCGAAGGTCCAGGAAGTGGCGGCCGGTGACATGGCCAACATGGGCCTCGGCATCGTCAGCTTCACCATCCGCGATATCCGAGACACTCAAGGCTACCTCGATGCGCTCGGCAAGCCGCGCATTGCACAGGTGAAGCGGGACGCCCAGATCGCCCAGGCCGAAGCCGACCGCGACGCGATGATCAAGTCGTCGCAGGCAACGCAAGCCGGGCAGGAAGCCAAGTTCCAGGCCGACTCGAAAATCGCCGAAGCCCAGCGCGATTATCAGTCGAACGTTGCGAGTTATCAGGCCACCGTCAACCAGAAGAAAGCCGAGGCTGACCTCGCGTATGATTTGCAGAAGTTCAAGACGGGCCAACTCGTGAAGGCGGAAGAAGTGCAGGTGCAGATCATCGAGAAACAGAAGCAGATCGAGCTGCAACAACAGGAAATCCTGCGCAAACAACGCGAACTCGAAGCGGTGGTGCAGAAGCCCGCCGACGCCGAACGCTACAAGGTCGAGACTCTGGCCAATGCGAAAAAGTTCCAGCTCGAAACTGAAGCCGCCGGCGCCGCGTCAGCCGCCAAGGCCACGGGTTTCGCCAACGCGGATGTCGCCAAGGCCACCGGTCTGGCCGAGGCGGAGGCGAACAAGGCGCGCGGTCTGGCCGAGGCGGCAATCATCGAGGCGCAGGGCCGGGCGCAGGCCGAGGCGATGAAACAGAAGGCCGAGTCCTTCAAACAATACAACGAGGCGGCGGTCATCGAACTGATCGTGCGGGTCCTGCCCGAGATCGCCGGCAAGATCAGCGAACCGCTCTCGAAGACGGAGCGGATGGTCATCATCAACAACGGCAACGGCGACGGCGGCGGCGCCAGCAAAATCACCGGTGACGTGACGCAGATCATGAGCCAATTGCCGCCCGTCCTCGAGAGCCTCACCGGCGTGAGTTTCGCGAAACTGCTCGAGCAGGTGCCCGCGCTCAAGCGGGCGATGGGAAAGGAGTCGGACAAGACCTGAGCAGATTGAGGAAGCGGACAACAGAATCGAGGGGGTGCGGTTGCGGTACCACCGTCCCGAGAGGTGATCATGCGAATGCTCGAAGCCATCATGGAAGCGAACCAGCGCGCCGCGGGCGCGACGAAGGCCAGTTTGAACCTGGCGCATTTTGCGGATTCGCTGCCGCTCGTTGGCCTGACGTGCATCGATCCGCGGTTGAACCGGCTGATTCCGGAAATGCTCGGGGTGCCGGAGGAACATTTCATCTGGCTGCGCAACGCGGGCAACATTATCACCGGTCCGTTGAGCAGCACGATGCGCTCGCTCGCGCTGGCCTGTGCCATCAAGGGCGGCAAAGAGATCGCCCTCATCGGCCATACGGATTGCCTGGTTTGCAAGTCAACGATGCTGAAACTGACCGACTCCTTCCGCACGCTGGGCGTGGACCGCTCGAAGCTCCCCGAGAATCTGAACGAATACTTCGGCCTCTTCGCCAGCGAGCGGCAGAACGTCATTCGCGGCGCGGAGATCGTTCGCCAGAGCCCGCTCATCGGGTCGAAAATCCCGGTGCACGGACTGCTGATCGACATTCAGAACGGTCGCCTCGAGTGGCTCGTCAACGGTTATCAAACTTTGGGGGCGGCGACCCCCTCATTGGTGGAATCCGTCAGGCAGACGGCCACGGGAGCCTTGCAACAGACGGCGGCTGACGCCTTGGACCTTGCGGCCGCCAAGTTGCCGGAGTTCAAGATCGGCGAGATGAAGTTTCCCGAATTCAAGATCGGGGAGACGACCATCGATCCGAATCAATGGCTGGCCGAGGTGCAATCGATCGCGTCGGCCGGGACAGGGCCGCAATCCGTGGAAATCAGTCCGAAACCGGGCCAAGAGCACAAGTTTGACAAGTCGCGGAAGTATCGGGTGATTGGCGCCGACCAGAAAGTGTATGGCCCGATTGACGGGGCGAAGATTCTGGATTGGATTGCGGATGGGCGGATCGACTGGCAGACGCCGTCCCAAATCGAGGGCAGCGGCGAATGGAAACCGCTGTCGGGCTGGGCCGATTCGCCCGCGCCTCCGGCGATCCCGTTGCCGCCGCGCATCAAACCGGCGCCGCAATTGCACAAGGCCAAGCGACGGTGAAGAAATAATGTCGGAATTGGAGTCGGGGGAGTAATCGAGTGGTCGAGAAATGGGCGCTTGGCGCTCCACTACACTCCGCTTTTGAACCGGAAGCTTGATTTTTCCGGGAGTGACCGCAACATAAAGTCATGAAAAAGCCTTTTTGTATCGCCGGATGGCTCGCTCTGCTCCCGGACGCACTGGCCCACGAGTCCTGGGCGCCGCACACCCACGCGATCAGCGGCCAACATTCGGACCTCTTCGTTCTCTTTGCCGCCGGCCTCGTCGCCTTAACATCAGGTCTATTGTTATTGCGTTGCCTTTGCAACCGACGCCGCTCGAAAACCTCCCGCGGCGTCGCCAGACGTTCGTGATCTTGCCGTCGATTCACGCTCGCGCGCGACCGAGCCGTCTGTTCGTTTTCGGGTTGTTAAAGAGACTGCGCCCCCGAACTGAGTCCAAAAATGGCGAAGACTCGCTCATCTGGGCTACCAAACTTTGTCGCATATGCGACAAAGTTTGGTAGGAGGTCGAATCGGCCCGCCTCCGTCGGGGCAGTGCAGTCAATTCTTTGAAGGCGGCAGTCCGTAGCGGCGCATCATGTCCGCATTATATTTGATCGGTCCCGCGCCATCCTTCGCCGAATTCTGAGCCCCGGCCTCCTCGCTGCCAGCCCCCCCAAGCGTTTCGATCGCCGCCCTGACAATCTCCAAATCATCGAACGTGGCGCGGACCATGACGATGCCCGTCAGGTCATTGTAAAAGACGGTCTTGCCCGGCAGGTCCATGTTGATGCCAAGCCGGGTGAAAACATCAACCAGGACCGATCGAATTTGATCCGGCGTGGCATTTTCCTTCAGTTCGGACCCCGTGGCGAAAGCCCTCTTTAGTCCGGCCAGGAAATTGTTGGTATCCACTCTAAAAGTGCGGACCTGCAGCGGCGCCGCTTCGAGCGCCTTGCCCCTCAGCGCAGAACCGGAGCCTGCGGCCGGGTTCGGGGCTGCCGAGAAAACCAGCCCGTAGTCCTCGACCGAGTATTCGATCGGTTTGTCAGCCACTTTCACCACCGCATCCAGCACGTCCTTCAAGCGCACGTTGCGCAACGGCAGATTGAATCGGATGATGACGCTGCTCATGTCGAGGGGCTCGGTCGGCGGAAGTGAAGTCGGCTGGCCGGTGTTGGGATCAATCGTTTGGATGGCGCCACCGGGCGTCCCGTTTGGATTGATTAAAAAGTTGATTCCGTGCTTTTCCGGGTCGCGCTTGCGTGATTCCTCGTCCAGCAGCTTCAACACTTCTGGCAAGGGCACGCCATCAAACATCACTTCATTCAGGACAATTTTTTCCAGCCGGGCAGAAATCGGATTTCCCTCAGTCTGGTTCAAGGGCGCACACCGGGGGATCAGTCCATAGCGTTCCATCATTAACCGGTTGTAACGGCGGTAATTTTCATCATCCGTCGCTCCGGGCTTCTCCGGAACAGGTTTGGTTTCAGGATTCGAGGCTGCCGGAGCTGGTGCGGGTTCGGGCGTCGCGGGTTTCTCGGCGATACGTGCGGGCGCAGTTTGTGTTCTGTTTGGATCTTTTTCCCCCTGGGCATAACCACGTTCCTGCAGCAGGGTCAAATAATAAGAGACGTTTCCGTTGTCCGGGGCACGACTGGCAGCCTCCTTCAAAATTGATTCCGCTGCGTCCAAATTTCCCGCTTCGTACAGCCGTTGGCCATCCTGAACCCGCGCGGCAATAGCGACGGGCTTATCTGAGCGCAACGCGTTGGCGGCTGAGGCAGCGTGGGTTTCTTCTTGCAGTGATGTTAACAGCGCCAATGCGGCCAGTGAACGGCTCCAGGTTTGACTCATTGTTTTCATAGACTCTCCTTTGTTGAATGCCGGGGGACCAACCCAGGCGGTGCATAAGATCACAGCCGAAACCAGGCCCGCCGGACCCAGCGTTTTGGCCAGCGCGGATCCACGCCGACCCGGCCGCGTCCACGAACTTTCGCGCAATTGAACCAGACGTTCCACTCGCCGGCCAAGACCCGAACGCAAACCAGTGCCTTCAACACCCAGCCGCACGAAGGAACGTTCCTGCGTGAGGCGCGCGCCCAGTTCCACCAGGCACTCGGCGAGAACGCCTGGACCGTCAGCCACCAAAAGGCTGGCTTCGTCCGCCGCCTGTTCGCTGGCGGAGTGAAGTTGGCGGCGAACCCACCAGACCAACGGGTGCCACCACAGCAGAGCGCGCGCCAAATTTGCCAGTCCATACCACAGCGGATCCCACGCGGCGAGGTGGGCCAGTTCATGCGCGAGCACCACTTCCTGTTGGGCCGGGCTGAATCGATGCGCGAAATCTCGTGGCAGGCCGATGACCGGTCGGAACACGCCGAAAACGATCGGCCCGCCCAGCCGCGCGGATTCC
>Ga0066709_100001265_pt1 | contig 16308 bp, 13 predicted proteins | sample GraSoiAngelo_158_FD_79665 | JGI IMG/M metagenome (GOLD analysis project Ga0066709, IMG submission 79665) | Grasslands soil microbial communities from the Angelo Coastal Reserve, California, USA - 14_1009_16_30cm | ecosystem: Environmental > Terrestrial > Soil > Grasslands | place: USA...
AAGATTTGACACTCGCGGAGCGCTAAGGTACCGTGACGGAGGTCACCGCGGGGTGGAGCAGCCCGGTAGCTCGTTGGGCTCATAACCCAAAGGTCGCTGGTTCAAATCCAGCCCCCGCAACCAATTGAAGTCCGGCAAATCAAGGGCTTGCGGCCGCGCGTCGTAAGCCTTTGATGCTTTTTGAGACCCAACTGTGCCCAAACTGTGCCCAGCCGCGCGTCCGGGGTGTCAGGCCAGCGCACGTGACGGCGATGTCTTCGAATTCTGGAGCGGTCTGCTTCGAGGGATGTCGCGGCGAGCCCGGCACTCTTGCAGCGGAGGTTCCGCTGTTTCCCTCCGAAGAAGAGACCCTTCGCGTGGGCACCGATCTCGTCATGCTCCTTGCGGAGAAACTCGTTCCCGCCTTCCGGATACGTGGCGATGAGGAAGTTCTTCAAGCCGATGTTCCGGCGCTCGGGATCGCGGGCGCGCGCTTCGAGGATCTCGAGAAGGCTCGCGCCCTGGGCCAGGAGCGCCTCCAGGACCTCCACCTCCTCGATATCGACGAGCTGCAGGGGCTCCACTCTCGGGTCGGTGAGCAGTCCCCGGTCGGCGAGCATGGTGCGAATGCGGCCCCAGATCGGGGTCGACTCCGGGATCGTGTGCACAGTCACGATGACCGGAAAGATCCGGACGATGTCCTCGTGGGAAACCCCGTCGAAGGTGTAGCGGCCGGCTCTGAAGTCGCGGATGCGATCGGTGAGCTGCCGTGCGTTCGCGAGGATGATCTGGTCCACATCCTTGTCGAACGCCGTGACATCGTCCGAGACCGCCGTCGCTTCGAACCGGATGCGGGTCGCCGTCGTGTCTAGGAAGATCGCCGTCTTCGGGTAGAGGAGGACGACGTCGCTCGTCTTCCGCTCGCCCTTGGGTGTCTGGTACGGGAAATCGCGAAACACGCGGCGGACCAGGGGGCCTCCATCGGGGATCGCGCGGGCGAAGACCCGATTGACGTAGGTCTCGAGGATCTTCCCGAAGAAGCGGCGGAACTTCTCTCGGTCGGCGCCCGCGAGGTAGTCGCAGGTGAGGTATCTCGTCCCCCGCGCCTTGCTCCTCTACCTCACCCTACCCTTCGATCCGGAGCTCCGAGGCGATCCGGATTTCGTGGATCTCCCGGCGGTCTTCCTGGTGGCGACCGGGTTCGATCTCAAGGACTACCTGGCCTTCGGCTTCGTGATCTTCCACTGGTGGAGCCGCCAGAGCTACCTTCGAAACACGTACGAGGGTGCCCACGACGGCATTAATCCCGACACGTTCTTCGCGGAGTCCACGATCGACCGCGCCTACGCGGAGCGCCTGCTCCGTAGCTCATCCCAGAACTACGACGCCGCGAAGACGGCGATCGCCGCCCGGCCTGGTAATCCGGCCCGGCTCACGTACGACTTTCTGCCGTTCATGACGCGCCCGCTCTACCAGGTCCGCGACAACCTCATCAGCAGGTGCTCTTCACCATGAAGATGGCGATCCTCCACGCGCCCGATCGCGACGACCCGCGCGGCGAGTGGAAAGAAGACGATCCGCTCCTCCCCGTTCGGCAGCCGGCGGAGACGCTCGATCATCCCAGGGGTGAGGGCGCGCTCGTGGAGGAGCAGCTGGAGACCGGGCGTCGCCACCCCGTCGGCGTGGAGGATCGTCATGAGCCGTGAGAGGCTCTCCATGAGACTCCTGAGCCCGATGTCCCGCAGACGCGCCACGAACTCCTCGACCGTGGGTTCTCGGCCGAAGATCTCCGAGAACTTCACGTAGGCCTTGATGTTCTCCATCTCGCCGTGCCGCGTGGGGCGTGTGGGCGGGACGAAGAGCAAGCCCCGACGGGTCCACTGCCCGAGGAGACGTCGGCGTAGGTCGCGATCGTCTGACATTCCCATCTAGGATACCGACTGAGGCAACCGGCGACGACGCGAGCGCGAGACGCAAGATGATGGAGGTGCGGCATGCGCGGGAGTGAGCCGACATCCGATGGAGACACGCCCCTTCCGACGCCGCGCTGCCTGAGACGATCCTGTTTGCTTCCGGACCACTCTCAGTGGATGATCGCCAGAGCGAACCGAACTGATGAGCGGGCCAAGCCTTCGCGCCGAGGCGCGCCAGATCGTCGAGATCAAGCGGCACAGAGATGGCTAAAGCCGCGAGATGACCGGACCGGGGGGGCGCCTCAAAGCATTCGCCTACGTCAACGCCGACAGGGCGGCGCTGTACCGGGCGATCATGCATGTCTTCATGAGCGCCAAGGCTCGCTTCACGCTTCATCTCAGGCCTCAGGAGGTGGCGACCGCAATCGCGTCCGCGGGCCTCCCGGAGCCCGCCGACGCGGCAGCCGTCGAGGCGGCGCTCGGGCAACTGCGGGACTGGGGCAACCTCGAGGCCCATCCGGATACGGCCGATGTCGCCACCGTTGAGGAGTTCTACCGGCCTCGCTACCTCTTCCAGCTCACGCCCCAGGGCGAGGCCGCCGAGCGCGCGCTCGCCGTCTACGATGAGACGCTCCGACAGCGAGGCGAGCTCCAGAGCGCGGCACTGAGTGACATCCGCACCCTGCTCGGCGAGCTGGCCGAGCTCGCCGATGCGTCAGACGTGGACGAGGGCAAGGCGCATCGCACACTGAGAACCCTGCGGGACCGGTTCGAGGGCCTTACGTCACGCGCGCAGGCGTTTATGAGTAGCCTCCAGCGCACGATCGATCTCCAAGGCGTGGACGTGCCGAAGTTCCTCGCGTACAAAGAGACACTCATCGGCTACCTGGAGCGCTTCATCGGCGAGCTCGTTCTTGCCACCGCCGACATCAGCGCGACGGTTCAGCGAATCGAGGAACAGGGAGTCAACCGACTCCTCGAAGCGGCAGCCCGACGGGACTTGGCGGACGCGCTGGACCCGACGCCGGAAGACCATGCCGTCGCGTACGCGGGCTGGCAGGCACGCTGGGCCGGCCTGCGCTCATGGTTCATCGGTCGGTCGGAGACACCGTCGCAGGCTGAGGTTTTGCGGGCGCGTGCCCGCGCCTCGATCCCGGCACTGCTCGCGGCTGTCGTGAGCATCAACGACCGGCGGTTCACCCGCAGCGACCGCACCGCCGACCTCCGGATGCTCGCCCGCTGGTTCGCCGAAGCAGACAGCGACGCTGCCGCGCATCGCCTGTGGCGTGCGGCGTTCGCCCTGGCACCCGCGCGCCACCTCGTTGTCGACGCCGAAACGATGGAGCAACGCGAGGCGCGCCCGGTACCGGCCAGGACGAGCTGGCTCGACGCGCCACCGCTGCGCATCTCGCCCCGCCTGCGGAGTTCAGGACGATACGTCCGCCGCGGCCGACCGAACGATGTCATCGACCGGTCCAGGGAGAAGGCGCTACTCGCAGAGGCGGCTGTAGCAGAGGCCAGGCAGATCGCCGCCGCCAGGCGACGGCTGGCGACCGGCACGCGGACTCGGCTCTCCGATTTGCACGCGCTCGACGCAACAGAGTTCGATCTGTTCCTCGAGCTGCTTGGCGAGACGCTGTCGAGCAAGGTGCGCGCCGACGAGCGGGCGGAGGTGGTCTCCATCGACGGGACGGTCCACGTCACGCTTGAGCCGACCGGGGACGGCAGCACGGCGATGATCGTGACTTCTGCCGGGCGGTTCTCGGGCTCGGATCACTACATCACGATCCGCGATCTCGTCGAGCCTTCCGCGGCGGCTGACGAGGAGGGGCGTGACAGGGCAAGAGCCGCGGAACCCGTGGCGGAAGCGACGACCGTCCAGCGATGAATACGGACCCAGTGACGAGCGACTATCAGCACGACGAGGCCGGAGATGCATTCCGGCGCCAGCCCGAAGTGCCCGCGGTGCCGCCCGGCGCGCAGCTCGAGCAGGCCACCGCCGCTGAGCGGCGTCGAGCGTTGCGCGTGCTTGTGCAGCATCCGCTCCTGAGCGCGGCGGGCCCGCTCTTCGTCGAGTTCGGGCTGGTGCGTCGCCACGCCGCCTGGCTGCGCGACTGGCTGGCCAGACACCCTGGTTGGAGCCTTCAGATCGACAGCGAGACGGCCCGATTGCGCAAGACGCCGGCCGATCTCGACGATCGCACGCGCCCCGCTCGCGAGCCGATGAACGGCCTGCCCTTTTCCAGGCGCCGCTACGTCCTCCTCTGTCTCGCACTAGCGGCGCTGGAGCGCGCTGACCGCCAGACGACGCTCGGCCAGCTCGCCGAGGCCATCATCGGCTTCGCAGCGGCCGACCCGGCGCTGAGCGCCGCGGGAATCAGCTTCGATCTGATCGGACACGACCAGCGGCGCGACCTCGTCCATGTGATACGGTTGCTGCTGGACTTACGGGTGCTCGTTCGCGTGCACGGCGACGAGCAGCAGTACCTGGCGACACGCGGAGACGTACTCTACAACGTGAACCGGCCGGCACTCGCCGGAATGCTTAATGTCAGGCGCGGTCCATCGACGATCGAGGAGGCGACGCTCGGTCGGCGCCTAGAAACCCTTGTCGAAGAGCCCGTGCCGGATACCGACGAAGGGCGCAATCGGCGGCTCCGGTCGCAACTGACCCGCAAGCTCCTCGACGATCCGATCCTCTACTACGACCGATTGACGGACGTCGAGCGGACCTACCTGAGCAGCCAGCGCGCCTTTCTTCTCAGTCAGATCCAGGAGGCTACGGGGTTGGTCCCTGAGATCCGAGCCGAGGGCATCGCCATGGTGGACGAGGCCGGCGACATGACCGATCTTGGTTTGCCGGAGGAAGGGACCGAGGGGCACCTCGCGCTGCTCCTCGCAGAACACCTCGCCGACCATGCCAGGCAAGAGGGCCCCGTGGCCGTGGTGTATGCGACGCTGCACCGGCACGTTGCGGATCTCATCGCCAAGCACCGGTCTCACTGGCGCAAGGACGTGGCGGAGCCCGGGGCGGAGGTGGCCCTGACGAACCTGACTGTCGAACGCCTTGAGGCGCTTCGTCTGGTGCGGCGAACCGACGACGCCATCGTGCCACTTCCGGCCCTCGGCCGGTACGCGCTCGACCCGGACGCGGACACGGACGCGCCACGTATCGACGGGCTCCTGGGAGAGCGGCCCGAATGACTGTGGACCGCGCATCGGTTGATGGCGCGTCCGCGGCTGTGCTTCCGGTCGCCGAGTCGGGGCGCTGGCAGACGATCCGCGGCGGCCTGCTCAACCTTTATCGGTACGACTACGAGGAGTTCCGCTACGAGCAGGGGCGGCTCCTGCTGCGCGGCGACAACGGCACAGGGAAGTCGCGGGTCCTCGCGCTGCAGCTCCCCTTCCTGCTCGACGGCGAGGTTGCGCCCCACCGTCTCGAGCCCGACGGCGACCCGGCGAAGCGGATCGAGTGGAACCTGCTACTCGGCAAGCACCAGGACCGGCTCGGCTACACGTGGCTCGAGTTCGGCCGCCGCGATGACGATGGCGGTCGACACTACCTGACGCTGGGCGCCGGTCTCAGGGCGGTCGACGGCCGTGGCTTGGTCGGCAAGTGGTTCTTCATCACCCGTCAGCGGGTCGGCGAGGACTTCTTCTTGCAAACCCCTGCCGGTCCGGCGCTGACCCGCGAGCGGCTGGCCGAGGCGATCGGCGACCGCGGTGAGATTTTCACGAACGTCTCGAAGTACCGGAGGGCCGTGGACGAAGCGCTCTTCAAGCTTGGCGAGCATCGTTACGGCGCCCTCGTCGATCTCCTCATCGAGCTCCGCCGGCCGCAACTCTCCCGGCAGCTCGACGAGCGGCGGCTCTCGGCTGCGCTCAGCGAGGCGTTGGCCCCGGTCGCACCTGGCATCATCACCGACGTGGCTGAGTCGTTCCGCAGTCTGGGGGCCGATCGGGCGACGCTCGAGGCGTTCCAGGCGGCGAGCCGGGGTGTCGAGCAGTTCCTCGAAGGGTACCGGCGATACACGCGAGTCGCGGCCAGGCGGCGCGCCGACGACGTGCGTCGGGCGCACGCAGCGTACGAGACCACCATGCGGCGGCTCAGGGCCGCGGAAGCCGAACGCGATGCGGCGACCCAGGGGCTTGAGGACCTCGAAGTGCGGATCGAGCAGTTCATGCTCGATGAGCGAGCAGCCGCAGCGGCCGTCGAGACACTCCTCGCTAGCCCGCAGATGCGTGACGCGGACGCTCTCGATCGTGCGCGACTCCAAGCGGCCGAGCGGCAAGAACAGGCGGACCGGGCTGATCTGGCGCTGACCGAGGCGCGCGGAACGCGGTTGCGCCGGGAGCGCCTACAGGACGAGGCGGTGCAAAGCGCGGCCGCCTTGCGCACCGAGGCGGTCACGGTCGGGACGGAGGCCTACGAACTGGCGGCGAGGGCCGGTCTCGATACCGCCCATGGCTCGGCCGTCGGCCCGCTCGCCCTTCCCGATGAGACGCCCGATCAATCCGCCGTCGAAGGAGCCAGGCGCCGCATCGAGCAGGCCACTGTCGAGCGGCTCAGATCTGTGCGGACCGTGCGGCAGCTCGCCGAGGCCGTCGACACCGCGCGCACGGCCCTCTCGGCGGTGAAGCAGTGGCACACCGAGCTGACGGCGCAGCTCGACGACGCACTCGGCGCGCAGCAGACGGCGTACGAGACGCGCGCACGCGAGCAGGAGGAACTGGCCCGCGCATACCGCGCATGGGCGGCCTCACTCGGGGAGCTCGAGACAGGCGATTCCGCCGTCGTCGTCGACGAGCTGGCCGAGTGGTGCCAAACCGCAGACGGCCCAAGCCCCGTGGCGACCGCGGTGCGCCGGGCGGTGGAGGCGGCCATGGCTCGGCTGGCTCGGCGGTGGGCCGAGGTCGAGCAGCGTAGAGCGGAGGCAGTCGCGATGCTCGACCGGCTCCGCGCGGAGCAGGCGCGCCTTACCGACGGCCAGCACTTGCCGCCGCCTGCGCCGTACACGCGCGATGAATCCGCGCGTACTGGACGCGCCGGCGCGCCACTCTGGCTGCTGTGCGACTTCCGACCTTCCGTTGATGAAGCCGGGCGCGCCGGGCTCGAGGCCGCTCTCGAAGCATCCGGCCTGCTCGACGCCTGGGTCACGCCCGACGGCGCCCTCCTCCCACCTGGTGCTCACGACACGGTGATCGTGCCTGGGACAAGCCCACAGCCCGAGGTTGACGCCCACCTCGGCATCTGGCTCGCGGCGGCGGTTGACCGCGACGACCCGCGCACAGTGGACATGACCGACGGCGTGGTCGGCGCGGTCTTACGGCACATCGGCGCTCGAGCAGGCGCCGGCCACGTCTGGGTCGACGTTGACGGCCGCTGGCAGCTCGGCCCGTTACACGGCGCGTGGACCAAGGCGGCGGCGGCGCATATCGGCGAGGGCGCTCGCGAGGCCGCCCGACGCGGACGGCTCGCGGTGCTAGCCATGGAGATCGCGCGTGCAGAGGAGGAGCTGGCCCGGGTCGACGCTCAAGGCGGGGCAGTGACGCGAAGCGAGCAGGCGGCCCGGCGTGAGGCTGCAGCTGCGCCGGCGGACGACCCGGTTCGTGCGGCGCTCGCTGGCATCGGCGAGATTGCCAGGACGGTAGACGCGCTACGTGCCAGAGTCTCGGAAGCGGAGGGTCGTGTCGGCGAGCGGCGGCGGGATTTCGCGGCAGCGTCCAAGGTGCGCGACGACGCTGCGGCGGATCTCGGGATCACGGCGTGGCTCTCCGACCTGCAAGGACTCGAGGAAGCGCTCGCCACCTACCGGCAAGCCGTCGCCTTGCTCTGGCCCACGATCCGGGGCCACGCCGCGGCGCGTGCGCAGGCGGAGCGCGCGAAGCAGGACGCCGCAGAGGCGGTCGAGGCGGAGGCGCGCCAGGCAGCACGGTTGCTCGAGGCGCGGCAGAAGGCACGCGCAGCCGCGTCAGAGCGCGACACGCTTCAGCAGTCAGTTGGTGCCGCGGTCCAAGAGGTGCTGGAGCGCTTGGCCAACGCCCGACGTGAGCTTGAGGCGACTCAAGCCGCGTTAAAACAAAGAGAGCGGGAACGGGGAGACATCCGGGTCAAGAAGGCCGTCGCTGAAAGAACGATTGAAGCGGAGAATCAAACCCTGGCCGTGGATGGCGGGCAGCGTGACGTCGCCATCGCAGCGTTGAAGACGTTCGCCAGCGCCAGGCTGCTCGACGTCGCGCAGACCGGTCTCGACGCTGGCGATCCCGCCGGCTGGTCGGTGACGAAGGCTGTGGAGGTGGCGCGGGGGATCGAGACCGCGCTCGCCGACGTCGCCAGCGACGACGGGGCGTGGCAGCGCATCCAGAGGGACATTCACGCCAACATCCAGCGGCTCACCGACACCCTGCTTCCGTACGAGTACCAGCCGGGCACGACGATCGAGGACGGCCTCTTCGTCGTCACTGTCCCGTTCCGCGGACAAACATGCACGATGACCGATCTCCGCGCGGCGCTCGCGGAGGAGGTAACAAGCCGCCAGATACTGCTTGACGCGCGCGAACGGGAGATTCTCGAAAATCATTTGATCGGTGAGGTCTCTGCGCACCTCCATGAGCGACTCCGTGCAGCGGAAGCGCTAGTCCGCGAGATGAACGAGGAGCTGCGCAGCCGGCGAACAAGCACCGGGATGACGCTTCGGTTCAGCTGGGAGCCGCTGGACGACGGGCCGCCCGGGCTGCTCGAGGCCCGCGCGCGGCTGCTTCGGGCCGGGGGCACCTGGTCGCCCGCCGAGCGGCAGGCGCTCGGCAGCTTCCTTCAGGAGCGCATCCGGGCGGTGCGGGCGGCGAACGAGACGGGGACTTGGCACGAGCACCTGACCGCCGCCTTCGACTACCGCGCCTGGCACCAGTTCTGTGTCGAGCGCCAGCAGGATGGCCAGTGGAAACGGCTAACCCGTCGGACGCATGGCACCAGCTCCGGTGGCGAGAAGGCGATCGCGCTCACAATCCCGCAATTCGCCGCTGCGGCGGCGCACTACCGCACCGCTGATCTGCTTGCGCCTCGCCTGATCCTGCTCGACGAGGCGTTCGTCGGGATCGACAAGCCGATGCGTGCCCAGTGCATGGGACTCCTGCGGGCCTTCGACCTCGACTTCGTCATGACGAGCGAGCAGGAGTGGGGTTGCTACGCCACCGTGCCCGGAGTCGCCATCTATCAGCTCTCCACGCGCCCGGGTATCGATGCCGTCGGTGTGACGCGGTGGCTGTGGAACGGTCGGGAGCGCACGCTGGACGATCAGCGGCTTCCCAGTGCGGCACCGCCGGACGGCGTGCGGCGCCTCAGCTTCCTCGCCGCCATGGACGGCGACAGCGCCGGCCGGACGCCGTGATCACCGACGTCGCGCGTCTGCGACAACTGTTGGGAGGCCCTGAGCTCGCCTGGCTCGTCGAGCGCGCTCGCCGGCACCTGCTCAACGGATCCGCGGCCGGTTCGGTGACGCTGCACGAACCGAGGCCCGCGCAGCGCGACGCATTCGATCGGCTCTTTGGCCGGCGGCCCTCGCGCGGAACCTCGCTCACAGTGCGTCTGGCGGACCTTGAGACCCTCCTCCGACACGCGGAGATCTGTGACAGCCTTTCGGAGGCCGTCGAAGCGCTGACCGGACCGATGGTCGACGTGCGGGCCCGGCGGAGGTCCGTTGACGAGAGATGGGCCGAGCTGTTTTCCATGGAGGAAGCGGGCGGCGGATCGCGTCCCGCCGTCAAGGCGTGGCTCGATGAGCTGCGGACGAGCGGAATTGTGAAGAGGCTCTCACGCAACGACCCATCCGTGGGCCGGACGCTGCTGCATTATGCCCGGGAGATCGAGCGGCGGCTGCCGGCGCGTGGCATGCCGCTCGCCGAACTGGCGGCCACCGTCATGGGCGACAGTCACGCCCTGGATCTCAGCGCTCCGCTCGGGACGATCGCGGTGCGGCTTGCCGCTGCCCTGGGCGGCGTCGAGACCTGGGACGGCCCTGAGGCGCGGCGGGATGCGTGGGCGAGCGTGGGCGTCCTGTGCGATGAGCTGAGCGCCCCCGTGCTCACGCTCAACGTGCGCGGAGACGGCACGACAGTCACGGACAGCGCGCTCCGGTTACACGCCGAGGCGGGCGAGTCGTACAGGTTGACCACGCGTCAATTGTTACGCGATCCACCCGCGTTTGGGCCGAGCATCGCTGGCCGGACCATCTACGTCTGCGAGAATCCTACGGTTGTCGCGTCCGCCGCCAACCGTCTCGGGGCCGGAAGCCAGGCAGTCGTGTGCCTCGAAGGGCAGCCCCGGACGGCGGCGCACCTGCTGCTGAGCCGCCTGGTCACAGCGGGAGGACGGCTCGTCTACCATGGCGACTTCGATTGGGCGGGAATCTACATCGGCAACCTCGTCATGCGGCGATACCGTGCGGCCGCGTGGCGTTTCTCGAGCGAGGACTACCGAGCGGCTCGGGGCGGGCGAGAACTGCACGGCACGCCCGTGGCGGCGATCTGGGACCCGAGTCTCGAAGCCGCGATGATCGAGACGGGACGCGCCGTTCATGAAGAGCAGGTCGTCGACATGCTGCTGGCCGACCTGGCGGAGATCGCTGGCCGCGACCGGTGATTGCCCAACCGCTGTGAGCGGCAAGGAACGCGCCAGCGTGCCGTCCGACCTCGCACGCCAGCTATTGCCCGACCATCTGCAGGGTGATCGATTTTTAGGTGTGAGATCTCTCCTCGGCTACCCTCGTAGTAATTGCCTCCGCGCTCACCGACTGCCCGGGGCGCAAACGCCGATGAAGTTCATCTTCATTGATGAGATCGAGCAGTCACATAAGAAGCCAGGCTTCTTCGCCGTGTCGAGCTTGGTCGTGAACTCACGCTTCTACGAAGTCCTCAAGGACGCGGTCGACGAGGCCCTGGAACAAGCGAAGTGGAGCCGCGAAGAGGAGTTCACAAGGGACGCTACATCTTCTCAAGCAGCAAGGGCGACACCAGGGTCCCTGTAGAGAGCCGTATTGAACTGGTCCGAAGTCTCGTTGCCGAGACGACGGCGAAGAGAAGAACGCGCGGGCGCGCTGCTACTTCGCTTACAACGAACACGGAAAGACGGCTGACAACTACCTCAGATTGGTCGCCAAGGCGGTGGAGCGCGGCACGACTGCAATTCATTCCTGACTTTTTCGGGTCGGCGAAGACGTCGGGATGGCAGCGCTAGCCGAGATGATCGGGAATGCCGTGCCCCCGAAGCTGACCTACGTCGTGGCACTGGAGCTGTTGCGTTAGGTCCAGCATGAGTTCCGGTAGAGGATTCCGCTTCGAAGAGTCGACGGGTTCTGACCTCATCGTAGACGCTCTCTTGGGGAGCCCTCATGATTGGGTACGCCGGAACGGTCGCTGCCCTCTAATCTCTAACTTCCCATCCGTAAGTGGACGTGGCCTCGGGTTCCTCGCCCCTCCAGTTTTCAGCCGACGCAGATACGCCGAGTAGGCCACGGCGGCGTCCCGGACGTCATCCTCTGCGCTGATGTCGTACCGACGGAGCATGGCCTCGGTCTCGTGGCCGGTGATCTTCATGGCGATCTTCGGGTCGACGCCGGCGCGGATGAGATTACGCGTGGCAGTGCGGCGAAGGTCGTGGAAGAGCAATTCTGGGACGCCAGCCGCCCGACACGCCTGCTTCCACGTAACGTCCCACTCGCCCAGCGGCCGGCCGTCGACGTGGAAGACGAGGTCGGTCTCCGGATGCCGCTTGGCCCAGCGGCGGTCCACGACCGCCCGGAGTTCGGGGAACATCCAGAGCCGGAAGGGCTTGCCCGTCTTGTTGTTCCGAGCCGCCAAATAGATGGCGTTGGCGGCTCGGTCGATGCTCGGCCACCGGAGGGCGTGGATCGATCCCTTGCGCCATCCCACGAGATAGCCGAAATCGAGAACGTCGGCGTAGTTCTCGGGCAGCGCCCGCCCGAGCGTGAGGTAGCCCGGATGTTCCAGGAACCCCTGACGGACGTTGTCTTTCTCGCTGAGGTCCTCGGGGAACTCCGGAACGTGCGAGACGAGCTCCTTCCGGGCCGCGAGCCTGAAGGCTCGCTTGAGGACTTCGAGGTCGCGGTTGACCGTCGAGTTGGTGGCGGGTCGCAGGCGCCGACTGCCGGGCTTGCCGTCCCGCCTCGGGCGGCGGACCGCCTTGACGCGACCGTGCTTCCGGTCGAGCTGATACTGGGTGACCAACCCGGGGTAATGCCGCTCACGCGGACGCCGCCGAAGAAGCCCGCGAGGTTGGCGATGCGCGACTCGAGGGACGCGGTCGACCGGCGACCCTTGAGCTGATAGTCCTCGCGCATGAGCGTCATCAGCTCCTCGAACTTCAGCGTCCGCTCGACAGCTCCGACGAACCGCTGGCTCGCGACTTCGCCGCGCCGACGGTCGAGCTGGCGCTGCGCCTTCTTGAGCTCGCCGCGGTGGACGATGACGGTGCCGGGCGTCGCGCCTGGCCCGTACACCGCGGGGGTGCTCTCGCGCTGCTTGCGCCCGCGCTGGTCGCGGAAGCGGATCCACAGATGGCGGGTATCGCGGCGAATGAAGATGCCCGGCGCAATCGTCTGCTCGGCGCCGGTCAGCGTGATGACCAGTGAGTTGCTCATCGGTCGGTCCTTGGGGAAGGGCAAGATGACTCGAAGGTGGTCAGAGGTTGATGCCGACATGGGCCTCGTCAGCGGCCGCGACCGCGACGGCTTTCCAGGTATTCCTCGAGGCCTCGCTCGCTGAACCGGAGATAGCGGCCGACGTGAACGGTGAACGGGAAGCCGGACGCGCGTCGGTATACCGCGTGTGACGACATCGAGAGACGCTGGGCTATCTCGTCGACGGTGAGCAAGCGGTCGCCTGCTGCGCAGGCGGGGACGGGCGCGAAGACCTCCCTGAGGCGCGCCGCCAACGCGAGGTGGAGCGCTGCCAGCTGGGAGAGAGTGAGTGCGAGATCGGCGGGCGTCAGTTCGGCGACGCGGGCCGGCTGCTCGAGGAGTTCGCTGAGCGCGAGCGGACTCCGCGGCTCCATGCGGCCAGCGTGAAGCCCTGGCTCCAGGCGAGGGGCAGCAATCCGGGCTCACTCGCGGCGGCGAAGTGAGCCGAACCCGCTCATTTCCTGACGGTCGCCGGCTTGGCCACTTCTCTGAGCCGGAGGTTCGCGAAGCGGGTGATGTCGGCAGCCGTCACCTGGACGGCGGGGCCGCCGCGGAAGAAGCGGAGGAGGTGACAGACGCTGAGCTCGGCGCGCCCGACGCTCCGTCGGCTTTCGATGTGGTAGCGAGCCAGATGGCCCTCGAGCAGGTGATCGACGAAGCCGATGTCATTTCGAGCGTATCGGCCCCGGCGGCGAAACGCGAAGCCTGGAGGCGTGGTAGAGGATATGTCGTCGCGTGTACGGTTGCCCCGCTCGCATTTCGACACCACGCCCCTTCATTTCTTCGACGACCTGATCAACGCTCAGCCCGTCGCGGAGGAGGGCGCGGATGAGTTCCGTCTTGCGGCGTCGGACATCGACGCTGACGCCGAGGTCCCGAAGGCTCTTGATCACTACCTGCGCGTCGTATGGGGTGCCGCGACGGCGGCCCCTGGTGATGCCGCCGTACGCAGTCAGGGCGGTTGCGATTTCCTCGGGCCAGGCGCCGCGCTCGTGGAGTCGTTTCGCGAGCTTGCGGACGTTGCCAAGCGGGAGGAAATCCAGTCGCGTACGCTCGCCGCCGTGCCAGACGATTTCGATCTCGACCTCGATGTCATCCCGCCGCCGGAAGACGACGCGTTCGACGAGGCACCGAATCAGGCGTTTTCGATCCTGGTGGGTCGTCGAGGGCGCATCCCAGATGAAGGCATAGTCCTGCCCGAGGGTGTGCAGGCGCCCCAGTTCGTCGTCAGAAAACGGAGTTGGGATGACGCGCAGGGCGAGATCGTACTCGGCCTTCCGGCGTGCGGCTTTCGCTAGCGCGGTTTCGAGCTCCGACTCCAGGAGGCGGAAGACGCGTTCATTTCGGGGGTCGGCCGCCTTCAGTCGTTCCTCGGCGGTCTTGGCTTCCCGCTCGGCGATCTGCCAGCCCTGCCCGAGGTGAGCGGTGCGTGCCTCGCTCTCGTTCCGCAGACGATCCAACGTCGCCCGCACCAGATCGAGATCGAGACCTCTCAGAACGTCGAGGACTCGCGCGGCGACAAAGGGGTCGATCCGAAGAGCGCTGTGGTAGCGACAGTTGCCGTCTCTCGGGTCGGTTCGGGGCCCCGGGCAGACGTAGTTCGCCGCGATCCGGTCGCGATGTTTCCAGTAGCGGGTGTACATCCGGCGATCACAGTCGCCGCACCAGACGAGCCCTTGGACGAGCGCCGCCCCACGCAACGGCGGCTGCTGACGACGAAACGTGCTGCGCTCCGCCAGGGCCCGCATTCGCCAGAACCGATCGGGTTCGATGTACGGCTCGTGGTGGTTGTCAATGAAGTGCCATTGCTCGCGCGGCACGGAACGCGCCTTGGCGCGTCCCCGGTTTGGTCCTCGCTCTACCCGACCGAACAGAAGGGACGCGTGCTTTTTGCCCCAGCAGTAGTAGCCAGCGTAGTGCGGGTTCGTGACAATGCGGGCCACAGAGCGCGCAAGGGCAGGACGCCAGACGACCCCGCCACCCGTGCGGCGGTTGGCCGGCAATAGGATGCCCGCGTCACGCAGGTGCGCGGCGACGCGGCGCAGGGAGCGCAGGCGCTCGTAGAGTGTGAAGACCTCTGTGATGGTCTGTTGCACGGCAGGGTCCGGATCCTTCACCCACTGCCGAGTTGGCTTGCCGAGACTCACGTAGCCGACGGGCGGGCGCGACATCGCGAAGCCCTTCTTGACAAGCGCTTTCTTCGACTCCCGCAGTCTCTGAATCCGTTCATCATTTTCGTACTCATCGAAGACGGACCGAATGCCGAGGAGCAAGCGCTGGCTCGGGATCTTCGGGTCGACCAGCGAGCCGTCGACGAGGACGAGTACGTCATAGAGTTGGCAAAGACCGACGAGGACGGCGAAGTCGCGATGCGTCCGACTGGCGCGTGAGGTCGCGCTGAAAGCCACGAGGCCCACCTCGCTCCGAGCGATCGCCTGGTGGAGGAGCTGCCAGTCGTCTCGCGCTTCGGCGGACGTGCCCGTGATGCCCATGTCTCCATCCAGGACCCACACGCGGTCCTTCTGCCATCCGAGCCGCTCGATGAACTCCATCTGGTTCATCTGCACGGCTGTACTGCCGATATGGACCTGGACCTGGTGAAGGGTCGATTGGCGGATGTACAGCGCGGCCTTCCGGCTCAGGTGTGTGGCCGTGACGGACGTCCATGGGCTGCTCATCGGTTCTGCTCCGGGTCAGCCGCCGATTGCCTTGGGTGCGAGATCGCGTTCCTCCGGGTCATGTCGCTGTTGCTCACTTAGCTCGATGCCTTCTTCATCTCTCCACCCTCGTGCGGGGTCGGGCCCGCCGGGCGGGCTGTGATCCGATCGTTATCTTCACGACCATTCGAGCCCTCCGCGCCGGGACGCCGAAGAGCGCGGAGTAGCAGATCCGTGAGGATGGTCACGAGATGTTCACGGTGGAGGTCGCTCTCGCGGGGACTGGTCATAGGCCACCTTCAGCGGTGCCATGATGGCTAAGAGATTTCGGATGGCATCGATCGGCAGGGAGGGGTAAGGTGCAGCAACCTGTCGACTACCCGTCGAAGCAGACGACAGGTTGCTGTCGGTGCCTCGACTGCGCCATGGTGGCGCGCTCGGGGCATTTCCGTCAGAATGCAAACGGGATCGTGCCTCGCGCTTCGAACCAGGAAGCACGTTGTCGGCTGGGTCCGTCGATTCGTTCTGGTCCTGAGAAGATCTTTCGCCGTCCACCACCCGCCACCTCCGCTCCACGTGTCACCAAACGTTCTCGTTCGGGCGCGCCCGACACCGCTAGCCGCTCCGCGGGCAACCTCGGGAACGGGGCGGAGGCTTTGGAAGGCCGAAATGGGCTCACGTCAATGATCGGGGATGTTCTGCGGCGAGCGCCGGATACGACCAGGTCTGAACGGCTGATAGGCGATTACAAATCCGTTCGCCATGTCCGCGCGCCGGGCGGCGTCAATTGCACGCGCCGAGGCCCGAGCCGCTGTTCGTCGGAAGGTTCGTGAAGCGCCAATGACCGCCAGCCTAGTGGCGCAAGGCGGCGTCCGGTGCGGGCGAAATGGGCTCACGAGCCGGGTCAGGAGTGAGCCCGGACGGGGCGAGATTGGCGGGTCTGGAACGGTTATACTGCCGGGTACGGTAGCGCGAGAGCAGTCTGCCCACCACGCGGCTGGCGGCCGGGCTTCAACGGCCGGGCAAAGGTGTTCCAGTAAAACGCCTTGTTCCATAAAATGGAAC
>Ga0066709_100001267_pt1 | contig 16299 bp, 18 predicted proteins | sample GraSoiAngelo_158_FD_79665 | JGI IMG/M metagenome (GOLD analysis project Ga0066709, IMG submission 79665) | Grasslands soil microbial communities from the Angelo Coastal Reserve, California, USA - 14_1009_16_30cm | ecosystem: Environmental > Terrestrial > Soil > Grasslands | place: USA...
GGTGGCGTTGATGGTCAGCTCGCCGCGCGGCGTGCGGCGGATCAGCCCCTCGACCCCGATCAGATCGCCGATGTCGAGGAGCCGCAGCAAGGCGAGCTGGTCAGCCGAAAGATGGTCCTTGTGGCTGAAGATCTGGATCTTGCCGGACGCGTCATGCAGATCGATGAACATGCCGCTGTTGCGGATCGCGCGGATGCGCCCGGCGACCCGCACGCGCTCCTCGGTCTCGGCGCCGGAAGGCAAGTCGGCATGGCGGGTTTCGAGCGCGGCCGCCTCATCGGTACGCGAGAAGCTGACCGGATAGGGCTCGATGCCCATGCCGCGCAACGCGGCGAGCTTCTCCAGCCGGACCCGGCGAAACGGATCGTCGTCTTCGCCGGTGTTGCTGGATGGATCGTGCACGAGATCGTCGGCGCTCATAGGCCGGCCGCTCCGTCATAAGTTGGCGTCCCGGCGAAAGCCGGGACCCACCGATCCGCTTCCGAGACGCTGAAGAGTGGGTCCCGGCTTTCGCCGGGAAGCGAATTATATGCGTAGAGTCAGAACAAAGCGCGGTTTAGTCACCGGCGACGGCGGCGCTGGCGCGGTTCCGGCCGAGATCGATGATCGCTTCGTGGAAGCGCTTCAACGTGCCGTGGTGGCCGACGCTGACGACGGTCGGGTGCCAATCGGCTTCGCGCAGCAGCCGATAGAGCGCCGCCTCGGCCGCCTCGTCGAGAGCCGAGGTCGCCTCGTCGAGAAACACGATCTCGGGCCGTATGAGCAAGATCCGGGCAAAACCGAGCCGCTGCTGCTCGCCGCCGGAAAGGCGCAATGCCCAATTGCCCTCTTCGTCGAGCTGATCGACGAGGTAGGACAGGCCGACCGCGTGCAACGCCGCCTCCAGCTCGCCCCGCCGCGGCTGATGATCGAGCTCGGGATAGGCGATCGCATCCGCCAAGGTGCCGAGCGGCAGATAGGGCCGCTGCGGCAAGAAGAGCGAGTACCCGTCGCCGACCCGGATATGGCCGCGGCCGAAGGGCCACAACCCGGCGATTGCCCGCAATAGCGTGCTCTTGCCGGAGCCCGACGGACCGGTGACCAGGACCGGACGGCCGGGCCCGGCGGCGAATTCAATGTCGTTGCGCAACGGCCGACCGTCCGGCAGGTTCAGATCGAGCCCTTCGACTGCGACGCCGCTGCCCCCGCGATCGAGCGCGATCGGCTGCGGCGCGTGGCGATCAGCGGCGATATCCTCGACCCTCGCGTGGAAGCCACGCAACCGCTCGACGACGGATTGGTATTCGGCGATCTCGGTGTAGCTCGTGATGATAAAAGACAGCGATTCCTGCACCCGACCAAACGCCGAGGCGATCTGCATCAGCCCGCCGAGCTGGATCTCCTTGGCGAAATAGCGCGGCGCCGCAACCAAGAACGGAAATACCGTCGCCACCTGTTGGTAGCTGTAGGTGAACCAGCCCAGCTTCTTGCGCCGAAGGATGATGTCCCACCAATTCGCGACAACATAAGCGAAGCGCTTGTAGAAGATCTCTCGCTCTCGCCCCTCACCGCCATAGAAGGCGACGCTTTCGGCATTTTCACGCAACCGCACCAAGCTGAAACGAAAATCGGCTTCGTAGCGCTGCTGGTCGTATGTCAACCGCACCAGTGGATGACCGATCCAGCGGGTCAGGAAGGTGCCGCCGATGGCATAAATGATCGCTGCAAACACCATATAGCCGGGGATGTCGAAATGGGTGTCCCCGCCCAGCGGTATGCTGAGCGAGCCCGACAGAGTCCATAGGATGAATAGGAACGACAGCAACGTGACAACCGCGTTGAGCAGCCCGACGGATAGATCGAGGCTGGTACCGGTGAAGCGATGCAGATCATCGGCAATTCGCTGGTCAGGGTTGTCGGTCGCCGTCTGGTCCAGCTGCATGTGGTAATATGCCCGGTCACCGAGCCAGTCTCCGATAAACCGATGCGTCAGCCACCGGCGCCAGCGAACCTGTAAGATCCGCTGCAAGTAGGACTGGTAGACCAAGACGACGATGATTGCCGCGGCGATCATTCCGAAAATGGCGAACTGCCGCCAGAAAACAGGCCAATCGTATTCCTGCAGAGCGTTGTAGAAGTCGTTATTCCATTGGTTGAGGCGTACGGTGAGCCACACATAGACCAGATTGAGCGCGACGACGGCGCCGAGCAGCAGCCGCGCCGACGATTTTTCCTCGCCCATCCAATACGGCCAGGCAAGATCCCAGGCCGCTCGCAGGAACCCGCGCTTGGACAACGCCATAAGCAAACTCCACCCTTGCCTAATGTTATCTAGGCCCCGCATAGCGCAACGCCAGCCGGCCGCCGGGGCAGCGCCGATATGACTGCCAACCCCTTCGTAAACCAGCCCGCCGCCGCGCTGCTGGCGCGCGGCGTCTGCCGCGCGCTCGACCAACTCGGTTATGCCAGCCTGCTCGAATTCCCGCTCGCCAATGGGCAGCGTGCCGACATCGTGGCGCTCGGCCGAACCGGCGATCTCGTCATTGTCGAGATCAAGAGCTCGGTTGCCGATTTCCGCGCCGACCGTAAATGGACCGGCTATCGAGACTTTGCGGACCGGCTTTATTTTGCTGTGCCGAACGACTTTCCGACCCTTCTGATCCCCGAAGAATGTGGCCTCATGGTGGCGGACCCGTTCGGTGCCGCCTTGCTGCGCCACGGTGCCGCAACCCCGCTCGCGGCCGCCCGGCGGCGCGCCCTGACCCTGCGCTTCGCCCGGGCCGCGGCGAGCCGCCTGCGCCGACAGCTCGATCCGCAGGCCGGGTTGTTCGGCGAGGGTTTTTGATCGAGCCGACCGCCTCGATTTGCATAAGGTTGGCGGCTCGGCGAAAGCCGGGATCCGTTAATTCGCTCCCGAGCAACTGAAGAATGGGTCCCGGCTTTCGCCGGGATGCCGGTTTAGGGCAGGCGGCGGAGCAGCACGTAGAGGGCGCCGGCGCCGCCATGCTCCGGCCGGGCCGGGGCGATCGCCAGCACATGCCGGCGCATCTCGGGCTCGTGAAGCCAGCGCGGCACGGCGCTCTTCAAGACGCCGCCGCCGATCCGGCCATGGCCGGTGATCACCAGCACGCAACGCCGGCCGGCGGTGCGCGACCCGGCAACAAACCCGAACAGCGCGCGGTGCGCCTCGGCCTGGGTCATGCCGTGCAAATCGAGGCGTGCCTCGATCGCGCGGCGGCCGCGTTTCAGCCGCTCGGCGGTGGCGCGATCGACGCCGGCGAAGCGGTCCAGCGGCGGGGCGGCGGAAGGCTGCGTCGACGGGGTTTTGGCAGAAGTAGTAGTCGGGACCGCGCCCGTCCCGGGCGCATTGCGGGCGAGACGCCCGCGGTCTGGAGGTGAGGTGCGGCCGGGGAGCGGCGCGATGTCGCGCGCCACGCGCCGCCACAGCTCGACATCCTCAGCCCTGGGCCGGCGCATCTTCGACCAGCACGACATGGAGGCGGCGCGGGCCATGCGCACCGAGCTGGATGCGTTGCTCGATATCTCCGGTGCGCGACGGGCCGGTGATCAGGTTGATCGTGCGCGGCAAAGCCCCCGCCCGATCGCCGCTCTGCGGCGATAAGCCCCCACCCTGCCCTCCCCCGCTTGCGGGGAAGGGTTCGGAAGGGGGCGGGGGAGGGCCTGAAGAAAGTCCGGCGCGGGCGCGGATCAGATCCCAGCCATCCTCGTAGCTCGCGACGATCTGGCCGGCGTGCAGCACGACGATATGGGTATCCGGCAGAAAGTTGAGGGTCGTCGGCGTGCCGGCGCCGGAGGCGAGCATCAACGTGCCGGTCTCGGCCACCGCGGCGAGGCACGGGGTCAACGACACGGCATCCTGCGCCTCGGCTCGGCCGCGCCGGATGCGCAGCAGGGGGCGCGCGTCCCACGGGATCACGTCGAGGCTCGGATCCGGCGCCGCGACCAGCTCGGCCGGCAAATTCTCGGCCGCGAGATAGCGCGCCACCTCGGCCGGGATGTCCTGCTCCGATGAGACGCGCGCGACTGTGGTCTGCACCTCCTCGGCCATCGCGACGAACAGATCGATGCGCGCGGCACGATCGAGTGCGGCGGCGCGCGCCGGGATGCGGTTGCGGCGATGCGCGACGACCCGCTCTGTCAGCTCGGCCGCTTTATCGGCCGGCAGCGGTCCGCGCCACAAGGCGCGCCGAATGCCTCCGAGGATTTCGTCGCGTGCTGTCGTCATGATCGCGCCCGAGGCGCCACCCTGCCCCGCCGCCGCTGCTGCTCGGCCCACAGGCTCTGGAAACTGCGGCCCTGCGGCGCCGGCATGTCGCGCACCGAGGTCCAGCCCGCCGCAAGCGGCAGGCTGCGGAAACGGCCGCGGTACAGCCCGGCCCAGCCGAGCACGCGGCTGCCGATCCCGGCCAGCGCGTGATAGAGCGCCGGGTGCTGCGCCACAGCCGCCCACAGCCGTAGCCCGGAACGATAGACCGGCGGGCTCAGCCGCTGGGCAAATTCGCGCTCGCGCCAATGCCGCATCATTTTCGGCAATGGGATCTTGACCGGGCAGACGCTTTCGCAGCGGCCACAGAAGGTCGAGGCGTTCGGCAGATGGCCGGCCTCATGAACGCCGACCAGGGCCGGGGTCAGCACCGCGCCCATCGGCCCGGGATAGACCCAGCCATAGGCGTGGCCGCCGACCGCGGTATAGACCGGGCAATGGTTCAGGCAGGCGGCGCAGCGCAGGCAGCGCAGCATGTCCTGGAACTCGCCGCCGAGCAGCGCGCTGCGGCCATTATCGAGCAGCACGACGTGGTACTCCTCCGGGCCGTCGAGATCGCCGGGGCGGCGCGGCCCGGTCGAAATCGTCGTATAGGAGGAAAATTCCTGGCCGGTCGCCGAGCGCGCCAGCAGGCGCAGCAGGGTCGCACTGTCCTCCAGGGTCGGCACGATCTTCTCGATGCCGGTGATGACGATGTGCACCCGCGGCAAGGTCTGCGTCAGATCGCCATTGCCCTCGTTCGTGACGATGATGCTGGAGCCGGTCTCGGCGACCAGAAAATTGGCGCCGGTGATGCCGACATCGGCGGCGAGAAACCGCGGCCGCAGCACAGTGCGGGCCTCGTCGCACAAGGCGCGCGGGTCGATCAGCGGGCGCGCCGGATCGAGCTCTGTGTGTGCCTCCCGGAAAGCGTCGGCAACCTGCTCCTTCATCAGATGGATCGCCGGCGCGATGATGTGGCTCGGCGGCTCGCGGCGCAGCTGGATGATGTATTCGCCGAGATCGGTCTCGACCGGGGTGATGCCGTTCGCTTCGAGATGCTCGTTGAGGGCGATCTCCTCGGCGACCATCGATTTGCCCTTGGTGACGATCTTGGCGTGGGCGGCGCGGCAGATCTCGAGGATGGCGGCGCACGCTTCCTCGGCGGTGCGCGCCCAATGTACGCGGCCACCGGCGGCGGCGACGTTCCGTTCGTAGAGCTCGAGATAGAAATCGAGATTGGCAAGGGTGTGGTCCTTGATCGCGCGCCCCTCTTCGCGCAATTCCTCGAACTCCGGCAGGCGGGCGATCGCCTGTGCGCGGCGCAGCGGAAAGCCGGTGCGCGCCAGGCCCAGCGCGGTCTGCAGGACCGGATCGGCGAGGCCGGCCCGGGCATTGGCTGGAAAACTGTGGCTGGTCGGTTCCATGATTGTCGTTACGCGGCGGGCCTGCCGATCGCCGGTATTTCGTCGGCCATATCGGCCAACACCTCGGCGACGTGCCGCACTTCGACCGGGTCGCCGCGTCGCGACAATTTGCCGGCGATGTTGAGCAGACAGCCGAGATCGCCGGCGAGCACCGCCTCGGCGCCGGTCGCGGCGATATCGGCGGCCTTGTCGGTCACCATCTTGTCGGAGATCTCCGGGTATTTGATGCAGAAGGTGCCGCCAAACCCGCAGCACACTTCCGCGCCGGGCAATTCGGTCAAGGTCAGCCCGTCGACCGAGGCGAGCAGCCGGCGCGGCTGGTCCTTGATCCCAAGCTCGCGCAACCCTGAGCAGGCGTCGTGATAGGTCACGCTGCGCGGCCAATGCGCAGCAACCTTATCCATGCCGCGCACATCGACGAGAAACGATACGAGCTCATGCGTGCGGGAGGCGAGTTCCTGCGCCTGGGCGAGGGTCGCCGGCTCGTCGGCGAACAGCTCCGGGTAATGGATCTTGACCATGCCGGCGCAGGAGCCCGATGGCGCGACGACGTAGTCGTAGCCGGAAAACGCGGCAATGACCTGGCGGGCGATCACCTTGGCGTCGGCGCGGTCGCCCGAATTGTAGGCCGGCTGGCCGCAGCAAGTCTGGGCGCGCGGCACATCGACCGTGCAGCCGGCCTGCTCCAGCAATTTGACGGCGGCAAAGCCGACGCTCGGCCGAAACAGATCGATAAGGCAGGTCACCAACAGCGCGACGCGCGCCGGACTCGGCGATAGGGCTTGCTCGGACATGGGGCGAAGAAGTAGGGGGGAAGCGCGGGTGAATCAATGCGAACGGCGAGCTGAGCATGTCAACAATCCGGCCAGCGCGCCCAGTCGAGGCCGTGGAGCTGACCGCCCTTTGTCTGCGCTCAAAAGCGCATTGGGGCTACGATGCCGCGTTCATGCGCCAATCGAGGGCGGCGTTGACTGTCACCGAGGCGATGATCAGCAGCGGGCGTGTGCTGGTTGCCGAGACCGCTGCGGGCAGGCTTGCCGGCGTCGCGGCGGTAGCGCGACTCGACGAGTGCGGCCGGTTCGATCTGTCGCTCATGTTCGTCGACCCGGCGGCCATCCGCACCGGCATCGGCCGCGCCCTGTTCAAGGCGGCCGTCCGGCTGGCCGCCAGCGCGGGCGGCACCAGCCTAACAATTCTCGCCGACCCCTTTGCCGAGGCGTTCTACCGGCGCCTGGGTGCCGTCAGGATTGGCGAAGCGCCGTCCGATGCGATACCCGGGCGGATGGTACCGCTGCTCGAATATACCATCAACGAGTCGCGCTCATGATCCGGGCGGCGACGGCGCGCGGCAATAGCAGGTAGTACTGCCCGCGGGCGTTCATCGCGCCGGCGCCCGCGGCGGCTTCCTTGCCGTAACCCCAAAACAGATCGCCGCGGACCGGCCCCTTGATCGCGCCGCCGGTGTCCTGGGCGATCACCAAGCGGCGGTATTTGTCCTTCGCGAAGCGCTCCTGCGCCTCAAGCCAGACCGGCAGGCTGAGCGGGATGAAGGCGCGGTCAACGGCGAGGCTGCGGCCGGCGGTCAGCACCACTCGCTGGGCGCCCAACGGGCCGTCGCCGGGGATCTCGCGAAAGAAGATGAAGGATGGGTTTTCGCGCCGCAATTCGGCGCCCTCTTTCGGGTGCTCCGCCATCCAGCGGCGAATCGCCTGCATCGTCACCTGCTCGCGCGGCAGGATGTTGCGCTCGACCAGCAGGCGGCCGACCGCGACATAGGGCTTGCCGTTGCCGCCGTCATAGCCGACCCGGACGATCGAGCCGTCGGGCATCCGCACCCGGCCGGAGCCCTGGATTTCGAGAAAGAATGCGTCGACCGGATTGTCGCCCCAAAGCAGCTCGAGCCCCTGCCCGTTCAGCGCACCATCCTCGATCTCGGCTCGGGTGAAGCGCGTCGGATCGGAAGGGCGGCGATAGATCGGGGTCTGAAATGCCCCGCCGCGGCGGCGCGAACCGTTTAGCGTGATCTCGTAATAACCGGTGAACAGGCCGTTGCTGTCGCCATTGTTGCCGGCGAGGAATGGCATGAAAGCGGTCTCAAAAAATTCTCGAGCCGCCTTGTCGTCGCCGGCCGGCAGTTTTTCGGCCGCGGCACAAACGGAGCGCCACTCACCCGCCGTTCCGAAATTCCTGCTTTTGGTCCGCCCGTCGAGCGCGGCTCCGTCGGCTCGCGACACGATCGCCGCGCAGGACTTCAAAAACGCCGGGATCGCGGCGGCGACGGCATCGTCGCCCCAACCGGCAAGCTGTTCGTACTTTGCCAGGGCGAGGGTCAGGCGCGGCGCGGGTTTGCCGCGCTGCAGGTAATAGAAAATCGCGGCGCCAGCGAGCACCAGCGCAAGGGCAGCAACGACGAGGAGAATGCGCCAGGAGCGCGCCGGCGTTTTGTTGGGGTCAGGTGAATCCGATATTCGCTCGGAGCGCCTGGCAACGAGAGGCGGCGATTTCCAATCCGCCACACCAGGCGATCAACCGCCGTCGGTCGCCACCAAGGCCCAGTTCGGATCGGTCAAGCGGGTGTCGCGCGCGAAGGTCCAGAAATCGGTCTTCTCGGTCGCGTGCTCGGGATCGCCATCGACGACGCTGCCGTCATGGGCGCGCAAGACGTTGATCTGGTCGGATACCAGCTTCAGCGTAACCCGTGCGATCCGTTCGTCGAGCTCGGCCGCGACGATATCCAGCTGCTTCAGTGCCAGGATGCGCGATTCGAGCGTCTCGTGAGCCGCATTCCGCTCATCTATCGCCGTGCTGAACGGCTGGTAGACCTCGTCGCTGAGCAATGGCCGGAGTTTCGCCTTATCGCCTTCTGCAAAGGCCGCGACGATCATGTCGAACGCGGCGCGCGCCCCTTCGAGAAAATGCGGCGGATCAAAGCTGGGATCTGCGTCGTGGATGCGGGCGAGACCCGCCGCCACCGCATCGCCCGCCGGCTCCGTCGTGGCGGGCGGCGCCACGCCGTTCGGACGTTGGTCGAAAGCGATCACCTTGTCTGCTGGAATTTGGTCCCTTGGCGGCTCGGCTTGCCGCACCACCCCGGGGCGGCGGCGCTCGTTGCCGGTGCGCCGGCCGAGAACGCTGCGCAGCCGCAACACCAGAAAGGCGGCGACCATCGCGAACAGGATGATATCGAAGTAGTGCGGGAAATCGCCCATATCGTCCGGGATCCTGCAACCATCCCGGACCCGTCCGGGGGAACGCTGATGTCCTTATAGCGGTAGATAGGCTGTTAACAGGTTACCGGCAAGCGGCGCACGGGGAGTGATGGGCCCCGACCGGGCCGTCGATGTAACGCCCCGGGGCGCCGATCATTGATGTAATGGCGCGATCCGTGGTAGCCGGGCACGTTTTGCGGCAGCGGTTTGCGGCGGCTTTGCGGCCGGGGCGCGGCATGGAGGGCGAGATGGCGGACGAAGTTCCCGGCAACGGCCCGGCGGCAGAGCCGCCGCCCGGCGCCACTCAAGGCCAGCAGCCGGGCCAGCAACTGATCATTAACGCGCAATACATCAAAGATTTGTCCTTTGAGAACCCGCGGGCGCCGCAAAGCCTGATGCAGCAGGCGACCCCGCCATCGGTCGAGATCAACATCGACGTCAAGGCGCAAGGCGTCGGCCCGGAGAATTACGAGGTCGTGCTGACGATCAACGCGTCGGCCAAATCGCAGAATGATACGCTGTTTCTGATCGAGCTGACCTATGGCGCGGTCGTCACGGTGCGCAACGTGCCGCAGGAGATGATGCCGCAAATCGTGCTGGTCGAGACGCCGCGGCTGATGTTCCCGTTTGCCCGCAACATCATCGCGGAAACCACCCGCGACGGCGGGTTTCCGCCGCTGATGATCAACCCGGTCGATTTCGCGGAGCTGTTGCGCCGCAATTCGGCCGCCGGGCCGGTCCCCAGCGCCGATACCGTGTGATTGTCCCGCTCAGGTACCGGCCAGCCACAGCGGCGCCTTGATCGCCGCCAGCATCGCCTGATGCGCCGCCAATTCCTCGATTGACGGGGCGTGCGGTCGCGCGGGGCGCGGCGGGCGATCCTGCGGTGGGGCGATCACCATCCCACCGGTTCCGGGGGCGGCGAAATCGAGGCCCGGCTGACGGCCGCCCAGCAGCTCGACATAAACCGCGGCTAATAACCCGCAATCGATGTCGGCGCCGTGCTTTTCACGCGCCGTCAAATCGATCGCATAACGGCGGCACAGCGCGTCGAGGCTGGCCGGCGCGCCCGGAAAACGGCGGCGCGCGACCATCAGCGTGTCGACAAACGGGCAGGCCAGCGCCGACCGTCCGAGGCGCGCCAGCTCGGCATTGATGAAGGCGAGGTCGAATTCGGCGTTATGGATGACCAGCCGATCGCCGGCGACGAATGTCGCCAGCTCGTCCGCAATGTCGGCAAACGGCGGGTGGTTTGCCAGGAATTCCGCCGTCAAGCCGTGCACCGCCAGGGCATCGGCCGGGATGTCGCGGCCGGGATTGACATAGCGGTGGAATTTCCGCCCGGTCGGGACGTGGTGCATCAGCTCGATGCAGGCGATCTCGACGATGCGGTGCCCGTCATTCGGGTCGAGCCCCGTGGTTTCGGTATCGATGACGATCTCGCGCACCGGTTTCCCCCACCTACCTTCGGCGCCGCGCCAACCCCCTCCGGCGCGGTCTGTTTCCATAGCGCAATTCGTTGACGATGGCTCGCAGCCGGCGAAACGTCGCGGCTTTGCTCAGCGCGGTCAGCACGACGAAATCGGCGCGCCGCCGTTTTTCCGAATCGGGCAGCTGGGCCCGCAGGATCTCGGCAAAACGCTGGGCGCTCATGCCGCGCCGGCGCATCACCCGTTCGCGCTGCAGCCGCGCCGGCGCCGAGACGACGAGCACGAAATCGCAGCGGCCGGTGCCGCGGGTTTCGTACAGCAGCGGAATATCGAGCACGATCAGCTTCTCGCGCCCGGCCCGCGCGCGAGCCACGAAGCGCCGTTCGGCGGCCCGCACCATCGGATGCAGGATGCCTTCCAGCCGGCGCAGCGCCTCGGGATGGCCGAACACAAGCGGGCCAAGGCGTTGCCGGTCGATGCCGCCCATTTCGTCGCGCACCCCGGGAAACGCCGCCTCGACTCGGCTCACCGCGGCACCGCCACGAGCCAGCAACCGGTGGACGACCGCATCGGCGTCGAACAAGGGCACACCAAGCCGCCGCAGCATCGCCGCGGCGGTGCTCTTGCCCATGCCGATCGAGCCGGTGAGGCCGAGGACGATCACCGCGCCGCGCCCGTCGCTCCAAGGGTCGTTAGCACCGCCGCGCGCAATTCGCGGGTTGCCTGGACCGGGCTGCCAAACCAGGCCTCGAAACCAGGCCGGCCTTGATGCAGCAGCATGCCCAAGCCATCGACGGTCGGGTTTCCACGCTGTTTTGCGGCGGCCAGCAGGTCGGTTTCGAGCGGTACATAGACGATGTCGATGACGACCGCGCTTTGCGGCAACCGCGCCAGGTCGATACCCAGTTCCGCCTCACCGCTCATGCCGAGCGAGGTGGTATTGACGAGGAGTCCTGCATCGCGCTGGACGGTATCTCGTTCGCTCCAGGGATGGATCGTGATGCGGGTAGTCGGGGAGGCCAGATCGCTCGCCAGGCGCTCGGCCCGGGCGAGCGTGCGGTTGACAATGCGGATCTCCTCGACCCGCGCCTCGAGCAGTGCCGCGACGATGGCGCGTGAGGCACCGCCGGCGCCGAGCACGACCGCCGGTCCCGCCGATGCCTTCCAATCCGGCACCCGCTCGCGGAGGTTTTCGCGAAAGCCGAAGACATCGGTGTTGCTGCCTTCGAGGCTGCCATCGACCGCAACCACGATCGTGTTTATTGCGCCGATACGGCGAGCCAGCGGGTCGGCGCGATCGACGATCGCCAACGCCGCCTGCTTGTGCGGCAGGGTCAGATTACAGCCGCGGAAGCCCAGCGCGGGCAGAGCACGCAAGGCTTGCCCCAAATGCTCGGGCCGGACCGCCAACGGCACGTAGGCGCCGTCAATGCCGTGTTCGTCGATCCAGAAATTGTGCAGCGCCGGCGAGCGCGAATGGGTCACCGGCCAGCCCATGATCCCGGCCAGCCGTGTCCGTCCCGTGATCCTCATCAATCATTCCTCATGACAGCAGCGCCCCGCGGCCGCGCAGAAAACCCAACAGCTCGAGGAGCGGCAGCCCGAGAACGGCGAAATGGTCGCCTTTCATCCGCTCGAACAGCTGAACGCCATGCCTTCGAGCCGGTAGGCGCCGACCGCGTCGAGCAGCGCGTCGCCTTCGGCGGCGATGTAATGGTCGAGGAAGGCTTGGCTGAACGGGCGCATCGTCAGCTCCGGCGCGCTTGTCGCGCACCAGATTTCCTTGGCGCCATGCACGATGCTGGCGGCGGTCGCGAGGACATGGGTTCGGCCGCACAGCGATTGCAGTTGCACGCGGGCTTCGGCGAGGCCTTGCGGCTTGTCGTACCATTCATCGCCGGCGACGAGGATCTGATCGGCGCCGATGACCAGCGCCTCCGGGTGCCGCAGCGACACATGGCGCGCTTTCTCGGCAGCGAGCATCGCGGCACAGGCCGTCGCCGTCTGCCCGGTTTCCCACGCCGCATTCTTGATCCGGGTCTCGTCGATATTTGCCGGATGGATCGAGAAGGCGATTCCCGCCGCTTTGAGCAGCCTGGCGCGGGCCACGCTTGCCGAAGCCAGGATGATCGGCTCAGCCATCGCCGCCCTGGCGCCGGATCAACAGCTTGTAGATCGCCGCGGCGGTCTCCTCGATCGAGCGGCGGGTGACATCGATAACCGGCCAATGATGCTCCGCAAAGATACGCCGCGCCTCGCGGACCTCGGTGCGCACCGCCTCGATATCCGTGTAATCCGTGCTCTCATTATGATCGAGCATGCTGAGCCGGTTGCGGCGGAGATGGATCAGCCGTTCGGGATCGTTGGTCAATCCGACGATCAGCGGCTTCTTCGCGGCGAGCAGCTCGGCTGGCAATGCGACGCCGGGAACGAAGGGCACATTCGCTGCCTTGACCCCGCGATTGGCGAGATAGAGACAGGTCGGCGTTTTCGAGGTCCGCGATACGCCGACGAGACAGACATCGGAATCGTTGATGCCCCAGCTCGACTGCCCGTCATCGTGGTTGATCGCAAACGTCATCGCATCGATCCGCGCGAAATATTCATTGTCGAGCAGATGCTGCCGGCCAGGGACGCCGTGGCTCTGCCGGCCGAGATAGGAGGCCAGCGCGCCGATCACCGGATCGAGCACCGGGATCGCCTGCACCTGCAATTGCCGGCAGCCCTCCTGCAGGGCCTGGCGGAGCGTGTCGTTGACCAGCGTGAATAGGACGAGGCCGCGATTAGCCTCGATCCCGGCGATCACCCGCTCGATCTGGCTGCGTGTCCGTATCATGCTCCAGACATGCTCGATCGCCTGTGAGCCATCAAACTGCACGAGGCAGGCGCGCGCCACCGAGTGGACCGTATCGCCGGTCGAGTCGGAGACCAGATGCAGATGAAACCGGCTCAGCAAAAGCCGGCCCTTTGCGGCTTTGCCATCCACAAAGCACTGTGGATCACCGAGCTGCTTACCGGGACGATCGGTGCATAGCCGGCCTTGCTCACGATCTGTCCCCGCAACGCCAGGCCGTCAAAGCGGCTTCTCAACCGTGGATATCCGGCCATTTCCGGACTTTGCCGATCGGGTAAAATATCGCCCTCCACCCGGTGTCCCGGTTTTATCCGCTGTTGCCGATCAACAAGACGGCTTGTGTTTCGCCGGGATTCTAGCCTTATGCACCAGGGTCCGTAAACCAAAGGCGGCGTTATTCACCCTGGGGAAGGTACGGGGGAAAGCTTTTGATCCCCGAAGTTTCCCGTCATCTACTTCTAACAACATCCCTTAGATTCTACTTATTGAAGAGGAAGATGGCGCCGATGACCGGTGCACAACCCGAACCTTTAACCAAGCCGCTGTTGCGTGCACTTCGCGGAGAGCGGCGGAGACGACCGCCTTGGTGGCTGATGCGGCAGGCCGGGCGCTATTTGCCGGAATATCGAGCCTTGCGGGCGCAGGCGCGCGATTTCGTCGATTTCTGTCTAAACCCGGCCCTAGCAGCGGAGGCGACATTGCAGCCGGTCCGCCGCTTCGGCATGGATGCGGCGATCATCTTTGCCGATATCCTGCTGGTGCCGCAGGCGCTCGGGCAGAAGTTGACGTTCGGCGATGACGGTCCGAGGCTCCAACCGCTTGATGAAACGCCCGGGATCCAGGGGCTTCGGTTGGAAGGGGCGATGTCGCATCTCGACCCGGTCTGCGAGACGATCCGGCGCAGTCGTGCAGCATTGCCGGATGAGACGGCACTGATCGGCTTTGCCGGAGCGCCGTGGACTGTCGCGACCTATATGGTCGAAGGCGGCGGCAGCCGGGACTTCGGGCGGGTCAAGAGCTGGGCCTATCGTGATCCGAGTGGTTTCCAGGCATTGATCGATCTGCTGACCGAAGCGACCATCGCGTATCTATCGGCACAAATTTCCGCCGGCGCCGAGGTGGTGCAGCTATTCGACAGCTGGGCCGGGGTATTGCCCGAAGAGGGTTTCGAGCGCTGGGTCATCGCGCCGACACGACGGATAACGGCCGCGCTAAGCGAGTATTTTCCGGCAATACCGATCATCGGCTTCCCGCGCGGCGCCGGATTGCTTTACGAGCGCTACGCGATCGAAACAGGGGTCAGTGCGGTCAGCCTCGATACGGTTGTACCGAAGGGCTTCGCCCGGGAGCGGCTGCAATCGCGTCTTGCGGTGCAGGGCAATCTGGATCCTGTGCTGTTGATCACCGGCGGCGAAACGTTGGAACGGGCTGTGATCGAGCTCCGAACGGCGCTTGGCGGCGGGCCGTTTGTGTTCAATCTCGGACACGGGGTGTTGCCGCAGACGCCGCCCGAGAATGTCGCGATGTTGGCCCAGCTTCTGAGCAAGCCGCTCGACTGACATGGCGCGCATAGCGGTCGTGTTGCTGAATTTGGGCGGGCCGGATTCGCCTGCGGCGGTGCGGCCGTTTCTCTACAACCTGTTCAGCGACCCGGCGATCATTGATCTGCCGGCGCTGTTGCGGCAACCGCTGGCGTGGCTGATTGCGCGACAACGCAGCCGTGTCGCCGGGGAAATCTATGCCCATCTCGGTGGGGCCTCGCCGCTGCTCGCCAATACCAAGGCGCAGGCGCGGGCGCTGGAAGGCGCGCTTGGGCCGGGGTACCGATGCTTCATCGCGATGCGCTATTGGTATCCGCTGACCGGTGCCGCGGTGGCCGCCGTCAAGAAATGGCAAGCCGACGAAATCGTTCTATTGCCGCTTTATCCGCAATCCTCGACAACGACGACGGCGTCCTCCCTTGCCCTGTGGCACGATGAAGCGAAGCGCCAAAATCTTGCCTGTCCAACCCGAGCGGTGTCGGCCTATCCGACAGAGCGGGGCTTCATCGCTGCCGTGGCTGGGCTGATCGACAAAGGTCTGGCTGAAGCGGCGGCCCAGAAAATGCCGGTCCGTTTGCTGTTGAGCGCCCATGGCTTGCCTCTGAAGATCGTCCGAAAGGGCGATCCCTACCCGCAGCAGATCGAAAGCACGGCGGCGGCGCTTGGCGCGGCGATCGAACAGCCGATAGCCGATTGGCGGGTCTGCTATCAGAGCCGAGTTGGGCCATTGGCCTGGCTCGGGCCGTCGGTCGAAGAGGAACTGCGTGCTGCCGGCCGCGATGGCGTTGCCGTCGTGATCGCGCCGATCTCGTTTGTCTCGGAGCATTCCGAGACGCTGGTCGAACTGGATCGCGACTATCGCCGGCTGGCGGAATCCTCCGGGGTGCCGTTCTATTATCGAGTGCTGACGGTCGGCACCGATCCAGAATTTATCGCGGGCCTGGCGCGTCTGGTGCGCGGTGAGGCGCTGGTTGCGGCCGTCGAAAAACCGGCATCCGCGGCGGCGCCAGCGACGTGAGCGGTGGGCTAGCGGCGGCTTATCCGTGGCTAAAGGCGCTGCACGTCATTGCTGTGATCGCCTGGATGGCGGGGCTGCTCTATTTGCCGCGGCTGTTCGTCTATCACGCCGATTCGCCAATCGGGTCGGACAAGGCAGCGACCTTCGAGATCATGGAGCGCCGGCTTTCGCACGGCATCCTGCTGCCGGCGGTCGCGATAACCTATGGATTTGGGATTCTACTGGCGATGACCCCGGGCGCGGTCGAGTGGCAGCGCGGCTGGATCTGGGCGAAGCTCGGGCTTGTGCTGTTGCTGACGCTGTTTCATGGATTGCTGGAATGCTCGCGGCGGGATTTTGCGGCCCGGCGCTATTCGCATTCGGCGCGGTTTTATCGAATCGTCAACGAGCTGCCGACCCTGGCGATGATCGCGATCGTGATTCTCGTGGTCGTCAAACCGTTCTGAAGGGCGCGCAAAACGGCGCCGCTGAAACCAACCCCTTGCAACTCGTGTTTGACTTACATATCTGGCTTGGGTAAGGGAACCGTCATACCGCCAGTCGGTTTTTCTTCACACCTCCCTGCCAATCTCCAACC
>Ga0066709_100001268_pt1 | contig 16296 bp, 13 predicted proteins | sample GraSoiAngelo_158_FD_79665 | JGI IMG/M metagenome (GOLD analysis project Ga0066709, IMG submission 79665) | Grasslands soil microbial communities from the Angelo Coastal Reserve, California, USA - 14_1009_16_30cm | ecosystem: Environmental > Terrestrial > Soil > Grasslands | place: USA...
AGCGCGGAATCAGCACTGCGCTCAAGCGGGAGATCACGGTAGACGGCGGCTTCAGCGAGGACCTAACGATCACGGTCGATCCCGACGAGGTCACCGCGTTCGTTCGCCAGCCGCTATCCAAGGCCACACCATCTGACGACTCGTCTTCGGCGGGCGGCAGCTCGTCGGCCAGCGGTGGCGGGGCCCTCGCCGGGCTCGGCGGCGGCCAGTCGATCACCTCGGCAACCCTGACGCGCACGACCGTAACGATCGAGGATGTCGAGGAGCGGCGCGCCGCTGCGCCGCCGGCTGTCAGTGAAGCGCGGGAGAGCGTGCGTCGCGGTGTCCAGATCTTCCCGCCGTCGGCGGCAGGGCCAGTGAGCGGCGGCTCGGGGAAGTCCACGCGCGTCATCGCGCTCGAGGAGCACGAGGCCTGGCTCAAGAAGGTGCTGCGGCTGCTCGACGAGGACGGCGCGCGATGCGAGACGAAGGGCTACGGGCCGGGCTGGATCTCGATCTGCGACCCGGTCCCATTCCGCGGATAAAGCTCGATCGCCCGTCAGTCCCCTCCCCAGTCCTGAAGTAGTCGCTGGCGCGGGTTATGGAGTATCATCCGTCAGCGAATCCGCGGAGGCCTGACCCTCGATGAACCTTGCCTATGCTGCCGACATCGCCTACGCCGCGGCCGCTCCGCCGGGCAACGCCGGCGGCCTGGCGGCGTACGCGAACATGCTGCTGCCCTTCGTGGCGATGGCCGCGATCTTCTACTTCATCGTGATGCGGCCGCAGCAGCGGCAGAAGGCCGATCGCGAGCGGATGCTGGGCGCGCTGAAGAAGGGAGACCGCGTGGTGACGACGAGCGGCATACACGGCACCGTGATCCAGCTCGGCGAGCACACGGTGACGCTGCGGGTGGCCGACCAGGTCAAGCTGGAGTTCGACCGGGTCTCGGTAGGTCGCATCATGGAGGTTACGAGCGACCGGGATGCCTAGACGTCTGTGGTTCAGGGTCGGCCTCGTGGCCGTCGTGGTGGCCATCTCGCTCTGGTACCTGTACCCGCCGAAGAAGCGGATCAACCTCGGCCTCGACTTGCAGGGCGGCATCCACCTCGTGCTGGGCGTGGACGCCGACAAGTACGTGGCCAGCCAGACGGAGCGCGCGGCCGAGGACTTCAAGAACGGCCTCGAGCGCAAGGGGGTGGGCGTCAAGAAGGTCGCCCGCGAGAGCCTGGCGCAGACCGCGGTCGAGCTGGCCAGCCCCAGCAACTGGAACGACGCGCTCACGGTGGCCGCCGAGTTCTCCACGTTCGAGGTGACCGACCGCGACGAGAAAGCCGGCCGCTTCACGCTGGCCATGCGCGAGCGCCAGGTGTCGCAGCTCCGTGACGACGCCGTCCGCCAGGGCGTGGAGACGATCCGCAACCGCGTGGACCAGTTCGGCGTGGCCGAGCCGACCATCACGCGCCAGGGCAGCGACCGTATCCTCATCCAGCTCCCGGGCGTGCAGGATCCCGAGCGGGCCAAGGCGTTGATCGGCAAGACGGCGCTCCTCGAATTCAAGCTCCTCGACGAGCAGACGTCGGTGGAGCAGGCGCAGGCGGGGCGGCTGCCGGAGACCTCCGAGATCCTCTCCCAGCGCGTGGTCGACAAGGAGACCAAGGCCGAGCGCAAGGTGCCCTACGTGGTCCAGAAGCGGACGCTCCTGACCGGAGCCGAGCTGACGCGGGCCGAGGTGCAGGCCGATCCCAACTCGCCGGGCAACTGGCAGGTGGCGATCGAGTTCACGGCCACCGGCGCCCGCATCTTCGGGGACGTCACCGAGCAGAACGTGGGCCGCCGCCTGGCCATCATCCTCGACGGCAACCTCTACTCGGCGCCGCGGATCAACGAGCGCATCCCGGGCGGCCGGGCCGTCATCACCGGCCAGTTCTCGGTGAACGAGGCGCGTGACCTCGCGATCGTGCTGCGGGCCGGCGCGCTGCCGGCGCCGGTGACCATCCTCGAGGAGCGCACGGTCGGGCCCTCGCTCGGCGCGGACTCCATCCGGAAGGGGATGATCGCCATCCTCGGCTCGGCGGCCGCCGTCGTCGTCTTCATGCTGCTCTACTACCGGCTGTCCGGGCTGATCGCCGACGTCGCGCTCGTGCTGAACCTCATGATCCTGCTGGCCGCCATGGCGGCGTTCGGCGCCACGCTCACGCTGCCCGGCATCGCCGGCATCGCGCTGACGATCGGCATGGCGGTGGACACCAACATCCTCATCTTCGAGCGCATCCGGGAAGAGCTGCGCGTCGGCAAGAGTCCGCGCTCGGCGATCGAGGCCGGCTTCCATCGCGCGCTGCGGACGATCATCGACACGCACCTGACCGTCATGGTGACGGCGGCCATCCTCTACAATTTCGGCACGGGACCCGTGAAGGGCTTCGCGGTCTCGCTCTTCGTCGGCCTCGCGGCCAGCCTGTTCACCGCGTACTTCTTCACCCGGCTGCTCTTCGACCTCGTCTACGTCAGCCGCCGGAAGGTCTCGGCGATCTCCATATGATCGAGCTGTTCCACAACCCGAATTACAACTTCATCGGCCGCCGCAAGTGGGCCTACATCATCTCGGCGGCGATCACCCTGATCGCGCTGCTGTCGCTCGCCACCAAGGGCCTGCACTATGACATCGACTTCACGGGGGGCACGCTGGTCCAGGTGCGCTTCGAAAAGCCGCCGTCGGTGGCCGCCATCCGGTCGGGGCTCTCCCGCATCAAGCTGGGGGAGAGCATCATCCAGGAGTTCGGCGACCCGCGGGAGTTCATTATCCGGCTGCCGCTGACGTCGACGACGTCGGAGGAGCTGGGCAAGCGGGTGGAGGCTGCGCTCAAGCAGGAGCCCGCGCTCGGCGCCTTCGAGATCCGGCGCGTGGAGTTCGTGGGGCCGCAGGTCGGCAAGGAGCTGCAGTGGCAGGCCATTCAGGCCGTCCTGGTCGGCCTCATCGGCATCCTGGCTTACATCGCGCTCCGCTTCGACCTCAAGGGCGGCGTGGCGGCGGTGGTGGCCGTGTTCCACGACGTGCTGGTCTGCCTGGGCGCCATCTCGCTCACGGGCCGCGAGTTCTCGCTGCCCGTGCTCGCCGCGCTGCTGACGATCATCGGCTTCTCGGTCAACGACACGATCGTCGCCTACGACCGGCTGCGCGAGAACCGGAGCAAGTTCGTGCCCAAGGGCAAGACGTTCGCCGAGCAGATGAACGACGCCGTCAACCAGACGCTCTCGCGGACCGTGCTGACCTCGCTGACCGTGTTCCTGTCGGCGGCCATCCTGCTGTTCTTCGGGGGCAAGACCCTCGAGGACTTCGCCTTCGTCCTCTTCGTGGGCGTGATCACCGGTACGTACTCGACCACCTACGTGGCGGCCTCCCTGGTGGTCGACTGGACCCAGTACGTGGAGGGCCGGCTGCGGCGGGGGAAAAAAGCGGTGGCAAAGGCCTGAAGGACACGTAAAATCGTATGATTACACAGAGGCTTATGCCCCGTGACCCAGCTTTCAGCGCTGATCGAGGAAATTCCGAAGTATCAGCCGGGTGCCGACCTGACGGTGCTGGAGCGCGCCTACCGGTTTTCTGAGGTCTCCCACCAGGGGCAGCATCGCGCGTCCGGCGAACCCTACCTGTCCCACCCGCTCGAGGTCGCCCACCTGCTCGTCGGCTTCAAGATGGACGTCACCACGGTGACGGCCGGCCTCCTGCACGACGTGCTGGAGGACACCAAGGCCACCAAGGACGACCTGCAGCGCGAGTTCGGGCAGGAGATCGCCGAGCTGGTGGACGGCGTCACCAAGATCGGCAAGCTGGCGTTCTCCTCGCGCGAGGAGCGGCAGGCCGAGAACTTCCGCAAGATGCTGGTGGCGATGGCGCGCGATCTGCGCGTGCTGATGATCAAGCTGGCCGACCGCCTGCACAACATGCGCACGCTCGACTATCTGCCCGCCGAGAAATCGCGCAAGATCGCCCAGGAGACCCTCGACATCTATGCGCCGCTGGCCCATCGCCTCGGCATGGCCAAGGTCAAGGCCGAGCTCGAGGACCTCGCCCTCCGCACGCTCCAGCCGGACGACTACCTGGAGCTGCAGCGCCGGGTGGCCAAGCGCCGGCTGGAGCGCGAGGCCGACATCAACCAGGCCATCGCGATCCTGGAGCAGAAGCTGCGCGAGGTGGGCATCGAGTCGCAGATCCGCGGGCGACCCAAGCACTTCTACTCCATCTGGAAGAAGATGCACGATCAAGGTCGCGAGTTCGACGAGATCTACGACCTGACGGCCGTCCGCGTCATCACCAGCTCGGTGCGAGATTGTTACGGAGGCCTTGGCGTCGTCCATTCGCTGTGGAAGCCCGTGCCCGGCCGCTTCAAGGACTTCATCGCGATGCCCAAGGTCAACATGTACCAGTCGCTCCACACGACGGTGATCGGCCCCAAGGGCGACCCGGTGGAGATCCAGATCCGCACCTGGGACATGCACCGCATCGCGGAGGAAGGCATCGCCGCCCACTGGCTCTACAAGGAGAAGAAGTCCGGCAAGGACAAGGTGGACGAGTCGCTGCTGTGGCTGCGCCAGCTCCTGGAGAACCAGCAGGACACCAACGACCCGGCCGAGTTCCTGGACGGCGTCCGCGTCGATCTCTTCCCCGACGAGGTCTACGTCTTCACGCCCAAGGGCGACGTGAAGGCGCTGCCGGAGGACTCCACGCCGATCGACTTCGCCTACGCCGTGCACACCAAGGTGGGCGAGCACTGCGTGGGCGCCAAGGTCAACGGCAAGCTGGTGCCGCTGCGCTACACGCTGCGCCAGGGCGACATCGTCGAGATCGTGACCTCGCCCAACCAGCATCCGAGCCGCGACTGGCTCAAGATCGTCAAGTCCTCGCGGGCCCGCTCCAAGATCAACCAGTGGCTCAAGGTCGAGGAGCGTGCGCGCTCCATCGAGCTCGGGCGCGAGATGTTCGAGCGCGAGGCCAAGAAGTACCGCCTCAACGCCACTGCGCTGCTGGGCGGCGACGAGATGACGCGGGCGGCCACCGAGCTCGGCTATCCCACGCCCGACGACGTCCTGGCCGCCGTCGGCTACGGCAAGGCGTCCGTCCACCAGCTCCTCAACCGGCTGGCGCCCGGCGCCACGCTGGAGACCGAGCGCGCCAGGCCGGCCGCGCCCGGCGCGCGCAAGGCCGACCAGGGCGTGCGCATCCGCGGCGTCGAAGACCTCCTGGTGCGCTTCGCCAAGTGCTGCAACCCGCTGCCGGGCGATCCGATCACGGGCTTCATCACGCGCGGACGCGGCCTCACCGTGCACGCGCGCGACTGCCTGACGGTGGCCAAGAGCGTGCTGGACCGCGAGCGGCTGATCAACGTCGAGTGGGACGTGGAGGAGCCGGCCAAGCGGCCGGTGCGCATCGCCGTCTACATCGGCAACGACCGCCCCGGCCTGCTGTCGGAGATCACGGGCGCGATCTCCTCGCGCAACGGCAACATCACGAAGGCGGAGGTGACGGTGACCGACGACCGCCGGGGCATCAATAATTTCGTGGTCGAGGTCTCCGACCTGCGCCAGCTCCAGGACATCATGACGGCGATCAAGGAAGTCCCCGACGTCATGAACGTCGAGCGCGTTCGCGGGCTGTAGCCGATCAGCGCTCCCCGCTCGAGCTGAACTCCACGTCCCGGACCACCCCTTGCTCGTCGAGGGCCACGACGAGCAACTGGTTGTACACCTTCATATTGAACGCAGTTCCTCTCGACTGCTGATAGAGATAGACGAGGCCTCTGCCCGCCCGGTCCTTGATCAGCGGGTAGCGGTAGGCCCCCTGCGGCTTTCCCAACAAGGCGATCACCGACGGTTCCGTCGCCTGCCCTTTCGCGATCTGCTGAACCTTGGACGCATCGAAGTCGGTCTTGTCCTGCTCGAACGAGCTCGTGAACTCGTGGCCGACGAGGACGCCGTTCATGAAATAGAACCCTTGCGCGCGGGCGGGCACGACGCCACCGGCGAGGGAGGCCGCGCCTTCCGCATAGGCATAGACGAGTGTCTTCACCGTTTCGCCATTTTTCATCACGGTGCCTTCGCGATAGGGCGATCCGTGCCGCTGACGAATCTCGGCCTCGGTCGTCTTGCCGAGCGCGAGCGACTCGGCTGGCGTCCGGACGAAGTCGCGTCCTGCGCAACCAGTGGCCACGAGCAGCAATACGAGAACCGCGAGCGCTCGTCGCATATGTGCCCCGCCTCCCTTGTCGAATGAAAATCGCGCCCGGTCCTGGTGGAGCGGCAGCATATCGCACGTGGGCCCCTCAGCAAAAGATGGTGTGCCGGCCTTCCCGTGTCGATGAATGGCGAGGGGTTAAGATCGCTGATATGACCCGGAGGCAGTTCGAGGCGCTCGTCGAGAAGTCCCTGCGGAAGCTGCCCAGGCCCTTCAAGGAGAAGATCGCCAACATCGCGGTGGTCGTCGAGGACTGGGCGGACGACGCGACGCTCGAGGAGATGGACATCGAGCCGCCCGACACGCTGTACGGGCTCTACCGCGGTGTGGACATCACCCAGCGAGATTCGACGTATGGGAACGTGCTGCCGGACGTGATCACGATCTACCAGGGGCCGATCGAGGAGGACGCGGCCGACGAGGCGGAGATGGCGGAGATCGTGCGGGAGACGGTGATGCACGAGCTCGGGCATTACTTCGGCCTCGACGACGACACCATGCACCGCATCGAGGATGGGGAGGTCTGAGTCGGTGTAAACTCGGGCCCGCATGGAGGCGTCGCTTCACGGACAGAAGGCGCTCGTCACCGGCGCCAGCTCGGGCATCGGTGAGGGGATCGCGCGAGCGCTGGCGGCGGCGGGCGCGGCGGTTGTCGTCAACTACGCCAGCAACCCCGATTCGGCCACGCGCGTGGTGGCGGGCATCAAGAAGGCCGGCGGCGAGGCGCGGGCCATCCGCGCCGACGTGGCGAAGGAGGCCGAGGTCGAGGCGATGTTCGCCGAGATGCTCGCCGCGTGGGGTCGCATCGACATCCTCGTCAGCAACGCGGGGCTGCAGCGCGACGCCGCCCTCACCGAGATGACGCTCGAGCAGTGGAACACGGTCCTCGGCGTCAACCTCACCGGCACGTTCCTGTGCACGCGGGCGGCGGCGCGCGCGATGATCCGCCAGGGCGTGGTCGCCGGCGTGTCGAAGGCGGCCGGCAAGATCCTGTGCATCTCCTCCGTGCACGAGGTGATTCCCTGGGCCGGGCACGCGAACTATGCCGCCTCCAAGGGCGGCATGAAGCTCTTCATGCAGACGGCGGCGCAGGAGCTGGCGCCGCACCGCATTCGCGTGAACGCGATCGCGCCCGGCGCCATCCAGACGCCGATCAACCGCGCGGCCTGGGAGACGCCGGAGGCGCTGAAGTCGCTCTTGACGCTCATTCCCTACGGACGCATCGGCGTGCCGGACGACATCGGCCACGCCGCCGTCTGGCTCGTCTCCGACACGGCCGACTACGTCCATGGGCAGTCGCTCTTCGTCGACGGCGGCATGACGCTCTATCCGGAGTTCGCCCACGGTGGCTGACGTGAGCCTCGACTGGGGCCGCGAGGTGTGCGGCGACCTCGCCACGGCGGAGCGCCGCGAGTGGCTGTGCACCAACGGCCTCGGCGGCTACGCCTCGGGCACGCTCGCGGGCACGGTGACGCGCCGCTACCACGGCCTCCTGATCGCCGCGCTGCGGCCGCCGCTGGGCCGGCGCGTGGTGGTGACGAAGCTCGACGAGAACGTCGAGTACGGCGGCGCCACCTTCGCGCTGGCTACCAACCGCTGGGCCAACGGCTCGGTCGACCCGTACGGCTACCGCCACCTCGAGCGCTTCCGTCTGGACGGCACCACGCCCGTGTGGACGTACGCGTGCCGCGACGCGCTGCTCGAGAAGCGCGTCTGGATGGAGCCCGGGGCCAACACGACGTACGTGCGCTATCAGATCGTACGATCCTCGGCGCCGCTCACGCTCTCGTTGCGCGCGCTGGTGAACCAGTGCGACTACCACGCGACCGCGCGGGGCGACGGCTGGACGATGTCGGTCACGCCGATCGACGGCGGGCTGCGTATCCAGGCCTACGAGGGCGCCGTGCCCGTGCTGCTCCTGGCGCCCGGGATGGAGGCGACGGCCGAGCACACGTGGTACCGGGGCTTCGCGCTGGAGCGTGAGCGCGAGCGCGGCCTCGAAGCGGAGTGTGATCACCTTCTCGCCGGCACGTTCCGCGCGACGCTGCGGGCCGGAGAGGCGATCACGTTCGCCGCCTCCACCGAGGCGGCGCCTGCCACGGACGGCGAGCGCGCCTGGCAGCGGCGCGAGGCGTACGAGGCCGATCTGCTCGCGCGCTGGACGCGCGGCTGGCCCGGCGCCGCCGCGGCGCCGTCGTGGGTGCGCCAGCTCGTCCTCGGCGCCGATCAGTTCGTCGCGCGCCGCCCGCTGCCCGACGAGCCCGGCGGCATGACGGTCATCGCCGGCTATCACTGGTTCGGCGACTGGGGGCGCGACACGATGGTCGCGCTGCCCGGCCTGGCGCTGGCCACCGGCCGCCCCGAGCTGGCCGTGCGCGTGCTGCGCACGTTCGCGCGCTTCGTCGACCAGGGCATGCTGCCCAATCGCTTCCCCGACGAGGCGGAGACGCCGGAGTACAACACGGTGGATGCCACGCTGTGGTGGTTCGAGGCGATTCGCGCCACGCACGAGGCCACCGGCGACGACGGCCTGCTGAAAGACCTCTTCCCCGCGCTCGAGAACGTCGTGGAGTGGCACCGTCGCGGCACGCGCTACGGCATCGGCGAGGATCCCGTGGACGGCCTGCTGCGCGCCGGCGAGCCCGGCGTTCAGCTCACGTGGATGGACGCCAAGGTCGGCGACTGGGTCGTCACCCCGCGCATCGGCAAGCCCGTGGAGATCAACGCGCTCTGGTACAACGCGCTCCGGACGATGGCGGCCTTCGCGCGGCGGCTGCAGCGGCCGGCCACGACGTGGGAGACGGCCGCCGATCGCGTGCGCGACGGCTTCGGCCGCTTCTGGAACGAGCGGACCGGGCACTGCTACGACGTGCTGGAAGGTCCCAGCGGCGACGACGGCTCGCTGCGCCCCAACCAGATCTTCGCCGTGTCGCTGCCGGAGAGCCCGCTGCCTGCCGAGCGCCAGCGCCGCGTGGTGGAGGCCTGCGCACGCCATCTCCTGACGTCGCACGGGCTGCGCAGCCTGGCGCCGGGCGATCCCGCGTACCGCGGCGCCTACGGCGGCGCGCAGACCGAGCGCGACGGCGCGTATCACCAGGGGACCGTGTGGGGCTGGCTGCTCGGTCCCTTCGCGCTCGCGCACGCGCGGGCCTATGGCGATCGCGAGGCCGCCCGCGCACTGCTGGAGCCGCTGGCGCATCACCTGGCCGACTATGGCGTCGGCTCCATCGCCGAGATCTTCGATGGCGAGCCGCCGTTCGCGCCCCGAGGCTGCATCGCCCAGGCCTGGAGCGTGGCCGAGACGCTGCGCGCGTGGCAGGCCCTGAGCGGCGCGCCTGGACCGGCTGCTGAGCGCCCCGCGCCGGTGCCGAAGCCCGCGAAGTCACGCCGCCGCTAACCCGACAGGACGGAGGCTCCCGTGGATCTCAACTACTCTCCCGAGGAATCGGCGTTCCGCGACGAGGTCCGCGCGTGGATCCGCGAGAACCTGTCCGACGAGCTGCGCGACAAGGTCCTCAACTATCGGGAGCTCAGCAAGGACGAGCTGCTCGGCTGGCACAAGCTCCTCGCCAGGAAGGGCTGGGTGGCGCCCTTCTGGCCCAAGGAATGGGGCGGGACCGACTGGTCGGTGGTGCAGCGCTACATCTTCGAGGAGGAGTGCGGCGCGGCCGGCACGCCGATCATCGTCCCCTTCGGCGTGCGCATGTGCGCCCCGGTGCTGCTACGCTTCGGCACCGACGCCCAGAAGCAGCGCTTCCTGCCGCGTATCTACAACGGCGACGACTTCTGGGTCCAGGGCTACTCCGAGCCGGGCTCCGGCTCCGACCTCGCCTCGCTCAAGACGCGCGCCCTGCGCGACGGCGACTCGTACGTCGTCACCGGCCAGAAGATCTGGACCACGCTCGGCCACTACGGCGACTGGATCTTCTGCCTCGTGCGCACCGACAGCAAGACGGAGAAGCGGCAGGACGGCATCTCGTTCCTCCTGGTCGACATGAAGACGCCCGGCATCACCGTGCGCCCGATCATCCTCATGGACCAGGGCCACGAGGTGAACGAGGTGTTCTTCGACGAGGTCCGCGTCCCCGCCGAGAACCTCGTGCACGAGGAGGGCAAGGGCTGGACGGTGGCCAAGTACCTGCTCGGGTACGAGCGCATGGGCACCGGCAACATCGCCGGCTCCAAGCGCGAGCTGGCCCGGCTGAAGAAGATGGCGGGGCCGCTGCTGGACGACCCGCGCTTCCGCGACCGCCTCACGCGCGTGGAGGTCGAGCTGATGGCGCTCGAGATCACCAACATGCGCTTCCTCGACCAGCTTCGTGGCGGCCGCGCGCCGGGCGCCGAGGTCTCGCTGCTGAAGATCAAGGGTACGGAGATCCAGCAGGCGATCACCGAGCTGATGATGCAGACCGCCGGCCCCTTCGCGCAGGCCTTCCGCCCCGTCAACGGCGAGAGCGCCTTCGATCGGCTCACGGCCTCGCTGGTGCCGCGCTACTGCAACGTCCGCAAGGCCACCATCTACGCCGGGTCCAACGAGATCCAGCGCAACATCATCGCCAAGGCCACCCTGGGACTCTGATAGACATGGGGGCCCCGACATGGCCCCCAAGCCCCCGACGGCTCGGGCCGCCCCGGCGCAGCCGTGGCGGCCCTCGATGAACTAGGAGACCACGCCATGGACTTCGAATACAGCGACGAGCAGAAGCTGCTGGCGGAGACGCTGCGGAAGTTCTTGAACACGGGCTACGGGTTCGACGCCCGCGCCAAGATCGTCGCGGGGCCGGCGGGGTGGAGCGAGGACGTGTGGGCCGTGCTGGCCGAGATGGGCATTCTCAGCGTGCCCTTCGACGCCGAGCACGGTGGCTTCGGCGGCACCACCGTGGACATGATGGTCGTCATGGAAGCGCTCGGCGAGTTCCTGGTGGTCGAGCCCTACCTCGCCACCGTGGGCCTCGGCGGCCGCTTCGTGGCCCGCGGAGGGAGCCGCGCTCAGCAGCAGCGCATCCTGCCCGCGCTGATCCAGGGCAAGCTCAAGATGGCCTTCGCCCAGACCGAGCCCGGCGCCCGCTACGACCTGCGCCAGGTGAGCGCGCGCGCGACGAAGTCCGGCGACGGCTGGGTGCTCGAGGGCGACAAGCGCATGGTGCTCCATGGCGGCAACGCCGACCTCCTCGTGGTCTCCGCCCGCACGTCCGGGGGCGCGCGCGACGCCGACGGCATCAGCCTCTTCCTGGTGGAGCGCACGGCCCCCGCCGTCACGGTCACCGAGTACCGCACGCTCGACAACCTGCGCGTGGCCGACGTGAGGCTCGCCGATGTGCGCATCGGCCGCGAGGCGCTGCTGGGCGGGGAGGGCCGGGGGTTCGCGCTCGCCGAGGAGGTCGTGGACTACGCGACGGCGCTCGTGTGCGCCGAGGCCGTGGGCGCCATCAAGTACGCCCACGACGCCACACTCGACTACCTGAAGACGCGCCGGCAGTTCGGCGTGCCGATCGGTAGCTTCCAGGCACTGCAGCACCGGATGGTGGACATCCTGATCAGCTACGAGCAGGCGAGGTCGATCGCCTGCCTGGCCTGCGTGAAGGTCGATTCCGCCGACGCGGCCGAGCGCCGCCGGGCGGTCTCCGCGGCCAAGATCAAGATCGCCGACGCCTGCCGGCACGTCAGCCAGGAGGCCGTGCAGCTGCACGGCGGCATGGGGATGACCGAGGAGCTGAAGATCAGCCACACGTTCCGCCGTCTCACGAGCATCGCCCAGGCGTTCGGCGACGCCGACTATCATCTGGAGCGTTTCGCGACGCTCGGGTAGACGCTTTTCCCTGCCTGCGGCCCCCTCAAAGCCGGGCCGCACTAGCTCTATTCCGTCTGCGGCGGGTGCGGATCGCCCCGTCCACAACCTGTAAGGTCCGACTGGCTTCGGTCTTCTACTCGTCAACCGTAAGTTTTGACTTGACAAGGGCTTTCAGTGGATTTTACTGTTTCAGCAGATGCTGAAAGAGGCGGAGCAAGCGAAAGATGCTCAAATCTACGGAGATCCGGCGGCAAGTAGCTCAGCGCCTCAGAGAGCTCTTTCCCCGGGCTCGCGGCTGGGAAGAGACACCGGACGCCAAGGTCGGCTTCCAACCGGTGGATTTGCTCGTCAAATTCCGGTTGGGCGAGCACGAGCAGATCATGGCGGTTGACGTGGTCTCCCTCGGCCAGCCCCAGCAGATCCGGGCCGCGGTCACCAAGATGTCGGAGATCCGCAGGGCCATGCCGGCGGCGTACCCCGTGGCCGCGTCCGTCTACATCGGCTCGCAGAGCGCCCGCCTTCTCAAGGACAACAACCTCGGCTTCGTCGATCTCTCCGGCAACTGCTACCTGGCATTCGAGCACGTCCTCATCGAGAAGGAAGGCAAGCGCAACGTCCGGCCCTCCACGCGCCCGCTGCGCTCCCTGTTCGCGCCCCGTGCCACGCGCGTGGTGCGCGTCCTGCTCGCCGAGCCCAGTCGGCCGTGGCGCCTGGAAGAGCTGGCCAAGGCCGCGGCCGTCAGCCTGGGCCACTCGCACAACGTGGTGAAGCGGCTGGAGGACCTGCGCTGGGTGGAGCGCGATGAGGCGCAGCGCATCCACCTGGGCAAGCCGGCCGACCTGCTCCAGGGCTGGGGCGAGTCGTACACGTACCGCACGAACGACATCGCGTCGTACTTCGTGCCGGAGCGGGTCACGCGCAAGCTCATGGCCGACCTCGCCCGCGCGCTCACGGCTGAGGGGCGCCGGTACGCGTTCACGCTGAACGCCGGGCTGTCGCTGGTGGCGCCGCAAACGCGCCTCGGCGCCGTGCACTGCTATCTCGAGGGCGACCCGGCGCCCGTCGCCGCCGCGCTCGGCCTGCATCCGGCAGGCGAGGCCGACGGTGGTCTCCACCTCATGGCGCCCTACGATCCCGGCATCTTCTACGGCCTGCTCGACAAGGCGGGCTTGAAGGTCGTCTCGCTACCCCAGCTCTATGCGGATCTCGTCCACTACGAGCGGCGTGGCCCCGAGCAGGCCGAGCATCTGCGCCGCGAGGCGATGGGCTACTAAGGTCCCACGAAAGGAGGTGACGAACTCCATGGCGAAGAAGAAGGCTGCCAAGAAGAAGAAGAAGTAAGGACGCCGTGTGAGGCAGTCACGCAACAACCGATAGGGAGGTGAGAGTGGGAATGGCGAAGAAGAAGAAGGCGGCGAAGAAGAAGAAGAAATAAGGCCGTGGTCGTGCCGGTGGGGGGTGGCGGCCTCTCACCAGTGACCAATCGGGAGGGGGCGGATGCCCCCTCCCGTTTGTGCGTGTGCTTAAATGACCTTCGTGACTTTGCCGGCCTTGAGACAGCGCGTGCAGACCCGGACGCGCTGCGTCCTGCCCGCCACCAGCGCGCGCATCGAGACGAGATTGGGCAGCCAGCGGCGGCGCGTGAGCTTGTGCGCGTGACTGATCGTGTTGCCCACCGACGGGCCCTTCCCGCACACATCGCAGCGCTGCGCCATCGCGTCTCCTCGGAGTTGGATTGCGGACGACCGGGACAGGACGTCTGTATAGCACAGGGACTCCGGTGAGGCAAACCGGGGCGCCGCCGGCGGGCCTGGCGACGCCCCTGCAGTACGTCAAGGGTGTTGGTCCGCAGCGGGCCAAGCTGCTCGAGAAGAAGGGCCTCGCCACCGTCGAGGACGCGCTCTTCTTCCTGCCCATCCGCCACGAGGACCGCACGCGTCTGACGCCGCTCCGGGCGATCCAGGTGGGCCAGGTGGTGACCTGCACCGGCACCATCGCGGGCATCAGCCCGCCGCCGCCAGGCCGGGCGCGCGTGCCGCTGGTGTTGTTGCTGCGCGACGCCAGCGGGTACGGCACCGCCACGCTATTCGGCCGCGGCTGGCTCACGCGCGTGTTCCAGCGCGGCCAGAAGCTGGTGCTGCACGGCAAGGGCTCGCGCTTCCGGGACAAGATCACCTTGCAAGTGCAGGACTGGGAGCTCGTGGAATCGGACGACGACGAGCCGATCCACGCCGGCGCGCTGGTGCCCGTCTACTCGACCACCGAGGGCCTGCACCAGCGCACGCTGCGCTCGCTGATGTACCAGCTCGTGGAGCGCTATGCGGCCGATGTCGGCGAGACGCTGCCCGAGGCCTCGCGCCAGCGTCGCGGGCTGGCGCCCATCACCGAGGCGCTCGTGGGCGTGCACTTCCCCGAGGGCGAGGCGCAGCTGGCGGCGGCGCATCGGCGGCTGGCCTTCGAGGACTTCCTGTTGCTGCAGCTCGGGCTCGCCATCCTGCGCGCGCGCACCACGCGCTCGCAGGGCATCGCGCTCAATCCGTCGGGCGCGCTCGTGAAGCGCCTGCGCGCGAGCCTGCCGTGGTCGCTCACCGGCGCCCAGGAGCGCGTGTGGGACGAGATCCGGCGCGACATGGCCGCACCGTACCCGATGCATCGCCTGCTGCAGGGCGACGTGGGCTCGGGCAAGACGATCGTGGCCGCGCTGGCGGTGCTGACGGCCGTGGAGGCCGGCTACCAGGCCGCCGTGATGGCCCCCACCGAGATCCTCGCCGAGCAGCACGTCATGACGTTCTCCCGGTTGCTGGAGCCGCTCGGCGTGCCGGTCACGCTGCTCACGTCCGCGCTCAAGGGGCGCGAGCGGACGGCCCGGCGGGCGGCGGTGGCGGCGGGCGAGATCGGCTGCATCGTGGGCACGCACGCCCTCGTGCAAGAGGCGGTCGAGTTCCGCAAGCTCGGCCTCGTGGTCGTGGACGAGCAGCACCGCTTCGGCGTCGCCCAGCGCGCGCGCCTGAAGGCCAAGGGCGAGCATCCGGACGTGCTGGTGATGACGGCCACGCCGATCCCGCGCACGCTGGCCCTCACGCTCTATGGCGACCTCGACCTGAGCGTGCTCGACGAGCTGCCGCCCGGGCGCAAGCCGATCCGCACGGAGGCGCGCGGGGAGGGCAAGCGCCAGCAGATCTACAAGTTCCTGCGAGACCAGGCGGCGGAAGGGCGTCAGATCTACGTCGTGTACCCGCTGATCGAGGAGTCCGAGGTCATCGACCTCAAGGCGGCGACCGACATGGCGCGCCACCTTCAGGCGGACGTGTTTCCCGATCTCGTCGTGGGCCTGCTGCACGGCCGGCTGCCGTTCGAGGCCAAGGACGAGATCATGCAGCGCTTCAAGGCCGGCGAGATCCACGTGCTCGTCTCCACGACGGTGATCGAGGTCGGCATCGACGTGCCCAACGCCTCCGTCATGCTCATCGAGCACGCCGAGCGCTTTGGCCTCTCGCAGCTCCACCAGCTCCGCGGCCGCGTGGGACGCGGGCCCTGGAAGTCGTACTGCATCCTGCTCACGAGCGGCAAGCTCGGCGAGGACGCCGAGCGGCGCGTGCAGGCCATGGTGGAGACCAACGACGGCTTCAAGATCGCCGACGTCGATCTGCAGCTCCGCGGCCCCGGCGAATTCTTCGGCACGCGGCAGTCGGGGCTGCCGGAGTTTCGCGTGGCCGACCTCCTGCGCGATGGCGCCCTGCTGGAGGAGGCGCGGCGCGACGCCCTGGCGATCGTGGCTGCCGATCCCGAGCTGCGCGCGTCGGAGCACCGCGGCCTCCGCCAGGCGCTGCTCGCGCGCTGGCGCGGCAAGCTCGCGCTGGCCTCGGTCGGATGACGCGCGCCGGCGCCGGCCTCGGTCGGGTGACGCGCGCGCCGCGCACATGAGGATCATCGCCGGGGCGCTGAAGGGACGGCGGCTCGTCACCCCCAAGGGCGACACCACGCGGCCCACCGCCGACCAGGTGCGCATCGCCCTCATGGACACGCTGACGCCGCGCCTGGACGGCGCGAGGGTGCTCGATCTCTTCGCCGGGGCGGGCGGAGTCGGGCTGGAGGCGCTCTCGCGTGGTGCCGGCGACGTGACCTTCGTCGAGCGCGACGCCCGCGCGGTGGCCGCGCTGCGCGAGAACGTGGCGGCGCTCGGCGCGGGCAAGGCCGCCACGGTGCGCCGCGGCGACGTCCTGCGCGAGCTGCAGGCGCTCTACCAGGCCGGGGAACGCTTCGACATCGTGTTCCTCGACCCACCGTACGACGC
>Ga0066709_100001269_pt1 | contig 16294 bp, 24 predicted proteins | sample GraSoiAngelo_158_FD_79665 | JGI IMG/M metagenome (GOLD analysis project Ga0066709, IMG submission 79665) | Grasslands soil microbial communities from the Angelo Coastal Reserve, California, USA - 14_1009_16_30cm | ecosystem: Environmental > Terrestrial > Soil > Grasslands | place: USA...
GTGCGGAATCCATTGAAAATAAAGCAGTTGAGTTTTGCGCGAGTGCAAAAGAGTGCGCAAGAGCATGAAAAGAACGAGGATACGGGAAAGTGAACTGTGATCCCTGACCCGTGGATAGGGAACTGTGGTTTGTCGTGTCAAACAATAGTTGGGGCTGAGTGGCGGGAGGAGGCGGGAAGCGGCGGGGAGGCTTGGGATAAGTCGAGTGAATAGTTATTGTTGCAGGGTCTTGGCAGGGGCTCCTCGGCAGGGGTTCCTGGCGCGGGCCGAGCGCGAGCGTTTTCGCGCCAAACGAGAGTAAAGGTCGGAAGGCGCTCCAATCTAAAGGACTTAGCGCAAGGTCGGAAGGCACCAAAGGGTCGGAAGGTCGGAAGGTCGGAAGAGCCTACCCTGTGATGGAACCGATTTTTACCGGGGAAGTTTCGAGCGGCGCGCCCGTTGACCCGTTTGCGGTCCTGCTCAGATAAGCGAGCAACGAGCTGCGATCGATCCTCCACCAACCGCGCGGCAGCACTCGCCAGCTTTCGACGCGGCCTTCCTCCACCCAGCGCATCATAGTGTCGTGTGAAACACCCGCGATGCGCGCCGTCCCGCTCGTACTGATGGCATCCGACTCGCCGGTCGAGGTCATAAGTCCACCCTCATCGGGAGCGGCCTACCGGAATAGCATCGCTGACACAGACCCGCGCGGAACTCGGGAATGAGCTCACCGCGTCTCTCCCAGTGACCCTCGCACATGCCAGGAGGACACGGCGACTGCATCGCCTCTTTCGCGGGATTCGCTTCACGCCACTGCGTGAGAGAATGATGGTCGATTAGCCAGAAACCGTTCCTGGTGCGCTGGGCCTGGAGCGCGCCAGCTTCGCAGAGTTCCGAAACTTCCTCAAACGAGAGGTCGAGCTCCCGCGCAGCATCGCCGATATTTACCAGGTCGTCCCACTCGGGCAGAGATTCGTTCAGTTCCGACCGGGCGATCAGCGCGTTGGAATTCGCAGCTCCGCCGTGCGGCGGCTGGGCTTCAAGACGTTTGGAGTTACCGGAGTGGGGGATCGGTTCCGACTGACGGCGCGGAGAGCGGAGCATTTTCGGAAACTGCGTCAGGATACCAGATTGGATGGTGGATGATGGACGCGGGTTTCCTAATCGAAAACAAGGCCTATGCGACGAGCGAAAAAGAGAAACTACGCAATCTCCGCAAACTACGCAATCTCCGCAACTGTTTTTCTTGGGGAGTTCTCCGATTGCGAAGTCTCCGCATTCACCTATGAACCCTTTAGCGGAAACCCCCGTGCGGAGTTTGCGGAGCCCACTACTCTTGCGGAGCCTCTCCGGTTACGGAGACTCCTTTCTGACGCAGCACCGTGAGAGGCGTTGGAACCATCGTCCCAATCGAGCGCGCAAGCGCCGACAGCGAAACCGTCTTGAAGTGGTCCGCTTCAAATTCCTGATTGCCCCATGCTGAGAAACCGAGCCGCCGCGCCTTCTGGAAAAAATTCACGTCCTCACTGTTGACCATGACTCCGTCGTCGCCATAAATAAACCGAAACCAGTCCTGCTTCCCCATGCGCTCGAAGACTCGCCGGTGAATGAACACGACGCCGGTCCCACACCAAGCCAACTCGCACCATTCATTTTCGCCCGGAGGCTTCTCTAGGGGCTGCCAGCCAATCGTAAGTGGCAGATTAGAATTCTTCGCTTGCTTCTGGAGGCAGGTCGCAAAGAGATGAAACTTCGGAGCCAGGATGCTCATGTGTTCCTGGGCACGATCCAGCATGTCGAGGAGATTCGGCGGTGGCGCCATGTCGTTGTCTATGCAGAGCAGCCAGTCGAAGCCAGACGCCAGGAAGTCCCTCACGATGCAATTGCGCGCGTAATCGATCGGCTTTGTATTGACCTTAACCTGTAGGCAGAGCGCGCGACTTTTCGCGTTCGACAGCGAAACGAGAAATTGTGCAATCGCCGGAGTAAACCAACCGTCGCGCTCATCGAGGGCGAAAAGCGCAACGAAAACGGAGGGCTTATTTTTCATCGGGAGCCCGGCTGCGCGGCGGCTTCTCTTCCTAGCGACCGAAATGCAGATAGCCTGACTTCCTTTTCCTTTTGCAGACATTCCGCGTACGAGCCGTTCGATGGACCGATGATCCGGCAAATCTGAATCTGGCCGAAATACGAGCCGACTGCATCGGAAACCTTCTTCTCGTCATTCGATACAGCAGCTCTTCGCAATTTTTGATCGGCCTCCAGCTTCGCCGGTTCGAATATCTGGTCAGACATGCCGGATTCGCCCCACAGGCGATCGATAGCGTCCAGCGTGTCCTCTGCGAGACCTCTGAACTTGGGAGACAGAGAAGTCCTCCGGGGCTTCTCGGTTTTCGCACCGGAATCAGTCGAACCTTGAGCCGAGAATACGCTGCCAGCGAGAGCTAACCAGACAGACAGAGCAAAAGTGAGTTTCGTTGAGATCGCATCCATGACAAACCTCCCTTTTTCCTCAGCCTGTTGGCCCGTCACTATTTTCCGCATCGTCGCCGTTGTCGCCGCCGCGCTCGAAGTCCTCCACCAGCATTCCGAGCAACTCCATCCGCAGCAGCGTGTCCCTGGCAAAGCGTTCCAGCGTAAACTCCGCCTTCGTCTTCGGATCGTCCGGGTCGCTGATGGTGATCGTCACGTTGTAGCGCGGGAGCCTCACCGCCGGTCCTCTTTCCCCAGATCGGCGCATTAAGTCGCGCCTCTCGGCTGAAAAACAATTAAATTCGAACGAGTCTTCGCCACCGATTTCTTCTGCGTACCAGCTTGGAAAACCGAGAGACGGCCGCGACCGGGCTTCCCCGTTCGTGACAGCGCATACGTCGCGGCATATTCGCCCGGCTGAACTTGCGCACCGGCCAGAAGAGCCACGCTGATGTAGTCCTCCAATTTGCGGAGAGCAGCGCGCACTTCGCGGGCTGTTTCTCTTCCCAAAAACAGGTCTTCTAAGCGTTCCTGAGCGATGGTATGTTCCACCTTCAAGGGCGCTCGGCTTGGCGACTTTATCATAGTACCGACTCTTTCTTGCCTCTGAAGACGCACCCCGCGTCTTCGAAAAAAACAAATTACAAATCACACGGCGCGCTTGAACGTTGCCGCGTCGACGCCTGGGCCGGAGACGGGAGCATTCATTGACGCGGAATTCCGTCCACGGCGAAGCAAACTTTTCAAAACCCAGATCACTCGGTTGGCCTCCGCGAGCGTGCGGATCGCGCCGCTCCTCACTGGAGAATGCTTCGAATGGAGAAACCCATCGAGGCGTTCGCGCGTCCAGCCGAGCTGCTCGCGCAGCCGGTCCAATAACTCCAACGTCGGCGCATCCACCATCTGAATTTGGTTCGAGGTTTCAGTGCGCCGCCCGGAAGTTCCGTAGGCATGCGCCAGATCGCGGCCAGGCCGCCGCTGGCGGGATCGTTTCGCCGGATTGACCTCCTGGCCGAGCGCCTCCTTCATTGTCTCGATCAGTCGCGCGGCTTCGTCCGGCTGAAGTTCGTTGAACGAGGAAAGCTCGCGCTCGATGATTCCCGAAGCCCACACCAGCCGCGCACTGTGCGCACCGTCGCTGCCAGCGCCGCCGCCCGCCGCGTCCAGGAAGCGCGGCCCGTACAAATGAAAGAGTGCGTGTAGAGCCTGGAGCTGGCCCCTCGACAGTTTTTTCGGGATGCTCATGCGACCTCCTCAGCGAGCACTTTGCCGAGCCCGGCTTTTTTTCGCTCGGCGATGTAGTGAACGAGCATGCGGGACGAGTAATACGTTGGCATCTCGGCGAGGGGCTTCCCGCCCGCGTCCATCGCGTAAGGGTCAGTCACGCGGCAGGATTCGAGCAGCATCTTCTCCTGCTGCGCAGTGAATTTGGCCTTCTTCCCGTTGCCCCAGGCTTTGGCCGCGAGCTCCAGGACTTCCTCGCGCTTCATCCCGGCGAGCTGGATGCGGATCGTCAAGCGTTGCAGCCATTGTTCGAGACGAGGCCGCCGCGACGGATGCATGAAATCGCGGAAAAGAGTGTGACTGCCAGCCAGGATGATTCCGCATCCGGGGCGATCCCGGCGGCGCGTGCGGTCGTGCAAGCCGCGAATGATTTCCAGGGTTTCGATGGGCAAGTGTTGCGCCTCGTCGAAAATGAGCGCTGGCGGATACGCTCTACGGCCGAACGCTTCGATGAGCGCGCCGAGGTAGTGCTCGCGGGTCCACGCGCGGCCAATCCAAACCTCGGCTTCACTCGCGATTCTTTCGAGCAAGGGGAACGGCGCGATGTTCGCGTCGCAGTAGATGTAGTGCGCGTCATTCTTGCCGGACTGATACCGCTGCGCCACCAGTGTTTCGAGCACGAATGATTTCTCGCTGGCGGGGGGCCCGTAAATTAAGGAATTCGTTCCCTCGATCGCAGCGGTGAAAGCCTCGCACTCCTGGCGATAGCCAGCGGTTTTCAGCAGCGGCTCTGCATAGCCGCGCTCTTTCGGTTTAGGGGAATTGCGATTGCAGAAATCCAGCACGAGCTCATCCATGTACGAAATTTCCTCAGGCGTGATCCGCGCCAGGTGTTCCCCGCGCAGATAGAACATCCAGAGGATCGAAGTCCGCATCGTCGGCCGGCCGCCGCGCCCATATTCCTTGCGGAGCTGTTCCGCCAACTGCGTCGCGGATTGGCCCGTGCGCACGCAGAACTCTTTGGCGCGCTTCACGCAGTCCTGGTGCGATGGAAGATGATCCGCGCGAAGAGAATGTTTTACGTTGGAAGGGATTGGCATCTAGTCCTCCTCGAACTTCACGTCGCCAAAATCCCCGTCTCTCTTGACGAAATCCGACGTGATGACCGCAGTACTTTCCACGGCGGGAGCCCCAGCAAGATTGAGCGGGCGGCCCGGCGGCAATGCACGCATACCATCCGTTCCTGTCGCGCGGAGAGCTTCCCGCTCTGGAGCGCCATACGAATTCTGCAAATGGTTCAGATACGTGCGGCAGCTCTTGGCTGCGCGCCGCTGATGCCGCACGTTTGCCCGAATTGCATTTCGATCCGCGCCCCAGGCGAGCAATTTCTTGCACTGGAGAGCGCCCAGTCGTTCGCCCGTCTTCGGATCGAATGCGACTGCGTCGCCGACGTTGTGAGAATCTGCGGCGACCAGCACTTCCTGCCCTATGCATGCAAAAAGTCGGCCGAGACTCTTTTCGTCGGCCCGGTTCGAACTCTTGCCCGAACATTCGCACGCACCCGCCGTTGAAAACCTTGCGAGGCTCGCGATGGCGGAGAAAAACGTCGAGTGCGTTATGGTCGAGCTTTGCCAAAGACTCTTGGCGCTGAGAATCGGGATAGCCGCGTCGAAAGACCTCTTCCGGCGTTCTTCGTCCCATGCCCTGCCCGGTGTGGCGATGTTCACGGTTGTACCAGTTGTCGATCCATTGGGCTGTTCTCAGGATCGCTTCGCTGGCTGGCGGCAACGGAGACTCTTCGCGCTTCCCGAGCAGGAATTGCCCGTGCTGCTTGAGCAGCTCATCGCAATGGTCGGGTCGGTCTACTGGACGGCGGGCGCAGTAGGAAGGCTCCTGCGAGTCGAGGCGGGCTCGCTTTGTTCCAAACCACCGTTCCACCGGCTTCGATTGCGGATGCTCTCCGATCGAGAAGATGATTCGTCCGCTTTCTCCCCACGCCGCTTGGATCAGGCGGCGGAATGCGCCCTGCGCCTCCGATGGCAGCTTCGATTTTTCCTTGCCGACCTTTTTGAAGTCTTCGCCACGGTCGATGAGCCCGAATTGCGGCGCGCGCCCAGTGCGCAGGATGGCCATCCGCAGCGCGGAACAAATCGCGTCTGAGTTTGGATTGGCAGAGAAGGTGTAACCCAGAATGGCGCGCGAGCGAACGTCTTCAACCACCGTAATCCACATCCGCAATTTCGCGTCGCGCTGCTCATCGGGAAAAGTCAGGCGGTCGAGCTCTTCGATGTAGTCGTTGCGTACAAAGAAATCGTCCTGCCCGTGGTCGAGCACCCACCATTGCATCACCTCACAGGTCGTGTAGTCCCGCAGAGCATAGGGTGCGCACTGATCGTGAAAATCCTTCGCGCGGCCCCTTGCCCACAGCCGCAGCGCTTTCGGAATTTTTCTGCAAAACCGATTCACGGTCGTGAGGGACAACGTTTCTGGAAGCCCGAGTTTTGCGCGCTCGCGCAGGAGAATCTCCTGCGTCATCTGAGCATTGCAATTTCCGAGCAGCATGAGCTCGACCAGGCGCTTCCCCGGCCGGTTCATTCGCTCGAACTCGGCAGCTATCTTGGCCTCATCGTAGAAATCGAGCGTGCGTGGAACTTCGCCGAAAAGTTTGGATTTCCCCGCGTTCGCGGTGGGGGCGTCCTGCAACGCCGCTATTCCCGGCGCGAACTTGAATGCCTTCGTCTGCTTTCCGTTCTTGTACCAGCCGTGCCAAGTCCAAAGCCTGCTCTTGAACGCAACCTCCGATCGTTCGTCGCCTTTCCGGCTTCCGTACGCCAATTCCGCCTCGATGGCGTTCCAGTTCACGAGGCAAGCCTGGCCGCGCGCTGCGAGGCTGTGGTCGCGCGCGAGCGCGCCAAAGAAATCATCCTTCACCCTTACAAAAATGCCGTGAATGGTCTGGCCTTCCCACTTTCGCCACGCGTCTTCGTTGGCGTGCTCGATCGCGCGGAACCTCGCTTCCGCCAGTCGCCGCATTCGCTCCGGGATTTCGTGAATCTCCGCGATCTCTTTTGGAAATGGCAGCGCGAGAGCCTGTTGCTCAACCGGCGCTGGCTGAAGGACCGGAGAGCTAGCAGGTTCGAGCGTGAGCTGCTCCTGGCTTTCTCGCGTCGAGTACTTTTCGATTGCGGCGCGCAGCGCCTCCGGCGTCACGGTGGCGGGAAAATCCTCGGCCAGAAGCGAGTAATTGAATTCGTAGCTAGGTCCGCCGTTTGTGGCGATGGACCGCTGGTAGCGTCCGCGCGTTCCGTTCATCCCTTCGAGCAGATGATTGAGACGGAGGCGCACTCCGCGAGGGTGTTTCCGTTCGACATGACCGATTTGCGCCGCCGTCAGCCAGAGCGCCGCGCGAACTTTCCCGGTCGTGGGCAAGCTCTCAGCCACGGCGGCCCCCGACCGAGTGCAAAGCGATTGACCGGACGAAATTTCGCACCGTGTCGTAGCAAGGCGGGCGATCCGCGGAGAGTTCGCGCCACTTGCCTCGGAGTTCGGTATGGATGGCTTCTGCGGACATGCCCTCGGCGAGCCTGGCGCAGACGAACGCGACGGCGAGGTTACGATCGGTGAATCGCCTGGAGATTCCCTTGTCGCGCCGAGCCCCGGATTGCAAACCCGCTTCACCAAAATCTCGAACTAGACGAAGCCAGCGGAAAACGGTGCGACTGGAAACTCCGACTTGTCGCGCGCGGCGTTCTGCCGCTTCATTCACTCCAGCGACCCTGCCTCCTGACGCCAGTGCGGCGAGATAGCGCAGCAGCGGCCTGAGAGCGTGGCGCTTGAACTCCGTCGAATGGGGCGCGCGCTTCCCTGCTCGCTGGGGCTGCTGAGTCGATTTGCCGTTTTCAGCCATTCCGGTTCGTCCCTTTCGAGATCGTGCGCCGACGCGCCCCGCAGACCCCTGACACCCCGGTGTGCAGGAGCCGCTTAGGCAACCAACGACGGTATTTTTTGTCTGGGTGATTTGCGGGAATTATCCAGCAGAGGACTGTCCGCGCCTTGCGTTTCTCGCTTTTCGCGAATTGCTTGCAGTTCCCCGGACACGTTTTACGATTGAAGCCTTCCAGCGGAGCGCGGCAGACCTGGCAGTGAAGATGAAATTGCGCGTTGCGCTCGCACAAGGGACACGGCCGGTTCGCATTCGTCGCGGGCTTCCGCGCGGAGCCGCTTCCCCTGAGTCGAGGTGAACTTGGTTGGCTGCGCATCATTCCCCTCGCCGCTCCGCCAGGCTGCGCGAGACGCGAACTACTGACTCGCCGACCTCTAGGAGACCACACAGATTCGGCCCCAGCAGGAAGCGGCGTAGACGGTCATCCCCTGTCACAGCACAGAAGGCTTCCACGAAAGCGCAGGGGAACCGAGAACCACCACGGCTTGGCGCGGTCCAAAGGTTCAGCATCGAGACCGTGACCGTGATCCCCAACATCTCGGACATGCCTTCGGCGATCTCCTCCCGTGATTTAGAGCAAACGCGGATGATGAGCGCCAGAAGCTGTCGGATAGCCAGGTCGTGCCTGGAGGCGTCTGCGGGGAGCTGAGCAAAAAGTGAGGGTGAATTTTGCATTGACGCTCCGCGGCCTCGCGCCGTAATGTTGCCTGGATGCTGCCATCGCTCTCTCGAAAACATTTGTGATTACACTATAACAAAATTGTATGACTGTCAAGCGAGCCAAAACGGGTGTTTCCATAAAGGTCCAGAGAGAAGATTGGACAGAGTCTGACGGACTTAAGCTCCAAGAAATCCGAACCAAATCGTTGGGCTGGAGCCAGAAGAGACTCGCCGATAAACTCGGGATTGAGCAGCCCCTCATCTCTGCATGGGAGGCAGGAACACGCAGACCTTCGTCCTGGCTCCTTATAAGGTTGTCGTCATTCCCGACGCTATCCTTGGAAGAAATACGATGGCTTCTCGGCAAGGCTGGCATGGAGCCAGAGACGATCGAATTTCTAGCCGCAGGTTTTCAAAAGCAGAGCAGCGAACCTCCAAAGCCCGGAGAAGTCGTTACCATCAAGCCGATGCGGACACTGGAAGGAAGCGGACACGACCTGCAAATTACCAAGCAGCGAATCCCGAATCCCATAGCGACGAAATATGTGACTGTGCGCGGCAACTTCATGCAGCCGATTTACAAAGCTGGTGACATCCTGGTCATCGACGAGTCACAAAAAGACCCTTGGAAATTGGAAGAAGGGGCGTGCGTGGCGGTTTATACGGACCCCCAGTATGCAGCGCAGCAGCATTGGGAAGCTCGAAAGAGAATTGAGAAGGAACATCCGCCCGAGGACGTGGCCGAGCGCCGCCGAATGATGAATTATCCTTGGGGCCAAATCGGCTTGTACGTTGGATGGCTACGGAAGGAGATCAAGCCCACGACCGTGGTTAGAGGGGTCGCTTCGGAATCGCTTCCTGGCCTCCTAACTCCTGAGCAGCCGCAGGTTGTGAATCATGGCTGGTTTTTCTTGGAGGCGCCCTGGCTGCCGGTGAATAAAATGCTGCCCGCCCGTCAGCCTCATCATCCCGCCGAGGTTATCATCTCCGATTTAGTTGTGCTCGGGCGTGTGGTTGGGTGGCTCGCCGCTGCGGACTCAAACGAGCGGGGGCAAGAGGAAGCAAAGGTGCGCAGGACTAAGAAAGCGCGGAAATAAGAAATGCTCACGCTGGAACGCGCCGTAGTAATGCAGGGGGAAACGAGGCTCTACGTCGGGAATATCCCGTTCTCAATGACGGAGGCCAGCATCCGCGAATTGCTCTCCGGGGTCGGCGTGACGCCTTCGCGTGTAAATATTCCGCGTAACCATCATGGCCATTCTCACGGCTACGCCTTCGCCAATGTCGCGAGCGAATACGCGCAGAGAGCCGTCGATTGTTTGAACGGCCAGGAAATTGGCGGTCGAAAACTCAGGGCAGAAGTGGCTCGGCCCCAGCCGACATTCGCGAGTCGGCCTCGCGTGCAGGAAAGGCCGAACCTAAGGAGAGCTTCATGATTCGAACCCAACGTGATACCCGCGATAAAGTACAGCTCGCGATGGACGGTCTGATGGGAGTGAGAGAGGCCCGAAGCAGCGGCATTCGTCCATTCCGTGGAATCCGCGAGGCCTACTCGTTTTGTACGGAGGACAGCGACCTCCGACTGCTTGACAGTGGTGGCCTCTACCGCACGTCGCAGGCGATCGCGACGACGGACTTCCCGAACATTCTGCTGAACTCGCTGACGAAGAAGATGCTACAGGACTATGCGGAATATCAGATCATCCCTGGCCTGGAGAAGCTGTACGTCACCACGACTGCGGGCGACTATAAGCCTCAGGATCGCGTGAGGCTCGGCTATTTGCAGGACTTGCCCACGGTGGCCGAAGCCGGGCCCTACACGGAGCTGACGAAACCCACCGACGAAAAGGTCACCTATTCACTCGTGAAGAAGGGCGGATTGCTGACCATCTCGGAAGAGACGATCCGCAACGATGATCTCGGCAAGATCGCACAATTCCCCCAGCGCATGGCGCGCGCGGCAAGGCATTCGCTAGCCACGTTCGTGACCAACTTCTATATCACGCCGCCAAACTACGACCCCGATGGGCTGGCGTGGTTCCACGCGACGCACAACAATACGGGGGTGACGGCACTCTCTTCGGCCGAGCTCGACGCCCGCGCCATCATTCTAGCGAAGCAGTCCGAAAAGGACTCCGCCAACCGGCTGGGCTTGACGCTCGACTGGATCATGATCCCAATCGACCTGCGGCCAGCGGCCATGCAGATCAACCGCAACATGCTGGCCACGAACAACTGGTATGCAAGGTTTGGCCCGAACGAAGAGAACGTCATCGTGAACCCACTCTTGACGGACACGAACGACTGGTACGGCGGCTGCTTCTCATCGTCGGCACCATCTCTGGAAATCGGCTTCCTCGACGGCTATCAAACGCCGCAGCTTTTCATCTCTCAGGATCAGAGGTTCGGCGCGCAGTTCACGAACGACCAGTTGCAGATCAAGGCGAAGTTCGTGTTCGGCGGCAAGCCGATCGACTTCCGCGGCGTGTTCAAAGAAGTCGTGCCGTAAAAGAATTGTCTGGTCTTGCATGGTTCGGCCTCCGCGCAGAGTCGGCCTCTCGGCCTCTGCGCAAAAGAGTCGGCCTCCCTGACCGCCTCCCCGCCTCGATCGGGGAGAGCGGTCAGGCGATGGCCGGGAAATAGGAGAGAGAGCAAAAATGGGATTGAAAAAGAATCTTTACTCCATCGAGGAAACCGAGCGGCTGCTCTCTTTGACCGCGAACGAGCTGGGGCTTTTGGCCCGAGACGGCGAGCTGAAGATGGAGTCCATGTATAGCGCTGAGTCGATTCTAGAATTTGCCAAAAGGAAAAAAATAACGCTCGCCCCAGAGGCCGGAAGTTGATGGGGCACTCGTTTTGCCTATCCTCATCTGGTATAGTCAGTTTCAGCTTCATCCCGGAACGGGCACTTCCTAGTGCAAACAAGCTGGCCGGGAACAACTCAGGGCTTTGAGCACTTGAGCCGAGCGAGCTTCACGCAACCCCGCGTGGACTCCGAGCCTGAGACATCTCGATTTTAAGAGAGGTGTTCTCATGGTCCGATTGTCCGAACAAATTCTCCAGAACAATCTTCAGGAACTTCGAGATTTGCTTGAGCCATCGCCGGTCAGGGCGGCGATGCTCGACCGGATTGAGCATGTGCGTCGCAACGAGGAACTGGCACGGTCTTTGGGCATCGGCTTTCCCAAAGAATTTCAAACGCTGGAGGTGCCGCAGTGAGCGAATCAACGAGTTCGAATGCGGGCGTAAGCATCGACCGCGAAGGGCAGGGCATCACGGCCACGCCACAGCCCGAGCTTCTTCCGCTCGATATCGCGGAGCGCGTGGTTGCGTTCCGACACAAAGAAACAGGGACGTTCCGCCGGCATGTTTTCAATCCGGTCACTCGCGCCGACGTGGACGCATATTTTTCTTCCATGACGGTCGCGACCGAACGGAAAAGCGGCAATTCGATGGACTACCACATCGATATGCGCACAAACGTCTTGAAGCTCTACGAACGCGCGATTAAGCGCGTCGTTGGATATTCGCTGACAGACGGCCAGGACATTATGACTCTCCCGAATTGGAAAGACCGCGTTCCAGGCGTTCACCGGCTTCGGGCTACAGAGATTTTGGTGAAGGTGACGGAATCGGAAAACCGCGCCGACCTCGGCATCGACCCGGAAGCCGACGTTGTTTCTCTCGATGCGTTTTGGTCTGCGGGGGACTGTGGAATGCCCCATTATCAGGGCCTGATTCACCGCTTTACGCCGCCCACGATTGAGCACTGGCGGAAGCTGCACAACTACAGCACGCGCACCAAGGCGGTGGGCGGTTCTCAATCGCAACGGACGTTGCATCCGAAGCTCAACGGCGTTTATGTCGAACTTTACGACGAGCTGATTCTGTCGGCGAAGGGCTACTCGGTTGGCGGCCAGCCCATCGGTGGACGCGAGCAGTGCGTTTCCAAAATGGATTGCTTCCACAAGATCACCGCAATTTCGATTCTCTTTGACAAGCCCTCCGGTGGGGAAGTGGAGGAACTGGAAGAAGTATGAACCACGGTGCAGTTTCCGTCGCCAGTGATTTCTCGGGCCTGAAACAGGCTGCGCTTGAGCTGATGGAGGAGGCGCGTTCGGCTCCAGCACGCAAGCGGCTTGAAGAGCTGGCGCGTGGGTCGGCCAACCCGGAGGAAATCCTCCAAAAAATAGGGAGCAACCGCAGCCTTGCTGAAGGGTATTACGCTCGCGTCGGGTATCTCATGGAACTCGAATCGTTCCTCGGGATGGGCATCCAACTTAGATTCGACCTGGACATGACGGAACTGCGGGGAATGTTATCCATCGCGGCTGCCCGCGCTGAATTCGACCGCGCACATCCGCGTTGCAGGGGGTGCGGCGCACGGCTCGAACATGAATGGGACAAGACCTGCAACGAATGCCAGCGCGCGGCCGCCGCGGCGGGAAGGGCAAACTAAACCGTGGCGGCGACCGCACAGATCATCATCGAAGTTGACGACAAGGGCGCCACGAACGCGTTTAAGCAGATCAACGCCGAAGCGGGGAAGCTCGGGCCGACGCTCCAGCCTGTCCAACGGATAAGCGAGCAAACATTTAATAACATAGAATCCGGCGCTTTGAGAGCGCGGGAAAGCGCGGCGCTGCTGGGCGAAGAGTTTGGCGTAAAAATTCCGCGCGCCCTGCGAGGAACGATCGCGCAGGCGGCCGGCATCGGTTCCATTTTCTCGGCGGCCTTCAGCGGGCTCGCCGTTCTTGGCTTCATCGAAATCGCGAAAGTCGCTGGGGAAAAGATCGCGGGCGTCGCCGCGGAAATGCTGGGTTGGGGCGAAGCGACCAAGAAGGCAATGGAGGCGCAGGGCGAGCTGAACAAGGTGTTCATCGAGGCCAACGACCACATCGACAAACTGCGGGAGTCCTATCGCCTGATCGGCCTAAGCGGGCTGCCGCTTATCTCAGAGAAGCAGGCCATCGCAAACGAGAATTTCGACGCGGCGAAGAAAAAAGTCGCCGACCTGACCGCCGAACTGGCGAAGTTGCAGAAGCAGTCGAAGGAAACCCACGAAGTGCTACTTTCCAACCCTGCCACGGGAATGGTCGGCGGAAGCGTAACGGAATCGACAGAGGCGGCGCGGAAAGCGTCCGCGAAAATTGGCCAAGTCAGCGATTCGTTGGCAAGGGCGCAGGCAGCAGTCATGGAGCTGGGGCAGGCCACGAAGAATGCTGGGAAGGAATTCGACACGACGTTCGCGAAAGACCGCGCCGAAGAGATCAAGAAAATAGCGCGGGCCACGGAGGAAGCCAGCGCGAAGCTCGACGAGATGGCCAGCGCCGCAAGGAAAGGCGGTCTGACCGGAATAGCGCAGATCGACGCGGACGCCCAAGCCCAAATAGCTGCGGTTGAAAAAGTCTTTTCGAAGGAGCCTGCTCTGGCGGCTCAGGCGTCGGCGACGGTCACTGCGATCTCAGCCGAAGCGAGCAGGAAACGCATTTCGTATTACGAGGTGGAGTACCAGAAGAAAACCAAAATGGAAGAGGAGTTCGATGCGGAGGATCAGAGGTTGGAGCAGCAGCGCGCCGAAAGGCAACGGCGCATGGAGGACCAAACGCTGAGCATCGAACGGCAGGCAGCCATTGCGATTGCGCCGCCCTGGGAGCGTGCCAACGCCGCGATCACCGCGAACTACGAAGAGCGCATGGCCAGAATTCGCGAAATGGTTGCGACCGGCGACCTGGACGAACTGCACGCCGCGCGCCAGCAAACGGCTGCTTTGCAGGAACTCTATGCGCAGCGGCGCGATGAGCTGGTGTCGCAGATGGAGAGACTCTTCGACGATATCACCAGCGGGAACATCAAGAAGCGCTTCCTCGATATGTTCAAGAAGATGGTCTTCGAGATGGTCGCGCAGTGGATTCTCGGGATGCAGCAGATGCGCGGCGCTTCGCAGCAAACGATGAATGGCAGCGGCGGAATCCTTGGCGCGATTTTTGGTTCGCTCGGACTCGGCGGGATTTTCGGAGGCCGAGGAAGCGGCAGCCAGGCCGGGATCAGTAGCACGCCTGGAGTGATCACGAATTTCAGCGGTGGCAACGGAGACTTCGGCGGCGAAACGAACAATCCAGCGTCGATCGCAGTGGGTTTGTCGGCGGGCATGGGAGGCGGACCGGGAACGACCATGCCGTCGGGTGCGGGACCGGCGGCTACGGGCCTAAGCAAGTTGATGGGCAAAATATTTTCGAATTCTTTATCGATCGGCGGGATGCAGCTCGCTGGAACGGATCTCGCGACGCTCGGCATCGGACTTCTCGGAATGAGTTTTGGCAAAGGCGGAGTGATGGGCGGCCTCGGCGGAGCTGCGGGCGGGGCGCTGCTGGGCTTCTCGATTGGCGGCCCGCTTGGCGCGCTGGTCGGCGGCATCGCAGGATTGTTCGCGGGCCTTTTTCAGCACAGCACGAGGAAAGCGCGGCTGGCGATCGAGGCGGACATCAAGAGCAAAGCCGCGACGATTGAAGACGCCTACAACCTATTCCAGACCGACTGGACGGGGTCACGCGACGCATTGGAGCAGCTCAGGCAAGCGGGCGTGGACGCGCTGAAACAGGCGGGCGTGAAGGACATTTCGCGCTCGCGCGTGGGACACGTCGACCAGTGGATCGACAAAGCGGAAAAGGAAATCGACTTGACGCAGGCGGAGCGCAACCGCCGCGCGGCCCTTACTTTCGGGCCTGCGCAATTCCGCATTGGCGGATTCGTCGGCGCTGGCGCAGGCGGCCCGATCCCCTCGTGGTTCGCGGGAACGGCGATGCATTTTGCCACCGGCGGCGCAGTGCCCGCGATTCTCCACGAAGGAGAATACGTGATGCGGCCGGAAGCCGTGAGCCGCTACGGCCGCGCCAGGTTCGATCAGATGAATTCAGGCAGCTCTGGCGGAGATGTGCATATTCACCTTAGCGCGTGGGACGGAAAGAGCGTTAAGGAATGGCTGGACGCGGATGGCGCTAAGAAGATCGTGAACGCCATTCGAAGAGGCCAGCACGAAGGCGCATGGTGAGCTGATGAAACCGAAGGCCCTGGCGGACAAGACGCTGCGATCGGCTAATTTACCTGGCCGCGACGTGACTGTGAAGACCGTGCAGATCGATTCGAATCCGCTCGTTTATGAAATCACGGCGATCGTCGGCGAGCACGTCGAGACTCAGCGCCATACAGTAGGCGCTATGGGAGCCGGTCCAGTCCTGACGGTGCATTGGCTCCAGACCTATCTTGATGAGCGGAGGCAATCGGTTGCAGATGCGGTCGCATGGGCGGCAGCATGCGCGGAGGTCGGCTCACAGCTTTCTTAGGGTGGTGCCGCCTCACCCCCGCGCCAAGCCGCGCTTGGCCGCGCGCGTGGCGTTACATTGTTCCAAGTAATAACGCGGAGGATAAAACCGCTGTGCTTTGTTCACTTTACGGGAGTCGGTTCGCGGGAGTGGCCGATGCGGTGGCCGATGGCTTTTTACGGGGGGTTGGCGGCGGAAAATGGCCCCTTCTACTCCCGTTTGGCGCACTCAGCTCTCGTTTGCAGAGCTTTTGCGCTCCCGTTTGGCGCGCTCAGCCACAGGAACGTCTGGAATACCCCCCTCCCCCCATGTTTTTGGAACAATATGATTCCAAAGAGTTTAGTGGGTAGGGGTCGGCAAAAGATATGACAGGAAAGGATTTAGGGAAATAGTAGTCTAATGGGACGGGGTGGCGAGTCGGAAAAGCTAAGACGAGGCGAGGGTGGGATGCGATATACACAAACCAGAGTAATACGAAATTCAGCGCTTGTCAAGTTATTTGTTGGATATCATTCGAATGGGGCGGTAAAGCGTTGAAACGGTTGCAGGTTACAAGTTTGAAGGTTGAAATCCGCGAATGAGGAAGCGAGACGGGAAAGCTGAAAAGTTCAGTAATGCCCCATGAGGATCAATGAGGCGTGGCTGCTTGGGCGGAAGCCTTCTGAATTGCCTGGTTTAGGTTCTTGACTTTAAC